>Ga0099827_10001896_pt1 | contig 11229 bp, 9 predicted proteins | sample CZO8metaG_FD_79339 | JGI IMG/M metagenome (GOLD analysis project Ga0099827, IMG submission 79339) | Vadose zone soil microbial communities from the Eel River Critical Zone Observatory, Northern California, USA - CZOApr15con1.8 metaG | ecosystem: Environmental > Terrestrial > Soil > Vadose zone ...
CGCCGGCCAGCGACCGGTCACCGCCGCCTATCCGTACTACCTCGGCTCAGCCGATCACTCCTTCGACCCTGGCTACCGGGCATCCAGAGAGCTAGCGTTCCTTACCCGCCGTTCGCACCAGAAAGTCGATAGCTTCGCCGCCCTGCAGACGAGCGCGGTCGACGAGCTGGCCGAGCGGCTGGTCCCGCGCGTGCGGGCCTTGCTGGCCCGCGCCTCGCTGACGCCGCTGGAGCAGCAGGCGGCGGATCAGCTCAAGGGCTGGGACTACTCGATGGACCAGACTTCGGCGGCCGCTGCGATCTGGTGGACGCTGTGGAGCGACTATCTGACCTCGACATTTGAGCCGTGGTGGCAGTCGGGCAAAGTGCCGGTAGACCTTGATCCGGCTGGCTTGGCGATCACCACCAGCCAGTTCAGCCTGGACAGCAAGCTCGAGCGCTGGACGCTGGCGGACCGGGCCAACCCCGCGTTCAGCCCGCCCGGCGAGCCACCGGGAACGGCGGCCTCGGTGCTGCGGGCCGCGTTCGCGACCGCTGTCGCCTCGCTGCACGCCAAGCTCGGCGCCAGTCCGTCCAGCTGGACCTGGGGCAAACTGCAGGCCACCAAGATCCCCTCCCTGGTGACTGCGACCGGGCTCGGATACGGGCCAGTCCAGTCTGGAGGTGACCCGTGGACCGTCAATGCGGTGCCAGTCGCCAGCGCCGGCCCGAGCTGGCGGATGATCGTCCGCTGGACCGGCCGGCCGGGCAAGCGCCACGTGGTGGCGACCGGGAGCTATCCCGGCGGGCAGAGCGAGAACCCGGCTTCGCCCTGGTACCAGGATCTGATCGCGGCCTGGTCGGCCGGCCGTTACCCAGCCCTGCCGCTGGCCAGTCCGGCGCCGTCACAGCGACCGGCCGGCCATCAGGGGACTCCAGGTCAGGCTCCAGGCGAGACGACCGGCCAGATCCGATGGGAGATGGTGCCATGACTAAGCAGCTCAGCCGATCAGAGTTCAGTCGGCTCGGTAAGCGCGGTTCTTACCGGCTTGGGGCCATGGCCGCGCAAGGCATCGCCGGACCAGCCCTGCCGCGGCCGTTCAGGCCGTCATTCGGGCGGACATCCCACGGTGGCCCGCTGATCGCGTGGTTCTGCGCTGGACTGGCTGGCCTGGCGATGATCGCCTGGGGGGCGATGCAAGCCCTTTGGTTTGTTCCCCTAATAATCGGGGTTATCGCCGGAGTAGCGGCGCGCTTCGGGCAGTGGCGGTTGCGGGTGATGGCGCCGGCCGTTGTGGTGATCTGCGCGGCCGGATGGGGCGCCGCGCTGATCGTGCCGGCCGTGCGGGGACTGCCGGTCGGTGCGACCGCGCGGACGATCGCCGCGGTGGCCGGCCTGCCCGCGATGGTGGTGGTCGGGGTCGGGATCACGCTCGCGGTCAGCGTGCTGCAGGGGCTGGCCGGGCTGTGGCTCGGCCGGGCACTAACTCCGTACCCGCCGCGTAGCCTGGCGCTGCCGCGGTTTCGCGATCAGGGGTCCGGGCCAGCCTAGGCGGGCGTAGCCGCCGGTGGTGCGACGCTGGCGACCGCTGCTTCGACGGCGGTCTGGTCGGTCTTATCGATGTCCCGGGTGGAGGCCAGGCTGGCGGCCAGCGCGCCGGCGCAGGTCAGGAAGGCACCGAGGATCTGGAGCAGGGTCGGCCGCTCGCCGATGACCAGCGCGGCCAGCCCGAGCGACGCGGCGGGCTGCAGGAGCAGCATCAGCGACGACACCACGCTCGGGAGCTTAGGCATCGATGAGACGATCAGCAGCCAGCCCGCGACCTGACTGACCAGTCCCAGTACGGACAGCCAGCCAATCGCCGGCCAGAGCGGGTGCAAACCGAGACCGCCGAAGGCCAGGCCGATGAGGCCGGAGGTGAGCGTCGCGCCCGCAGTGGAGTCAGCGACCGGAGTGGCCACGTGCGGCGAGGTCGCCGACGACCGGCGCAAGAGCATCAGGAACGCGGCGTAGGCAAATGACATCGCCAGGCCGTAGACGATGCCGGCGAGCGGGTGCTGACCCGCGACCGGCTTGCCGACCAGGCCGGAGACCAGCACAACGCCGGTCATCACGACCGGCAGCGCGATCAGCACGGCCCGGTTCAGCCGTTCTTTCCAGATCAGCCAGCTAATCCCGGCGACGATCAGCACCTGAAGGTTGCCGAGAACGGTGGCCACCCCAGCGCCGACATCGGCGATCGCGTGGGTCCACAAGATCAGGTCGACCGCGAGGAACATCCCGGCCGAGGCAGCAACCAGCCGCCGCCGCAATGGCACGCTGCCGTGCTTGCGCCGCTCGATCATCGCGAGGCCGACGAGAACAGGCAGTGCGATCAGCGACCGGTAGAACGCCGTGGCCACCGGGCTCGCGGCCGACAGCACCACCAGGACAGGCGAAGCGGAGATCGTCGCCGAGCCGAGGCCGGCTAGCATTAGAGGCTGCCTGCCCAGCAACCCGCGGAGCCCACGGGTGCCGCCGACGCCAGATTTGGCTGGACTGTCGGCTGCACCCGAATCGGTAATGACCGTAGGGCTGTACGGTGCTGTCACAATGCCCAGCATACGTCTGATGCGTCGGCATTAGCAGACTGGGTCCGGGTTTGGGCGCCTGCCGCCGTCATGATCACGAATCCGGTTTCTCTTCGATCCGGAGAGATTTCGGTGCCGGAGGGAATCGTGACGGCCGCGCCGGGCTGAGGATCGGTCCGCGCGCCGGGCCAGACCCTTCGCCGGCCCCCTGTCAAGATCATCCGCCGTTCTCCGGCCGCATCGGGGAAAGAATGATGCTGCCAGAGCGACATCGATCTTTCCCCGATGTCCCCTGTCGCCCGCGTGGGCTTCAGGATCCAGTCAGCCGCCGGGTTCCCGGACTCAGGACCGGGCCGGCTCAGCCCGGCCCGGTCACGGCCACAGCATCAGGGGGGCACCGAGGCGGTAGCTTCCCGGGACGGAACAGCATCGGGTGGGCACCGATGCTGTTAGCCGCCGCCCGGTTCCACGAGACATACCCCAGCGACGAAATCCTGGGTCCAGAAGTCCATGATCGCCTTGAGGCCATGGCCTGTCCGGGCCGGCCCGGGGGGGCTTCAGGCTGACAGTGGGGAGATCAGCAGGCCCTGGTCGGTCTCGCCGGTCGTGGCGAGCGGCTGGCGGGCCCGGCGCACCAGCCTGACCGTGGTCCAGATCGGCCCGACCACACTGGCGACGATCGCGATGACGGAGAGCGTGATCGTGAGCCACGGTGGAAGCGTCTGGCTCGTGCAGACCGTGCCGCCCGGCGAGGACGTGGAGCAGACCGGGCCTACGGTGAATACCGCGGCTGTGGCGATCGCGGCGAAGACGACCAGCGGCGCCAGCAGGCCCCCGGGCCAGACCAGGGTGCCGAGCAGCTTGTCGCGCAGCCCCCAGCGCGGCGACAGCCACAGCAGGACGACGCCGACCGCCCAGCCAATGACGGGGAGCACGACGCCGCCGATCAGCAGCAGCACGATCGCGACGATCTCAAGCCTTCCAAGCTGGTCGGGCATCGGTGACTGCGGACTCGCAGCCGCGCCGATCCCGTCGGCTCGCACGATCTCCTCGGGCGCCCCCAGCTGGTCAAGGATCGTGCGCACGCCTCCCGGCTGGTCTGGATTGGCGGCCCTGGCTTCCGCGATGTGAACCGTTATCTCCTCGACCAGTTCGCGCCGCCGGTCGGCGGGCAACGCGCTCGCCGCCGTTTCAAGGCGCCGCAGATAGTCGCTGACAAGCTCGTCGTCGTTGCTCATGCCCATCGCGTTCGCTCCTTGTCCGGTGTTATATCCGGTCCAGTTGTTCATGGCGTTTCCGCCTTGCCTGTTTCCCCGAGCCCTGCTCCGCCGATGCCAATCAGCGCATCGACGCTGTTGCGCAGGTCCTGCCAGGAGCGGGAGAACTCATCGAGCGCGTTCTTCCCTTCGCTGGTGAGCCGGTAGTAGCGGCGGGGCGGCCCGGATTCTGACTCGCGCCAGCTCGTATCGACCAGCCCCTGCTTGCGCAGTCGGGCCAGCAGCGGATAGATCGTGCCCTCGCCGGTCACCAGCCCGTAGGTGGAGCCGAGCGAGTGAACCAATTCGAAGCCGTACCGCTCCTGATCGCCCAGCATCGCCAGGACGCAATAGGGGAGCACGCCCCGCCGCATTTGCGCCACCAGGTTCCCGGCTTCACCAGCTACCATGCAGTACATAGTACCTGGCGGTCAAAAAGAGTCAAATATGCCTCAGCTAGGTGGTTGCCGGGTCGGCCGCCGCGGCGAGCCGCGATCATAGGGAGATGACCGAAGCCGAGCTGATCAGACGAGCGGAAGCGGCTGGAATCTCAGCCAGCTACCTGGATTGGCACAAACAGCGCGTGCAGGTGCCGCAGCGATCGCTGGAGGCGATTCTGGACGCGCTCGGCGTGCGGGCCGGGACCGACGACGCGATCTCCGGGAGTGCGCACCTAGCCGAGCACTACGCGGCCGCTCCGGTGCTGCCAGCCCTTCCGGCGAGCCGGAGCTGGGGATTTACCATCCAGCTGTACTCCGTCCGGTCCAGGAAGTCCTGGGGCCATGGCGATCTGCGTGATCTAGCCGACCTCGCGGCCTGGTCGGCGCGCGAGCTTGGCGCCGGGTTCCTGCTGGTGAACCCGCTGCATGCGGCCGAGCCCGCGCCGCCGCTGAGCAACTCGCCCTACCTGCCGATGACCAGGCGCTATGTCAGCCCGCTCTACCTGCGGATCGAAGACATCCCCGAGTTCGCCCGGCTGACCCCGGCGCGCCGGCAAGAAGTCGACAAGCTGGCCGAACCGCTGCTGGCCGCCAGCCACACACCAGACCTAATCGATCGCAACCGGGTGTGGGCGGCGAAGTACCGCGCGCTCAAGCTGATCTGGTCGGCCGGCCTGACCGCCGAACGCGAGGAGAGCTTCACCGAGTTTGCTCGAAGAGAAGGTTCCGCGCTGACCGACTGGGCGAACTGGTGCGCGCTGGCCGAGTTGCACGGCGCCGACTCCCGTCGCTGGCCCGCCGAGCTGGCCGATCCTGGCCGGGCCCGGCCCGCGACCCTGGTCAGGCTGATCGCCGAGCGAGCGCAGTTCCACGCCTGGCTGCAGTGGCTGGCCGATGAACAGCTCGCCCGGGCGCAGCAGGTGGCGCTGACGGCCGGGATGTCGATCGGGCTGATCACCGACCTCGCGGTTGGGGTCCACTCGGGCGGTGCCGATGCCTGGGCGTACCGAGATCTGCTGGTGCGCGGCATGTCGGTGGGAGCGCCGCCGGACGGCTTCAACCAGCGCGGCCAGGACTGGGCACAGCCTCCGTGGAATCCCCACCAGCTGGTTCGAACTGGCGCCAAGCCGTTCGCCGAGCTGCTGAACGCGTCGTTCCGGCACGCGGGCGGGCTGCGGGTCGACCACGTGATGGGCCTGATGCGGCTGTGGTGGATTCCCGATGGCTGCTCGCCCGTCGAGGGCGCCTACGTCAAGTACGACCACCGGATGATGGTCGGCACGCTCGCGGCCGAGGCGGCTAACGCAAGCGCGCTGGCGATCGGCGAGGATCTTGGCACAGTCGACGAATGGATCCGGCGCTACCTTGCCAGCCAGCACATCCTCGGCACCGAGATGGCCTGGTTCGCGCGGCTGCCCGACGGGACGCCGAAGCCGCCGGCCAGCTGGCGGCGGCCGATCATGGCCACGGTCGGCACCCATGATGTTCCGCCCGTTGCTGGGTTTGCCGCCGGCGATCAAGTGACCGTCCGCGCTCAGCTAGGGCTACTTCCTAACCCCGAGGAGGAGAAAATTTCCGCGGAGCTGGCCCTCGCGCAATGGCGCGACGCGCTGCGGGCTGAGCACCTGCTGCCATCTGCGGGGGGTTCCGGGGGGTCGTCCCCCCGGACTAGCACTGCGGAGGGTTCCCTGCCTGCCCGGGACTTGATCATCGGGATGTACGGCCACCTGGCGCTGACTCCGGCACTGCTGGTCGGGGTCGCGCTGGTCGATGCGGTCGGTGATTGCCGCACCCAGAACATCCCGGGCACGAGCGATGAATACCCGAACTGGCGCATCCCGCTCTGCGACGGCGACGGCAAGCCAGTGCTTCTCGAAGACCTGCCCGGCTGCGAGCTAGTCCGGGCTGTGGTGCGGGCGGCGACGGCGCAGGACGCGCGGCCGTCAGCGGTGTCCGACGGCTAGCCGGCCTGCACCGCCCGCGACTGCTGGCCGTCGCGCGCGCGGCAGCGCAGTGCCCGGGCTACATCGTCGCGACCCTCGGAGAGCAGCCGCCGCAGCGGCGCCGGCGGATTCATCTCCTCGACGTAGCGGTCGGCCGCATCGAGCGCCTCGGCGCTAATCACCGTGGACGGGTAGCCATGCTCGGCGAAGTACCGCCCCTGGGTTTGCCCCCACCGCTGCCACACGTCACCGACCACGTCGAAGTACTTGTCGAAGAACGGCTTGAGCAGTTCATCTTGGTCGGCCGAGCCAAAGCCGCTGAGCACCGAGCGGATCGTCGCATCGGGCAGATCGCCGGTGAGCATGCGCTCCCAGGCGGTCTGCTTCGCCGCCGCTTGGGGTATGGCGGCCCGGCAAGCCTGGGCGTGCCGGTCGCCGGCATCGGTCAGGTCCCGCTGACGCTCGGCCTCGATCGCGGCCTCGCCGGCCGTGCCCCGGCTGACCAAACGACGTAGCAGGCGCCAGCGCAGCTCAGTGTCGATGACCAGGCCAGGCACGACCCGCTCGCCGGACAGGAGCCCAGCGAGCAGCTCAAGGTCGTCGGCGGAGATCGCGACCGCGGCGAAGGCGTTGGCGAACGTGAGCTGGCGGTCCGATCCTGGTTCAGCCTCGAGCATCAGGCTCCGCAACTCGCCGGCGAGCTGAGCCAGGCCCGCTGCGCGCCAGCTCGGATCGGCGTATCTGCGCACGGCCGCCGTCGCCTGGGCGAGCACGGTCCGCAACTCGTTGGGGTTCTCTGATGTCCGTACGGCTGCCAGTGCGAGCGTGACGAAATCCCTGGCTGCCATCTCGGCGTCCCGGCACATGTCCCACGCCGCCGACAGGCACAGCGCCATCGGCATCGGGTCGTCGAAATCGCCGATCGAGTTGACCGCGGTGCGCAGCGAATGCGCATCGAGCCTGACCTTCGCAAACGTCAGGTCGTCGTCGTTGACCAGGAGCAGGTCAGGGCGAAGCGAGCCGATCAGGGCCGGTACCTCGGTGCGCTCCCCGGCCACGTCGATCTCGATCCGCTGGCGCCGGCGCAGCGTACCGGTGTCGTTAGCCCGGTCGTACAGCCCGATCGCGATGCGGTGCGGCCTGATCACCGGATGAGCATCTGGAGCCTGCTGCAGCACGGCGAACCCGGTGAACGTGCCATCGTCGGCGGTGGTGTAGTCCGGCCGCAGCGTGTTGACCCCGGCCGTCTCGAGCCAGGCCTTCGACCAGTCGTGCAGCTGCCGGCCGGACGTCTGCTCGAGCGCGTCGAGCAGGTCGGCGAGCGTGGCGTTGCCCCAGGCATTACGGTCGAAGTAGGCCCGCAGCCCGGTAAGGAAGTTCTCCCGGCCGACGAAGGCGACCAGCTGCTTGAGCACGGCCGCGCCCTTGGCGTAGGCGATTCCGTCGAAGTAGACCTCGACCGACGCGACGTCCACGATGTCGGCCACGATGGGATGCGTGGATGGCAGCTGATCCTGCCGGTAAGCCCAGGGCTTGAGGAACTGGCTGAACGTGGCCCAGGCGTGCGGCCAGCGCGTCGCTTCGGTCAGCGCGGCCATGCTCGCCCAGGTGGCGAAGGACTCGTTCAGCCACAGGTCATCCCACCAGGTCATGGTCACCAGGTCGCCGAACCACATGTGCGCGAGTTCGTGCAGCAAGGTCTCGGCCCTGGCTTCGCGGCTGGCCTCGGTGACACGCGACCGGAAGATGAGCTCCTCGGAAATGGTCACCGCGCCGGCATTCTCCATTGCCCCCGCGTTGAACTGGGGCACGAAGATCTGATCGAACTTGGCGAAAGGGTACTTCCGACCGAAGGCGGCCTTGAAGTAGTCGAGGCCTTGCCTGGTGAACTCGAAGATCTCCTCGGTATCGGTGTCCAGGTAGCCCGCCAGCGACTGCCGGCAGGCCAGGCCAAGCGGGATACCGTCATGTTCGGTTCGCGCTACGTGGTACGGGCCCGCCACGACGGCGGTGAAGTAGGTCGACATCGGCGGGGTCGGCGGGAAGTGCCAGGCGACCACGCCTTCGGTGTCCGTCGGCTGCGCCGCCTGGTCCGGGTCCTCGGTCGAGATGACCTGCCAGCCGGCCGGGCAGCGCACGATGAACTCGAACGTGGCCTTCAGGTCGGGCTGGTCGAAGCAGGCCCACACCTGGTTGGCGTACGCGGTCTCCAGGTTGGTGTAGAGGTAGACGCGGTCATCGACCGGGTCGGTGAACCGGTGCAGGCCATCACCGTTGTCGGAATAGGCACACTGCGCCTCGATCGTCAGCTCGTTGACCAGGGCCAGTTCCGGCAGGCTCACGCGGTGGCCGTCGAACCCATCGACCGGCAACTGCCGTCCGTTCAACGTGATCCGCGAGACCCCGATCGCGTCCAGGTCGATGAACGATGAGGCGCCCGCCCTGGCGCACTCGAATCGGACCGTGGTCAGCGACCCGAAGCTGGTTTCGCTCCCATGCAGGTCAAGCTCGATCCGATATGACTCGAGCTTGAGCAGCCGAGCTCGTTCGGCCGCCTCCGCACGCGTCAGATTGCTGGTCACAGTCGTACTCCCTGGCTAGTGGCTCGTCATCGCTCGCATGATGTCATGCCCAAACTGAGGAATGCCCGATCAGCACGGCGAGTTGTGACTGTTCGGTGCCCTGAGCCCGAGATGTGAGGAGATCGAATGACCGAGCAGGAACCCACCCAGGTCGATTTCTGGTTCGATCCGCTGTGTCCCTGGGCGTGGATTACCTCCCGCTGGATGCTCGAAGTCGAAAAGGTGCGCCCGGTAAATACTCGCTGGCATGTGATGAGCCTTGCCGTGCTCAACGAGAAGAAGGACGACCTGCCCGAGCGCTACAAGGAAGCGATGGCCAAGGCCTGGGGACCGGTCAGGCTCTGCGTGGCCGCCGAGCAGAAGCACGGCGAGCAGTTCGTGCTTCCGCTCTACACCGCCATCGGCCGGCGCTTCCACGATGAGAAGGCCGAGCGGGACCGCAGCACGTTCGAGGCCGCGATCGCCGAGGTAGGCCTGCCCGCCGATCTCATCGACGCGATGGAATCCACCGAGTACGACGAAGTCGTGCGGGCCTCGCACGCCGAAGGCATCGACCGGGTCGGCTACGAGGTCGGCACCCCGGTGATCACGGTCAACGGTGCCTCGATCTTCGGGCCGGTGGTCTCGCCGATCCCGAGGGGTGACGCGGCGGCCAAGCTCTGGGACGGCGTGCTGCTCGTGACGGGTACGGACGGCTTCTTCGAGCTGAAGCGGAGCCGTACCAGGGACCCGATCTTCGACTGAGCCGTCCGCCGGGAGCTAGGGCTTTGGCAGCACGATCTTGATGACCCAACTGCAGCCGGAGATGACCTCGAGGGTGTGGTCTCCGGGATCGCTGGTGTACCAGGACATGCCGCGTCCGTGATGTCCGCTCGCTGAGAACGTGACCTGGCTGTCCTGGCCACCGCTGCCAGGCTGGTTGGCAGCCTTCCCGGCGCGCTTGCCGTAGCCTTCGCTTCGGCCGTTGCTGGTCGCGGCGTGGCCGGCGCGCACGGTCAAGTTGCCAGGATGTCCCTGTGCGCAGCTGAATTGCCACGAGATCCCCCAGTCTCCTGGCCGGGTGATCCGGAATTTGTCGCCTCGCACCGACCCCGCGCCGTGAAATCGAGCCACCAGCAGACCGAGGCCATAGCGCACGGCGCTAGCCGACCCGTTGCCGGAGACCGGCCGCGGTTCGTACACGATCGTAGTTCGATAACGCTGGTGGCCGCCACCGCCGAGAGCCACCACCAGCACGACCACCGCCAGCACAAGGCAGAACCCGGCACCGGTCATCCCGACCGCCATCGCCAGGCGCCACATCCGGCGCGGTGACCGGCGAGCGGGGAACGAGGCCGAGCGCCCGTGCTGCTGCTCGCCGCCTCGCCGCTCGGTTAAGCGGACGCTAGCGCCAATTCCGGCCAGAAATGAACGTCGGGCCGGGGAATGCCGCATGAGGCCTCCCATCGAATCGGTTCATAATGAACCTGGACGGCTGCCAGCACGATGAACGCCGCCGCAAATATCGATAATGCCCCGAAACGCTACGCACAACTGCAGCGACTTCATCGCATAACGAGAGCGTTCTACCACGGATCGCCGACCGATTCAGCCCTTTGCCGACTCTGCTGCCCGCCCGCCCTCAACGGCACCTGGAGGGTGCGGTGCGGTGGGTGGGCGCGGTCGGAGCGCGGGTGGCTACTGCGGGCGGGGAAGGAATCGCGACGTTGGCCGCTCGTTGCTAGACGCTGTCGTGGGGTTGCGGGCGGTCGCAACGGCCACCGGTCAGCGCTGACAGCGCACTGGGGTTTACAACGGCCACGGGTCAGCGCTGCAGCGGGCTGCCCGGAACCTGGAACAGCGCTGACCCCAGACCGTCGCCCTGGCAGCAGCCACGGGTCAACGCTGTCGTGGGGTTCCGGGGAGTCACAACGGCCACGGGTCAGCGGTGCTGCGGAACGGGAGAGAGCAGGCCGTCTTTGTGGCACGACTCGCCGTTGCCATGGGCAGGCACCCCGTGATGCCATCCTGGGAGCGCTGAGCACGGCCAGGCAACTACCGAAAGCGGACATGCGGTGCGGTACCGGTTGCACGCCTTCTCCTCGTCGACGCTTTGCGGAGCCCTGCCAACTACCACGCAGCATCGGCTGGTTAGTTCGGAGAAGATCAGGGCGATGCGCACATGCGGGCCAACGTGGTGCGCACCTCCCGTCCGTTGCGCCCATCCTGCACGGCTGCCTCAAAACCCGCACCCCCTACAAACGAAACCACCGCCTGGGCCACCGGGAAACCTCTGCGAATCACGCACCGCCGCTTGACACCAAGCCACCTGGGATGTCGTTGCTAAAGCGAACTGGGAGGAATTAGCGACGATGGCCCCTACTCGTGACTACTCACCGGGGCTGGCCGGTCGTCGCGCTGGGTGAACAACGGCGAGGGCCCACGCCAGCGCCAGCACGACCGCAAGGGCCAACGCGGAC
>Ga0099827_10001897_pt1 | contig 11229 bp, 11 predicted proteins | sample CZO8metaG_FD_79339 | JGI IMG/M metagenome (GOLD analysis project Ga0099827, IMG submission 79339) | Vadose zone soil microbial communities from the Eel River Critical Zone Observatory, Northern California, USA - CZOApr15con1.8 metaG | ecosystem: Environmental > Terrestrial > Soil > Vadose zone ...
CCCGACAGGAGCTATACCTAGCTGGGTGGGCGAAGAGATACCCGTACCCCATAAGGTCGCCAGCGAAGTAGGGGAGATAAGACGGAAAGTAGGGGAGCTATACGAAGCAGGCCAGAATATCAAAGAAATAGCCCAAACGCTCAGCCAAGAATATACTGCGGACCCGCAGACATTCGAACGAGCCATATCCGAGACATATGAGCAGTACGAACAGGGACTCCCTGTCCCAAATGATCACTTGCTTACAGTCGAGGAGTGGGACGACTTCATCATCGTCAACTCCCACATGGGAACGCTGGTCAACAGGACCCTAGCCCGGCTCATCGGACACCTGTTATCTGACGAGGCGGGCGTCAGCGTTGGGATCCAGCAAGATCCCTACAGGATTGTTTTCCAAGCCGTCGGTGGAGTGGACGCTAACGATGTTGTGAAAATGGTTCGCCGCCTTTCCGAGATTGAGGTGGACGAAGTAGCGATAACCGCGTCGAAAAGAACCGGATTGTTCAAGCGAAGGCTCGTTCACGTGGCTAGACGATTTGGAGCGATCTCAAAGTGGACTGATTTCAGCAGCATAACTCTCCGACAGCTCGCGAAGAGCTTCGAAGGAACAGTCATAATGGACGAGGCGGTACGCGAGACCTTGGAACGGGACATGGACATACCCCACACAAAAGAAGTTCTGCAATCCATCGCCAAGCATGAGATTCAACTCAAGGTCGTCAAGACTGTTGCTGGGGAGGCTACGCCGATCGCAAGGATTGGCCTTGAGAGGATCAGTCGAAAGACCGACCTGATTCCGACGGAAAAACTCGGCCAGATACTAGTCGGGTCCGCGAAAGCGAGAATCCTCAACGAGGTCAAGACTATCGTCTGTACAAACTGCTGGAAATACGTAGAGATGAAAAGGGTCAAGGACATTCCTGCCACTCTAGAATGCCCTCAATGCGGATCGAACACTCTTGCTGCGTTGGCAGTCTCCGACGAGGACGTGAAGAAGATCCTATCAAAAAATGGGATGCATCTTTCGGAGAAAGAAAAGAATGTTCTATCGAGGGCTGAGGAGACTTCGAAACTTGTGAACAAGTACGGGAGACTCGCAGTCTACACGCTAGCCGGAAGAAGAGTGACCCCCGTAGCAGCTGCGGACATTCTTCGAAAACACCGAAAGCCGACAAACGGGTTCTTTGAAGCGATCATGGAAGCTGAGAGAGAGGCTTTGAAAGAACGTTTCTGGTGAACCGTTCAAACAACACTTATCTGAACGGGGCTCGGTTCTCCTTTCCAGAAAGCGCTCCAAGCGACACGAAGATGTCAACGAAAATTGAACATGCTTGACCAACGGTTAAATGACGCACCGAAAGTTCGAGAAGACCAGCCAGGGTTACGGAACGTCATGAATCGCATCGATACGGAAATCACCGTTCAGGTCGATGGGCTCAGACGCGAGTTTGATAGCAAAGAGGGCAAGGTCACAGCCCTCGACGGGGTCAACCTTCAAGTTCGAAAGGGCGAGATCTTCGGGGTTCTAGGCCCGAACGGGGCGGGAAAAACGACTATGATCAGGATACTTTCCACACTTCTCCTTCCCACGTCTGGCAAAGCGGGCGTGATGGGTTTCGATGTCGAGAAGGAACCGGAGAAGATCCGGGCGGTGATCAACATGGCGAGCGGTGCTGAGAGAGCGGGCTACGACTTCATCAGTGCACGCGGAAACCTTTGGTTCTTTTCCCAGCTCTACGGAATACCCTCCGAAGAGGCGCATAAACGAATAAACGAACTATCAGACATGCTAGGGCTTCAGAGCTATCTCGACAGGAAATTCTACGCGCTCTCAACCGGCTACAAGCAGAGAGTCACCCTAGTAAGAGCATTCATCAACGATCCGAAGGTCGTGTTCCTTGACGAGCCGACGATAGGTCTAGACGTCATGACCGCACTGAGCATACGCGAATACATTCTGAAACAGGCAAAAGAGCACGGCAGGACCATCTTAATCGCAACTCACAACATGGCTGAGGTCGACGCTATCTGCAACCGGGTGGCGATTATTGACAAGGGCAAGATACTCGCTTGCGACACCCCCGCCGCCCTGAAGAGATCATTGGGGGCCCCTTCACTTGTTCTGGAGGTTTCACCTCCTCCGGCACCGGGAAGCCTTGAACCACTAGGGAAACTCGATGGAGTCAAGGGATACACATCATCAGTTGATGAGGAGAGAGGACTGTCACGGATTCAGGTGGTCGTGGACGGCGACGGAGCTGCCCAATCAGTCATCGACTCGGTTCGAAAGTCTGGAATGACTGTGGTGTCAAACTGGAGACAACAGGCGACACTAGAGGAAGTTTTCGTGGCGTTGGTCGGTCGAGGGTTCAGGGAGAGAGAGCATGAGGCTGCATAGCAATCCGTGGCTTAGGACTGCTTACGCCCGACTTTGGGTTCGAGCAAAGAGCATCTATGGAGAACCGCTCTGGGTTGCTGTAAACGTCGGATTCCCTTTCTTCACTTCCTTCTCCTTTACGATGGTCTATCGAGCCTACGGCCTCGGGTCCTATGCTGGATTCGCTATCCTCGGCGGAGTCATGATTTCCTTTTGGGGCAACGTGTTGTGGTCAATGGCGAGCCAGTTCAACTGGGACAAGCAAGTGGGACTGTTCGAAATCTACATCACCTCTCCTGCACCCATTACAGCCATACTAGTCGGAATGTCTCTCGGCGGAATCTTGGGCACTGCACCGTCCGCTGCGATGGTAGCAATCCTCGGCTGGATTATTTTTGCTCCACCTATCCATCCATTTTGGCCAGCAGTTGTCCTTGTCTTCTCTCTGACCCTCGCCTCTCTCTACGCGATGGGCATGGCCTTGTCCTCTCTCTACTTGGCATATGGTAGAGAGGCTGATTCCGTCAACGAAGCTCTTCACGAGCCCGTATCTCTTATCTCCGGTGTCTACTTCCCATCGGTTGGTCAGGGAATCTCTCCCTTTCCATTCGCAGTCCAAGCTGCTGCCTCAATAATTCCTCTCACAATTGGAATGGATGCGCTGCGACAAAGCCTGGGGTTCCCGATCCCAATCCCATTCATCCCACTCTACACCGAAGCTCTCATTCTAGCTCTCATGGCAGTCATCCTCCTCTTCTCCTCTTCCCGAGCTCTACGATTCCTCGAGAACAAGGGACGGAGGACAGGTTCAATCGCGGTGAGACAAAGATGAGCATCCTTCGGAGTATTGTCGCATCTGTTCGAGTTGGATGGTACCGAGAGTTCAACTGGACTAATCCATTCCTAGGATTCTCGATGAGGACGGTCGGTCCCCTTGCAGGTGTGATCGCGGCCTCAAGTGTCTACTACGTCGGTGCCTCCGGTGCCGGTAAGTTCAATCCTAGTCAACTCGCCTTCATTCTCATCGGTGCCGCCTTGTACGCGCACGTTGCTGCATACTCTTGGGTCCCTACTCTGGCCATCGCGGAGGGGAAATGGACCTACGTCTTCCCGCAAGTCTACATTTCTCCACATTCATCGCTACCTTATTTGACGGGGAGGACTCTTGCATCGTTCGCTTCTTCGACGCTGACTGTTATCGTATCTCTTGTCTTGTCATTCTACGTCCTGTCGTCAATCTTCCACACGAGTATTCCCTTTGTTGTGACCCCACTTTCTGTTAGTCTGCTGTTTCTTGCGATGCTGGTGAACATCTTTGCTGCTCTCGGTCTGGGACTCTTGCTCAGCGCGTACGCTCTATTTGCGACGAAGTTCGAATGGGCCCTTCCCACCTATGTCGCAGGGCTACTGATGGTTTTCTCGGAGGCCCTCTTCCCTGTGTCATTCCTTCCTCATCCTGTATCGGACGTAGCCAACGTGCTACCTTTTACTGAATTCATGAGAGCCTCAAGGCAAGCGATGATCCAAGGGGGCGATGTATACTCCTACTTCTCGTATCTCGGACTCGCGGTTCTTGGAGGCATCATCCTCCTGGCATTGGGCTTTCTTGCATTCAGGTACGCTGAGAATCGGGCGAGACGGCTGGGCGTCATCGACAAGAAGACAGCATGAGAATGTTACAAGCCAACAACTTTGGTTGTTGCTTCGAAAGCATCTCTCCATCCACCGGCCTTGTAGTCCCGTAGACGCCTTAGAAATTCGTCTCTATCCACGGGTCCCAAGACCCTGACCATTTTCTTAGCGATGCTGCCGCCGAGAAACAGGTACTGAGCTAGGGAGGTAAAATTGCTGGGTCGTCTCATCAGACTGGCACTTTCAAAGTCGAGAATTCTAGGGCTGTCATTGCTTGATACGATCACATTCTTGGGTGCCCGACTAAGCTCTCCATGATCGAGCCCGTAAGTATCCATCCTGAAACACTGTTCTAGCAACGCCCTCACCACGCCTCTTACTCGGGCTTTTCGCCCTCTGCCCTTCAGGCTCTCTAGCCATGCCGGAAGGGACAAGCCGTCCACCAACTCCATCGCCAGCAAGTCAGCAGTGCCACCCAGGCACTCGGGTCCCACGCCGAAAGAATTCGCGGTCTTGAGAAGCTCAGCCTCGTGAATCAAGCTCGCGCGTCGTGCATCAACACGTCGTATCTTGACAGCGATCCGTCGATTACCCATGACTCCTATGACCACAATTCCTACGACGCCCTTCCCAAGGACTGACAAATGCCCGGTTTTCAGCCGGCCTTGAAAATCTAGTCCGGTTATTTCCAGCTGTTGCAACTGGCGAATTCTAGACTCGACCTCATCTAGGTCACCACTAGGATATGCTACCAGACGGTTGTAGGGCGGGTTTGGCAGGGATGATAGCGGCGCTAGTGTTGGGTTTTCAGCCAAGCCGGCTTCGCCGCCAAGAACTCCCAGAACGCCTGGTCAAAACCTTCTCGTCCAAGCAATTCGAGAATTTTCCTGTTCTCCAGTACTTTCACGTTTTGACGGAAGGAATTGTCCAGTTGATCTGGGATCGTAAGCCCGAGCTTTCGATCCTTGAGGGCTACAGGGAGGAGTTGTCCGACGGTTAGGATTCCTCGTTTCTTGTCCACGACCCAACGATCAGCTTCCATCCAAGGACCCCGAACTGTATCTTTCCCGTTTAGGTGCCGAACCAGGAAACCCTGGCTGTCATCCATCTTCGAAATGGGCGGACCCTGACGCATCTGAACTCCAGGCAGGGCCGAACTGTCCAGCTCGACGAGGATCGCGCTGGATCGTCCTTCGTCGCTCCACACTGTCGACCTGATGGGATGGAAATCTTGTCGGACCAGCAGTTGTGTCAGCGCCTTCTCAACTCTCAATAGCTGCCCCCAGAGAACGTCAGGCACAAGCGCATGATGTCTGACGGATATAGCTACAATATCCCTGTCTTGATGGTCCAAGAGTTTTGTGAACTGGGCTCTGGTTCTTGGAGTTGGTTTTGGGGGGAAGAAATACCATATGCCTGGATTTTTCTGGAGTTCCCTTGAAGCGGCGACAAATCCCCACAGCTTATCATCTCTAACAGCCGCCGCCAAGTTTCGGTTCGGGTCGACGGGATCGATTACGACCAGTGGAGAACCGAGATCTTTAGACCTAGAATCCTGACTCGTAGGGGGCTTTTCAAGATCTAGAAAAATGACGGGCTTCCACCTTGAGGCTTGACTGAGGGTCTCTAGAAATGATTGATAATGAAGGATGAGAGTTTCGACGAGCATTCCGCTGAATCCTCCGACTCTGATCTCTGCACCGTATGATCGGATGCCCTTCATGAACCGTTTTAGGAGACGCGCCTCAAGCCGCATCTCTTGTGTCAGGTGCGCTCTCATGTACTCAGTATGGTAGGGTGTCCTATCGGTTGCGCTCTTCCATTGGCCTTTTTCAACCGAATAGGAGGGGACTACATTTACCCGGATATTGTCAATGTGAAATTCCAGATAGGGATGCTCAGCGTACCGATCGATAGTCTTTGCGCGAATTCTCTTCCGAATCTCAGGAAGGACCTTCTCTGTCCACTCCCGCCTATCCATTGTGGGAGGAAAGCTTGCAAAGATATCCAGGTCGGCCTCGCCGCTCAACCAAGTGTCCCGGGCAAAGGATCCTTGAATGGAGATGCTTCCTCCGTATCCTGCTTTGTCCAGTATATTCTGAACTTGAACTTTGAGTCTCTCAGAAAGCTGAGACATTCGTTCCCTTTCAGCCACGCTGGGTACGACCTTCTTTGCAACTTGGTCCAAGACAGTTTGAATGGAATTCGGCATCAACCAGCTCCACGTAGCGAGTCAGTATTTGAAAGTGGACCGATGAATTGATAGATCATTGGGACCGAGGAAGAACTTCCAGTAAGGTCGAATATTTCGGCCCGGAACTCGAGAGGATGCTCTGCTTGAGTCGGACTTTGTCCACGGTGATTGTGCCGAAACTCTCATCGCTTATGTGCTGAAGAAAATTCGCTATTTCGTCTCTCATCCTGCCCGACCGGACCCGGGCTATCGTGATATGAGGACTGAAGGGGCGATTTTCCCTCCTGAAGCCGAGGCCGGACATTAGCTTCTCGACTTGCTCGTAGATTTGCTCAACTTGAGTCCAGCCCTCGTTCACTCCGACCCAGATCACGTTCATGTGGTTGAGATTTGGGAAGGCGCCTGCTCCTTTGATTTCCGCAGGGAACGCTGGAAAGGGGAGCTGTTTGAGGGACGACTTGACCTCGGCCATTCGAGGCGCGGATACATTTCCCAGAAATTTCAACGTGAGGTGGATATTCTCACGCTCGACCGGTTTCAAATCGCCACCTAGTGCTTGCAATGAAGACAAGATCGATGCTATGCGGGATAGAATCTGCTGATCCTCAAGGTCTATTGAAATGAAGCTTCGGAGTTGGTCCTCTGACAAATCCTTGTTGTGGATAACCGCTTCCATTTTTAAGAGCTATAACACTCTCTTTCCCAAGGTCCCCACGGACCTGCATGGACAAAGCGAAGTCGAAGACGGTTATTGTAATAGTTGGAATGCCCGGCGCTGGCAAGAGCCTAGCGTCTAGTGTGGCGGCGAACCGCGGGGTTCCTGTATTCGTCTCCGGCGATATAATCAGAGCTGAGGCAAGGCGGAGGAACTTGTCACCTAGCAGAAAGAACCTCGGCAGGTTAATGCTGAAGATCAGAGAGGAAGAGGGGATGGGCGCTGTCGCCAAGCGGTTGGCTCCGCTCATAGACAAGATCGATACTAACATCTTCGTGTATGAGGGCGCGAGGAACATCGAGGAGGTTGAGGAGCTGAACAAGAAATACAGGGTGTTCACTATCGCGATTCACGCTTCTCCACAGAGTAGATTTCGGAGATTGCTAAGAAGGAGGAGGTCTGATCGTCCCAGAAACTGGGCCGACTTTCTCGAGCGTGACGAGCGGGAGTTGAGAGTTGGAGTTGGAAAGCTTATCGCCGTTGCTGATCGCGTGGTGGAGAACGAGGATACGAAGAACGACCTCAAGAGGCGGACAGGACGTCTGCTGAGAACACTTCCCAACTGAGCTTCCTCCTCCACAGCGAAACGGAAGTCCGTCCGACTGAGGATCCCGAGAAAGTCAAGAAAGCTGTAACCAACATTCTTCGAGGCCAGGTAGAAGTTCGAAAAGTAGACGAGTGGAGTGGGAAAGTGATTATCGACGGGAAGGATCAGTCCTCGCTTGAGAGGTTTCGGATGATTCTGCAGCGTGATAGAATCCGTGCAGCGGCAAGATCTGTCTTGAGGCGATCTGTTGAGGGTAATCGAATAGTCTTCTTTCTCAACAAGCAAGCCGCCTTCGCGGGCCACATATCCTTCTCTGCGCCAGAAGGAGAATCACCGCTAGGTCCAATACAGGTGATAGTTGAAACCGAAAACCCGGAACAGCTGATTAATTGGCTAACGGGACAACCTGAAGAACGAAGAAGAGAATAGAATCAGAAGATGTGTCCAACAGTTCTACTTTGAACGCTTCAGGGATAAGACTGTCAAGTCCTTGGGAACAAGGGTTGCTTTGAAGACGCTCCTCGCCTGCTTCAGGAGAATAGAGTCATCGCGTGTGACAGCGCTGATGTGGACCAGGGCAAGTTTGCGCACCCGGGCAGCCTTCGCCACCCTAGCCGCTTCCCTCGCTGTAGAATGGAAGTACTCCTTCGCCTTGTCCCGCCTGTCCTCAGCAAACCCCCCGTCATGCATGAGAAGGTCAGCCTCTTTCGCCAGCGCTTTCACCTCGTCCGAGGGACGAGTATCGATCGCGTAGACTATCTTCAAGCCCGGGCGAGGTTCCTCCATGACCTGACGCGGCGCCAACGTCTTTCCATCGACATTGACCTCTTTGCCCATCTGGAGTTGCTTCCATAATGGGCCCTCAGGAACGCCTAGTCGCTTTGCCTTTTCAGGGTGAAAGCGGCCGGGGCGGTCTGTTTCTACAATCGCGTAGGCGAGGCAGGTGATATCATGCAAGGCCTTGGTTGTCTTGATGTGGTAACCGTTTTTCGATATTTCTGCTCCAGGCTTGAGCTCTGTGATTCTTACGGGAAAGTTTGCGGCAAAGGCCAGGGTCCGACGGAGGGAGCCTAGATATGCCGAGATACCCTCTGGACCATACAGGTCGAGCGGCTTGTCCCTAATCAATGAGGACATTGTCTGAAGAAGTCCGGGCAGTCCCAGAACGTGATCTCCATGCAAGTGCGAGATCATAATGGACATGGGACGGTTGAAGCCGAGCCCCGCGTGCATCATCTGACGCTGGGTCCCCTCGCCACAATCGAATAAGAAGAGCTCGCCGTCTCTACGAAGAGCTACTGCGGGGAGGCCCCGCTCCTTGGTGGGAAGACTTCCGCCAGTACCCAAGAAGATGACATCGATACCGGCAGGCATCTAGTTTGCGCCTAACACCAGAATCTCTCTCGTCAAGCTTCTGTGCACGTATAACTCGTGGCGATCATAGACTTTGAACCCCTGAGACTCGGCCAAGTCAACAGCTCCAGTTCCCAATGGTGATGCAAATACAGCCTTTCCGCCTGGAGACAGTATCATCTTTGCCTGGGGCAAGAAGCTCGCTAGAATATCCTTTGTTGTAGACTTGAGGGTTGAAGCTCCTGTTCCATATGGTGGGTCCGTGGCGATAGCATCTACACTGCGCAACGGAATGTTTCGCGCGTCGCCTCTGACGAGGCCGTAGGATTTGAGACCGAAGTGAGCGAGGTTCTTTCGGGCAGATCGAACCATTCTCGAAAGGGCGTCGATCCCGACCACGTTACAGCCGAGAAGGCTGGCCTCTATCATGATACCGCCGACCCCGCAGAAAGGATCGAGAAAAGTCTCGCCATCTCTCACTTCTGACAGATTAACCAGACAGCGGGCAATTTTTGGGGGCATCGTGCTGGGATGGAAGACAGCTCTTTTTCGGGGGCGTCGCCGATGGATGCTCCCCTTTGGGCGTTGGTGCGTGATTAGTCCCAGATGGAATAGAGATCCGGCTAGAATTCCTCGGAACGGCTTCTTGGGGGATCGAAGATTGACCTTTGCGCCGGTCTTTTCCGCGAGTAGTTTTCCTAGATAGCCCTCTAGGTGGACTCTCGAGAGTTCCTTCGAGACGCCGCCGAACCGTAGCATTCGTACGCTGAAACTGTCTTGCGAGGAGAGGAATGGTTCGAGATCAGCGAACTCGACCGCCCTCTTGATACTGGCTAGGTTGTCTTCTGTGTGAAGAACTTCTTCGCCCATCTCGTCAACATACGCCCCGCGGCTCGCGATTGATTCCAGTTTGGCGCGGTCCGCTTCGATCTCTATGAGCTTGTAGAAGTTGCCCACTATCTCGTGTTCTATCGCGTAGGCGTGCAGGATGGCCTTGAGTTCTGCGAGTGGCAGGGTGGAATGTTCTCCAGATAGTATGAAGAAGAATCTAGCGGAGTTCCCGGCCATGTGGTAACGGAATGTCGCGAACATATATACGGAACCTCCTCGCCCGCAACTTTCTCCACCGGAGAACTGACTGTTGCGACGTTCCAAGGGTTTCAGAACAAAGACCAGGACCCTAATCAGCAGGAAACCCCGGGACAGAGGCAAACAACCCCTCGGGAGACTGCTTATCCCCTACACTCCGGGTCAAACGGTTAGAATAATGATCAATCCAGCTGTTCAGAAAGGAATGCCACATCGCCGGTACCATGGCCGGGTCGGGATGGTTGCGGAGAAACGTGGGCGCAGCTATGTTGTGGAGGTGGCCGGGACGAAAACTCCTCGGATCATCATCGCTCGGCCTGAGCACATAACCCCGGTTGAGGAGTCGAGCTGAGATGGCAAGGAAGATTCTCCAAGAGAAAATCGTCACCAATGCGGAGGCCCAAGAGATCTTGGGTAAGGTCAAGGAGGAAGAGTTGGGAGAGTTTCAGCGCAGGACCCTTGATTACGCGCGGAAGTTCTCCAAGATTCCGGCAGACAAGGGTGAGAAGCTTGTCGAGGAATTATCGTCAAAGCTCCAGCTGGATAGGAATGATGCGATCCAGATCGTGAACTCGCTCCCCAAGACGATTGAGGAGCTTAGAGCGGTACTAACCGTAAAGGGCAGGTTCGTCAGCACTGATCAGCTGAACGGCATTCTGGAAATAATGAAGCGGTACGTTTAGTCGATAGAAACTTCTGACCGATACCCAATTAAGGAGAAAAGGTGCGGTTCAGAACGACCACCGATGGTTCTCCAACAATCTGGCAACCGACGTAGGTCAACCATGCAGTTGGAAGAAACGTTCTGAGGGAGAAAGGAGAGCCTATTCTTGGCAATTCATGGGGACGAGTATTTACAGAAGAGGCATGTTTACGAGGAGCACGCGTACGTTCTGGACTTCCTTCCGTATGGCAGGTCGTCTGAGAAGTCGAGACACTTGGCGGTGCCGACGGTTCAGATTATGGGCGAACAGTTCTTCACTTTGCTGGAGGCGGAGCTGAAGATTGGCGCTACGGTGCTGGTTCATGAGCGAATCTACATTGGGCGTGAGCGTAGGGAGAAGGTTGACAGAATTCTTACCAGGATCAGCTACGAGCAGCTTACTGCTAACGCTAAGGCTGAGATTGTGCCCTTGATATCGGAATTGGTTAAGTCTCAAGAGAAGAGGTTTGTAGAGTTCTTCAATAATTCGCAGCCTGTCACGCCGCGAATGCATTCGCTTGAGTTGTTGCCGGGTATTGGTAAGAAGTCGATGTGGCAGATCGTCAACACGAGAGAGAGAAAACCGTTTGCCAGCTACAAGGACATCCAGGAACGAACC
>Ga0099827_10001898_pt1 | contig 11225 bp, 9 predicted proteins | sample CZO8metaG_FD_79339 | JGI IMG/M metagenome (GOLD analysis project Ga0099827, IMG submission 79339) | Vadose zone soil microbial communities from the Eel River Critical Zone Observatory, Northern California, USA - CZOApr15con1.8 metaG | ecosystem: Environmental > Terrestrial > Soil > Vadose zone ...
CCGCGAGCACGTCCCGCTCGAATCGCGCGCGGATTTCCGCCACCGTCTGCCCGTTGACGCCGCGGTTCAGCACGGTCCACTCCGGATGGGCGCGCACCATCCAGAACGCGTATTGACTCTCCGGATCCCCTTCTCCGTCTGGGGGCGCTTCAAGGGGAGAGCGGAAGGCGGGAGTGCCGGCGGTCGTCGAATCACCCAGTCCGACAATCGTGAGGCCGCGCGGAGTCATCGCACCCGCCATTCCGTTCGCGGTTAACATGTTAACCACACGCCGGAGACACCCTTATGGCCCTACCATGACATCCGCCGGTGCGAGTGTCCGAACCGACGAATTTCACGAAGGAGGAAGTCCTGCCGATTTTCACCTCCGCAACGCCGACGGACCCCGCTGCGCTCGAGTGGGCGCCGATCGCGGGAATTTTCCGCGGGACCGTGCGCCTGCGGATGCACATCACGCCGGGAAACCTGAGCGAGGAGCTGTTCGACGCGATCCGCCACACGCGCTATCCCGACGCCGACGTCCCGGAGGTCCTCGGCCTGCGCCGGGTCCTCGAGGCCGCGTGTGGGAAAGCCGGCGTCGCGCTCCGCCTCGATCCTGGATCTCGGGACCTGCAGACCGGGTTCGTTGGGTCCTTCCAGCCCTTCCTCGTCCGATGGCCGTTCGCGCGGGCGAAGCTCACGATGACGATCGCACCCGGAGAAATCCAATGGAACCTCAGCGACGCGCGGAAGGAGAAAGGCCCAGAAGCCGAGCGGCTCGAAGTTGCGAAGCGAGAACTCCTCGAGGGCACCCGCGCGTGGATCCGGAATGGAAACCGGTGAGCTGATGCCGCGACCCGTGAAGCCGACCCGCAAGAGGGACGGCCGGCTCGGGCCGCCTCAAGGATATCCGAAGGATCCGGAAAAGTACGCGGACCCGGCAAATTGGAGGTACCCTGTGCACACGCCGTTCCACGCGAGGGCCGCACGGCGGTACTTCAACGAACCGAGGAACCGCGCGAAGTACACGCCGGAGGAGCAGGCGTACATCGACAAGAAAATCAACGGGGCGCTCGAGCGGTTCGGCGTCGCGGTGAAGATCAAAGGCGGGGAGGTCGAGGACGAGGCGGGAACCATCCAAGCGGACGTGCCGATGAACAAGGACATCGACAAGATGGGTTTCGACGACCTGCTCCTCGTCTTCCTCGGGACGAACCGGCTCGCGTCGGCGAAGGGCATGGACCCGTCCGTCGTCGAGGTGGACAAGGAGACGGACACGTTGCTCGCGGGCCGGGTGAAGGAGTACAGCGTGCGGATCGACCGTCAGGAACGGCGCCTCGAACACGATTGCGTCGACTTCAAGACGAACCGCGCCGCCGGCCGTCTCATGTGCAAGCACCTCGGTGCATTCCTCATACAGGTCGACCGGCCGCGGGCGATCCATCTGCTGCGGGACCTGCTGCGGGAACGCGATCACTGGACGTTCGAGTGACGGGGCAACGAGCCCGTCCTGTGTGACCAAGCCTTAATGACGACCTCGTCCATTCCTTCCGAGCAGGGAGGGTTGCGGTGCAGTCGTTCGGCAAGCGGTGTGCGCGGGCGTCTCGGTTTCTCTGGGTGTTCGGGGTCGTCCTTCTGGTCGCCCTCGCGTCGCGATCCCAGGCGATTACGTGGGGGACGATCGACACGACCCACCCGAACGTCGGGGCGATTCTGACCCAACACGCGGACGGAACGTTCGGCGAGTTCTGCTCCGGCACGCTGGTGTCCGCGCGCGTCTTCTTGACGGCGGGCCACTGCACGGACGCCCTCGTGTCCCGCGCATTCCCAGTGAGCCGCCTGCGAGTCAGCTTCGCTCCGAATATCTTTGCGGAGGGCGCGGTCTACTTGGAAGTGAGCGGATACCAGAGCCATCCCGACTACCGCTGGGGCCCGACCTCGGATCCGCATGACCTCGGAGTCCTGATCCTCGCGAAGGCGGTGGCCGGCGTCGCATTCGGAGTGCCCGCTCCCTCGAACTACCTGGACGGCCTCGCGGCAGCCAGCGCGATCCAAGACTCCAGGTTCATCAACGTCGGATACGGGGACAACCAGGAATTCGTCGTGACAGGAGACCGCCAGATCTCGTATTCGAGCTTCCGCAACCTCCACGATGCCTGGCTGTACATGTCCCAGAATATCCACCACGGGGACGGCGGCACGTGCTACGGGGATTCCGGCGGCCCGACGTTCTTCGTCGATCCGTCGTCCCACGCCGAGTACATTGTCGCGACGACGAGCTGGGGAGATGGCCCGTGCAAGGCGACAAACAACAATTACCGGGTCGATATTGCGAGCTCCTTGGATTTCATTCAGGCGATGATCGGGGAGAATCCCTAGTCGGGTGGCGGGTCCCACGACTTTGTTGGCACGCTGAGTGACTTAGGTGACTCGACCGACCGGGCGGCGGACTGGACTCAGAGCCGACTGAAGTCGGATTCGCGCTCCTTCTTCCGTGCCTCGCGGTCTGCCGCCTTCACGATGGGGGCGTTGCAATCCGCGCACGTGCCGCCCGCATCGACGCACGCCTTGCAGAGCCACGCGCCGCAGGCGTGCCGTTCGATGCCGGGGGCGTGATGGGATCCGCACTTCGCCGGCGCGCCCTCTTGCGCATCCTTCACCGGCGCTCTGGGGGCCGCGGGTCGCTTCGATGGCGACGATTCCTCTCCGGTTTCCTCAGCCTCAGCTTGCGCCGGTTCGGCCTTCGCCTTCTTTCGCTTCAGTTCCGGCGCTGGCTCCGTGGCAATCCGGTATCCGCCCCCCTGGAAGATCTTCAGGGAGACCTCGAGCTTCTTCGCCTCGAACGGCCCGAGGTGAAGTTCCTTCGCGAGGTCCACGAGGTTCCATTCCGCCTTGGGCAAGTCCATCGCGGCCCGGATCAGGTCGTCGTTGTGCCACTCCGAGGTCGGCTCGAGCGGCGCGTCGCGGACCCAGTCGATGTAGCCCCAGATCGTGCGCGCCTCTTCGAGGTCGACGTGGGGCAGGACCGTGCTGACGTCGGTCAGGCGCAGCCCGTCCAGGGTCTGTGCGTTCGCGACGTGTCGGAGGACCGCGGCGCCGACGGCCTCGTACTTCCGGAGTTCCTCGGCCTCGATCCGGTCCGGCGCCATCGGCGCGGGCTCGTTGACGTAGGCGATGACTTCGTCGAGCAGTTCGAGGGGCACGGAGCTGTACTTGAACACCTCGTCCCGGGTCGCGGGCCGTCCGAGATGCTTCTCGAACCGGACGACCGCCTCCGCGAATCCTTCGATCCTCGCAACGTGAATCCGATCCTCGGCGGTCTTCCGACCCGACTGCGCGGGCTCGTATGCCGGGTCCAGCGCGAGTGCGGCGTCGAAACACTTGAGCGCGTCGTCGAACCGTCGAAGATGGAGGAGCGCGACCCCTTTGCTGTTCCACGTTGCTGTGTCGCGGGCATCCAGCCGCAAGGCTTCGTCGTATGACTGCACGGCCTCGTCGTAGGCGCCGGTCCGCTCCTCCGCGAAACCCCGCATGTGCCACAGGTTCTTGTCCCTGGGGTGCGCGGACGTCGCGCGGGCCAGCGCGTCCGCGGCCTCCGCGAATTGTTCTTGCTTGATCTGAAGGAGGCCTTTCCCGCGCCACGCGTCGCCGTTCGCGGGATCCGCCTCGATCGCGGCCTCGAACGCCGCGATTGCCTCGGTGGGCTTCCCGAGCGCCTCGAGGGCTTCTCCCTTCCACGTCAGGAGACCGGCGTCGTTGGGAGTCGGTTTCAGGGCGAATTCGAAACACGGAAGCGCCTCGACGGGGCGGCCTGTCCGCAGGAGGCACAGACCTTTCGTGCGGAATGCGTCGTAATGGTTTGGATTTTTCTGGAAGACGACCGCGACCACGGAGAGCGCATCGTCGAAGTGTCCCTCGGACGCGAGGCACATCGCCTTCCCGCTCAGGAACTCGAGATTCTCGTGATCCAGGACGAGGCCATCCTCGAAGAGTTTTCGAGCTTCAGACACCCGGCCGGCATCGAACAGGATCCGACCTTTCGCCGCGAGCGCGGTGCGATCGCCCGGGTTCAGGCTCAAGGCCTGGTCGTACGCCGCGAGCCCCTCATCCCCGCGACGAAGGCGGAGGAGCAATGCGCCTTTCGCGTTCCAGGTCCCGCGGTCCATTGGGTCGACTCGGGCCGCTCGGTCCAACGCCTCGACCGCCGCGTCCGCCTTCCCGACCCGCTCGAGCGCAACGGCCATTTCACGGAGTGCTTCCGTGTCCCTCGGATTGAGCTCGAGGAGCCGCTCGCCCACGTCGACGGCGGCCTTGTATGATTCCGCGGTCATCACAACGTCGCGCTTGAACCGCAGGAGGTCCACCCGCTCCGGGGCGAGGCCCGATGCCTTCGCGATCGCGGCCACGGCCTCTTTCCCGTCTCCGATGGCGTGCGCGAGGCGAGCTCGTCGGAACCACGCTTCCGCGTCCTTCGGGTCCGCCGCCGTGAGGCGGACGCTTACGGCGAACGCCTCCTTCGGTCGGAGGAGCGCATCGAGGGCCTCGACCAACCCCGTGAGGGCCGTCTTCTCCTTCGGGTCCTGGGCGAGGACCGTCTCGTACACCGGGAGCACTTCCTCGTACCGATGCAGCTGAAGAAGGCATGTCCCCTGTTTCAACAAGGCCGGGACCATCGTCTTGTCGAGGAGGGCGGCTTGCCCGTAAGCGGTGGCGGCCTCCTCATACCGTTTGAGCCACTGGAGGGAGGTGCCCTTGCCGAGCCATGCCTTCGGGCTTCGCGCCTCCAACGCGATCGTCCGGTCAAACGCGGCGACCGCTTGTTCGTACCGCTTTGCTCCCTCGAGGGAAAGCCCGAGGAGGTACCACGCCTTCGGGTCTCCCGCCGCATACCGCGTCGCGCGGTCGAGCGCGTCCGCGGCCTCCTCGTACGCGTTCAGCCGATAGTGTGCGCGGCCTTTCTCGAACCACAAGGTTGCGGAGGCGGGGTCCGCGTCGATCGCGGCCTCGTATGCGTGCACGGCGTCCGGATATCGGCCGAGGGCGAAGAGGAGGGACGCCTTCCGCGCGGACGCGCCGGCGTGGCGTGGATCGAGCCGAAGGACCGTGTCGTACGCCGCGAGCGCTTCGTCCCGTTGCCCGAGCGCCTCGAGCGATTCGCCCTGCGCGGTCCACGTCGCTGCGTCGGCGGGATCTTTCTGGAGGATTTCCGCGCAGACCCGCAACAGGATCTTCGCGTTCTTCGTGTGACGGAGCGCGTCCCGCTGGCCTCGCAGGGCGTCGAGATCGTCCGGTGCGACGACCCGGAGCTGCTCGAACGTCGCGTGGGCCTCCTCCGCCTTGCCGAGCTCAAGGAGGGCCCGACCTTTGTCTTTCAGGGCTCGTGGATGGTGCGGCTGGAATGCGAGGATCGCGTCGCAGGTGGCGACGAGCTCGGGCCACCGCTCGGAGGCCAGGAGGAGTTGTCGCTTCGCATCGAGTCCATCATACGAACGCGGCTCGACCGCGAGGAACGCGTCGAGCGCGGTGACGGCTTCCTCCCGCCGATTCAACTGCGTGAAGGCGTGGGCTTTTGCATACAACGCGCCCGCGTGGCGCGGATCGAGCGACACGACCTTTGACGCCTCCTTGAGGACGTCGTCCCAGCGGGCGAGCGCCCGGAGCGCCTCGAGCCGGCCGACATGGGGCGCGAACGCTTTCGGCGTGAGCCCAACGGCGCGGTCGTACGCGGCGACGGCATCGACGTTCCGGCCGACCTTGTGCAGGAGCCTCGCGCGGCTCTCCCAGGCGACCGCGTCGCCGTCCCGCTGCCGCAAGGCCTCGTCGTACGAACGCAGCGCCTCTTCGTTCTGGTTCGATGCCGCAAGGACGTCCCCTCGTAGCCGCCAGGCGTCCGGGTCGTAGGGGTCAATCTGAATCACGCGGTCGAGACACCGCAACGCCCGTTGCGGTTCGGCCGCGGCGAGGTACGCGGACGACTTGCCTTCGAGCGCCTCCTTCATTTCCGAGTCGATCCGAAGCGCGCGGTCGAACGCGGTCTGGGCTTCCTCCAACTCGTTCCGCCGACGATGCGCCTCGCCCTTCCGCACCCAGAGGGCGGCGTCCTCCGGGACGAACGCGAGGACACGCGCGTACCCGTCGACATCGTCCGGGTCGAGGTTCACGGCCTGCATGTAGGCGCGGATCGCCTCGGACCGCTGTTCGAGAGCCGCGTGGGCGTCGCCCTTCCGCTCCCACAGCCGTTTCGCTTTCGGCTCACCGCGCAGGCCCGCGTCGTAGTAGGAGAGCGCGTCGGGGGCCTTCCCTTGGGCGACCAGAATGTCTCCCTGCAGGCCCAACCCGTTCGCGTTTCCTCCATCGGCCGACAGGGCCCGGGTCGCTGCCGCTTGGGCGGAGTCGAAACGGCCGACGCGCAAGAGTCCGGTCCCGACGTTCGCGAACGAATCCGCGAAGTCGCTCGTCCGCGCCGTCGGTTCAATCGCCTCGAGTAGGCCGAGCGCCTTGAGGAACGCGCCCGCCGCCCGGGCTGTAGCGTCGGCATCGAGGGACGCGAAACCCGCGCGCACGAGTCGGTTCGCCTTGTCGAGGACGCGACCTTCCCGATCGAGAAGGCCTTGGAAGAGGGCCATCCCTGTCATCCCATCCCGCGCGACCCGGTCCAACGGACCGTGTCGGACAAGCGGCCGACATGCGGACGGGATGACTTATAGGTATCGCCAAAGGTCGCCGCCCCCTGGACAATCTTCCGATCCGGCGTCGCAAGACGCCGCGGGACGATGCGACTAAATACGCCGGGAGTGTTCTTCGGCGGACATCCGTCGGACGGGATGGGACCATGTCGCGGACACCAGAGAAACGGCTAGGACCGGCCAAATTGAGGAAGGAAACACGGGATTGGCTTACGAAGAAGACGATACCGCACGCTCGCGAGATCGCGAAAGACCTCGAGGATGCGGGCGAAGACGTTCACGATCTCCTTGCGGCGATCGATGAACTCGAGGCGCTGGTCCAGGAGGGACCCGCGGGGAACGCGAAGCGAACCGAGAAGGCCGCGGCGTGAGTGCAGGGACCGGGATTTGAACCCGGGTCTCAGGCTTGGAAGGCCTGGGTCTTAACCAGCTGGACCATCCCTGCGCGGCCGTGACAACCGGAGTAATTCGCATTAACCTTTCCGAAGGGAGGACCTTCCAGCGGCCCCTGGACGGGGATGAAAAAAATAGGGGGACCGGCGGAGTCGTGGAGGCGACCCTCTCCGCCGATCGGTGGGATGGATGGGTTGTCAGCGTTACCCGCCGTCGTCGGATGCGTCAAACTCGAGGGAACATCCGTACGAGGCGTACACGTCCTGCCAGCTCTGGTCTTCTCCCGCGTACGTGTCGGTCACCGGGGCCAGTGTTGCCGCGCTTGCCACGAACGTCGGAATGCCGCGGGGGTATAAGGCGCGGAACGGGGGAGAGGTGCGCGAAAGTACTGCCTGACGGATAGGAGGCCTTGGTGATCCCAGTCCGCATGGCGGGTCGTCCCACCGCAATGGACATCTCTCGGACGACATTACACGTTCGGGGTACACGCCCTGATGAACGCGCAGTCGAACAGCCCGAAGGATCGGCTACTGTTTCTCCTTGGCGCCGTTACGCTCGCCATCGTCCTGGGATGGTACGCATTGAGCTATGCCGTCTTCTTCTTTAGAATCATGGTCGGTGATCCAACCGCGTACTTCGTCGCGTCCACCACAATCCCAAGTTCCGGCGTTGCAGCCTTCATCCTTTTGATCGGTTGGGGAGTCCAGATGCGTCGGCGCCACCCGCCCATCTTGTTCTTCGCGTTCGTACTCTTCGAAGTCACGGGCTGGGCGACTTGGGTTGGCACGCTCATCTGGTTCTACACGGCGCTTGGCAATGCCAGGTTCGAGATGCTAACCACGTTGTTCACCCTCTCAGCCGCCTTGGACGCGACCGCCCTGTTCCTCCTGCTCGTGCTGGCCCTGCCGCCACGGAGCCCGGCGCCTCCCTGGCAGGTGCCTGTCGCTCCGCCGGTGGGACCGACTCCATAGGGCACCTAGCGAGTCGTGAGTCGCTCGAAGGCGTGATTTGCGACGAAGGCCCCCGCGACACCAAGGGCGAGCAGGGACAGGCCTGGTTCGCCGTTCGATACGAGTCCCGCGGCAACAACGAGCGTCACCACGAGAGCTGCGAGAAGCCGCCGCATCGAAATCGATTCAACGAACACCACGAGGAACCCCAGTGCCAGAAGGAAGACGACTAGCCCGTAGAGGGCCGCCAGGCCAAGATCGGGGAGGAGCGGCATCCGCCGTCGACCGATGCCGCAGGTTTCCTTAACATTATGGAGACGGGCCGATCGCATGCCGGACGTGGACCGCCTCGCCGCGCTCCGAGTCGATCATCTCGCGCGGGTTGAGCCTCGCCGTCCCGACAGCCCGCACCTCCCGTGCATGGCGAATGACGACCTCATCCCCGGGTCGGATTTCCGGTGCCGCATCCACGACGCCGACGGCGAAGACGTTCCCCTTCGGGATGAAATCCTCGATCTCCACCCAATAGGCGTCGGCATCAGAAAGGATCGCACCGCCCTCGAGGGTCAACGACAGCATCCCGCGCCCGGTGTGCATCGCGACCTGGCGCCCGTCCCGGATCACACGGACGTCGGGGAATCGACCCCGGAAAGTCGCCCCGTTGGCGAGCCCGAGGCCTGCGGCGCCGAACTGAAAGCGGGCGATGTTCGACATCTCTTCGGCAAAGCGGACACCGGCAGGAACGCGACTCAAAGACGCACTGGCCTCCGTCAGGCTTCGGCTGAGGGAGGCGAGTGACTCGTCGGACGTCGGGCGGTCTTTCGCGGTGAGGATCGCGTGCGGGAGGATCGCCTTGACGATTGGCGCCTCGGCGCCGAGGTGGGCGACGACCGCGTCGTATCGATTCACCCCGACGTAGGCCTGGAGATCCTCCGAGACGATGGCGGCTTCGTCGTGACTCCAGTCTCCCGTGACGGGGATGTCGTAGGCGCGTGCCGGGTAGAATCGCTCGAGCTCTCGCGGGATGAGGCCCAGCGGCGATGTCACAATGACTTCGTGGACGACGGAGGGGTTCGCGCTCGACCAAATGGCGTCGCGGAACCGGCGGTGGCTGCGACTCGCCGAGTACGGCTTTCGCGCGGAGCAGGGCAGCAACAGGAGAACGCGTGCCGAGGGCGGTTTCGCGTACCGATCCCGGATCCGATGGCGGAACCGGACGATCTCGGGCCGCGTGAGCGACGCCTGGGCGTACGCGAGCATCGCGCCGCCGGCGACCGGCGTGTACGGCTCGACGAGCTCGTTTGCACGCAGGTCCAAGTGACGGACGACGGCCGTGTTCCAGGGGGCGTTCGCGAGCCGACGTTCCACGTGCTCCCGCAACCTCCCGTGCACCAAGTGGTTCCGCACGAGCAACATCTCACGGTACAGGGCTCGTTCGTTGTGCGCGCGAAGGCCTTCGGACGCCGCGCATGCGGGACAGCCACACGCGTCGCGGTCCGCGTCGGCCGCGGGCACGGCTCCGTCCGCCGTGTGAAACAGATCGCGCGCGCTGTCGAGGACCATTCGACTCGAGTCGACAACGTCAGTCCCAGCGTACACGAGAACCGAAAGGTTGGAGGGTGTCGCGAGCCCGGTGACCGCGACGACCTTCGCGGGCCCGAGCGTTTCTCGCACGCTCCGGACCATTGCCACGAATTCCCGCGGGGATCGCTCGAACTCCGGCCCGTTCGCGAGGAAAACGGCCTGAGCCGACTTCACCGATGGGAGGTCGGATTCGCCTGTCACGATCGCCAGGTCTCCGGCCATCACCTCCTGTGGAATCTCGAGGCCTTCAAGGGAGAGGGGCGTGCCTTTCGTCGGGGGCAGATCGTCCGGATGGGCTGCGGGGCGAGGGGCGAAGAAGCTGCCGCCGTGTCGGATCTGGAATCGCGGATCGTCCGTCCGCTCGGAGACGAACAGAGCCTCCGCGTACGAGGGTGCGGCCCGGGGACCGTCTTGGACGAAGAGGACGAGGGGCGTGGTGAGCGACCGGTCGCCACGGGTCCAAAGACCCCTCCGGCCGAGGCCTCCGCGTCCCTCGATCTCGAACATGGAAGGCGAACGGATGGCCCGACCGGCTAAAAGCCTGCCTACTCTAGCGCGACCGTGTTACGCTCGATATACGCGAGTTCCTTTGCGTCGAATGCGCGCTCGTCGACGCTCAGGACGAGCGTGGCGCGGTGCAGGGCGATCTGCTCGTTCACGTACTCGAGAAAGTGTAAAATTCGCGCGAAATCGTTGTTGATCATGAGATACTCGATCCCGTCCAACAGGATCACGGCCCGCGGCCCGTCGTTCACGAAGTTCGCGATCAGATTGCTCAGACTGTTCAGGTTGTGCGGGTCGATGTAGTCCTTGCCGAGCGTCGTCGAGAGCCAGACGACGCGGATCTCCTTGTCGCCTCGATGACGCACGACATGGTTCGGGTGCTGACGCGTGATGTAGATCGGACGCCAGCCGACGTCGACCGCCCGCTGGAACGCCGCAAGGGCTCGCTCCGGCTTCTTCTCCTTGACGAGGTAGGCCCGACCTTCTTCGAGGTCTTTCTTCTTCCCGAAGAGCAGATCCCTGAGAAGCTCGTCCTCCTCGTAGGCGAGCAGGAGCGGCCATGGGAGCCGCCGCATGGAACCGTCTTGCCATCCGGAGGTCCGTTCTTATACGTATCCTATCGACTATCGGACGTGAGAGTTGACGGTGTTGGCGGTCTTGGTCGGTCGACCGGCTTGAGTCGCGGGGTCCGAATTCGTACTTAAGAGCGGGGTCGCCATCATCTCCGGGGCAGGACGGAGTCTTTATCGAGGGACCGCTCTTCGTCCGCTGCCATGGCGCCGGTTGTCGTTGGGATCATCGGCGGGTCCGCCCTTGGTGACGCGTTCGAACTCGAAGACGAACAGGCGAAATTTCTCGTGACGCCCCACGGCGCGCCGAGCGATCCGCCGAGGATGGGGAAGCACGGCGACGTCACGGTCGTCTTCCTCCCGCGGCATGGGAAGGACCATCGAATTCCGCCGCACAAGCTGAACCACCGCGCGAACCTGTGGGCCCTGAAAGACCTCGGCGCGACCCACATCCTCGCGACGTCCTCCACGGGTTCCCTCAAGAAAACGATCCGCCCGGGGACGTTCGTCGTGCCCGACGACTTCATCGGGTTCTGGGATATCCCCACGTACTACGATGA
>Ga0099827_10001901_pt1 | contig 11220 bp, 8 predicted proteins | sample CZO8metaG_FD_79339 | JGI IMG/M metagenome (GOLD analysis project Ga0099827, IMG submission 79339) | Vadose zone soil microbial communities from the Eel River Critical Zone Observatory, Northern California, USA - CZOApr15con1.8 metaG | ecosystem: Environmental > Terrestrial > Soil > Vadose zone ...
CCACGAGCTTGATCGCCGGAGCGAGCACCAGGTAGGCCAGGCAGCCGCCCGCGAACAGGTAACCCGCGATGCGCGGCCCGATGATGTAGCCGACCCCCATCAGCTCGGGGGATGCCTCCGTGAAGACGGCGGCCCCGGGGTAGAAGCCGAGCGCCTTGCCCGGAACGTCCGGCCAGAACTTGAGCCCGGCCTGCAGAAACTTGTACACGAACCCCACGCCGAAGGCCTGAAACACGCGCTTGGCCTGCAGGCCACGCTCTTCGCCGGCGATCAGCACCTCGGCGCAGGCCGTGCCCTCCGGGTAGATCAGCGTGTCATGCTCCTTCACGATCAGCGCCCGGCGCAGCGGGATCATCATCAGGATCCCCATCAGGCCGCCCGCGGTCGCGAGCACCGCGACCCGGCCGATGTCGAGGTCGTAGCCCATCAACAGGATGGCGGGAATCGTGAAGACGACGCCGGCGGCCACGGAGTCGCTGGCCGACCCGGTCGTCTGCACGATGTTGTTCTCGAGGATCGAGGTCTTGCCGAGGGCGCGAAAGATCGTGATCGAGAGTACGGCAATCGGGATGGAGGAGCTGACGGTGAGCCCGATCTTGAGCGCTAGGTAGACGCTCGACGCGCTGAAGATCAGGCCGAGCACAACGCCCAGCAGCAGGGCTCGCGGCGTCAGCTCCGCGGGCGACTGGCTCGCCGGCACGTAGGGTTGGTGGTCGGGCATAGGGCGGAGAATCTGAAGCCAGGCGGCGAGGGGCGGTAGAGGTGGCAATAGGGTAGCATTTCCTCATGCCCGACCAGCCGGACCGCCTTTTCCTCGAGTTCCAGGCCGCGCTCGCCGGCCGTTATTCGCTGGAGCGCGAGCTCGGGCGCGGCGGCATGGGGGTCGTGTATCTCGCCCGTGAGGTCCGGCTCGACCGGCTCGTGGCGATCAAGCTGCTGCCGCCGCACCACGCCGGTGATTCGCACTTACGCGACCGTTTCCTGCGCGAAGCGCGCACCGCCGCGAAGCTCAGCCATCCCCACATCATCCCGATTTTCGCGGTCGACGAGGTCGGCGCCTTCGTGTTCTTCGCCATGGCGTACGTCGCCGGCGAGACGCTCACCGAGCGGGTCCGCCGCCGGGGGCCGCTCCCGCCCTCCGAGGCGGGACGCGTGCTGCGGGAGGTCGCGTGGGCACTGGCGTACGCGCACTCGCAAGGATTGGTGCATCGCGACGTGAAGCCGGACAACATCATGCTGGAGGAGGCCACCGGGCGGGCGCTCGTCGCGGACTTCGGGATCGCTGGGCAGGTGCGCGGTGCCGCGGGGCTCGACGGCGGGGAAGTGATCGGCACGCCGGAGTTCATGAGCCCCGAGCAGGCGTTGGGCGAGCACGTGGACGGGCGCAGCGACATGTACGCGCTCGGGATCGTGGGATACTTCGCGCTGTCGGGGAAGTTGCCGTTCGAGGCGGGGAAAGCGACCGAAGTGCTGGCGAAGCAGATCACGGAGCCGGCGCCGCCGCTGGCGAGCGTCGCCGCGGCCGTGCCCCGGCGCCTCGCGCACGCGATCGATCGCTGTCTCGAGAAGGATCCCCTCAGCAGGCCCCAGAAGGGAGAGGAGCTGGCCGACCAGCTGGGGCTTGCACTCGAGCAGCGGCGCGAGCTGCCGGTCGCCCTGCGCGTGTTCGTGAAGCGCAACGCTCGGCTGGGTGGCGTGGGGGGTCTGATTTACGTGTTCTCAATACCGTTCATGATGGGTTTCATCAGCTCGCTGTTTGGCCGGTCTGGGGGTGACGCGGCGTTGTGGACGTTCGTGGCGGCTGTCACGGTCGTACCACTGGGGATTCTCGCCGGGCGGGCCCGGCGGTTCCTCGCGTCCGGATTCGGCCCGGAGGAGCTGGCGGTCGCCTTCCGCGCCGAGCTCGAGCAGGGGCGCGAGGAGCGGATCTTCGAGTACGGACGGGGGCCGTCGGCGTACGAACGCGCTCTCCGGCTGATTGGTGTCGCTGGTCTGACGACCGCGTTGGTGTCGGGTTTCTTTTTGTTCTCGACCACGTATGCAATGCTGCAGCGAGGGCTGTGGGTGGCGCAGATCTTCGGATGGTCGCTCTCAACCGGTCTCCTCACTGGATTCCTCGCGCTCGTGCGGTTGCAGCGGCGCGTCGACCTCGACACGCGGATCTGGTCGTGGCTGTGGCAGGGACCCATCGGTCGCCTGTTGTTCGGCGTCGCCCGGCTGTTTCTGGGCACGAAATTCCTGCCACCACCGGCGACGCACCGTCCGACCGAGCTGGCGCTCGCGATGGCGGCGGAGCAGCTGTTCGAAGGGCTGCCCCGTGAGACGCGTCAACAGCTGCGCGAGCTGCCCCACGTGGTGCGACGCCTCGAGCAGGACGCGCAGAAGATGCGGCAGCGCCTGGAGGAGTTGAATGATGCCCTGGGATCGAAGGGGGACGGGGGATCGACGGGCGGTGACATCGCCCTGGGCACCCGCCACGATCGCATCGTGGCAGCCCTCGAGACCGAGCGCAATCTCGTCCACACCCGCCTCGCCGACGCGGTGAAGGCGCTCGAGACGATCCGACTCAACCTGCTGCGCCTGCACGCCGGGTCGGGCAGTGTGCAGAGCCTCACCACCGACCTCGGGCTGGCCCGCGAGGTTGCAGCGGAGATCAACCTCCTGCTGGAAGGGCGGCGGGAAATCGAGCGAGAGCTGGGCTGACGCATCAGGCCAGCGCGTGTGTGCTCGTCATCACGCTCGCGCCGTTATCGTGCCGTTTCCCGCTTGTGACCGAACTGCGCATTCCGAGCGGAACCTCGCGTACACCCCTCGGGGTAGACAGGCCCCGTGACGGTGACAGCCGACCCACTCCTCCCGAGTCTGCAACGCGCCCTCGCGGGGCGCTATGTGCTGGAACGACGCCTGGGGCGCGGCGGGATGGGGGTCGTATACCTCGCCCGCGAGCTGCGCCTGGACCGCAGAGTCGCCATCAAGCTGCTCCCTCCCGAGCGGGCGCTCCAGCCGACCGCGCGACAGCGCTTCCTGCGCGAGGCCCGGACCGCCGCCCAGCTCTCGCACCCCGGCATCGTCCCCATCTTCGCCGTGCACGAGGTCTCAGACTTCGTGTACTTCGCGATGGCGTACGTGGACGGAGACACGCTGGGGCGGCGGGTACGGCAACGGGGGCCGCTGCCCTATGACACGGCGGCGCGGCTGCTCGAGGAGGTGGCCCGGGCGCTGGCCTACGCGCACGACCGCGGGGTGGTGCACCGCGACGTGAAGCCCGACAACATCCTGCTCGACTTGGCCACCGGCCGCGCGCTGATCTCCGACTTCGGGATCGCACGCGTGGGCTCGGACACCACCACGGGGCCGCAGCGGGTGGTCGGGACGGCCGAGTTCATGAGCCCGGAGCATGTGCTGGGCGAGCGGGTCGACCCGCGGAGCGACCTCTACTCACTCGGCGTGGTCGGGTACTTCGCGTTGTCGGGCGAGTTGCCGTTCGTCGGCCGCGACGACATGACGGTGCTCGCCCGCCACGTCAACGATCCGGCGCCCCCGCTGGCCTCGGTGGCGCCCGGCGTGCCGCCGCGCCTGGCTGAGACGATCGACCGCTGCCTGGCCAAGGATCCGGGCGCGCGCTTCCCCAACGGCGAAGCACTCGCCGACGCGCTCGCCGCCGCCCTCGATCGGCGCGCGGCCGTGGCCGTGCGGGCGTTCGTGACCGAGGCGCGGCAGCTCTCGACCTCGGCGTTGCTGTACGGCGCGTTCGCAGCCGTCGCCCTCCCGCTCCTGGCGATTCGGTTGTTTGGGGCGGACGAGCCTCAGGCCCGGGCCGGGATCCTCGCGGCGGCGGTTGCGATCGCGGCGCTGCCGGTCGTCGTCATGGTCCGGCGCGTGCGCCGTCTCCGGAAGGCGGGATACGGGCGAGACGACCTGGTCGATGCCCTGCGTGCGGATCTGTCGCACCGGCGCGAAGAGCTGGCGTTCCTGTACGGGGAGGGGCGGTCCCCCCTGGAGCGCGCGCTGCGGCGGCTGTGCTACGCGTGCGTCGCGGCGGCGGGAGGCGTTGTTCTGGCCATGGAGCGGTTGCCGGGGTTAGCGGGGATGGTAGGAGTGCCCACCCTGTTCGGCGTCGTCGCGGGGACCGGGCTGCTGGCCGCGATCGCGGCACGGGCGCGCACTGAGCATCGCACCGATCCCAAGGCCGAGCGGCGGCTGCGGTTTTGGAGCGGGCCGCTGGGTGAGTGGCTGTTTACGCTGGCGGGGCTGCAGCTGAAGCGGCGGGCGACGCCGGCGCCCGGTGTGCTCTCGCCGGTCGCTACGCCCGTACCGGACGCACGGGACGCCTGACGCGGGCGAGGCGCCGCGCCGCCTCGGCCAGCATCTCCTCGGTCTTACAAAACGCGAACCGCACCAGCCGCCGGCCCAGCTCTGGGCGGCTGAAAAAGCTCGAGCCCGGCACGGGCGCCACGCCGATCTCTTTCGTCAACCAGAAGGAGAACTCGTCGTCCGGGAGCTCCGACACGCCGGAGCAGTCCGCCAGCACGTAGTAGGCGCCCTGGGGGGGCGTACAACGGAACCCGGCGTCGACCAGAGCCCGGCACAGCAGATCCCGCCGCGCCCGGTAGTCGAGCGCCAGCCGCTCGTAGTAGTCCTCCCCCAGCGTCTCGAGTCCCACCGCCACGGCCTCCTGAAGCGGGGCCGGGGCTCCCACGGTCAGAAAGTCATGCACCTTGCGGATCGCGTCGGTCGCGTCGGGCGGGGCCACGATCGTGCCGATCCGCCAGCCGGTGACGCTGAACGTCTTCGACGCCCCGCTGATCGTGATGGTGCGCTCGGCCATCCCGTCGAGCGTTGCGATCGGAATGTGCTCGCCCTCATAGTAGATGTGCTCGTAGATCTCATCCGTCACAGCATACGCGTCGTGCCGCCGGCACAGCTCGGCGATCGCTTCGAGCTCGCGCCGTGACAGCACCCGGCCCGTCGGGTTGTTCGGGGTGCACACGATGATCGCGCGCGTCCGCGCCGAGAACGCGGCCGCGAGCCGATCGAGATCGAGCTCCTGGGTCGCCGCTAGCGGCACGTACACCGGCTTCGCGCCGCACAGGATCGCGTCGGGCCCGTAGTTCTCGTAGAACGGCTCGAACACGATCACCTCGTCGCCCGGATCGACGATCGCGAGCAGCGCCGAGGCCATCGCTTCGGTGGCGCCGCAGGTGACGGTGATTTCGGCTTCCGGGTCGACCGCCATGCCGTACCAATCGGCGTATTTCCGGGCGAGCGCATCCCGCAGTCGCTTGGCGCCCCACGTGATGGCGTACTGGTTCACCTCGTCCCGGATCGCCTTCGCCGCAGCCTCCTTCAGGATGTCAGGAGCCGCGAAGTTGGGGAATCCCTGAGCGAGGTTGATGGCTCCGTGCTCGCTCGCAAGCCGGGTCATTCCGCGGATCACCGACTCCGTGAACGAGTGGGTGCGTCGGGCCGTGTGCATAGAGGCGGAAGTTACAAGAGAAAGGCCCCGGCGAAACAGCCCGGGGCCCTCACACGCCTGCGCTACCTATGCTCTAGAAAATGAACCCGAAGTCCTGGCCGGTGACGACCTGGCCCGCGGACAGCACGATCGGGAACCCCCCTTGGGTGCCGCATGCGGTTCCCGGCGGGGTGGTCTGGATATAGAAATTCCGCTGCTGCGCGCAGACCGTGTAGCTGCCGGCCGAAAGACCCGTGAAAGCATAGTCCCCGTTGGCGTCCGTCTGAACCGGCGGAACGGTCGAGCCGGCGAGCATGACGAACCAAGTCCCGATACCGACCTCAGTAGGATCACGGAAGCCATCACCGTTGGCGTCATTGAACACTGCCCCGCTGATCTCGCCACCCGTGAGCGGGGGAGGCGGCGGGTTCCCGACGCAGTCCTCATCGTCCTGATCGTGCTTGCTGCCGGCGTGCCGATGTCGCGCGCGCTTCTCGTGCCGCCCGTCCTGCCGAACCTCGAAGGACCGGGGCGACCCGTGCTGCGCGGCGCGGCCTGCTCGGTTGTCGCATTGCTCGTCGTTGTCGTCCTGATCGCCGTCGTCTCTATCGTTCCAATCGCCGTTTCGCCCGTTCGAACTCCGAAGGGCGTCGCGGTCCGACGCTGCCGGGCGGGTGGGCCCGGTGCGATTCTGGGAAACGCTCGCGCATATCGGCGCGGCGACCAAGGCTAGAAGTACAATGACCGCACGCATGACGCCCTCCTGGCGTTTGGCTGAGGGAGGGCGCAGGCCTCAGCGGACCTGCTTGTGCTGAGGGCCCCGGCCGAACCGCCCGGGGCCCTCACATGCTATGCTACCTATGCTCTAGAAAAAGAACCCGAAGTCCTGGCCGGTGACGACCTGGCCCCCGGAGAGCACGATCGTGAACCCCCCTTGGGTGCCGCATGCGGTTCCCAGCGGGGTGATCTGGAAGTAGAAATTCCGCTGCTGTGCGCAGACCGTGTAGCTGCCGGCGGAAAGACCGGTGAAGGCATAGTTCCCGTTGGCGTCCGTCTGAACCGGCGGAACGGTCGTGCCGGTGAGCATGACGAACCAACTCCCGATACCGACCTCAGTAGGATCACGGAGGCCATCACCGTTGGCGTCATTGAACACTGCCCCGCTGATCTCCCCACCCGTGGGCGGGGGCGGAGGCGGCGGCGTCGGGGCGTCGCACTTGTTGATATCGGTGTCCGGGTGCAGTTCCGCACGCATCGCGCAATGCGCGTCGTCGTGACCCAGACCGGGCTGGGTGACGTCCGCCGGGTGCACGCTGGACTTGCCCTTCAGCGTACGACCTTGGGCCACGCCCGCGACATACGGCGTCGCAACCAGGGCCAACAGGACTATAAGGGCTCGCATGTGCTCACTCCTCACTTTTGTTAGGGCTGAGGAGGGGCGCTGCGGCCTCAGCTGACCTTGTTGCGGGGGTGTAACACCGCACGATTTTTGTCCCCGCCTACCCAATCCGGCTCGCCTTAAGAGTCGCTTGGGCGACTCGGGCGGGCCGTGTGGCATATCACCCAGTTACCTAAGCACAAGCGGGCGCGCCACTTACTATTCCGGAATGGGGATGGAGCAAGAAGGGTGCCCTATGCGCACGGGCCCTGGAAACACGTCACTTGGCCAACTGGTGATTGGCATGTATCGTTGCATAACGCCATATTTCGTGCAGAAAGTAGTATACGTAGACGTGCTATGTGCGTCGTTGGAGACGCAATAGTGTCGTGATGGTGCTACCGCAAGAGTTGCTTCGCGATGGTGTTCAACTGCATGTTGCTCGTCCCTTCGTAAATCGTGCCGATCTTGGCATCGCGGTAAAACTTCTCCACAGGGTACTCCTTGGTGTAGCCGTAGCCGCCAAACAGCTCCACCGCGAGCGACGTCACCCGCTCGGCGACCTGGGAGGCGAACAGCTTCGCCATCGCCGCCTGGGTGGTATATGGCTCACCTGCGGTCTCGAGCCGCGCCGCGTTGTACACCATGAGCCGGGCGGCCTCGAGCTCGGTGGCGGCCTGCGCCAGCTGGAATTGGACGGCCTGAAACTCCCCGATCGGCTTGCCGAACTGTTTGCGCTCCTTGGCGTACTTGAGTGCCGCCGTGAGGGCACCGCGCGCCACGCCGATCATCTGCGCCCCGATTCCGATCCGACCGGTATTGAGCGTCTCGATCGCCACTTTGTAGCCGACGCCCACCTCCCCGATCACGTTCGCTTCCGGGACCTCGCAACCGTCGAGTATCAGCTCGCACGTGCTCGAGGCGCGGATGCCGAGCTTGTCCTCCTTCTTGCCGACCCCAAACCCCTTGAATGCACGCTCCACCGCGAAGGCGGTGATCCCCTTGTAGCCTTTGGCGAAGTCACTGTTCGCGAACACCACGAACAGCCCCGCCTCGGCGCCGTTCGTGATCCACAGCTTGCGGCCCTCGAGAATCCACCTGTTCCCCCGTTTAGTGGCGCGAGTTTGGAGCCCGAATGCGTCCGAGCCCGAGTCCGGCTCGGACAGGGCGTACGCGCCCAGCAGGTCGCTCGCCAGGCGGGGGAGAAACCGCCGCTTGACGTCATCGCTCGCCCACTTGCGGAGCAGCGTGTTCACGAGGGTATTCTGAACGTCCACGAAGATCGCCACCGAGGCGTCCACCGCCGACAACTCCTCCACCGCGAGCACCGTCATCAGGAGGCTCCCGCCCGCGCCGCCGTGGGATTCCGGGATGTCGATGCCCATGAGCCCGAGCTCGAAGCACGTCGCGAGCAGCCCCGGGTCCACCGTGGACGCCCGCTCCATGGCGGCCACGCGGGGCCGAACTTCGCGCTCGGCGAAGTCGCGCACGGTGTCGCGGAACAGCTCCTCTTCCTCGGAGAGCTTGGTGAGGGGGGGCGTCATCTCGCTCAGCGGTCCTTGACCCGCCGCACGAACTTGAGCCCCGACCACACGTCGTCCACTGCGGCGACCTTCACATCCACGAGGCCATGCGCGAGGCCGATCACCCGGATCACGTCCTCGGTGAGGTCGGTCGCCACCCCGGACGAGCGTTTGGGCCAGGAGATCCACAACATGCCGGCGGGCGAGAGCGCCCGTGCCAGGGCGGCGAATCGGCGCTCGAGCTCTTGCTTCTCGCTGGTGAAAAACTGGATGAAGTCGAGAGGGCCCACTGTGCTCGTCCTGTGCGTCACGCCCGACGGCAGGTTGCCAAGCGTGCGAGCATAGCCGCGGGGCGCGCCCAGCAGGGCGATGGTGGACCCCGATTTGAGACCGAGCTTCTGCACGAGCGGCTTCCCGGAGTATCCGGCCACTGCCGCCCCCGCCGCCTACTTCCGCCCGCTGCCGCCCTTGTACAGCACCCGCCAGATCCTGCCCGCCGCGTCGTCGGTGATGTACAAGGAGCCGTCCGGGCCCACCGCCACGCCCACCGGCCGGTGTTGCGGACCGGCGCCGTCCTGATGCCAGAAGCCGTCCGCGAACGTGTCGTACGTCCCGACCGGCTTGCCGTCCTTGAAGGGCACGAACACGATACGATAGCCGGCCTGGGGCAGCGGCGCGCGGTTCCACGAACCGTGGAACGCGATGAACGCCCCATCGCGATACCGCGCGGGGAACTGAGTGCCGCGGTAAAACACTAGTCCATCCGGCGCCCAATGCGCCGGAAACGCGACCAGCGGCTCCTTCTTCTCCTTGCAGCGTCCGACCGTCTTGCCGTCGCCGCCATATTCGGGCGCGAGCACCAGGTGACCCAACTCGGGGTCGTGGTAGCAGTACGGCCAGCCGTAGTCGTCCCCTGCCGAGAGCTTGATGAACTCCTCCGAGGGTTTTTCCGCACTCTGCGCCAGCGTGAACAGCTTGGACCAGTTCTGACCCAGCTGATCGCGACCGTGCTGCGTCGCGTACAGCTCGCCCGACGGCGCGATCGCGAGCCCCACGGCGTTGCGGATGCCCGTAGCGAAGCGGGTGCCGCTCGCCTGCGTCTGATCGAGCCTGGTCGCGTCGAACCGCCACACGCCGGCCCGGTACGCGAGCTCGGAGCAGGGGTCCTCCCCAGGCGACTCGCTCGAGCGGTCCTTCACCTGACAGGAGTTAGTGGCGGATCCGATGTTGACGAACAGGGTGCGGCCGTCGGCGGTGAGCGCCAGGTTGCGCGCTGCATGCCCGCCGTCTGCGAGGCCCCGCACGAGCACGTCAGGCGCCCCAAGCGGGACGAGGCTGCCTGCCCGCATCGCGTAGCGGTAGACGGTGGTCGTCGAGCTGAAGTACAGCACGCCGTTGCCGAGGGCGATCCCGGTGCCGCCTTCGGAGCCGAAGCGCTCGGTGACGTCCGCTTTACCGTCGCCGGTGGTGTCCCGCAGGGCGAGCACACCGCCTGGGCGACTCTGCAGCGCGACGAACAGATCGCCGTTCGGCCCCACCGCGAGGTGCCGCGGCGCGCCCACCTGGTCCGCGACGACGACCGCGCAGAAGCCCGCGGGGAGCGTGATCCCACCGTTGTCGGCATCGCAGGCGGGTGAGACGGCGGACGGGCGGGCGGACAAGATCAGCCCCGCCGCGCCCACGACCACGAGTTTGGTCCGGTTCATCCCTTCTTCTCCGCTGATGGGCCAGCCAACATCTCCCGAATGCCGCCGAGCGAGGAGAGCATGGCCGTGGCCTCGTACGGCAAGTAGACCACCTTATTGTTCTGGGGGCTCGTGACCATCTCCTTCAAAGCCTCGATGTAGCGGATGGCGATCAAGTACCGCGCCGGATCCCCGCCGGTTCCCTTGATGGCGGTCGTGATCCGCTCGATCGCCTGAGCTTCCGCCTCCGCGACCTTGAGGCGGGCGTTGGCCTCCGCCTCGGCCGCGAGGATCCTCGCCTGCTTTTGGCCCTCGGCCTGATTGATCTCCGACTGCCGGATGCCTTCCGACTGGAGGGTGCGCGACTGCTTCTCGGCCTCGGCGGTGAGGATCGCGGCGCGCCGGTCGCGCTCGGCGCGCATTTGCTTCTCCATCGCGTCCCGGATGTCGCGCGGCGGGTTGATGTCCTTGAGCTCCACCCGACTCACCTTGGCGCCCCACTTGTGGGTCGCCTCGTCCAGGATCTCGCGCAGCTTGGCGTTGATGGTATCGCGCGAGGAGAGCACGTGGTCCAGCTCCATCTCGCCGATGACGTTCCGCAGCGTGGTCTGCGTCAGCTTTTCGATTGCATCCGGCAGGTTGGCGATCTCGTAGGTCGCGCGGACCGGGTCGGTGATCTGGGAGTAGATCAGCGCGTCGATCTCGACCACCACGTTGTCCTTGGTGATCACGTTCTGACGCGGGAACACGTACACCGTCTCGCGCAGGTCGATCTTCTCCGTGCGGAAATGCCGCGCGAACGAGTCACCCGCCGGCGTGACGATCACCTGGTGCCAGTCGATCGCGCGCGGTTTGTCGATGATCGGGATGATCAGGTTCACGCCCGAGGCCAGCGTGCGGTGGTACTTCCCGAGCCGCTCGATGATCATCGTCTGCGCCTGCTGCACCACGCGGACGCCCTTGGCGACGATCGAAATCGCGACCAGCGCGATCACCGCGGGGACGATCAGCGCGCCGATGTTGTCCATGCCTAGGTCTCCTTGTCCACGTACAGAGTCGCTCCCTCCACCCTGACCACCATCACCCGGGTTCCGGGCTCCAGCGCTGCGTCCATCAACGATGCGGCGCGCCAATCTTCACCTTCGACCAGGACCCGTCCCTTGCCGGTCGCGGGGTCGA
>Ga0099827_10001903_pt1 | contig 11208 bp, 7 predicted proteins | sample CZO8metaG_FD_79339 | JGI IMG/M metagenome (GOLD analysis project Ga0099827, IMG submission 79339) | Vadose zone soil microbial communities from the Eel River Critical Zone Observatory, Northern California, USA - CZOApr15con1.8 metaG | ecosystem: Environmental > Terrestrial > Soil > Vadose zone ...
CCGGACTGAAAATCGAACCCTGGTGATCACATGCACTACGAGTTCAACCTGGTTAGCGGCGGCGATCGCGCAGCTCGCCGCCGCAGGACCGAGCGGCACCGGCGGGCAGAGCACGCTGATGGCGACCGGCTCGGCGAGGGCGGTGTACCGGCCGCGAGCCGTTCGGCATGATGAAGGCATCAGCGGGTGCGGACGGTAACCTCTGGTGCGACCGCCCGCCACCAGCAGCCTGCGCAGGGTAGTGCCCCAGGAGGTAGCCATGCATCAGCCGCCCGTCCCGCACGTCGCGAGCGCTGACCCCCAGATCGCCGAGCTGATCCACGCCGAGGCACGGCGCCAGTTCGAGAAGATCCGGCTGATCCCGTCGGAGAATTACGTCTCGGTCGCTGTGCTCGAGGCCGCGGGGACCGTGCTGACCAACAAGTACTCCGAGGGCTACCCTGGCCGCCGGTACTACGAGGGCCAGCAGTGCATCGACCCGATCGAGACCATCGCGGTGGACCGGGCCAAGGCGCTGTTCGGGGTGGACCACGCCAACGTGCAGCCGTACTCGGGCTCGCCGGCCAACCTCGCCGTCTACCTCGCCTTCCTGCAGCCAGGCGAGACCGTGATGGGCATGGCGCTGCCGATGGGCGGGCACCTGACACACGGCTGGCCGGTGTCGGCCACCGGCAAGTGGTTCCGTTCCGTGCAGTACGGCGTGCGGCCCGAGACCGGCCGGGTTGACCTCGACGAGATTCGCGACCTTGCCCTGCGGGAGCGGCCGAAGGTCATCTTCTGCGGCGGCACAGCGATCCCGCGAACGATTGACTTTCCCGCATTCGCGCAGATCGCCGCCGAGAGCGGCGCGGTGCTGGCCGCCGATATCGCGCACATCGCCGGGCTGGTGGCCGGCGGCGCCCACCCGACGCCGGTCGGTCATGCCGATGTCATCACCACCACCACGCACAAGACGCTGCGCGGCCCGCGCGGCGCCATGATCATGTCGACGGCAGAGCACGCCAAGGCGGTGGACAAGGCGGTATTCCCCGGCCTGCAGGGCGGCCCGCACAACCACACCACGGCGGCGATAGCCGTGGCGCTCGCCGAGGCCGCGCAGCCCGAGTTCAGCACGTACGCGCATCAGGTAGTGGCCAACGCCCGGTCGCTCGCCGCCGCGCTGCTCGAGCGCGGCTACAGCCTGGTCTCCGGCGGCACCGACAACCACCTGATCCTGATGGACCTCACGCCGCAGGGAATCGCCGGCAAGCCGGCCGCCAAGGCGCTGGACCGGGCCGGCATCGAGGTGAACTACAACACCGTGCCCTTCGACCCGCGCAAGCCGTTCGACCCGTCCGGTATCCGGATCGGCACCCCGTCGATTACCACTCGCGGCCTCGGCGAGCAGCACATGACGCAGGTCGCCGCGTGGATGGATGAAGCCATCACGGCCGCGGCCAAGGACGACGAGGAGGTCATCGAGCGGATCGCCGGAGAGGTCCGCGACCTGCTGTCCGCCTTCCCCATGCCGGGATGGGCGCAGTGAGCTGAGCTGCGCTGCTCTCGGCCGGGCTGGGCTGATCTCGCGCGGCCGGGACTGACCACCGCAATTTAACGATATTTGCCCGCGAGAATTGTCACAGGCACGGCGAGTCTGGTTGTTGCGCTGCTCGGCATGCAACTAGTCTCATTTAACAGCGCCATAAAGCTGGTGGGTAATTGCCGCGCATTTGTGGCGGGGCGGGGGGTTCCTGTCGGGGACAGGGATATCTACGGGGGGATGTCGCTCATCATGCTTTGCGACGGATTAGCCGTTTTCTCGGCGCGCCATTCGAATAACGCTCTCAGTCCGGCGCGGGCTGTGGCGGCGGCATGCCATGGTGCTGCGCTCGTCCGGCCATATGGCGCGCGGAAAGCCAGTCCCTGACGCGCCGCGCACGGGCAGGCCGCATCGGCATGAGCCAGGGGGAAGGCGGTATCGCGCATGCTCGCAGACCAGCTGCGGCGGATGGCGCGGCACGGGCGGGCGGCTGCCGCCTGCGCCGTCCTGGCCGCGCTCGCCGGACCGGCCACGGCCAGCGATGCCTCGGCGAGATCCGCGCTGCGGCTGAAGCAGGTCAGCTATCTCGGCTATACCTTCACGATTCCCGGCTCGTGGCCGGTGATCAACGACGCGGCTCATCCGCGGGGCTGCGTGCGGTTCGACCGGCATGCGGTCTACCTGGGCACTCCCGGCGTCAACCAGAACTGCCCGAGCTGGCTCTTCGGTACCACCGAGGCGCTGCTGATCCAGCCGGGACCGGGCACGTCAGCCATCAGGTCCACAGAGAACCCGACTGCGCGGCAGGTCACGGTGACCGCGGCCGGGATCAGCCTGACCGCGACGTTCGACACTGACCCGACCACGATCTACCGGATCCTGGCCAGCGCGGGACTGCCTGCGCCGGTGATCAGGGTGCCGAACCCGGCGCAGCTCGCCACCGCGGGCGGCCAGGCCCAGGCCGGCCAGGCGGCGGTGCTCGGGCTAGGTGAGCAGTCGGCGGTGCTGGAGAGCATGCAGGCCGTGACGACAGCCGGCCAGCGAAGGCGCAGAACGCCGGCCCTCCCGGCGCGGGTAACGAATTTCCGCGGCCGCGGCTTCGACGCGTGCGGCGCACCGAGCCGGGCGTACATGCGGGCCTGGCGGCGCACAACTTCCTACCGGGCCATCGGCATCTACATCGGCGGCGCGGACCGGTCATGCGACCAGCGGAACCTGGGTCCCCGCTGGGTCAGGCGCGAGGCCAGGGCCGGATGGCACTTCATCCCGATGTATGCGGGACCGCAGGCGGCCTTCCGCGAGATCCACGCGCCCAGGCGGCAGGGGCGCAGGGCAGCGGCCGACGCGGTCGCCCAGGCGCGGTGGCTCGGCTTCGGTCCCCGCACGCCCCTGTATTACGATATGGAGGCCTTTCCCCGCAGGCAAACAGTCCGCGCGCTACGCTTCCTCTCGGCCTGGACGACCAGGCTGCACAGGCTGGGATATCTTTCCGGCGTCTACAGCAGCTCTGACTCCGGGATCAAAAATCTTGCCCGGCAATATTCCAGGCATTCCTACGCCATGCCCGATGTCGTGTATGACGCATTGTGGAACGGCTCGCCAAATACCGCGGACAAGGTCTACCAGGCGGGCGAATGGAACAATCATCAGCGGATACACCAGTACAGCGGAAATGTGACGCAGACGCATGGCCGCGCCACGATCGATATTGACCAGGACTATCTCAACGTGAATCTGCCCGCCCCCTGGCGCAGCACCTCCCAGGCGAGTCCCGCGGTATCGCGGCCGGGCGGCACGGTCGACGCGTTCTTCGAGGGGGCGGATGGCAGGCTCTGGCGCGTCACGTATTCGGCCGGCTCCGGGTGGGCGCGGCCGGTCGACATGGGCGGTGCCGTCCGGTCTGAGCCGTCGGCCGTATCGGTAGGGCCGCACATCCTCGATGTGTTCTACCGCGGCGCAGACGGCGAGCTGTGGGAGGTCTCGTTCCGGTCGGGCACGGGCTGGGCAGGGGCCCGCAGGATCGCCATGATGGGCGTCCTCGGCGGTCCGCCGAGGGCCGTGGCGCAGCCGAACGGGGCCATCGACGTCTTCTGGAAGGGGTCAGCCGACCCTCATGCCTGGTACGGAAGGTTCACGCCAGGGCAGGGCTGGACCGGCCCGAAGAGCCTCGGCGGGAACCTGGCCTCGTCTCCGTCCCCGGTGGAATCGTCGCCGGGCGCCATCAGGGTCTTCTGGAAGGGCACGGACAAGAGCCTGTGGCGCGTCGCCCGCAGCAACTCCGGCCGGTGGAGCAGGCCGACCAGTCTGGGCATGGGCCCGCTCGGCGGCCCTGTGCACGCCACGGCGCAGGTCAACGGGAAAATCGAGGTGTTCTGGAAGGGGTCAGGCAACAACCACGTATGGGCGGCCTTCCGTGGCTCTCGCGGCTGGCAGGGACCCGCGCAGCTGGGCGGGAATGTCGTCAGCGCGCCGTGGCCGGTGACCGCCGCGGGCGCGGTGCGCCTGCTGTGGCGCGGGCCGCACGGCTCGCTCTGGCATGAGCGGCGAACGGCGCGGGGACACTGGCGCGCCGCGACCATGCTCCGGATGGCAGGACTGCGCTCCGCGCCGTTCGCGGCCGCGGGCAGCCAGGGGGCACGCTGGAGGTCTTCTGGAAGGGCCGCGGCGGGCATCTGTGGTGGGCGGCCCTGACCCCCAGGGGCACCTGGATCGGCCCCCGGCGCCTTGGCGGCCGCGTTGCCTGAGCCTGCTAGTTGCTGATCTTGCTGGAGGGCTTGCGCCATTCGATGGTGGGCAGCATGGCCTCGGGGCGGGCCCGGTGCGCGTACCGCCTGGTGATCTCGAACAGCGAGTCGATCAGCGTGTCCGACAGCAGGTGCGGCTCGAGCCCGAGCTCCACCAAGCCGTGATGCACCACGTTGTAGTGGTGATTCTCCAGCTCGACCCGCGGGTTCTCCAGGTGCTCGATCTTGACCGGGTCAGGGCTGATATTCGCGATGGTCTCGGCGATCTGGGTGATGGACAGGGACTCGGTCATCTGGTTGAAGACGCGGAACTCGCCCCGGTCGGCCGGGTTCTCGCAGGCGAGCTGGAGGCATCGGACGGTATCCCTGATCTCGATCAGGCCACGGGTCTGGCTGCCGTTGCCGTAGACGGTGAGCGGCTGGCCGATGACCGACTGGATGACAAAACGGTTCAGCACCGTGCCGAACACGGCGTCGTAATCGAATCTGGTCGCCAGCCGGTCGTCCCTGGCGGTCTCCGGCGTCTGCTGGCCGTAGACGACGCCCTGGTTGAGGTCCGTGGCGCGCAGGCCCCAGATCCGGCAGGCGAACTCGATGTTGTGGCTGTCGTGCACCTTAGACAGGTGATAAAAGGAGCCAGGCCGCTTGGGGAACAGGACCCGGTCCTTGCGGCCCTTGTGCTCCAGCTCGAGCCAGCCCTCTTCGATGTCGATGTTGGGAGTCCCGTATTCGCCCATCGTGCCGAGCTTGACCAGGTGGATGTCCGGGTGGATCTCGGCGATCGCGTACAGCAGGTTCAGGTTGCCGACGACGTTGTTGACCTGCGTGTAGACAGCGTGCTTGCGGTCAACCATCGAGTACGGCGCGGCGCGCTGCTCGGCGAAGTGAATGATCGCCTCGGGCGCGAACTCGCTGACTATGTGGTTGGTGAAGTCCGCATCGCACAGGTCGCCTACGTAGCAGGCGATCTGCTGGCCGGTCAGCTCGTCCCAGACTCGAACCCTGGTCTGCAGCGACTCGATCGGGACTAGGCTGTCCACGCCCATCTCGAAGTCGTAGCCTCGGCGCGCGAAGTTATCCGCGACGGCGACCTTGTGGCCTACCTCCGAGAGATGCAGCGCCGTAGGCCAGCCGAGGTAGCCGTCTCCGCCCAACACCAGGATCTTCATGACCTTGCTCCCTGCTCCCTGCCTGTCCGTCTGTGCCTCAGCGTCCGTGCAGAGGATGCGCCGTGCCGCCGTCCCGGCCTGCGCCCTGTGAAACGACCGACATTCCGGGGCACTGGAACCTCGCCCTCGGCAGGCTCCCGTACTGTATACCTGTCATACGGAAACGCCTGCCCTACCCAACCAATCCTCTAGTTAAACTAGGATACTAATGACACTGGCGCGGCCAAGAATCGTCGACGCAGCGTGGCACGCGCTTCCAGGATCGCTGCGGCGACGGCTCCGCGGCAAGACCGGAAAGCGTTTCGTCAGGTTCGTACCCGTCTCTCTGGCTGCCCTGGCATCCAGCCAGATCTCGCTGTTGATCCTGGTCGGCGTGACCAACCTGACTGCTGGGGTGTCGGCGGTCGCCGCCTCGGTGGTCGGCGCGACGGTGAGTTACATACTGAGCCGCTGGGCCTGGGAGCGCAAGGGCAGGCCGCACGTGCTCAAGGAGACGCTGCCGTTCTGGGCGGTCTCCGTCGGCGCGTGGATCGTCCTGGGCCTGGCCAGCCACTACGCGAGCGTGTGGGCTATCTCGGCGGGCCTGGGCCACTGGCAGCGGGTGGCCGTGGTGAACTCGGCGTACTTCCTGGCCAACTGCGTGACCTTCGTCAGCCGGTTCGCCATCTTCCACTACGTGCTCTTCGCGGATCGCGGATCGACGTCGGCGCGCTCAGGCGGGGCGGCGGGCATGGCCAGCGACGCCGAAAGCCTGACCCTGGCGGGCAGCTCGGCCCCGGCACCGCGGGGCGGGGCCACCCGGCCAGGACCGCAGGTCTGACGCAGACGCGCCGCCACGGCACTGGCGCGCCGCCACGGCACTGGCGCGCCGCAGCACCCCCCGACGGCTAGCGACTGCGGCGCCGGCGCTCGCGCCACCAGGTAGTGCCGACCACCTTCACGAATTGCAGGGCGTAGAAGGCGTTATTGCCCTTCTTGCTCTTGCCAACCTGGCGCTTGTGGATGGTGGCGGGCCGCTCGGCTACGCGGTATCCATGCGTGATCACGCCGATCAGCAATTCAGACGCCTGATACTGCGGCTGCTCTAGCTGCACGGCGCCGGTGATCTCGGCCCGCATCGCGCGCAGGCCGAATGTCGTGTCGCTGATCCGCTGGCCAGTCAGCAGGCTGATGGTGAGCGCGAACACCCGCACTCCGAGCTTGCGGACCGGGTCCTTGGTCTCCTCGCTGCCGAGCCTGCGTGATCCGGTGACGAAATCAGCCTCGCCGGCCAGGATCGGCTCGAGCAGCAGCCCGATTTCCGCGGGGTTGTACTGCCCGTCGGCGTCGGTCGTCACGATGTACTGGGCACCGCCCTCGCGGGCGAGCCGGTAGCCCAGCCGCAGGGCGGCACCCTGGCCTCGGTTGACCGGTACGTCACAGACCAGTGCCCCGGCCGCGTCGGCCTCCTTGACCGTGCCGTCGATAGCGCCGTCGGATACCACGATCGTCGCCAGCGCCAGCCCGCTCACCGCGTCCGGCAGCCCCTCGACGACCGGGCCGATCGCGCCTTCCTCGTTGTACGCGGCGATCACGATGGCCAGCGGGGGCAGCTCCGCGGCCCTGGTGCCGTACTGACGGGCGAACGCGAGCGCGGCCGCGTTGTCGATGGTCTCGTTGTCCAGGTGCGTGACGGTCACTGGGCTGCCTCCGAGAATTCCGGCCAGACCGTGGCCAGGCCGGATTTAAGGTCGTGCTGGGGGTGGTAGCCGAGAGCACGGGCCGCCGAGATGTCGACGATAACCGCGGGCATCTCGCCTGCTTTGGGCGGGGTGTTCTCCGCGGGTAGCCCGGCACCGGTAACGCTGCGCGCCGCGTCCAGGATGTCATTGACGGGCACTGACTCGCCCGCGCCCAGGATCAGCGGCCCGGTGCAGCGCGCGCGCCACGCGATGAGGATGCCGGCGATGATGTCGTCCACATGCACCAGGTCGCGGACCTGAGTTCCGTCACCGTAGATCTGCACGCCGGTGCCATCGCGCGCCGCCCGCATCAGCCGCGGCACGAAGCTGTCCTTCTCGGCCATGCCGGGTCCGTAAACGTTAGAGAACCGCAGTGCGCAGCCGGCGATGCCGTAGCAGGCGGTATAGCTGCTGAGCAGCATCTCGGCGGCGGCCTTGGTCGCCCCGTAGGGCGTAAGCGGGCGCAGCGGCACCTGCTCGGTGATCGTCGCGCGACCCACGTCGCCGGTCACCGCGTTGGTCGATGCCAGCAGGAACGCGGTCACCCCGTGCCGTCGCGCCTGCTCAAGCAGGCTGGCCGTCACATCGACGTTGGTCCGGTAGGTCCCCGCCGGATCCTTGATCGAGTCGAGCACTCTGGTCACCGCGGCGAGATGGATGATGGCATCCGTCTCCTGCCGCACCACGCGGGAAAGGACGGACGGATCGCACAGGTCACCCACGATCGACTCCACAGCTTCGTCGGGGAAGGCTCGCCTATCCGCTACCGTCACGCGGGCGCCCGTCCCGAGCAGCGCTCGTACCAGCCGCCGGCCGATGAAACCAGACCCGCCGGTGACGAGTACCCGGGAACGACTCTCTTCCCCCATTGACGCTCCATTCGCGTGCGCTGTGTCGCACGCGCTGTCATGTGTCCACTGTTGTACCTGGTTAGACCAACTTCTGCTACGGCCCGGCTGAAATCATTAGCATCGCCGCCAAGTGGCAGAGCCACGCAGGTGGCAGGGTCGCGAGGTGGGTCCTGCTGCCCTGCGACGGCGCGACAGCGGGCCGACGTCACCTGACGGGCGCCCCTGGTCTCAGTCTCCGGGCCGGTGCCGCGGCTGACTGAGCCTCGCACACAGCCGCTGCCCGCCCGAACTGTCGCCGGATGCGCTTCGCCAGTGTAGCGGCGGAGCAGGATACGCCGGTACGAAGCCCAGCAGCCCGATGCACTCTGTGCTGCGCCCCGATGCGCCTGCCCCGATGCGCCTGCCTGATGCGCCGGCCCCGACACGGCCGACTGTGCCATGCTGGGAGCCGGGCCGCGCTGGCGAGGTTCCTGGCGAGGTTCCGGTGCTGCCCCGCTGCGATGACCCCTTGAGCGGCACGTCACGCCAGCGGGTCGGGGGCGACAGGCGCCGGCGGGCGCCGGCCGACCTGGCAGCCGAGGCGGGAGGTGACGGCATGGTGACCTGGACAAGCCAAGAGCAGGAAGGCAATCCGGTAGCGGAAGAGTCGTACCGGATCCTGCGTTCCCGGATCGACCTATCCAGGCTGCCGAGGTTCAGCCGCGACGTCACCGAGCGGGTCATCAGCGCCAGCGCCGATTTCGACTATGCCACCGACCTGGTCTGTGACGAGGAATCCCTGGCGGCGGCGGTTGACGCCCTGGCGGCCGGCGCGCCGGTGATTGTCGATTCCCCGATGGTCGCGGCCGGGATCACTGGATGCCCGGTCATCTGCAAGCTCGGCGAGCCGCTGACGCGGCGCCTGGCCCGCACCGCCGCCATTACCAGGGCCGCCGCGGCCACCCGGCTGAGCTTTGGCGAGGCGGGGCCTGGCGCGGTCTGGGTCGTGGGATGCGCGCCGACTGCGCTGCAGGAGATCCTGACCAGGGGCGTGGACGCCGCGTTCGTCATCGGGATGCCCGTCGGCTTCGTCGGCGCCGCGGAAGCGAAGGACGCGCTGCGCGCCAGCGGGCTGCGATCGCTCAGCAACGTATCGGAGAAAGGCGGCCCGGCCGTCGCGGCGGCGGCATTCAACGCGCTGCTGCGCGCGGCGGTGAGCGTTACCGGCTCGCAGGCAGGCTGGGGCACGGACCCACCCGCGGGGTCCGTGGACGATGAGGGTATCGGGCCGTGATGCAGACCTGGATACGGCGGCATCTCCGGCGCTCGGTCGCTCCCGTTTCTGGCCGCGCGGACGGAAACCTGCCCTGGCGGCGCACTATTGTCTCCAGGCTGGGATACTGACGCCCACAATTTGCGCCCAGGGGGTTCGTGCTGGTGAGAGGCCCGGCGGAGATGACCCGGCCGGACCAGGGTAAAGAACCTGGTAGGAAGAAGAGCTACTGCGTGATCGGCAGCCGCCCTAGGGCAGGAGGCCCGGAGGCATGACAGAAGGACAGGGAGTAACTGCTGCATCGGCGCCGTGGAGCGGCGGCGCTGGCGGTGTTGCGCCTGTCCCTGAGCCCATTTCTATCCCATCAGTCCCTTCTACCCCAGAGGCTTCATCAATTTCTCATACCTCAGAGGGCTCCGGGCCTCATCTGAGCCGCGGCGTCGGTGCTGGGCCGGGAATCGGCCAGGAGCCCGACGCCGAGCCGTACGTCCGGGTCGACGCGCGGCGGCTCGAGTCCGCGCTGCTGGCGCTTCGTCATCCGATCGTCACCGTGCCGCTGACCCTTGAAGCACCCGGCGTCCAGGAAGCGCGAGCCGAGCGCCGGAAGCTTCTGAGCCAGATTGACGACTACCTGCTGCCGAGGCTGCGCCAGTCCGGGGCGCCGATCCTTGTCGCACTGGTCGGATCGACGGGCGCGGGCAAGTCGACCCTGATGAACAGCCTCGTCGGCATGCAGGTGAGCGCCACGGGAATCCGCAGGCCCACCACGAACAGCCCGGTACTAGCCTGTCATCCCAGTGATGCCCACTGGTTCGCGGAGAACGTTTTCCTGCCGACGCTGCCGAGGGTCCGGCAGCAGGGCCTGGCCATGCCCGGCCGGGACGGGCTGCTGGTGCTGGCCGCGAGCGAGGGAATGCCCAGGGGAGTGGCCCTCCTGGACACGCCTGATATCGATTCAGTCGTCGCCGCGCATCGCGAATTCGCGCATCAGTTCCTTGACGCATCTGACCTATGGCTGTTCATGACCAGCGCACGGCGCTACGCCGATGCCGCGGTCTGGGAACTGCTCCAGGACGCGAGGGACAGGGGCGCTGCCCTCGGCGTAGTGCTCTCCAGGGTTCCGTCGGCAGCGGCCTCGCAGCTCACCACCCACTTCGACGCGATGCTCCAGGCCAACGGCCTCATCGACGTGCCTCGCTTCATGATCGCGGAGACCATCGTCACGGACGCCATGCTGCCCGTGGAGATCGCCAAGCCGGTGCGGGAGTGGCTGGAAGATACCGCCAAGCGCGATGACCGGCGGGTTGCCGTTCTCACACAGACCATGTCGGGCGTGCTGGACACCTTCCGCGCGAGGGTTCCCGTGCTCGCCGCTCAGGTCGAGACGCAGCTGGCGCTGCGGTCGGAGCTTCGGGCGGCGGTAGATGCGGCGTACGCGGCCGGGCTGGCCGACCTAGACGAGATAACCAGGAACGGATCACTGCTCAGCGGCGAGATACTCGCGCGCTGGCGGGATTTCGCCGGTACCGGGGACCTGCTGCGTACCCTGCAGGTCCGCAAGGGCAGAATGCCCGCGGGCCGGTCAAAGAAGCGGGTCATCCCGGTGCGTGCCCAGGCGCTGAAAGCGGCGCTCAGGTCGAGCCTGGAGTCGCTGGTCGCCGCGATCGCCGACCGGGCCGCAGAGGAGGCGGCAGGACGCTGGCAGCGCCACCCGACCGGTGCGGCCCTGCTCGCCGAGCTGGCCGGCGCCAGTGCCGAACCCAGGCGGTACTGGCAGCAGGCCGCCGCCACCACCGGGATCATGAATACGGGCGGCTCAGCCGACCGGCCGCCGGACACGCTCCGCTCAGTACCCAGGGGGATCGCGGCCCTGGCACGCTCGTCACCTGACCTGGCCACGAGGTCGGCTCGCGCGATCAGCGCCTGGCAGGATCACGTGATGCACCTCGTGC
>Ga0099827_10001907_pt1 | contig 11196 bp, 8 predicted proteins | sample CZO8metaG_FD_79339 | JGI IMG/M metagenome (GOLD analysis project Ga0099827, IMG submission 79339) | Vadose zone soil microbial communities from the Eel River Critical Zone Observatory, Northern California, USA - CZOApr15con1.8 metaG | ecosystem: Environmental > Terrestrial > Soil > Vadose zone ...
CGCCCGGACCCGCCGGCCGCGTGCTGCGCCCTGGCGAGTTCGTAGTCGGCGATGACGAGATCGGCGAACTTGCGGCGTGCGGCGATCCGGGCGAAAGCCGTGCCGACTCCGCCGGCGCCGACGAGGAGGATGCGCATATGGGCGATCCTAGCCCGGAAACAGCTGGGACTAACGAGACCAATGGCCATGCAGAGCTGTTACAACTGAAATCGTTCCCTGGGGGGATAATTCCTGCTAGAACCGTCGCGCTGGGGTGCGGAGAAGTCGTGCCACGCCGACGCTCGTGCCGGACGAGTAGCCGGCCGCTAGCCGAAAGCCGGCCGCTCGCCGTAGGTGCTGCTCGCCGCGCCTGCCCCCGGCGTCGGCGGCAGCGCCTACGCTGGGGCAGGTGACCGCCACGGCCGTTGACGCCCTCCTCGATGGGCTGAACCCGCAGCAGCGCGCTGCCGTCGTGCACGAGGGCAGCCCGCTGCTGATCGTGGCCGGCGCCGGATCCGGGAAGACCCGGGTGCTCACCTACCGGATCGCCTACCTGCTGGCGGAGCGGAAGGTCGCGCCCGCCCAGATCCTGGCGATCACCTTCACGAACAAGGCGGCGGGCGAGATGGCGGCGCGGGCAGCGGCGCTGACCGGCTCGCGGGCGCGGTCGATGTGGCTGATGACATTCCACTCGGCCTGCGTCCGGATCCTCCGCCGGGAGGCGAAGCGGTTCGGCTACCCGTCGGCGTTCTCGATCTACGACCAGGCCGACTCGCAGCGGCTGATGGCGCTGGTCTGCCGCGAGCTGGAGCTTGACGCCAAGTACCACCCGCCGAAGGCGATGGTCGCCCAGGTCTCCAACCTCAAGAATGACCTCGTCGATTACGAGTCGTTCGGCGCCCGCGCCTCCGGTTACCGGGAGAAGGCGCTGGCCGAGGCGTACTCGGAGTACCAGCGCAGGCTGGTAGCGGCCGGCGCGATGGATTTCGATGACCTGATCATGGTCACGGTCCACCTGCTGCAGGCGTTCCCGGAGGTCGCGGCCGCGTACCGGAGCAGGTTCAGGCACGTGCTCGTCGATGAATACCAGGACACCAACCACGCGCAGTATGTCCTGGTACGGGAACTCGCCGGGCAGGGCACATCGAAGATCAGCGGTAACGGAAACTCAGCCGCCAGTGCCGCCGGCCTGGCGGCATCGGCCGCGGAGCGGGACGGGGAGGCGCCGCTCGGGCCGGCCGAGCTGTGCGTGGTCGGTGACGCGGACCAGTCCATCTACGCCTTCCGCGGCGCCACGATCAGGAACATCGAGGAGTTCGAGCGCGACTTCGCCGGCGCCCGGGTGATCCTGCTTGAGCAGAACTATCGCTCCACGCAGAACATCCTGGCCGCGGCGAACGCGGTGGTCGCACGCAACGCCAGCCGGATACCCAAGAATCTGTGGTCGGACCAGGGCGACGGGCCGCCGATCGTCGGGTACGTCGCGGACAACGAGCACGACGAGGCGGCGTTCGTGGCCGAGGAGGTGGACCGGCTCGCCGACGCGGGCGACGCGACCCCGGGGGAGGTCGCGGTGTTCTACCGGACGAACGCGCAGTCCCGGGTCTTCGAGGAAGTGTTCATCCGGGCCGGGATGCCGTACAAGGTGGTCGGCGGCGTCCGGTTCTACGAGCGTCGCGAGGTCCGGGACCTGCTCGGCTACCTGCGGCTGATCGCGAACCCGGCGGACGAGGTGTCGCTGCGCCGGGTGCTGAACGTGCCCCGCAGGGGAATCGGCGAGCGGGCCGAGGAATGCGTCGCCGCGCTGGCGAACCGAGACCGCCTGACGTTCGCCGCGGCGCTTGCCCGGCCGCAGGAGGTGCCCGGCCTGGCCACCCGCTCGGCCCGGTCGATCGAGGCGTTCAACGACCTGATCGGCGGGCTGCGCGAGCTGGTGGCGGCCGGCCAGCCGGTGGCCGATGTCGCCGAGGCCGTGCTTGACCGGTCTGGCTACCTGGCCGAGCTTGAGGCATCCAGCGACCTGCAGGACGCGAGCCGGATCGAGAACCTGAACGAGCTTGTGTCGGTGGCCCGCGAGTACGACGGCCAGCACCCGGATGGCTCGCTGCCCGAGTTCCTTGAGCAGGTGTCCCTGGTCGCCGACGCTGACCAGATCCCGGACGGCGAGGATCACGGTGGCCTGGTGACGCTGATGACCTTGCACACAGCCAAGGGGCTGGAATTCCCTGTGGTGTTCCTCACCGGTCTTGAGGAGAACGTCTTCCCGCATGAGCGCTCGGTCGGCGACGAGCGTGAGCTTGAGGAGGAACGGCGGCTGGCGTACGTCGGGATTACCCGGGCGCAGCGGCGGCTTTACCTGACCCGGGCGATGACCCGTGCCTGGTGGGGCCGCCCGGCCTATCACAAGCAGTCCAGGTTCCTCACCGAGGTGCCCGCCGAGTTGCTGGACTGGCGGCGGGACGAGTCGGCGGCCACCCCGCCTGCCTCGGCGCGGCTGGCACGGCGGCCTGGGGTATCCGCGGCAGGCAACCGGCCGGTTCCCGCGCTGACGCCCGGCGACCGGGTAACCCACGACTCCTACGGGCTCGGCCGGGTGCTGTCGGTGGAAGGCCGCGGTGACGACCCGGAAGCCAAGATCGACTTCGGCGGGGACTACGGGATAAAGCACCTGCTGCTGCGCTACGCCCCGATCGAGAAGCTCTGAAGCCAGTGCCCAGCCGGTAAGCTCTAAGCCGGGCAGGAGGCAGGTCATGAGCGGCAGCATCCGGGTTGTCATCGCCAAGCCAGGCCTGGACGGCCATGATCGCGGCGCCAAGGTCGTCGCCAGGGCGCTGCGCGATGCCGGGGTGGAGGTTATCTACACCGGTCTGCACCAGACTCCGGAGCAGATCGTGGCCGCCGCGCTGCAGGAGGACGCCGACGCGATCGGGCTGTCGATCCTGTCCGGCGCGCACATGACCCAGTTCCGCCGGGTGCTTGAGCTGCTCAGGGAGCGGGACGCTACCGATATCACGGTATTCGGCGGCGGCATCATCCCGGATGCGGACATCGCCGAGCTTGCGCAGCTCGGGGTGGCCAAGATCTTCACGCCGGGCGCGTCGACCACTGAGATCGTCGACTGGGTACGGTCGCGGTTCGGTAGCGTCGAGCCAGTCGGCTAGGGCTCAGCAACCCAGTTCGGCCCGGCGGGCCAGGTCCACTAGGCTTCCCTGCGCAGACCACAGCAGACGCACGCGCGGCGGGCCGGTCAGGCTGAGCGCGGACCGGGCAGCGGAGAAGGACGGACCCGAGTGGACCTGTTCGAGCATCAGGCGAAGGAACTCTTCGCGGAATACGGGATTCCCGTTCCGGCGGGCAAGATCGCCGAGACGGCGGATGACGCCCGCGGCATCGCCGCTGATTTCGCCGCGGCGGGCATGCCGCGTGTCGTGGTGAAGGCCCAGGTGAAGACGGGCGGCCGGGGCAAGGCCGGCGGCGTGAAGGTGGCCGACGGGCCGGACGACGCGGCCGCCACGGCCGGCCAGATCCTCGGCATGGACATCAAGGGCCACACCGTGCACAAGGTCCTGGTCGAGGAGGCCAGCGATATCGCCCAGGAGTATTACCTCTCCTACCTGCTCGACCGGGCCGGCCGCACGTTCCTGTCGATCTGCTCCGTCCAGGGCGGCATGGAGATCGAGGAGGTCGCCCACGAAGACCTGGCGCAGATCGCCGTCGACCCGCTGGCCGGGGTTGACCGCGCCAAGGCGACCGAGATCGTCACGGCGGGCGGGCTGCCGGCCGAGGCCATCGACGGCGCGGCGGCCCTCGCCGAGCGGCTCTGGGCGGTGTTCGCCGACGAGGACGCGACGTTGGTCGAGGTCAACCCGATGATCCTGACCGTGGATGGCCGGGTGATGGCGCTCGACGGCAAGGTGACACTGGACGACAACGCCGCCTACCGGCAGGACTTCGGCCGGTTCGCCGATCCGGGCGGGGCTGACCCGCTAGAGGCCAGGGCTAAGGCCAAGCACCTGAACTACGTGAAGCTCGACGGCCAGGTCGGCATCATCGGCAACGGCGCGGGCCTGGTCATGTCCACCCTGGACGTGGTGGCATACGCGGGCGAGGCGTTCGGCGGGGTCCGCCCGGCCAACTTCCTCGACATCGGCGGCGGCGCGTCCGCCGAGGTGATGGCGGACGGCCTGGAGATCGTGCTGTCTGACCCGTCCGTGCGCAGCGTGCTGGTCAACGTGTTCGGCGGGATTACTTCGTGCGACGAGGTCGCGCGGGGGATCGTGTCCGCGATCGGAATGCTCGGCGCGCGGGGCGAGCAGGTTGGCCACCCGATCGTGGTCCGGCTGGACGGCAACAACGCCGCCGAGGGCCGGCGCATCCTGGACGAGGCGCGCATCGGCGTCGTCGAGCAGGTAGCGACCATGGACGACGCGGCGCGGCGTGCCGCCGAGCTGGCCGCAGCGGCCGCGACGGGAGCATGAGATGGCGATCTTCCTGACCGGGCAGAGCCGGGTCATCGTGCAGGGCATCACCGGATCCGAGGGCCGCAGGCACGGCGCCAGGATGCTCGCGGCCGGGACGAACGTGGTCGGCGGGACGAACCCGCGCAAGGCGGGGCAGACCATTGAGCTTTCCGGCCGCGAGCTGCCGGTGTTCGGCACGGTGGCCGACGCGATGGCCGCGACCGGCGCCGACGCTTCGGTGGTGTTCGTGCCGCCGGCCGGCACGAAGGACGCGGTGATCGAGGCGGTCGACGCTCGGATGCCGCTAGTCATCGTGATCACGGAGGGCATCCCGGTGCACGACACGGCGGTTTTCTGGGCTTATGCGTGCGCGCACGGCAACGCGACACGCATCGTCGGCCCGAACTGCCCGGGGGTCGCGTCGCCCGGCAAGTCGAACGCGGGGATCATCCCGGCGGATATCACGACCGAGGGCAGGATCGGCCTGGTCTCCAAGTCCGGCACGCTGACCTACCAGATGATGTACGAACTGCGTGACATCGGCTTCTCCACCGCCGTCGGGATCGGCGGCGACCCGGTGATCGGGACAACCCACATCGACTGCCTGCAGGCGTTCGAGGAAGACCCGCAGACCGATGCGATCGTGATGATCGGGGAGATCGGCGGTGACGCGGAGGAGCGCGCTGCTGCCTTCGTCGAGCGCAACGTAACCAAGCCGGTGGTCGCCTACGTGGCCGGCTTCACTGCCCCCGAGGGCAAGACGATGGGTCACGCGGGCGCCATCATCTCCGGATCGGCGGGCACCGCCCAGGCCAAGAAGGAAGCGCTGGAGAAGGTCGGCGTCCGGGTCGGCAAGACGCCAAGCGGGACGGCCGGCCTAGTCCGGGACATCATGCAGAGCCGCTGACCGCCGCCCGCTCGGCCGCCCGCCCCCCGTGCAGCCGCAGCCGCTGCTGCCGCTGCCCCGCCGACGCAGCCGCTGCCGCCCGAGCTCCCGCAGCCGTTGCGTCGCGGGATATCTGGCGTCTTCCGGCGCCGGCGTTGCGGCGCGCCTCCGCCGCCGCGGGCCCGGACCTTGCCAGGCTTGAGCATTGTGACGACGTCAGCACCTGGCACGCAACGCCCAGGCGCAGCGCGGGACCGCGCGGCGGGTGCTGGCAACCAGGCGGGCAGCGAGCCCGAGCAGCCATCGGGCCCGGCGCGCGCCCTGGTGGTGACGGGTGCCATCGGCGCCGGAGCGGCGGCAGGCACCGGGCTGGCGGCGATCACCATGCTCGTGCTGGCCGGCTGGATTGCCGCGCCGCATGCCGGACTAGGCCTGACCGGGGTGCTCCGTGCGGCAGCGGCGCTCTGGCTGGTCGGCCATCATGTCGGCTTCACCCTGCACGGGGCCGGCCGGATCGGCATGCTGCCACTCGGCCTGGCGCTGCTGCCTGGTGCGCTGCTCTGGCGGGCTGGGCGATGGGTCGTCAGTAGCGGCGGTGTGGCCAGGCTCCGCCACGTCGGCTATGCGGCGCTTGCGCTGGCCGTCCCCTATGCCCTGGTGGCGGGAGCGCTAGCACTCACCAGCGCATCGCGGCTCGCCGCGCCGTCTGCGCCGCAGGCGGTGCTCGCCGGATTCCTGCTGGCATTCACCGCCGGCGGGCTCGGCGGCGCTCGTGCCCTCGCGCCATGGCGGCAGCTTGCTGGCCTGCTTTCGGTGCGCTTCCGCTCGGTGATCCTGGGCAGCACCGGGGCGCTCGCTGTGCTGGTAGCGGCGGGCTGCGTGCTGGCCGGCGCCTCGCTGGCCGCTCATCTGGGAAGTTTCACCTCCGTCAACGGCGCGCTGGCGCCTGGTGTCGTCGGGGCTGTCCTGCTGCTGCTCGCCCAACTCGCTTACGTGCCGAACGCGATCGTGTGGGCGATCTCCTTCATGCTCGGCCCCGGGTTCGCGTTCGGGGCCGGCACGGTCGTGGCCCCCACGGGCTCTGCTCTGGGTCCGCTGCCGGCGTTCCCGATGCTGGCGGCCCTGCCCGCCGGGGTGCACAGCGCGCTGCCTGCCTGGCTGTCCGTCGCCGTACTTGCCGTGCCCTACCTGGCAGGAGCATTCGGCGGCCTGCTGATGGCCCGCGCGGCTCCGACGTCGGCCCTGGAGGCAGCCCCGCCATGGGGATTCGCCTCCGGCGCGGTGGCCGGCTGCGTTGTCGGCACGCTGGCCGCATTCGCAGGCGGCCCACTCGGCGACGCGCGGCTTTCGGCGGTCGGCCCGTCCGGATGGCAGGTCGCCGCGGTAGCCATCCTTGAGGTGGGCATATCTGCCGCGATAACGGCCGGAGTGGCCAACTGGCTATCGCTGCGCCGGGCGGTGGCCGCCCGGACGAGCGCCGGCCTGGCGAATGGCGGTCTTGCTGCTTGCGGCCCGGCGGGCACCGGTCTTGCCAGTGGCGGTCTTGCGGGCGCCGGTCTCGCCGGCGCCGGCCCTGCGGGTGGCGGCCCTGCGGGTGGCGGCCCTGCGGGTGGCGGTGTTGCGGGTGGCGGTGTTGCGGGTGGCGGTGTTGCGGGTGGCGGCCCTGCGGGTATCGGGCTCGTGGCTAGCGGTGGGGTGCCGTCCGGCGGCCCCTTCTCGGGCCGCGCCGCCCGCAAGGGCATCCACGGGCAGCCGTCGCTGGTGACAACCGCTGACGATGACGGCGGGCACACGATCTACCTGGATCCTTGGGCGGGCGAAAGCGAGACAAGCACCAGGCGTGGCACGACAGCCAACGATCATGGGCCGTCTGCCCTGCCGTAGGCAGCGGCTCAGCCGTAGGCAGCGGCGGCTCATTTGGTTTCCGGTAAGCGCAACCGGCCGACTCGCTCTCGCCCAGCGAACGAACTCAGGATTGGCCTGCCGCAGGCAGAACGCCGTTCCGGCGCGCCAGAAACCGACATTCTCGACAAACGGCGGCCTGGGCCAGAGGCCTTCCGCCGCTGGGTGGGCTGGCCGCCGAGGGAGCGGGTCGGCTGCAGGGGCGGGTCGGCCGCAAAGGGCGGGCCTGCCGCAGCGCTGCGGGTCTGCCGCAATGCTGCGGGCCCGCCTCCGCGGCGCGTGGCGGCCAAACAGCTTGGCTGGGGCCGCTGGGGCTGCAGGGTTGCTGCGCCGCTGCGCTGCTGGGCCACGCCTCGGCGCGCTAGTGGGATGAGCGGAACCGGTTGGTTTCCGTGTTCACCGAGCGGGTCAGCTGATCGCGGCAGGCCTGCTGCGCCGTCGGGGTGTTGGCGCCCGCCATGCACCGGGAGTAAGCGGAGAGCTGCTTCCAGAGGACAGTAAAGGTGATCAGCAGCAGGATGCTGAACAGCAGGCCGATTGCGCCGAGAATGATCGCAGAGACCGCACCCCGGGGCCGCCCGGTGGCGGTGCGTCGCGACCGCACGACTGCCGACACGCCAAGCCATAGCCCTATCGCGCCGACGAGGAGCGAGAATCCCACCAGGTAGACGTAGCGCTGGATGTTCCCGGTGCCGATCAGGTCGGAGACGCTGAGCAGGCCAAACATGCTGAGTAGCGCAAGGACGAGACCCGCGAGGGCTCGCTGCTGCAATGCAGGCGCAGGAGGCCGGCCTGGCAGGCGCGGGCCAGCCGCATGCCTTCGGCTCGGCCGTGTGCCGGGCGCCGCTTTTCGATTGGGCGGCGCTCCATCCGGTCGTGCTCCGGGCGGTGCTCCATGCTGCAGGGCCTCGGGTACCTGCGCACCCCGCCCCGGCGCGCCGTCCGCCCTGGCGCCGTCCAGCCGTGCTTCCTGGTCCGCCGTGCCGTCCGTCCCCGCGCCGCCCGTCCCCGCGCCGCCCGGCCGCGTATCGTCCGTCCCGGTTCTGCCCGGCCGCGCTTCCCGGTCCGGCGTGCCGTCCGTCCCCGCGCCGCCCGTCCCCGCGCCGCCCGTCCCCGCGCCGCCCGTCCCCGCGCCGCCCGTCCCCGCGCTGCCGTCCGTCCCGGCTCCGTCCGGCCGCGCTCCGTGCTCCGGCGCTCCGTCCGCCCTCGATCCGTCTGCCCCCGGCCCGTCCGGCGGTGACGGCGATGGCGCGCCATTCGGCGCAGTCCCGTACGGCGGTGCTCCTGGCGCGGGTGCAGGTTTCTGCCCGGCAGGCTGCTGCGGAAAGCTCAGCGGCGGCGTCGGGCGCTTGTCGGCAGGCAGGGCGGGTTCCTTCCTGGCGTAGTGACTGACGCGGTCATTGGTAGTCCTGCTATTCCATCATCTTCCGCTGTCCGTCCGGCTCCGTCCCATGTCACGCCACGCGCCCGACGTTATCGTGACGGCATGACCGCGCGCCTGATCGTGCTCGTATCGGGCACCGGGACCAACCTGCAGGCGCTGCTCGGCGCGTGCGCTGATGATGCCTACGGGGCCAGGGTGGTCGCCGTCGGGGCGGATCGCCGTGGCATCGGCGGGCTGGCCAGGGCCAAACAGGCCGGGGTGCCGACCTTCGTGCACCGGATCGCCGACTACCCGGACCGAGCCGGCTGGGACCTCGCCCTGGCCGAGTCCTGCGCAGACTTCAAGCCGGACCTGATCGTGCTCGCAGGCTTCATGAAGCTGGTCGGCAGCGCGTTCCTGGAAAGGTTCAGCGGCTGCGTGATCAATACCCACCCGGCGTTGCTACCGTCGTTTCCTGGCATGCATGGCGTGCGGGACGCGCTGGACCACGGCGTCAAGATAACGGGGTGCACGGTCTTCATGGTGGACGCGGGGATCGACACCGGCCCGGTCATCGCGCAGGCCGCGGTACCCGTCCGCGATGATGACGACGAGGCATCCCTGCACGAGCGGATCAAGCGCGCAGAGCGCGCGCTGCTCGCCGACACCGTGGGCCGGATGGCCCGCGAGGGGTGGACCGTCCGAGGCAGGAAGCTGAGGTTCGGCCGTTGACCAGGGTGACGATCAAGCGGGCGCTGATCAGCGTCTACGACAAGACCGGGCTCACCGACCTGGCGCAGGCACTAAACGAGGCCGGCGCCGAGATCGTGTCCACCGGCAGCACCGCGGCGGCGATCGCGGCGGCTGGCCTGCCGGTGACAAAGGTCGAGGACCTGACCGGCTTCTCCGAGTGCCTCGATGGCCGGGTCAAGACGCTGCACCCGGCCGTCCATGCCGGCCTGCTCGCCGACGTCGGCCGGGCTGAGCACCTCGTGCAACTGGCTGAGCTCCAGCTAGCGCCGTTCGAGCTGCTCGTGTCCAACCTGTATCCGTTTGAGCAGGCAGTCGCGGCGGGGTCGGCGCCGGAGGAGTGCATCGAGCAGATCGACATCGGCGGGCCTGCGATGACCAGGGCTGCGGCGAAGAATCACGCCAACGTGGCCGTCGTGACCGATCCTTCGATGTACGAGGCAGCAGCGGAAGCGCTGAAGGCAGGCGGGTTCACGCTGGAGCAGCGCCGCCGCCTCGCCGCTCAGGCGTACGCCAGGACGGCAGCCTACGATGTCGCGGTCGCGTCCTGGTTTGCCTCCTCCTATGCGCCCGACGCCGCTGCGCTGGATACCGGCTGGCCCGACGTCATCGGCTCGCTGTGGGCACGCAAGCAGATTCTCCGCTACGGCGAGAACCCGCATCAGCGGGCCGCGCTCTACGCGGCAGGCGCCGGGCCCGGCATCGCAGCTGCCACGCAAGTACACGGCAAGGCGATGTCTTACAACAACTACGTGGACGCGGACGCCGCGCGCCGGGCGGTCTTCGGCTTCGCCGAGCCCTGCGTGGCCATCATGAAGCACTCCAACCCTTGCGGGATCGCGATCGGCGCGGACCTCGCCGAGGCCCATCGCAAGGCGCACAGCTGCGACCCGGTCTCGGCCTTCGGCGGCGTCATCGCGGTCAACGGGGTCGTCACCGCCGACCTCGCCCGGCAGATCGCCGAGGTGTTCACTGAGCTCATCGTGGCTATCGGCTATGAGCCTGCCGCGCTGAATATCCTGACCGCAGCCAAGAACCTGCGGCTGCTGTGCTGCCCGGCACCGGAACCCGCGGCAGGAGTCGAGTGGCGCCCGGTCAGCGGCGGGATGCTGCTGCAGTCCGCCGACCGGGCCGATGAATCCGGCGACGATCCGGCCAACTGGCAGCTGAAGGCCGGCCCGGCGGCGGACCCTGCCACGCTGCGTGACCTGGCCTTCGCCTGGAAGGCGTGCCGCAGCGTGAAGTCGAACGCCATTCTGCTCGCGGCCGGCTCGGGCTCGGTCGGCATCGGCATGGGCCAGGTCAACAGGGTGGACGCGGCGCGGCTGGCGGTCACCCGGGCAGGGGACCGGGCGCGCGGCTCGGTCGCGGCCAGCGACGCGTATTTCCCGTTCCCCGACGGCCTGCTCGTGCTCGCCGACGCGGGCGTGCGGGCCGTCGCCGAGCCCGGTGGCTCGATCCGCGACAGCCAGGTCATCGAGGCAGCGCAAACAGCAGGGATCGGCCTCTACTTCACCGGCGTACGGCATTTCTTTCATTAACGGGTCTACCGGTGGCGGCCCAGGGCTGGCTCGCTGGCCGCGCCCGGCCCCGACCTCTTGCACGGCGGTCGGCGGGGTCGCCAAGTCCGCCGGTCACCCGAAGACCCCGCCAGGACGGTCCGGTGACCAGATGACCTCGCCAGGACGGGACTGGTCAACCCCGATGACCTCGCTAGGACGGGTCCGGTGACCAGATGACCTTGCCAGGACGGGACTGGTCAACCCCGATGACCTCGCTAGGACGGGTCCGGTCACCCGATGACCTTGCCAGGACGGGACTGGTCAACCCCCGATTACCCCGCTAGGACAGGTCCG
>Ga0099827_10001911_pt1 | contig 11190 bp, 7 predicted proteins | sample CZO8metaG_FD_79339 | JGI IMG/M metagenome (GOLD analysis project Ga0099827, IMG submission 79339) | Vadose zone soil microbial communities from the Eel River Critical Zone Observatory, Northern California, USA - CZOApr15con1.8 metaG | ecosystem: Environmental > Terrestrial > Soil > Vadose zone ...
CGCTGCGTCCTTTGCTCGTTGGGATTGTTCACGGCTTGGCAGGTTCCGCCGCAGTCGCTCTCCTGGTATTGAGCACGATTCGCGATCCCAAATGGGCGGTCTTCTATTTGTTGATTTTCGGTACCGGCACGATCGCAGGCATGATGCTGGTAACCGCGGCGCTCGCCCTACCGTTTTCTTTTGCTGGCTCCAGATTCGCCTGGCTGAATCGTGGCTTCGTGACCGCATCCGGCCTGCTCAGCTTGGGGTTTGGGTTTTTCGTGTGCTACCGGATCGGGTTCGTGGACGGCCTTTTCAGCAACCACCCCAACTGGACACCCAGCTAAGGCACTGTGTTGGCCTAGGCGCGCTGAGCGAGCCCTTCTTCCTTTTTCCGGCCTGATCGATCTTCCCTGATGAACTACTCGCTGTAGTTACCGAGTTATTCAATTTAGATTGACATTTGAGTACTGTAGAGGTAGCGTTAAGCCGCAATTGGTTCCCTCTCAGACTCGAGAATGTGCCGCTCGACTCAAGGCCGAGGAAGAAGATCCATGGCCACATCAAAGGGCGTTTCCTGCCTTTCGCCCTTCATTTTGCAATGCAAAATTCAATCCTGCTCGAACGCATTCCGTGTTCTGTTCATTCTGTTCGTCTTACTAGGGCGCGTTTCCGCAGCAGATGCACAGTCTTCTTCTCAGCAGTATGTCTACGCCTCTGCGTCAGCGAGCCCGGCCTCCTCAGTCGTGCCGGCCTTCACTAAAACCGGCCAGACTGGCGCCCTCAACCTCATTCCTGGATCGCCCTTCAACGAACGGTTTGGAGGCGGACTCCTCGCGATCGATGGTCAGAGCAAGTTCCTTTTCGTATTGAATCCCGCGAGCAATGACATTTCGATGTTTCAGATCAATCAGGCGACGGGGGCGCTCTCCGAGGTTCCCGCCTCCCCATTCCAGGTTCCCCCGACGATCAACCCCAGTCTGGCGCCCTCCCAGCCTATTTCCATCGTCACGGAAAAGTCAGGAAAATTCCTCTTTGTCGGCTATTACCTGGGCGATATCCAGGGCTCAAGCGCGGTTGTCACGTTGGCCATCGACACGTCGGGACTCAATCCCGCTCTGCTTGCCGCGCATAGCATCGAGACAAACAGCGGCGGCGCACCTGCACAGCTGCTCACGGATCCCAAGGGACTTCGCCTCTATGTTGGCTTGAGCCGCGGCCAAAACAATTTGCAAATCGGCGGCGCGGAAGTTTATTCCATCGACCCTGCCTCTGGTGCGCTTTCCTTCATGGGCTTTGCGGACAACCCGCCGGCCGAGGGGCGCTCCGTAGCAATGGATCCCCTCGGCCGGTTTTTCTTTGTAGGATGGGGTGGAAATATCGGCAACGTGGATAGTTGCGTGCTTTCTCCCGTGGACGGCACGGCTGTCGGGCCGTGCGACTCGCTGCAGCTGGGATTTGGCAGTTTTCCCGATACCGTCGTTGCGGAAAACGCCGGCAAATTCTTGTACGTCACGCGAAGTGACGGCACGGTCATCTACTCAATAGATCAGATCACTGGTGCGCTGAACTCCCTACAGGGGCCGATCAGCACAATCATGTTCTCCCAAGGCAGCGTCGTCGCCGATCCCATGGGAACGTTTATCTACTCTTTATCGACGCTTGGCGTCCATGTGTACCAGGTTGACCAGCAGTCGGGGAATCTCGCCGAAATCCCGGGATCTCCCTTCAACGCAGGCATGAGTGGCATAAACACTGTAACTGGGCTCACCATCTCCGGGACTCCGGTTCAGGCCGTTAGTGGGCCCGCCGCCACCATTTTTCCGTCCACTGGATATTCCGGCGGCGTAGTTACCGTCGGCGGAAGCGGGCAGACTGGCCTCTTTTCCCTCGTCAACACCGGTGATCAGACTCTCTCCATCAATTCCATATCTATCGTCGGACCGAACGCTTCGAGTTTTTCTCAATCCAATACTTGCGCCGCGACGCTCGCTCCCAATGCCAACTGTTCCATCAGCGTCAACTTCGCGCCGGTCAGCGTGGGCGCGCTCTCGGCCACGCTTCAGGTCACTGACAACGCTTCCGGCAGCCCGCAAACACTTAACCTGTCCGGAACGGGCTTGGCCCCCGTCCCCGCGGTGACACTCGTTCCCGGCAGCCTTGATTTCGGCACCGTAACGCAGGGTACAAGCAGCACGACAATGAATGTCACCGTGACTAACGGTGGAACCGCTGTGCTGCATATCACGAACGTCGCGATAGGAGGTGCAAATGCAGGTGATTTCAGTTTCTCCGACCCGGCCTGCAGCGCCATCCCTATCAATGCTTCTTGCATCGTCACCGTTACGTTCAAGCCACTCGCTCCAGGGTTGCGCACCGCTAGCGTGGCGCTCACCGATGACGCACCGAGTTCGCCACAGGTCATAAACGTCGTGGGGAACGCGACTGCACCTCCTTCGTCTGCCGTGGCGGTGAATCCGAGCAGCCCTGACTTTGGCACTGCGACGCAGGGGACAAGCACGCCGATGAACGTGACGGTGAATAATACGGGAACAGCCCCACTGCACATCTCCAGCGTCGTGCTCGGCGGAGCGAACGGGAATGAATTCAGTTTCTCCGATCCGACGTGCAACTCCGCGATCCCGGTCAGCGGTTCGTGCATAATTGCATTGGCGTTCATGCCGTCTTCAGTGGGGGCGCACGCAGCCACCCTGACACTCACGGATGACGCACCAGATTCGCCGCAAGTCCTTACGATCAAAGGCCTGGCGAACCCGGCCTTCGTTGCGGGCGCTGCTCAAGGCGGTTCGACGACCGCCGCGGTATCCGCCGGTCAGACTGCCCAATACCTGTTGCAGTTAACGCCCGGCGCTGGTTATAGCGGCACTGTAACGCTCGCCTGCAGCGGCGCACCACTCGGCGCGATGTGCCAGGTCCCCCCTACTGTGACAATTGCGAATGGCGCTCCTGCGCCGTTCACCGTAACCATATCCACGAGTGGTGGGGCTGCATTGCCACCCTTGATCCCAAAACGTTTCGCACCCCCGGCTGGAATTCGTGTTCTGCCTCTTCTGGCATTTGCCCTGCTCTTGGCAATAATCGTCAAGAACCGACAGATATTCGATGGCCTCCACATCGGCCGTTTGGCATCGAACAGCGCCCTCGCCACGACTCTGCTCTGTTCCGTCATCCATGCCACGGGCTGTGGCAGTAGCAACATTAGTAGCAGCACCATTACGACCGGCCCGCCGCCCATCATCACGCCTTCCGGCACTTCGACGATCACCATCACCATGGCCGCAACGTCTCTGACGGGGCAACCGTTGCAGTTGCAGCCCATTCTCCTTACCCTCACGGTGAAGTGACGCAGCCGATGCGGCTTCCCAGTCTTTCTGCAGTCCATTTGTTTCGCAAAATCATCCACGGTGAAGAAGTGTACCCATTCGGCGAAGGAGTTTGCTGGCGTCCATTACAGGATTGATCGGAGCCTACCGCCCCAAATCCAGGGTGTGACGATCCTGGATTCGGAGCACCTCGTGTCGCGCGGAAGTCAATCTAGGCTTGAGCAGCCACCGCTCAGCGTTGGCGCGTGAACGGAGCGTCCTAAGAAGGAATTGAATCTGCTTCCGCGTCTTGCAGTAAACAACTGAAAAAAGAAACAAAGCTGGTGGAGCCGATGGGATTATGTCTTGACTTCGGGACGATAGTTCGCAACGTGCTTCGACATATCACTCCGCCCTACTCCGCCCTCAATGCCTCGATCGGATCCAGGCGCGCCGCACGAAGCGCTGGCGGCATTGCCGCTAGAATTGTCACGATTACCAGAGTCCCGGCCACGACGGTGAGCGTCAACGGGTCGTGCGCCGAAACGCCGTGCAGCATCGCCACCACGAACCGCGTCGTAAAGAACAGTGCGATCGTTCCTAACAGCAATCCCCAGCCCAGCAATCTCAACGCTTCCTTTAGGACCATCCGTAGCACCATCCCGCGCGTTGCGCCTAGCGCCACCCGAACACCAATCTCGTTGCTCCTTTGCGTCACGCTCGCGGACAGCAGTCCATACAGTCCGAGCGCGCTCAACAGAAGCACTAGCACGCCAAAGAAATTTGCCAGCAGGGTGATCAGCTCCTGACTCCCTAGCGCGGCGTCCATTTGTTCGCGCAGCGTAACGAAGATCACCAGCGGCACAGTCGGCGCAATCTCCGAAAGCGTTTTGCGAAAAGCCGCAACCGCCTGCGTTTTCGCCGGAGAGTGCATCAAAAACACCAGATTGCCCAGATTGTCGATCCGTTCCTTCGATAATGGCAGATAGATGGTCCGCGGTGGCCCCTGCCGCAAGTCATAAAACTTCGCGTCTTCTGCCAGCCCAACTACCTGGCATGCCACCTGGTTGGGAATCCCGGGTGTCACCCTGTTCCGCACGTATCGCCCCACGGCCTGTGCATGCGGGAAAAAGAGCTCCCCGGCCGATTGGTTCAAGATGCACACGTTCAGTTGCCGGTCATTCTTCTCAAATTCCCGTCCCGCCACGATTCGCGTCTTCATCGTGCGGAAATATCCCGGTCCTATGTCGTTATAAGCCATCTGGGTATCTTCGGGCGGGTTCGGCCCTTCCGCCACAGCGTAAAAATCCCCAGTGATCTTTTGTCCCGTCATTGGTGTCTGCGACGTGGCCGCCGCCGCATCAATCGCGGGCATCTGTATTAGCCGGTCCACTATCCGTTGATAAATGTCCAGCTGTGCCTCGCCTTTCAACCCCAGCAGATACATCGGCGAAGTCTGTATCGTCACGTGGTCCAAATCAAATCCCGTGCGCTCGCCGCGAAGGCTGATTACGCTCTGCGATAGCAGCGACGCCAAGACTACCAGCACGAGCGACAACGCCACCTGAATTGGCACCAACATTCGCCCCGCGATTTGCCTTCGCCCACCGACCCTCGTCCGCGACTTTAACAGCGTTCCCGGATCCGTCCGTGCCGCGCGCCACGCCGGAAATATCCCAAACAGAAGGGTCGTCAACACAGCGAACAGCGCCGTCACCCAGAAAACTGTCTTATCCGGGTGTACGGAGATCGGTTCGAACATCATCGGGTCGCGGAAGAAATGCAATAGGAAGTTGCTTCCGTACCAAGCTCCTGCGGCCCCCAGCGCGCCGCCTACGATCGCGATTACCAAGCTCTCCGTCAATGACTGGCGCACTACCCGCAGCGACGAAGCTCCCAACGCCGTCCTCACAGCAAACTCCTGCTGCCGCGCGGCCACGCGCGCCATCATCAATCCACCTATATTCACGCAGCACACCAGCAACACAACTCCCACCAAACCTTGCATCAAATACAGCGGCTTCGCATACGTGTGCGTCAGATACGTCGGCAATCCACTCCGCGCAGAGCTTACCGACAGATACGCTTTCTGGAAAAATGGGTCGGCCCGGAAGCGCTCAGGAATAAACCGCGCAAACAAGCTTTGCTGCAACTGCGCCTCTTCCGCATTAGCCTGCGTGATCGTCACGGCAGGCTTCAAGCGCCCGATGGTCGCAACACCGAAGAATGAATCCGCCGCTTCCAGCACATCCTTCTTTTCCAACACGGACGCAAACTGCAGCGGCAGATACACCTTCGGATTCTCCCCCGGCCACACTCCCTGAAAATCCGGCGGAGTAATTCCCACGGCGGTCACGGGCACACCGGAAATCGTGATTTGCTTCCCCACAATATCCTCAGCACTTCCATAAAAATCTTTCCAGAAGCCGTAGCTCAACACCACCGGCCAGCCCCCGCCCGGGCCGCCGCGCACATCGTCGTAAGAAGCAATCAACCGTCCGCGGTACGGCCGCAGTCCCAATACTTCAAATGCGTTGCCACCTACCAACCCCGCTGCGCATCCCTGAATCGATCCCTCGCGATCCCTAATCAGCACCCATTCTTCACTCCATGCAGAAAGCTCGCGAAACGACGATTGCTCCCTGCTTAGCGCCTCCATCATCCGGAACGGCATGTACGCCCCACCGGCGTCGTCCGGTATCGCCGAACTCGCTATCCCCACCTTCACAAGTTGCCCCGCGTTCGCTGCCGGCAAGCTCCTCAGCACCAGCCCATACAGCAGGGTGAAAATCGCGGTATTTGCGCCAATCCCCAGCGCCAACGTCAGTACTGCAACCATGGTCAGCACGAGATTCTTTCGCAACATTCGCAGGCCGAAGCGGACATCTTGGAGCAAGGTTTCGAGGAAGGGGATGCTGCGGACGTCACGGACGGATTGTTTGGTTTGTTCCATGTCGCCCAGCTTGGTGAGGGTGCCTCGGCGAGTTTCGCCGCGAAACATGCCCGGCGCCGAGATTGTAATTCGGCTCGCAGGCTCCGCTCAAGTCTTGTTTGGGGAAGGCGGCGGACAGTCAGTTAGTCGGAAACTGACAGGCTATGGGAGTTCCTTTTCTGTTGACAAAACTGCCGCCTCTCCAGTACTGTAGTGGTTAGGTACATCTGTCGGTAATGCGATAATATCAGCCTAGCGTTGTGCACCAGCTGTAGTTCATACCTCTAGGGGTGAGGTTTATTTCGCTCTTTCATTGACGGGCAAACACCAGCCAACCATTTCTATGCAGCCTAAGTCCCTTTAGAATCAACATCTATGGACATGCCCGCAAATATTCATTCTAAACGACTTACACAGAGACTAAGTCTTTTAGATGCAACACTTACAACAAACATGGGGGTGGAGGGCCAGTCAACTACGACCGGCCGCATCCCAAACCGACAAGAACGGGAGCACTCCTGACAAGTTGTCAGCCACTATTTGATCGTGTTATTTCGCGGCGGAGATGCGATAAATCACGTTAGCCCCGTCATCCGACACGAGCAATGAACCATCCGGCGCGACCGTCACGCCCACGGGCCGTCCGAGCACATCGGGTCCACCGGGGTTCGGGACTAGCCCCGTCATGAACGGCACCGGATCAGCCGAAGGCTTGCCATCTTTGAACGCCACAAAAGCAACCTGATATCCCGAGCGGGCCGCCCGGTTCCACGAACCGTGTTCCGCGACAAATGCTCCGCCCCAGTAGCTCTCCGGAAATTGTTGCGCGGTATAAAATGCGAACTGCAACGGCGCCACGTGCGCACCCAGCAGCACGTCGGGAATAATCGCACGAGCCACCAGGTCGGGCTTCTGCGGCTTGACGCGTGGATCGACGTTGTCCCCGATGTAGCTGTACGGCCAGCCGTAGAATCCTCCGTCTTTGAGCGAAGTGAAATAGTCCGGGGGAAGATCGTCCCCCAGTTCGTCGCGCTCGTTGACCGTCGTCCAGACTTCGCCCGTTATCGGCTCGAGCCCCAGCCCCACGGGATTCCGGAGCCCCGCTGCGAAGCGCCGTGCGTTCTTTCCGTCGGGATCACACACCGTTACGGCGGCGCGGCGCGGATCTTCTCCCGTGTTTATATTCGATTCGGAGCCAACGGCGACGAACAGATGCTTCCCGTCCGCCGAAAACGTCAGCGACCTCGTATCGTGTCCGCCCGTAGGCAAGTCCATCAGGTGCTCCGCTTCGCCAAGCCGCTTGGAGGTCTTGGGATCGTACCGAAAGCGCACCACCTCGTTCGTGTTCCCCACGTAAACATAGTCTTCATGGAACGCGATGCCGAACGGCCGCCTCTGGCCGCTGACAAAGACCTCGCGTACTTGTGCTCCGCCGGTGTGCTCCGGATCGCGCATCACAATGATTTCTCCCGCACCATTGTCAGCCAGAAAAATATCTCCATTCGGCGCTACCGTCAGCCATCGGGGATGCTTGAAGTTCGTCGCAAATACATTCACGCGAAATCCCTCGGGCACGGTAGGCAGGAACCCCGCCGGAGGTTTCGCTCTTTCCGGTCCATTGCCAGCTGATTTTGAGGCGAATGGCGTGGGGAGCTTGGGTTTCTGCCCGTGCGTGACTTGCGCCGGCGTCTGAGAAGCCAGAAAAATGGTGAAAGCCAAAGCAAGAAGGTTGCGTACGCGCACGGTAGGAACCTTTCGGAAGATAAAGTTTATAGTTCGCATCCTATAATGCCTTAGACGGACACCGATTTCCATATGCTGCCGCCGCTCAAAAAAGAAATGAGCCATCAACGGACATGAAAGGAAGCTGCCAATCGCGGCGAAATCGCCACCATCCAACATCGTCGAACCGCATCTAATGGGGCACGGATGAAACTAACTATTGTCAGCCGTTTTGAGAGGTGAGTCATGCAGAGCCCCTATATTGGTCGTGGCATCGCCTTTGTCGTGATTGTTGGCCTCGTCGCTTGGACTGCTTTCCGGGCTTTGGGCGCTCGGCCTCCCGAAACGCCGAAAGCGCCTTTCCCCGCCCCGGCCATTGACGTTCCTCTGGCCGCAGCGAAGGGCCGGCAAACTGCGGTTCTTGCCGGAGGCTGCTTCTGGGGCGTGCAGGCGGTTTTCCAGCATCTCAAGGGAGTTTCTTCCGTGACCTCCGGCTATGCGGGAGGCCACGTTAAGTCACCTTCCTACGAAAGCGTGAGTATGGGCGTTACCGGGCACGCGGAAACCGTCAGCATCGTTTATGATCCGTCCCAAGTCACGTACGGTCAGCTTTTGATGGTGTTTTTCTCGGTCGCGCATGATCCCACGCAATGGAATCGCCAGGGCCCGGACACCGGCTCCCAATACCGCTCCGCGATCTTCTACACAAACGAAGATCAGAAGCGGATCGCTGAGGCTTACATTGCGCAGTTGGACGCCGCGAAAGTTTATTCTCGCAAGATCGTCACAAAAGTCGAGCCGTTCCAGGCATTTTACGAGGCCGAGAGCTACCACCAGGACTATCTGAAGAACAATCCCGACAATCCTTATATCGTCTACAACGACCTGCCCAAACTGGAAAATCTTAAAAAGAGTTTTCCAAACCTCTGCCGGCGTTAGTGCCAAAGCGTTTTTTTTTGGATGACTGATTTACTTCGTCGTTTGGCCGCCCGAACTTGCGCGAGATTGCTCTTTGCGTCGCCGCGAATTCCTCCCGCACCGAGACTATCTATTTCTGGACAAGTTGCTCCTTCTCCTTTAGCCTTGCGCTAGATTGGGATGGGCTGTTTCTGAGAGAGTCCGCATTCTAGATTACAATTCGCCGGGAGGAAAACCTTCACATGAGAGCACTCAGTTGTGCAGCGCTGTTGCTATCGGCGGCAGGTCTGGTTTTTGCACAGGACAGCCACGCCCGCGCCGCCGCCAAGCCCGTCACCGTGGACATCAAGAATGCGCAAGGCCAGAGCATCGGCACTGCGACTCTGACGCCTGCGGCCAAGGGCGTCACCATCAAGATTGATATCAAGAATCTTCCGCCGGGTGAGCACTCCATTCACATTCATCAGGTCGCCAAGTGCGAGCCTCCCGATTTCAAATCCGCCGGTCCTCATTTTGGTGGTGGCGGCCATACGCATGAAGGCGTGCAAACTGGAGCGCCCGCCGGCGATATACCGGACTTCGCGCTGATCGTTGCCGCGGATGGAACTGCGCACGCGACGACCGTTGCGCCGAATGTGACTCTCGGCACAGACGAAAACTCCGTCTTCAGTAATGGCGGAACCGCGATTGTCATTCACGCCGTCGCTGGGGGCACCGGGACCGGCGCGCCGCCGCGCATCGCCTGCGGCGTCATCACCAAGACGGAATAACTCCCGGCCTGCCCACTTCGCAAATCTATTTCTTGTCCGGGCGCTCGGTCACGGGTTTGCCGCCGGCCCCGGGAAGCGGTGTTTTCTTGCCTCCGGCCGCTTCTCCGTCGAATAGCGCGCTCAGGCTGGGATAGCCATAGATGGTCGGCGCATGATCCTGCATAAGCCCGCCGGTATCCGCCGTTGGGCCGTAGTTGCTATGCAAATCTCTCCCCAGCATCCGCAGCATCGCCATTTGCTGGCCTCGATGGTGCGCCGTGTGCGCAATTCTGCGAACTACCACCCATGCGCGGGACCGTGGCACATCAAAAAATTTCGTTTCGGACTCCCACCAGGCATCGTCTTTCGCCCGCAGCGCCGCGAGCCGCTTTCCGCTGTCTTCCGCGTAACGCTTCATAAATTCCAATCGAGTCTCGGTCGCCGGCAATGGCGGCGCGCCAACGTCAATTCCGAGCATGCCGACAAACCACAGGTTTTCACTCACGCACTGATGCACCATCTGTTCGCGCACGCTGCGCCCTCGCGGGTCCCCCGCCCGTGGCCGCACCGGAAGATCCGCATCGCGGAATTCGCTCCACACGCTAACGACCTTGATGCGCTCGGTTTCGTACGTTTCAACAAGAAATTCGTATTCCATAGAGCCCACCCTTGCACGCGAGTTTGGGGGACAATTACTCTCTCTCTAAAACAATCGCGTCAATTTGATGCCCTCGATGATGACGCGGATACCGTTATGAAAGAACAAGCCCAACGGACACTATGCCCGTCTAAACAGGAAATCCTGCTTCGGAGAATAAAAATATGAACACTGCTAACCGCCGGGTATTCCTGACTCAAGCTGCGGCACTGGGTTGCGGCGCACTGTGGAAGGATTCAACGATGGCGGAGGCTTTCGCGCCCGCTCCGGTGGCGCGAGTTTCGGAGTCTCAGCTCTCTGGCAAACCTCTCCTCGCTAAAATGAAATGGTTCAACGAGCCGGGTTCCGCGAAACAGTCCAGCGAACAACTTGTCGTCAGCACAAAACCTAAAACCGACTTCTGGCGGAAAACGTTTTATGATTATGTCACCGATAATGGCCATTTCTTTTTTCTATCGGTCACCGGCGACTTTACTTTTGAAGGCCGAGTCGCCGGAAAATACGCGGCACTCTACGATCAGGCAGGATTAATGGTACGCGTTGACGCGAGCAGTTGGCTGAAGTGCGGCCTCGAACTCGTTGACGGCATCGGCCATGCCAGCGTTGTCGTCACGCGCGAGTTTTCAGACTGGTCCACGGTGCGTGGCATCACTACAAAAGACCCACTGTGGTGGCGTATCGTGCGCAAAGGCTCTTCGCTGGAAGTTCTCTATTCCCTTGATGGCAAGAATTTCACTTCGGCGCGCCTCGGCTATCTGCCTTTGCAAGCCGCCGTGGACACCGGCATCATGTGCTGCTCTCCCGAAGGAACTGGCTTCGAATGCACCTTCGATGAAATCCGCTTGGCGCAATAATTTTGCATGGCAGCAGTGTCGCTAGCGATGCGTGCCAGTAGCAGGTCGCAAGAGC
>Ga0099827_10001915_pt1 | contig 11184 bp, 9 predicted proteins | sample CZO8metaG_FD_79339 | JGI IMG/M metagenome (GOLD analysis project Ga0099827, IMG submission 79339) | Vadose zone soil microbial communities from the Eel River Critical Zone Observatory, Northern California, USA - CZOApr15con1.8 metaG | ecosystem: Environmental > Terrestrial > Soil > Vadose zone ...
GGCATCCGCCACCAAACCGCGATGAGTGTGGGATAGACGACGAGCGTCACCAGGATTGCGGCGTAAGGCCGCGAGATCATCCCGTCGATACGCGAAGCGAGACTCCCGCAGACGAGGCCGGTTGCCAGCGCGAGCGCGACATGACGCGGTGACACCCAAACCACCCGTGCCACCCGCTGAATCACCGAAGGCTTTTTTGCAACCCGGCGCGCTGCGCCGGTGCGTCGGCGACGCGCGCGAGCGGCGGTGGTGTTTGGCCGGCTCCTTGTCCCTGTTTGCGCCTTCGCCACCATCTCCCCTCCCCCTCGCGCGCCCGACGCGGCAACCGTCTCTTTATATCGGATAAAGGGAAACTGAGCGGAAGGTGGCGGGCGTACCGCGCAATTCGAGCCGATAGCAGCGACGGCCGTCGCGGCGGCGCAGGATCGTGAGGGTCGAGACCGCCAGACGGCAGCGCGCGATAGGACATCGCTCGACGCGCTCATCTGCACGAACCGGGCGAGATGGGGCTGAGCGCGGAACGGCCGACCTCTTTGCGACTGATGAAGCTCGAGATCCGCTCTGATCTGAAGCGCAACGAGATCGCGGGCTGGCGGCGCAGCGGCACCCGAGAAGCCGACGCCAGGCGCATCTCCCGATCTTGTCCGACAGAATACCGTGTTCCCGGGGCGGATCGATGATCTCGCCGGGGTTCATTTCCGACGGCTACGGCTGTAAAATAGCATCAGAGGAGCCGTCTGATGAGCGAGAAAGTCGCCACCCCGATTGTCGCAAACACCAAGATCGCCCGCACCCGCGCCGCTGAGCGGATGCGCCGCTGCAGGCAACGCCGCCGCGACGGCCTTCGCTGCTATCGGCTCGAGCTTCGCGATAGTGAAATCAAGGATCTCGTTCGCCGCGGCCTGCTGTTGGCGAGCGAACAAGCCGATACGAACGCCGTCACCAAGGCGATGTATGCGTTCTTCGACCGCACCCTTGGGCGCTCGACGTGACGCGCAACGCGGCGCTTGTGACGCGCCACGGAAGGCCGCTTCTTGGTATGCAACCGCTACACAGTATGCGAACATTCTTTAACATCCCCTGAGGGTTCCGGGCGCGGCGAAAACCCTGGGAATTCAACGAATAACGGCCCTTGCACGCGCGCGCACTCGCGCGCACGCGCGCGCACGCGCGCGCGTGAGGGCTATGTTTAATCGCGACGAGCAACCCACTCGGGGTCAAGGGCGCCGGAGAGGGCGCGATCATCCCGGTGGGCGCAGTGATGGCCAACGCCGTCGCCAGCGCCTTGGCATCGTTCGGGGCAAAGCCGAACCAGCTGCCGCTCTCGCCCGCGCGGGTCTGGCTTATGGGGTCGGTCGAGAAATCTGTCGGCATTCGGTAGCCCAAGAGATCGACGGCGGTTTGCCCTATTTCGCGACCGAACCGGAGGCATGGCGTTTTTTGGATCTGTGTGATGACCTAAACGGCATCCCGGCCTCGCCACCAGGAGCGCGCCTTTAAACTCGCGCGATGTTTTCTTAAGCGCTTTGCCGCCATGCTCAGCGTACCGATGCTTGTCTCCCCGTCGGTTGACTGCCGCGGCCGAGCCGCTACGATGGCGGCTCGGTTTACGTTTGGCCCTGACGGAGTCAAGCTCGGGCGGCGCATTGGGCCATTTGCGCCGGAATACCGCCCAAGCCTCGACCAAAGTGACGCGATTTAGCCAGCCGATTTGACCCTATCGCTGCGGGCCTCGGTACCCGGACCCGAGGAGGGCACTCGGCGCCGCAGCACCAGCGAAGGGCGCCAACGACCTGGTCCGATTCGAGTCCATTCCGTATGATGGAAAAGCGCTTTAGGATAGGTTCGGCGCTCATGCCACCGGGGATCTCATAGTCGGTCTTGACGGATGTTTCGCGATTTCTTCACGTGGTGGATCGGCCAGCTTTCGGATCTTCTCCCCGCGCGCTGGGTTCGGTTCGGATCGATCGGCGAGGACGCGTTGGTGGTCAACCCGGTGGGGCCGCTGTCTGGGGAGATTGACAGTATTGGGATCAATTTCCGGCGCCGCGGCAGGGAAACCGTGCTCGGCCATTTCAGGGTTGCGGCAGATTTGCTGAAAGAGCTGCCGCGGCCACCGGGCAACCGCTTTGTGCTTCGCCTGAGGCAGGCCGATGTTCTCGCCAAGACCGTGACCTTGCCGATTGCCGCCGAAAATCACATCCATCAGGCGCTCAGCTTTCAAATGGATCAGGAGACGCCGTTCGCACCCAACGAGATCTATTGGAGCCATTTTATCTCGCGGCGCGATCGGCAAAGCGGGCGGCTATCGGTTCGGCTGTTGCTGGTGCCGCGCCAAACCCTCGCGGCGCTACTCGGGGCTCTCGATCGCGTCGGCATCGTACCGAACCGAGCTGAGATCGGCGACGGCCCGGATCGGAATCGCATCCTTCCACTCGACGATGAAGGCGGGTCGTTCGACGGCGCGCACCGCGGTGCCCTGCTCTGGTCGGCGGCGGCGTGCTGTCTGCTCCTTGCGCTGGGCGCGCTCGTCACGCCCTTTGTTCGGCAGGAAATATCGCTGGCCAGGCTGGACCGGGAGATCGCAGCCGGCCGAGCCACCGCGGCTGAGGCGGCGCAATTGCACCGGGACCTCGACCGCTTGTCGGACACCATCGATCTTGTCGAGAGCGAGCGTTACAAAGCCGGGCGGCCGCTGGCGACCCTCGCCACCCTCACCCGCATTCTTCCCGATGACACCTATCTGACCGAAGTGACGCTGCAGCAGCGCAAAGTGAACCTGAGCGGCAGATCGACAGCAGCCGCGCGCCTGATCGGGGCGCTGTCGGCCGGCGAGGGGCTGCGCAACGTGGCGTTCGCGGCGCCCGTCACGCGTCTCGAGCCGGTTCGGGCAGAACTCTTCACGATCACAGCGGAGGTCGCGCCATAGCCTCCCTGGCAAATCTGCCGACCGGTCGGATTGGGCAATTGCTGGCGGCGGGCATCCTCGCTGCCGCGATCGGATCGGCTTATCTGTTGATTGTGGTTTCCTTGCAGGACCTCTACCGCGAACGCCGGGCAACGCTGGAAGACCGCGGCGAGCTGGCCTCGCGGCTGGCTGCGGCGGCGCAGCAATTGCCGGGGCTGCGTCTCCGGCTGACCGAGTTGCGGGCTACCGCAAGCACGAGCAAGGTCACCCTTGATGGTGCGAACGACGCGATAGCCTCGGCCAACCTGCAAAGCCGCGTCGTAGCGCTTGCCACATCGCTCGGCGTGACCGTGAGCAGCACCGAGGCGCTCGCCGCCGAACCGCGCGGCGGGTTTCGCCGGATCGGTCTGCGCATCGCCGTGAACGGCGAGTACGAGAACCTGGTGCGGTTCTTCGGCGCGATCGAAGCCTCGGTTCCACCGCTCGTCCTCGACAATCTGCACATGCACACCACCATGCGGCCGACGGCCATGCCTGGGAGTGCCAAGCTCGATGTCGGGGTTAAGACTGATGCCGGGTTTGAGGTTTACGGCGTACGCAGCAACGATACGCCAGTCAGCGCTCAGCGATGATTACCCGTGTTCTTGTTCTGCTCATCGCCGGGTGCTTCCTTTTCGGCAGCGTGATCGTTGTCGAATTGATGTCGCCCGATGCCGGCGCTTCCGTCAGCGGATCCGCGGCGATACGACCAGAAGCAGGTACCCCTCCCCGAGCGCCGGGGCCGCGTGTCGATGATTTGCTGGCAACGATCCTAACTCGCCCGTTGTTCAGCCCGACTCGCCAACCTGCGGCGCGCCCCGATCAGCCGGCGGGTCGCGATTTAGGGGATGTGCGGCTGACTGGGATCATCATCGAGGCTGGGCATCATCTCGCGATTTTCGCGGTGCGCGACGCCAAGCCGATGGTCCGCAGCGAGGGGGAGATGATCAATGATTGGCGCCTTGAAAGCATCGCGCCGGGAGAGGTCGTTTTGAGCGGCCCTGGCGGGACCACGACGCTCCAGCCGAAGATCGATGCAAGCCTTGCACGGCGGGTTGTGGCTCCGCCGCGTCCGACACCAAGCCCGCCACCAGTGGCCGCCTCCGGCCCGCCCATCGCGGCGCCGCCGAAGCCGCGTTCGACGCCGGCGGTACAGTCGCCCGGAACGCCGATGTCGCCGCTCCGCCCACAGGGTATTGCCAGAGAGCGCCAATGAGCTGCTGTGCAGCCTGCGGCGCTTTGCGAGTCGTCTTGATCGTGACGGCGATTGCGACGCTTGCTGCCTGCCAAACGCCCTTGCTCGAAGTCCTGACCCCGCTCGCGGCGCCTGCCAAGCTGCAGTCGGCGGAGCCCAGGGTGAACAGCGCCATCCCGGGCGACCGTCGGCTGCAACAGTCGTTCGAAGCTCGCGGACCCGGAGTGGTACCGGCGCTGGCGCCGCAACGCGCTGACCTCGCGAACCAGCCCGGCGACATCACACTCACCTTTGTCGACACTGATATTCGCGAAATCGCGCGCGTCGTTCTCGGCAAGACGCTGAAGCTCAATTACACGATCGACCCTGGGGTGCAGGGCACGGCGACCCTGGAGATCGACAAGCCAGTGGGGCGCCCAGCGCTGTTGTCGCTGTTTGAGACTGTGCTCAACCAGAACGGTGCGACGTTGGTCGAACGCGATGGCGTCTACCGGATTATGCCTGCCGGAGGAGGCGCCGCCCTCGCCACCATCGCAACACCAGAGGCGGTCGGATCAGGCACTCAAATCGTATCGCTTCGCTTCGCGTCGGCCAAGGACCTCGCGACCGTGCTCGAGCCTTATGTCGCCGAAGGCGGCAAAATCACCGCGGACCCCGGCCGCAATGCATTGATCGTGAGCGGCCCGGCAGCGGTGCGCCGCACCCTGATCGACATGATCCGGGCCTTTGACATCGACACGCTGGCGGGCCAGTCCTATGCGCTGTTCCCGGTCCGCAACGGCAGCCCGGACAAGCTTGCCGCCCAACTCGAAAAGGCGTTTCACGCCGATGGCGAGGGTCCCCTCGCCGGAGTGGTTCGCATCCTGCCGATGGAGCGGGTCAACGCTGTTCTGGTCGTCGCGGCACAGCCCCGCTACATCGAGCAGGCGAAGCGCCTGGTCGGACTGGTCAGGCGGGCCGAGGACGTGACGGCGCGCACTTGGCACGTCTACTACGTGCAGAACGGCCAAAGCGCCGATCTCGAGAACGTGCTGCAGCGCGCGTTCACGCCTGGTCACCTTACCGCCCAGCCCGGCCCGTCCGGCGTAACGGCGCCCGGCGCCGAGACGCTGAGAATAGGCAGCGCCGGCAGCGCCGGGGGTCGGGCGACCTCGCCTTTGTCCGCCGCAGGGAGACCGTCCGACGGTCTCGGGAGTGCCACCGCCGCGGCGACCCCGGCGACCGGCGGCCCAGTCGTAGCTGCAGCATTGGACGCCTCGCCGGCCGAGTCTGCAAAGGAGGGGGAAGAGGCGGAAAATCGCATCCGCATCATCGCCAACCGGCGCAACAACGCCCTCTTGGTCTATGCCACCCCGAACGAATACGCCGTCATCGAGGGCATGCTGCGCAAGATCGACATTATTCCGCTGCAGGTGCTGATCGAAGCGACGATCGCGGAGGTGACGCTCAACGATAATCTCAGTTATGGAACGCAATTCTTTCTAGGCCGCAAGCTTAGCGGGACCCTAAGCTTTGCCAATCCGCCGACGCAGCCGAGCGCAGCCGCCGTCGCGAAGGGCGCGCTCACCGGATTCGCCACCAATTTTCCCGGCTTCGTGCTGAACAACGGCGTGCGCGAAGCGATCAACGCGCTCGCCGAAGTGACGCAGGTGAAAGTGCTCTCCGCGCCCCAGGTCACGGTCATGGACAACGAGCCGGCCCGGCTGCAGGTCGGCGCCCTCGTACCGGTCATCGTCCAGAGTTCGCAAAGCACGATTTCGGCGAACGCCCCGATCGTCAACAGTGTTGAGTACCGCGATACCGGGGTCATCATGCTGGTGACGCCTCGGGTGAATTCCGGCGGGCTCGTCACCCTCGACATATCCCAGGAGGTCAGCGATGTCGCCAGTACGACAAGCTCCAAGATCGACTCGCCGACCTTCAACCAGCGACTGATCCGCACGCGCGTCGCCGTCCAGGACGGGCAGACCGTCGGGATGGCCGGGTTGATCCGCGACACCGACACGCAGGGCAATTCCGGCATACCGCTTCTCAAGGACATTCCGCTGTTGGGCGGGCTCGTTTCAAGCCAAGTGAATAGACGAGAGCGCACTGAGCTCCTGGTCCTGATCACCCCGCATGTGGTGAAGGATCAGCGCGATGCGCTGGCTCTCACCGAGGATTTGCGCAACGGGCTGATCAACGCCGGTCTGGTGCCCCAGCAGTTGAATAGCAAGCCTCTGCGCGGCTCGCCGAACCCGAACCGGTTCTAGGCATGACCACGCGACAGCGCTGGCGCGGCGTTCCGTGGGAGAGCCGCGGTTTCGCCCTCATCATCGTTCTCTGGGCGTTCGTCTTGATTTCCCTGATCGTCATCCATCTCACGGCATCTGGGCGAACCGAACTTCGCATCGCCGGCAATCTCGCCGCCAACGCGACCGCGCAGGCGGCCGCTGACGGCGCAATCTACCAGGCGATCTTCAACCGTCTCGACCCGCGACAGGAAGAGCGCTGGCCGCTTGACGGCACCACGCATGAGCTTCAGGTCGCCACCAGCCGCGTGACCGTCCGGCTCTATGACGAGGCGGCGCGGATCAATCCGAACACGGCATCCCCCGCGCTCCTCCAGGCCCTGTTGGGCGCCGTAGTCGGCAACCGGGAGCAAGCGGCGGCAGTTGCCTCGGCGATTGCCGAATGGATCGGCGCCCGAAAGGGGTCGCGACCGTTCACCGGGCTCAATCCGGATTATCAAGCGACAGGGCTGGCCTACGGCCCGCCCGGCGAGCCGCTGGAGTCCATCGACGAGCTCGGCCGCGTGCGCGGCATAACGCCTGATCTGCTCGAAGCCCTTCGGCCCCACCTGACGTTGTTCGGCCCGGCCGTGCCCGACCCGACCATGGCGGATCCAGTCGTCGCTGCCGCGCTTGCCGACGCTGCCAAAACATCGCCCGCCTCCGCTTTGCCCCTTGCAGCAGCCGACAATTCCAGCGTGGTCACCGCCCGGATCAGCGCGGCGGCACAGGGCCCTGGAAACGCTGTGGCGACGCGGCTTGCGATCGCTCGCATCGGTCCCGGCGTGCCGCGTGGTTACGCGGTACTGGCCTGGGAAAGCATCGGCGAGTGAGCCTTAGTAGGTCCGGCGGCCTTGTCGAGTACGCAGACAGTGCGGCACGGGAACGCGCGAACCGCGTCCGAACGACGCCCAGCTGCAGTTCCGGCCACCGTGGGCGTCTGCAATCTGCGGTGTCTTGACTACCTCTTTTAGTTGAATTATTACCGATCGCGCCTATAAGCCCGTGCCATAAGGGCCAAGGGGATGATCGGATCAAGGGACGGCGGGAACACTGTGGCTTCCCGGCGGCACCGCCGAGTGGCTTTAGCTCTGGGAGCGGCCATTCTGCTGCCGTCGATTGCGTTTGCGACGCAGCAGCCTATGTCCAGCGACGCGGCGAACGCGCAATTGCCTGCCGCGATAAGAAACCTAGGTCCTGGCCACAGCACCTTACACGCGGTGAACGCCGGCGTTGCGTGCGATGGATCGACGGACAATACAAAGGCATTACAAAACGCAGTCTTTCTGGCACAACAGCTTGCATTCCCTCAATCAGGATTAGGAGGAGCTAGGCTTGAGCTACCGGCGGGGTTTTGTATAGTTTCAGGCCCGATTCAAATTACGTCCGGCCTCACAATAGAAGGTGCCGGGATAGGGGGTGGTGTAGGTTATGGCAATAGCGGTGGAACTATAATCCGCACGACATCTCCGAGTTCCGATGTGTTCACGGTAATGAGTGACGGAGCTGTCGTATTTAGTAATTTTCAAATCGACTCTATTGTCGGTAAAACATCAGGGGCGGGTATCTCTATAAATGGCGCATCATCATCTACCGCAAATTTAGGGACAAGAATCAACGGTGTTCGCATCAGCAAAATGTATAACGCTGTGACACTTGGAAATGCCTTTGGATGGAGAATTCGAGACAATATTTTCCAAGATTATCAAAACGATGGAGTGCTTCTGACCGCCTCGTCGACTTTTTCGGACGGGTCGATTGGTGGGTCGGTGTTGGATGGGAATACCATCGTCGCTCTTAATGTTGCGGGCAGCAACGCTTCCGTCGAGATACAGGGTGGTGGCGATATCGGAGTTTCTAGAAATAAAATACTTGGGTCTCAGTTTGGGGTATTATTGAATTTAAGGCATGGTCCGACTGGCACTTTGCTGATATCTAGCAATTCTTTTGAAGAACAAAAGGGCGCTAATATTGCACTGACGCAAAGCGTTCAGGGAATGGAATATGCGAACGTTGTTATCAACGGGAATGAATTTTTGCAGCTGAGAAATGTTCCCACTTTTGGGGAAATATATATTGGAACTGGAACACCAATTGCGGCAGCGAGGTGGCTTCGGCACGTCGTAATCAGCGACAACGTTATCGGCGCTGGACAGGGTACGCCCATTCCCTCGATCTGCATATAGCGGTGCTGGAGTAGCCATTCGTCGTTCTGTTCGAGCAGCACCGCGCCGATCAGCCGGGTGATGCTGGCCTCGTTGGGGAAGATACCCACGACGTCAGCCCGACGTTTGACCTCCTTGTTCAATCGCTCCAACGCGTTGGTGGAATGCAGCTTGGTGCGGTGTTGGGCGGGGAAGGTCATGTAGGCCAGCACGTCGTGCTCGCTGTCGTCCATCAACGTGGCAAGCTTGGGCCAGCGCGGCCGGAGCTGATCGGCGACATGCCGCCAGGTCTGGCGCGCCGCCTCGGCGTCGGGTTGCAGAAACGCCTGGCGGATCGCGGCGGCGACCATCGTATGCTGGCCCTTGGGCACATGCGCCAGGGCGTTCCTGATCCAATGAAGTCGGCACCTTTGCCATGTCGCGCCGAGCACCCGGGTGATGGCGAGGCGCAAGCCGTCATGGGCATCCGAGATCACCAGCTTGACGCCCTTGAGGCCGCGCTTGACCAGATCCTTCAGGAAGGCCGACCAGAACGGCTCGGCCTCCGAGGGACCGATACCGAGCCCGATGATCTCGCGCCGGCCATCGGTCGTGACCGCCATGGCGATTATTGCCGCGACCGAGACGATGCGCCCGCCGTCGCCTACCTTGAGGTAGGTGGCGTCGAGCCACAGATACGGCCACTCACCCTCGATCGGCCGGTCGAGGAAGGCGTTGACCCGTTCGTCGATGTCCTTGCACAGCTTCGAGACTTGGCTCTTGGAGATACCGGACAGACCCATCGCCTGCACCAGCTCGTCGACCCGTCGGGTCGATACACCGCCGATCCAGGCCTCCTGAATCACCGTGACAAGCGCCTTCTCTGCGGTCTTGCGCGGCTCGAGGAAAGGCGGGAAGTACGACCCCTGGCGCAATTTGGGGATGCGCAGCTGGAGCGAGCCGAGGCGCGTGTCGAGGCTGCGCTCGCGATAGCCATTCCGGTAATTGAGCCGATCAGCGCTGCGCTCGTGCCGGCCGGCACCGATCAGGCCTTCAACATCGGCTTCCATCAGGATCTGCAGTACCGCCTCCGCCACGGCTCGCAGGAAATCGCCATCGCCGATCTTCTGCAGCAGCTCAGCCAGCGCCATTCTCTCGTCGGTCATCGGGTCCTCGGTGGGCTTTGGGTGAAGCATCGCAACTCCACCTTAGCCGGCCTTCCCGGCGACCACCTCTCGCTCACGCGCGCGCCGGGCTCCATCTAATCGGGCATTCCGCCCGACGCGCGCTTACCCTCGAATTTCCACCACGACCGCGGACGCTAACTTCTGGAGAGATTGGCGTGCCGCTCCGGTGCCCACTGTGCTGAGGTATTATTCCAACAACTCAGCAGTTCGGTGATCTGCTTCGCGAAAGGCTTGGGCGGATGATCGAGCGATCGTCGTCGGTCGGTGATGACAGGAACCGTCGGGGGATGGGTTTCGGCAAGCTCTTCGATGCGGCGGAACGCCGTAGCGACGGCGCCGAAGATTTCAAGATTGGGGCATTCATCTCCGTACGACAACGCGATACGTCTGGGCCGCTCGCTGGCAATGACATAGAAGGCGGAAATCATCGTCGTCCGCGCGAGGCGGGACGGGTTAAAGCGCACGGTCAGCCCACCGTTAAACTGCCGCAGGTGGATGAAGCCCAGATCGTCAACAGCAAATCCCATCGGATCGCAATCTGCGTCCCATCGGGCGATCGGGTGCGCGTTATGAGGCCAGGCTGCGCCAGATCTATCAATCAGCCAAGACATTCCACCGGTCATGCTCTTCACCTCCGACCGCGAGGTGAGACCCGATCGCGTTCCGCTCAGGGGTTTGCCGATCACTATCGGCAAGCGGTCGGTCTTATTTTTAAACCTCAAAGTTGATTGTACGCGTTGATATTGCGTGAAAAGTGCGTGAATTCCCCCTTTCGCGGGCTCGAACTGGACGGGACCGCTTTGCGGCGTACCGCGCCTGCTGCCCTGTCAGTCGTTATAAATCGGTGCCTCTGCGATCCCACCGGTTTGACCGGCCGGGCCGAGCGAATAGAGGTCGAAATCGTGCCCCGGCCGATGGCTCGGGTTGAGATACTGAAACGGGCGACCCCAGGGGTCTTCGGGTATTTTGTTGCCCTTCATGTAGGGGCCATTCCATCGGGCGACGCCATGCGGGGCTGTGAGGAGCGCCTGCAGTCCCTGGTCGGTTGTCGGGTAGCTGCCAACGTCGAGCTTGTACATGTCCAGAACGCTCGTGAGGCGCTCGATCGATTGGTGCGCAACCTTTTCCTTGGCGGAGCCGAGCTGGTGCAGGGCTGCTGGAGCCACGAGGCCTACGAGCAGCCCGAGAATGGCGAGAACGACGAGGAGCTCGAGCAGGGTGAAGCCGTGCTGCCCGTCCGGCTTGTCAGTTGACGTCAACCCGCCCGACTGGAACGCGCCGGCCGAACCGACTCTGAATCGCAATGCCAACCTGAAGTCTCCGCTATCGCCATCGCGCCGTGCCGGGTAGGCACAGGTCGTGGTTCCCAATCGTGACGCAAGGCTCGGTTTGTTTGGATCATAGGACAACTTGCCGCTGGCAGACAGCTCACCCGATAGAC
>Ga0099827_10001919_pt1 | contig 11181 bp, 20 predicted proteins | sample CZO8metaG_FD_79339 | JGI IMG/M metagenome (GOLD analysis project Ga0099827, IMG submission 79339) | Vadose zone soil microbial communities from the Eel River Critical Zone Observatory, Northern California, USA - CZOApr15con1.8 metaG | ecosystem: Environmental > Terrestrial > Soil > Vadose zone ...
AGGCTGTCGAAGACGGTAAGGGCTTTCCCGCCGGATGGAATTGTTTCCAGAGTAACAACAGCATCATTCCAGCAAAGTGATCTCTGGTATGGAAGGGGTAAGGTCGGTTGTGGTATGGTAGGGCATGGTGAGATTTGGTATGGCCTGGTAGTGTAAGGTTTGGTTAGGTTGGGTAAGGTTTGGAAAAACGCCACTTTATCTCAGTTGGTAGAGAATCGCACTTGTAATGCGAAGGTCCACGGTTCGATTCCGTGAAGTGGCTCTTTAGGTTCGGTTGGGTGGGGTTTGGTCCGGTAAGGTGCGGTAAGGTGAGGTTTGGATAACTAGGTATAGCGCAGCTTGGTAGCGCGCCGCGTTTGGGACGCGGAAGTCGCAGGTTCGAATCCTGCTACCTAGACGTGGTAAAAATTAAATATAAAATTTACACAATTATAGTTGTAATCATAGCGGCCATGGGAGGAATTGCAATATCCGGTAGATTCCCAGCGATGGATCTACCACTCTTTGATGATAGAAGTCACCTACTTATGATATATGGATCGTGGATATCTTCGACTCAACCGGTAGTACACGTTACGTGTCTCCCCTGTGGGACTGGTAACTCGGTAGACGAGCATAAAACCCAAAGTCCTTATATTGAAAGTTTTGATTATGATGGGCAATCACCAGTTAGATTAGTAGTAGAAGCAAATCAATTCATCGTCGTAAGTTGTATAGTTTATGTCGACGGAGATGCTAAAAAAGAACAAAGCGAGCCTAAGAAGGCAAAATGTAATTGGAATTAAACCAAAACGGGGACGTGGCCAAGATGGTTAAGGCCGTCGATTCCAATACAGGTATAGGAGCCATGCTTATAACATGGAGACAGTCAGTTCGAATCTGACCGGCGGCACAGGTGGTAAAAACGATTATTTTCGTGAATACCAAATGCGGAGACTTCGTGAACGAATTCCTCTGGCTCGCGCAAGGCTTGGAGGGAAATGCATTGACTGCGGCTCTATAAAGAATCTGGAGTTTGACCATATAGATCCGAAAACCAAAAAGGGAAATGTATCCGAAATCGCAAATTGGAAACTTGAACGCTTTTTAGCAGAAGTTGACAAATGCGTATTGAGATGTGCTCCTTGTCACCAGAACAGACATCGAAATGAAGCTCAAGGCCATGGTGAGGGAAGATGGGGAAAAAGGAACTGCAAGTGCGAAAAATGTATAATTATTAGAAGAAAATATTACCGTGAGTATATGAGAAACTATCGAAGAGTCTTTGGTAGATAAAATGGTGATCGTGGGTTCAAGTCCCACCGTCCCTACAAATAGAAGGAAAATAATGCTCTGCCTTTTTGTTGTCCTTTCAGTTGGAATTATAGCTTTTACATTCTTCTATATACTTAGCAAGATAAAATGAACACGTAGTAGCATTCCTCCCTGTTCACAAAGGTTAAATAAAGACAATCATGAGAAATCACCCAAATGGGATATAGGTACCATAAGCAACTTGACAAAATGATTAGAATAGGATAGGGTCGGTACCATAGTGGTTAATGGAACAGACTTTTAATCTGTGAGCCGTGAGTTCGAATCTCACCTGACCCACTTAGTCCCGTTAGCACAATCTGGCAGTGCGAATGACTCTTAATCATTAGGTTATAGGTTCAAATCCTATACGGGGCACGGGAGGAAAAATGGACCAAATATTCACCTACAAGGGAAAGAATTGGTACTTAATGTCAAGCCTTTCAGACTACTACGTCGACAACGCGGCAAGATACAAGTACGATGATCAACACCCGGAAATTACCAGTCTCATGAGAGACAACATGCCAAGAAAGGCTAAAAGCGTGGATGACACCGTTAGTTTAGTTGATCACGACGTCCGCGATGAAATGTTCAAGCGTCAACGCGACCGCCTGATGAAGGAAAAGATGGAACTTGTTGACGGTTTCGGTGAAGATACATATGATAATGGCACTGTCGTAAAGTTCCTGAAGAAGTTTGCTGGTATGCCGTATAAGCCCGATGGCTACAAGGAAGACAAGGCGTACGATTACGCAGCCATCAAGGGTGATGACGGTAAGTGGTATACAACCGGACCTTCTGCTCAAAAGGGCTTCACTTGGGAAGAGCTTGTTACCTGGTTGGTTTCAGGTAAATTCCCTACTAAGGAATTCTCAGTAATGTCCGTGGTGAGTAAGTAATGGAAAATATTGTAGTAAAAAAGAATGAACTTCTTGCGGTCTTAAACAAGAACCTATCCGATCACCGACAGATTTTTGAGGGAGCTCTTGTTGGCTTCCAACGTGAAGTCGAGGCCGAGTTACAAGAACACATTAGCAAGATTAAGGCAGGAAAGCGTTACAACCTTTTCATCAACAAGGCTGTACCAACCGATCATACTCTGGACTATGACCGCGCTATTCGCATTGTTGAGATGGCAATCGGTGACACTATCACATTAAGTGAGCGTGACTTTGCTCAATATGTAATGGATGACTGGGGATAGCAGAAGGAATTCGTCCGTAACAGTTACGGAAGCCAGACAGCTACGGGAAAATTCTCAAGTTATCTGGTTGAAGAAAACTAACTGTTAAAGATTACCTAAAAACGCTCCTAGCTTGATGGAAGCAAGATTTGGGTTCAATTCCCAATAGGAGTGCGTCTGTGAGGCGCCTTGGGTCGGTTGAAAATTCTAGATAAAGTAGGCTTGTTCCCCCTCACAGAAGATTATGTTGCCTAGCTCCGCCGAGGATGTACCTGAGATCACAGGCTCGAAGCGTTACATCGCCACACCTGATGGCAAGGGGATGCTAGGCAACTTCTAAAAGATTGGAGCAAAAAAGTGGCATTCAGCATGGATGTTCTGCCTGACACTACGTGTTTTTTTGAAGAAGTAGCGGAAACCATTCCAGTTAAGGGTAAACGTTACAAGCCTAGTGACGCAGGACGTTTAGCTCGCAAGACTGCTGAAGTTATGCGTGACCGGCCATGGATCAGGAATGCCTTTGGCACGGTAGAAGGAATGTGTGCTCTTGGGGCGATGAACCTGGCCGTCTGTGGACGCATTCAGTCTCGAAAGGTTCATCCGTTAGTTAGGTACACAAATAACCTCTTTGAGCAGTGGCACGGTAGAGCAATTCCCATCTTCAATGATCATGTCGCTCAAACAAAGGAAGATGTAATCGAAATGCTGTTAAAGTTTGCCGATGAGTACGACGTGAAGGGTGCACGACATGGCGGTTAAGACGATCGAGTTTACTTATACTATTGGTTCTGCTAGTTTCAATACTAGCACGGATGTCAACTCGAACGAGTGGAATGAGATGGATGAGGAGGATCGTACTACGACACTGACGGAAGCTGCATTGGAAGAAATCAACGATATGCTGGAGATCAAAAAAGACTCCATTAACGACTAGTAGGAATGATGGACGAAGCCAGAATTTTTAAGGTTTATGACCTTGATCTTGAAAAACTTCAAAAGGCATTAGATGCCAAAATCAAGCAAAACAGAATTACACGTGCACGTGTAGCTCAGAGAATTGGTTTGTCTGAATCTACTTTGTGCTTTCTAACGAAGAATTCACGGCAAAAGGGATTGCATTCAAGAGCACTCGTTAACATTCTCATGTATCTTAAGCGACCATTAACCGACTTCGTTGTAGAAGTAAAAAACGAGAACTAGGAGGTGAAAAATGGCTACCAGTAAGAGTGAAGTAGAAAAGATTGTTGCCCGCGTTCGTAGGGTTTGGGGCAATGAATCAGTAGAATACGGAAATAAGCGTGGAGGCTGGCTTTACCGGGTTACCACTCCCACAGGTGAGCGAGTGCAACTCCATAGCTCACCTTCGGACAGAAACTGGAAGCATGTAGTTATGCGTGCTCTCAACAATGCTGGCTTTGAGGCAGCGGAGCAGACTTATCTTGAGGAAGAGGCGAAGGTTAAGGCTGCCCAAGCTGAGGACATGCGCCGTAAGGAAGCTGAAGATTTGGAAAAGGCTCAAATTCGTGCTTCTGCGCTAGCTAGGGCTGCTGGCCCTTTCGGTCCACAGGTGGCTGATGTGGGGTGGATTTGGAGCAAGCATGAAGTGCCTGCTCCTGCTCGACGTGTGTTCGTCACTCCGGAATTGGCAAAGAAGATTCTGGCCGAGCTTAACACCAATAACCGACCACTTCGACCAGGACGAGTACTGTACTGGGCTAAGATAATGCGTGCTGATCGGTGGCGGTTCACTCACCAGGGTATCGCATTTGACAATCGTGGCGCTTTGCAGGACGGGCAGCACCGACTTGCTGCTGCGGTACAAGAAGATTTCACTCTTGATGTCCAGATAAATGTTGGAATGCCAACGGAAAATTTTGCTGACATTGACACTGGTGCTGGGCGTACCGGTGGTGATACCGTAGCAGTAGACAACAACGAGTTTCCATTCCCAAACATCCTTGCTGCTTCGGGTAAGCTGGTGCTAGTCTACGACAGATTTGGTTCAGAAGCTCGTAATGGTGCTCGTAGTAGAATACCAAATGATGAGTTGAATGAGGCTATCCACAAGTATGGCGTTGAGCTTGAAGAATATGTTATTCAGGCGAAGCAGATTTCGGGTAAGCGTGGAGTCGGACCTAAGATGTCGCCCAACGCGCTTGCTGCTGGAATTTATCTCATCGCTCGGAAGCTTCCACGAAACGATGCAAGAGTAGTGGAGTTTATTCGTGGCTATGCCGAAGGATCTGAACTTCCCTCCGGTGATGCCCGTGTGGCCCTTCGCTCATTCATGTCGAACCTTCGAGATGCGAATCGCAAGGTTTCAGTGCAGGATCAGCTTGGTGTGTTTATCAAGGTATGGAACGCTTGGATGAATAAGCGTACCATCCAGTTTCTATCATTCCGCAAGGACGAGACAATGCCAAGCGTCTTCGTTCCACCTAAGTCATAACTGAATAGGTTGGTCTTGGTACCAAGACCAACCAAAGCCCTCATAGCTCAGTGGAGAGAGCAAGAAGCTTCTAACTTCTAGGTCGTAGGTTCGAATCCTACTGGGGGCACATGGTAGAATTGAAGAGAGAATCAGATGGATCTGATGGGTTTTTAGTTTGGAGTACTGATTGTGGTATGAGACTAGAAGATCTTCTTGATGAAATCCATAAGCTTGGAATTCCAATTGAAGAAGTTGAAATCGGAACCGATGGTGGACCACTATTTATTAGTGTAGATGTGCGTCCTTAATACCACTATTTACATGGAATCGTATGTATACTATGTATACTACCGAAATGGTGTATTCATCCAACTGACCAGTTGCACTAAACTATCAGAGATGAGACAATGGTAGATCGACTTAAAGTCAAGCGAACAATAACCATTGAATACACAATAATTCCTACTGCCAGTTTAACCCCTGAGATTATCAAACAACAGGAGCGCGAAGCTGGGTTGGAGCATATTGCTAGTATGTTAAAATTCATCGACCCTGCTCTCGCGGACTCCAAGGTAGTTTTTGAGGAGATCTACGATATATCGGAGTAGGAAATGACTGACAATTCTGACCTGAAAGGGGCGATCGACCGCTGGCAAATCGATAAAAATAACCTTCGAACCAGTACAGATCATCTCATTGACTTACTTGTTGAATATTTAGAAGACCATACTTTCACCGAACTAGCTGACCTAACAGGTATAAAAAGAAGTAACATATATTACATGATATATGGCAAAAGCGGAAAAGGGGGGAAGGAAGATCACGAATCGGCTACCTGAGGCTGTCACCAAGGTCTACCAATACATGGAAGAGCATGGCAAAGAAGAAAATAGGGACAGCCAAATATGGCATATATGGCGTGGACATGGTTTAGACATAGCAAAAGCAGTAGATTGTAGTGTAGCCTCAGTTTACAAAGCTGTTAGCTTATTAACATTAATGAGCTGTATTAGCAAGATAAAACACAGTTCAACCACAACTCCTGGTGTATACCGTATAATCAAAGCGCCAGTGACCTCTGAATATCTTGATCTAAGAGAGAGGTCTCTAACGTCAGATCGACTAGAAGTACCAAGTCATGCACAACGAACAAGAGACGAACTAATCAGAATGAACAAGAGACTTGCTGACGTAGAAGAGAGATTGAGAAGGGCTGGATTATAGTATGGTCGATACTACCTACGATGAGATTCGACGTTGTCCTAAATGTGAAGAGTTAGGTGCTCTTACAGGTACAAAAACAGGGCCAAATAGATCAACAATTTTTTTCTTCACCTGCTTGAATCCAAATTGTAGATGGTATGATAGCGCGCCCTGGCTTCGACAAAGATACGCCGATGGCACTTGGGTGCAGGAACAACCACATCAGAAATTTTTCAAAAGCGTACCCGATCGTACGCAAGAGGTTCAAGACTCTATTGATCGGGACTTAGGGAGACAAACACAGAGATGAAAAAGATGACCGGTGCTAAATACCGGTCCATAGATAAGCGTGTCATTGAAAAGAGCATAGAATGGAGCAATTTAGAATATGGAAACTTTCAAGTTTGGCGATGCAGAAGTTCGGGCATTGCTCATAAAAGATAAAATTTGGATTGTGTTTAAGGATGTCTGCGATGCGATAGAAATTGACAATAATCGCCAGGCTGCTACACAGTTGCGAGAAAAGGACGTAACCAAAAGTGACGTCACCGATTCTTTAGGTCGTCCACAACTTACATTACTAGTATCAGAACCAGGGCTTTATCGCTTTCTTGCTCGTTCTAACATGGCAAAAGCAGAACCATTCCAAGATTGGCTTTTCGAAGAAGTGGTTCCACAGATTCGACAAACTGGTGTGTATGTAGGATCTGCTTCAATGCTAACTCAAAACGAACAAAACATGGTAATGGGTTTGTATGAAGAGGAAATTCGAAATCTAGCACGAACAAAGGGAATAAGAGAATTGGATATTTATTTCCTGATCTACAAAACCATATTCCCATCCGGCACTTATGAAAACTTGACTTCTAACACTGAGCGTCGGTGGGATGGATGGAGATACCGCAGATACGTTAAGGGAACTAATAAGCAAGCGCTACTTTATTGGTTCTTAACCGAGAATGGAATAACCTTAAATAAGTACTATCAAGGACAAATAGCTATGCTTTTAAAGTTAGTGAGCGATGGTAAGCAATTTAAGGAAATATCAGCTAAGCTCTACAATAACAAAGAGATAGGAATGTAGGAAGAATGCTGCCGAGCGCTATCGCTCCCGTAAGGGAGGTGATGCCAATGTCGCCTAAGCTGTACGAATTTCAAAAGTATGCCGTAGATTTTCTCGTGGATAAGAGATCCGTCCTTTTAGGCGACGACATGGGTTTAGGGAAGAGTCCACAGGCAATTGTCCTAGACCAAGAGAGAAGAATCAAACAACCAAATCTAGTTAAGAATCCAAAAACACTTGTTATTACATACATAGGGATCTTTAGTGGTTGGCAAGAACACTTCCGCCTGTGGAACCCTAGCCTCCGTGTCAAAACTATCAATAACAAAGATAGGCTACCATTTCTTAAGGCAATTGCTGAGGATGAAGCCGACGTTTATATTTGTCACTGGCAATCACTCCGTTTTATCATCGAAGATTTAAAGCAGGTGAAATGGTTCCATATTATTGGAGACGAAATCCACGCGACACAAAATCGCAAATCTCAACAAAGCAAAGCACTCAAGGAAATACCAGCAATCTATAAAACCGGACTTTCTGGCACTCCGGCGTTCGATAAGCCAGACGATTTGTGGTCTATTCTCAACTGGCTCTATCCAGACCATTGGAGTTCCTATTGGAGATATTATAACAAACATATCATCTTCACCGATTTTAATGGATATAGAACCATTGTTGGTGTGGCACATGCTGACGAACTTCAGCGTGAAATGTCTGGCTTTTATATCAGGAGAAGGAAAGAAGACGTGCTTCTAGACCTTCCGGATAAGTACAACACGCGGGTTGAAGTGGACATGAGTCCACGGCAGGCCAAGGCGTACGAGAGCATGCGCGAGGACATGCTGGCGTGGGTTGGTGAGCACGAGGACGAACCCGTAGCGGCGCCGGTAGTCATTGCCCAGCTCACCAGGCTCCAACAATTCTCCGACGCTTTCGGTACGATCGATCGTGATTCTGGTAAGATGCTGCTTGCTGAGCCGTCATCCAAGCTGGATGCGGTGATGCAAATTCTTGAGTCTACCAATGAACAGATTGTCATCTTCAGCCAATTTGCACAAATGATCAAGATGTTGGGACAGAGGCTTGAAAAAGCTAATATCCCACATGGTTTGTTTATTGGAGATACTTCCGCGCGCGATCGAGAACAGATTATTGAAGAATTCCAAGCCGGAAAACTCAAGGTTTTCGCAGGAACCATTGCCGCTGGGGGTATTGGTATTACTCTTACCGCTTCCTCAACGGTTGTCTTCATTGATCGTTCGTGGAGCCCTGCACTCAACCGACAAGCCGAAGACAGACTACACAGGATTGGACAAAAGAACGCCGTCCAAGTAATTGATATAATCTCTAGAGGAACAATTGACGCCAAACGACACGAAGAAATCAATTTGAAATGGGCTTGGATTAGAGAGCTTCTCGGGGAAAATGACGATGAAGATTAAAGATTTCACAAGTATTCCATGGCGAATCTATCATCTGATAACTCGTAAATTTACCTGGATAAATCCGGACGATGAAAACGATCAATATACACGCAAAGAATCGTTGAGTATGGCGTGGTCTATCGTGGGAGTACACAGCCATCATTGGTGGTGGGTGCGAAAATATGGAAAGCTACCATGTGGTTGCACGAGGAACCCACTAACTCGTCGAGTGGTACTATATCGCTGGAAATGTCCTGACCATATGCGAGGATTTAGTGATTAAGTTTTGGGATTCTCTGAAACTAGATGAGAAAATAGGATTGATCTGCTGGACTATAGCCATAGTTTGGATTGTAGGTGGTTATGTCTATTAAGCATGATGAGATAGTTATATACATTGTTCTTGGTTCCTGTGTAACTGCCGTTATACTTTGGTGTATCTTTGCTGCTTGGGTAACTGGACTCTTTTAAGGAACGATTATGGTCAAGAAGTTCATGACTACAGCAGAAGACTGGGCCAGACAAGACCAAAAAATTAAAACTGAGAAAGAATCGTCGGCAAGGGCTCGAATAGCACAATTCAAGATCGATAACGGGAAGGATGACGAATGGGAACGAGAAATACTGGATTGTCTATTCGGTCAGGAGGATGTTCCTCATGTCGTATCTACCAAAGCATATTGGAAGAAAAAGAAAAGTGGCTAAGAAAATCAAAGTGACACTCAAGCATACTGGGTACTACGACGTCGTTGTGGACAAACTTTCTCTTTCTAAGTTAGGTCCGAATGCCACGTCCAATCAGCATGCGCAGTTGGACAAAGAACTTTTCGTTGATCATCAGATTTCTTGGGACGATTTGTTCGATCGTAGCGATGTAGAGTTTGAGGGTGTAAGTGACGAAGAAGATTAGAGTTACTGAAACTCGAATTTATGAATACACTCCCGATTTTGATGATGAAGCCTACCAGGGTGCAGGAATTAATGACCTAGAAGCTGCCCTGGAATTTGATAAAGAGTGTGTATTGGATGGTGAAGTTGGTCCTGTGGAACTAGGTGATGACTTGCCTAGAGTAATACACGTTTGGGAGATAGTTGACCTATGAGTAAAGAAAACAAGATCGTAACTCCTGAGACTATTGATGTTCCTCCCGAGGCTGAGTGGTATACCCCACAAGAGGTTGGACAACTTTTCCGGGTAGATCCAAAGACCGTAGTACGTTGGGAAATTAGCGGTAAGTTAGGCGACGAAAGAATTAGAGTTGTTAGGACTCCTGGCAATCACCGCAGATACAATATGGAAGACATCAACCGCCTGTGGGATAAGCTCAATAAGGATACTAATGCAGCTCAGTGAATACATTGAAAAGAACTTGGTGCATTCACTACATACATCGGAACGACGTGCGTGGAGAAGCTGCCCACGTAGACACAACTGGGTTTATCGGGAGTATTACTATCCTATTGTTACTCCACCAGCGTTGGAATTTGGTGTAGCTTTCCACAAAGCAATGGAAGTGTACTATGAGCCGAGCACATGGGGGGTAGACTTCGAAACGCAAAAATTTCTTGGGCTAAAAGCGTTTCGCGACGAATGTGATAAACAACTCAAGAATTACAAAAGACTTAATGGCGAGCCTGAGGTTTCTGTATTAGAAGAATATAAAGAACGTATTCAACTCGGACTGAACATGTTTAAATATTACGCCGAAGCCATTAGTCCACAGTTCGATAAAAACTTTCGTCCAGTAGAAGTTGAAGTAGAGTTTGAAGTGCCAATCCTGTCTCCACAGAGGAGGGTGCTTTACTGCAAATGTGAGCAATGTTGGAAAAAATGGAAAGATTACGGCGGATATAGGAAATGGTGTAACCATTACGGAATGCCAACTGGAACACCAGAAGAGGCTGAAGCCTGGTATAGAGCAGACAACGGACCATGGCATGGTCTTCCGGTAACCTATGGTGGACGACTGGACATGTTGGCTCAGGACGAACTAGGACGATACTTTGTGGTGGATTGGAAGACCACTGCTCGTATGCTAAATGAGGGAACCGAGGAAGCTTTCCTTGAATTAGACGATCAGGTTGCATCTTATGTGTGGGCTCTTAAGGCTCACTATAATATACCTGTCGCTGGTTTCATCTATGTTGAAATTAAAAAGGCATTTCCTCAAGCTCCGGAAGAGTTAAGTAGACCATACAAGGGTAGAAGGTTTTCTACGAACAAACAAAATCTTACAACTGTAGATTTATTTATCATGACGGTCTTGGACAAAGATCCTGTTGCCTATGGCGAAGGATTGTATGATGAATACATTAACTGGCTAAAAATCGAAGGCCCTAAATTCCACCAACGTCATCAAATCCACAAGAACGAGCATGAGGTAGAGGAGATAGGCAAGAATATATATCTCGAAGCCGTAGATATGATTCAACATCCACGCACATATCCGACACCTGGACGTTTTAGTTGCAATACCTGCTTGTTCCGGCAGCCATGCTTAGGCAAAAATCAGGGGTAACATTACCAGTACACTTTAGACACTTTGTTTGAGAAAAAGACAAAACACTATTACGAAGAGAA
>Ga0099827_10001920_pt1 | contig 11180 bp, 10 predicted proteins | sample CZO8metaG_FD_79339 | JGI IMG/M metagenome (GOLD analysis project Ga0099827, IMG submission 79339) | Vadose zone soil microbial communities from the Eel River Critical Zone Observatory, Northern California, USA - CZOApr15con1.8 metaG | ecosystem: Environmental > Terrestrial > Soil > Vadose zone ...
AACTTCGCCCTGGACATCATGGAGATCGAGGGGCAGCCCGCGGCCAAGCGGGGCAAGTGGTCGGGCGCCAAGGACGTGTACCGGCGCCGCGGCACGCGCGAGACGGTTGTGCTGCCGGCCGGCAGGCGGCCGCCCGACGGTGTCGCCTGGGAGCCGCTGCTGAAGCCGCTCATCAAGGCGGGACGGATCGTACGCGACCTACCGCCTCCGCGCACGCTCCGCGACTTTGTCCTCGATCAGCTCGGATCGGTTCCCCTCGACACGCTGCGGAGGCAGGGACTCCGGCGCGACTACTAGGCGCCGGCCTATGTCTGTTCTCGACGAGATCGTCGGCAACACGCGTAAGGAGGTCGCGCGACGCCGGGCCGCCATTCCCCGCGCCGGCCTCGAGCGGCAGTGTCGGGAAGCGCCGCCAGCGCGCGACTTCGAAGGCGCCCTCTGCCCTCTGCCGGGTGCGGTGCGACTGATCGCCGAGGTGAAGAAGGCGTCACCCTCGCGCGGCGTGCTCGCCCGCGGCCTGGACCCGGTGACCGTGGCCACCGCGTACGCGAGCCACGGAGCCCACGCGATCTCGGTCCTCACCGATGAGAAGTATTTCCAGGGGAGCCTCGACGATCTGCGGGCTGTGCGCGCGGCGGTCGACGTTCCGCTGCTTCGAAAGGACTTCACCATCGACGAGTATCAGCTCTGGGAGTCGCGCGCCGCGGGCGCCGACGCCGTGCTGCTGATCGTTGCGATTCTCGAGCCGCCGCGGCTGGGTGATTTGCTCGCCGCCGCGAAGGGACTCGGCCTCGCCGCCCTGGTCGAGTGTCACACGGCCCCCGAGCTCGATCAGGCCCTTACCGCCGGAAGCCGCGTCCTCGGGATCAACAACCGCGACCTCGCCACCTTCGAGACGCGCCTGGAGACGACGCTGGAGCTCTTGCCGTCGATCCCGCCCGGTCCCATCATCGTCAGCGAAAGCGGCTTCTTCACTGGCGCCGACGTACGTCGGGTCGTCGCTGCCGGCGCTCACGCCGTGCTGATCGGTGAAGCTCTCGTCCGAGCCGGCGACATCGCCGCGAAGATCCGGGAGCTCACGCTGAGCGAGCAGGAGATGCGCAGATGACGCGGCGGGTCGACCGCGCGCATCGCGAGCCGGGGGGGACATGGGGACGGCGGGTCGACCGCGCGCATCGCGAGCCGGGGGGGACATGGGGGGGGCGTCTCGCCCCACCCATGCATTGACAATCAAGGTCAAGATCTGCGGCATCACCAACCTGGACGACGCGTTGACCGCCGTCGAAGCCGGCGCCGACGCCCTCGGGTTCATCTTCGTCGAGAACACGCCGCGCTTCGTGACGCCCGAGCAGGTGGCGCCGATCGTCCGCGCCCTGCCGCCGTTCGTCACGCCGGTGGGCATCTTCTGGGACCACCCGGCCGGTCACGTCAAGGCGGTCGCCGAAGCGTGTGGCCTGCGCGCCCTCCAGTTCCACGGTGACGAGAAGCCGGAGGATCTCGAGGGCTACGCGCTGCCAGTGATCAAGACGATCAAGCTCGCGCCCCCCTCGGGCGCGCTCGAAGGGCGCCGGCCGTGGACGCCGACCGTGAGGTTCCTCCAGTATCGCAAGTACGCCGCCGCGCTCCTGCTCGACAGCGCCGCACGGTGGAGCGAGGGCGAACCGCGCCAGCCGATCGAGTGGACGATCGCGCGCGACCTGGCGAGCCAGCGGTGGCGCATCATCCTCTCCGCCGGGCTCACGCCGGAGAACGTCGCCCGCGCCGTCGCGACCGTGCGCCCGTACGCGGTCGACGTGAACTCGGGCGTCGAGGCTCAGCCGGGCCGCAAGGATCCCGACAAGGTGTGGCGATTCGTCGCCGAGGCAAAGGGCGTCCGGTGAAGCGCACGCTCCCGGATGCGCAAGGCCACTTCGGCCGCTTCGGCGGCCGCTTCGTGCCAGAGACGCTCATGGCGCCTCTGATCGAGCTCGAGCGAGCGTGGACGGCGGCGAAGCGCGATCGGCAGTTCCAGCGCCGACTCGCCGCCCTGCTCCACGACTACGCGGGACGGCCGACCCCGCTCTACCTGGCCGAGCGACTCACCGAACAGTGCGGCGGCGCTCAGATCTATTTGAAGCGTGAGGATCTTTGTCACACCGGCGCTCACAAGATCAACAACGTCCTCGGCCAGGCGCTGCTGGCATCGCGGATGAAGAAGCGGCGCGTGATCGCCGAGACGGGCGCCGGCCAGCACGGCGTGGCGACCGCGACCGCGGCGGCCCTCCTCGGTCTCGAGTGCGACGTCTATATGGGCGCCGAGGACGTCGAGCGCCAGGCGCTCAACGTTTTTCGCATGCGCCTGCTCGGGGCGCGCGTGATCTCCGTCGAGGCTGGCAGCCGGACGCTGAAGGACGCGATCAACGAGGCGCTGCGCGACTGGGTCACCAACGTGCGGACGACGTACTACCTCCTCGGGTCGGCGCTGGGCCCGCATCCCTATCCGGTGATGGTGCGTGACCTCCACGCCGTCATCGGGCGGGAGACGCGCCGCCAGACGCGCCGCGTGCTTCGCCGGCTCCCCGACGTCCTGGTCGCGTGCGTCGGCGGTGGATCGAACGCCATCGGGCTCTTCCACCCGTTCATCGCCGACCGCCGCGTGCGGATCGTCGGCGTCGAGCCGGGCGGGGAGGGGATCGCGACCGGGCGCCACGGCGCCTCGATGAGCGCGGGCGCGGTCGGGGTGCTCCACGGGTGTATGAGCTATCTGCTCCAGAATGACGACGGGCAGATCGCCACGGCGCACTCCATCTCGGCCGGCCTCGACTATCCCGGCGTCGGGCCCGAGCACGCCTACTACCGCGACGCGGGGCGATTCGAGTTCGTCTCGGTCACCGACCTGGAGGCGCTCGAGGGATTCGAGACCCTGACGCGTCTGGAGGGCATCATGCCGGCTCTGGAGTCGGCGCACGCCGTGGCGCACGCGATCCGGCTCGCCAAGACGCTGCCGCGATCGAAGGCGATCGTGGTGGGCCTCTCGGGCCGCGGCGATAAGGACGTCCACGTGGTCGCCAAGGCGCTGGGAAAGGCGATCGGATGACGCGCCTGGAGGCGACCTTCGCCCGGCTGCGCGGGCGTGGCGAGCGCGCGCTGGTGACCTACTTCATGGCGGGCGATCCGTCACTCGCGGACACGCGGCGGCTCGTGATCGAAGCGGCGCGGCGCGGCGCGGACGTCGTGGAGCTGGGGGTGCCATTCTCGGATCCGCTCGCGGACGGTCCGGTGATCCAGCGCGCCGCGATGCGCGCCCTCGCTGCCGGCACCACGATGCCACGCGTCCTCGAAACGGTGGCGACGCTGCGCGCCGAGGTGAGCGTTCCGCTCGTGCTCCTCGCGTACTACAACCCCGTGCTCGCGTTCGGTCTCAAGGCCTTCGCTCGGACGGCGGCGGACGCGGGTGTCGACGGCGTGATCGTGGCCGACCTGCCGCCGGAGGAGGCCGACCCGCTGGCGGCTGAGGCCGAGGCCGCCGGTCTCGACCTGATCCACCTGGTGGCGCCGACCTCGACGCCGTCGCGCGTGCGTCTCATCGCGCGCCGGAGCCGCGGCTTCATCTACGTCGTCTCACTCACCGGCGTGACTGGCGAGCGCCGGGAGTTGCCCCCAGACCTCGCCACCCAGATCCGAGCGCTCCGACTCGTGACAACGAAACCGGTGTGCATCGGATTCGGCATCAGTACGCCCGCTCAGGTCGCGGCGATCGGGCGCCTTGCCGACGGCGCGATCGTCGGCTCGGCGATCGTGCGCCTCGTCGAAGAGCGGGCGGGCTCGCCGACGCTGGTCGGGGACGTCGGCACGTTCATCGCCGAGCTCAAAGCGCCTCTTCGACCTGGGTTGGGAGACCCCCCCCAGACCCCCCCGGCGGGAGCCGAGTCGGGAGCCCCTGCCCAGACCCCCCCGGCGGGAGCCGGGTTGGGAGCCCCTGCCCGGACCCCCCGGGCGGCCGGCGCGAGGCTTTAGAGACTCATGGTGTGGTTCAGACGCAAGGCCGACGAGCCGGCCGGCAAGGCGAGCAAGGTCGTCATCGCCGAAGGCCTCTGGATCAAGTGCGACTCGTGCAAGGAGATCATGTACCGCGCCGAGGTGGAGCGGGCGGGGCGCGTGTGCCCGAAGTGCCACTACCCCTTCCGGATCTCGGCGCGCGAGCGCCTCGGGCAACTCGCCGATCCGGGCTCGTTCGAGGAGCGCGAGACCGGTCTGGCGACGACCGATCCGCTGGCCTTCAAGGACACCAAGAAATACCGCGAGCGCATACGGGCCGCCGCCCAGAAGACCACGAGCGACGAGGCGGTGATCTGCGGCATCGCCTCGATCGGCGGGTTGCCCGCCGTCCTCGCCGTCTTCGAGTTCGGCTTCCTCGGCGGCAGCATGGGCTCGGTGGTCGGTGAGAAGCTCACGCGCGCGATCGAGCTCGCGATCGACAAGCACCTGCCCGTGGTCATCGTCTCGGCGTCGGGCGGCGCGCGGATGCAGGAGGGCATCCTCTCCCTGATGCAGATGGCCAAGACCTCTGCCGCGCTCCAGCGGCTCGGCGCCAGCGGGCTGCCGTACATTTCTATCCTCACCGATCCCACCACCGGCGGCGTCACGGCGAGCTTCGCGATGCTCGGCGACGTCATCCTCGCCGAGCCGCGCGCGCTGATCGGCTTTGCCGGGCCGCGGGTCATCGCCGAGACGATCCGTCAGCCGCTTCCCGAGGGATTCCAGCGCTCGGAGTTCCTGCTGTCGCACGGACAGCTCGACATGATCGTCGAGCGGCGCGACCTCAAGGAGATGCTCCGCCGCATTCTCGCCTTCTTCGCCGACCAGCCGCCCCGATCGGGGTAGCCGTCCGGTGACGTACGCCGAGGCCGTCGCCCGGCTCCTCGCCCTCCGGGGCGGCGAGCACGCGGGCATGCGTCAGGGGCTCGAGCGGATCGAGGGACTCCTCGACGCGCTGGGCCGTCCCGAGCAGCGGTACCGGCTGGTCCAGGTGGGCGGCACCAACGGCAAGGGCTCGGTGGCGGCGATGCTCGCGGCGATCCTCAAGGCCGCTGGCCACCGCGTCGGCCTGTACACCTCGCCTCACCTCGTCTCGTTCCGCGAGCGCGTCCGCGTCGACGGAGAGCCCATCCCCGAAGACGGCGTGGTCGACGGCGTCGAGGCCCTCGGCACGCTGGTGGCGCGGTTCGACGCCACGATGTTCGAGACGACGACGGCGTTGGCCCTCGACCACTTCGCGCGCGAAGCCGTCGACGTGGCGGTGCTGGAGGTCGGTCTCGGCGGGCGCCTCGACGCGACAACGGTGGGCACGCCGGAGGTCGCGGTGATCGCGCGCGTCGATCTCGACCATCAGGCTGTTCTCGGCGCGACGCTCGCGGAGATCGCCGCCGAGAAGGCCGCGATCATTCGCGGCGGCGTGGCGATCTCCGCCGCCCAGGCGCCGCCGGCCGAGCGCGTCATCGTAGACCGCGCTTCGGCGTTCGGCGTTCGACTGCTCGTCGAGGGGCGCGACCTGACGGTCACGGTCGAGCAGCGCGGGCCCGGCGGCCAGCGCCTCACCTGCGCCGGCCGCGGCTGGTCCCTGGCCGGCCTCGAGCTCGGCATGCCCGGAAGCTTCCAGCCGTCCAATGCCCTCCTCGCCGTCACGGCGGCGCGGGAGCTCGGCGTGCGCGAGCCCGCCATCCGCGACGGGCTCGCCCGGGCGTGGTGGCCGGGACGCTTTCAGATCATCCGGCACGCGCGAGGGTTCCTCGTGCTCGACGGCGCTCACAATCCTGCTGGGGCCAGCGCCTTGGCTGCCTCGCTGCGGGAGGTTTTCGCGGACACCCGCGTCACGTTCGTGCTGGGGATCCTCCGCGACAAGGACGCCCCGGGCATCGTCGCGGCGCTTGCTCCGGTGGCCGACCGGTTCGTCCTGGTCGCGTCGTCGAACCCACGGGCCGCGGAGCCGGACACCCTGCGGGCCCTCGTGCCCGCCTCCGTCACGCGCGTCGTCGCTGGATCGCCGGTCGAAGCCCTGGCGCTCGCCGTCCGCACTGCCGCCACCCCGATCGTCTGTGTCGCGGGCTCGCTGTCGCTCATCGGTGACGTCCTCCGCCACCTCGGGGGCAGCGATAAGCCTTGCTCGCTCGAAAAGGTGGCTGGTAGCATGGGTCTCCTTTTCTGACGAGGACTTTCGGGACACTGATGACGCGGGTCCGGGCTTCGATCCTTCTCTTCATGAGCGCCGTCCTGGCTGCCTGCCCAGCCGTCGCGCAAGCGCAGGCCCCAGTGACCGTCCAGACAGCGGGCGGAGAGGTCACGATCGTGGCAGACCGCTTCGAGCAGGCCGGGCCCGACAACCTGCTCGTGGCGACCGGCAACGTCGAGGTCACCCGCGGATCGGCACGTCTCCTCGCCGACCGGATCGAGATCAACCGCGCGACCGGCGACGCCACGGCATACGGCCGGGTCATCTTCTACGACGGCGATGACCGGCTCACGGGCCAGCGCATCGACTACAACATCAAGACCGGCACAGGTGTCGTCTATCAGGGCGAGGCGCACGCGCCGCCTTACTACCGCGTCCTCGGGGAGCGCATGGAGCGAATCGGCGACAGCGTCTACAGTGTCCGGCGCGGCGTGTTCACGACCTGCGAGGACGACGTGCCGACGTGGTCCTTCCATCTGGGGTCGGCCACCGCCGACATGGAAGACCTCGTGTATGGGACGAACGCGTCCTTCTGGGTGAAAGGCCTGCCGGTCATCCCGTTCTTCCCCTTCTTCGCGGCGGCCATCCGTCGCGATCGCCAGTCGGGCTTTCTCGCCCCGCAGCTGGGGAGCTCCCGGCGCAAGGGACTTTTCGCCGAGATCCCGTTCTACTGGGTGATCTCCGACAGCCAGGACGCGACCCTGAGGTTCGACGCCTACCAGAAGCTGGGCTTCGGAGGCGCCGCCGAGTACCGGTACGTCCTCTCGCAAGAGCAGCGTGGCGCGTTGGCCGGAACCTTCATCGACGAAAACTTCAAGAACGGCGCCGTTCGGGGCTACGGGAGCGTCAAGCACGAATGGCAGATCGCGCCGGGACTTGCGCTACGCGCCGACCTCAGCGGGGTGTCCGACGACCTCGTCCTGAGGGAGTACACCTCCGAGCTCAAGCAGCGCTCCGCCCAGCGCGCCGAGTCCAATTTCTTCCTCACGAAGACGTGGACGAACTGGAACTTCGTCAGCCGTGTCTTCTGGTACCAGGACCTCACGGTCGCCCGCCCGGTCGAGCTCCAGCGGGTGCCCGAGCTCACTCTCCAGGGGATGCGGCAATCGCTCCCGGGGCTACCCGGGTTCCTGTACCAGGTGGACACGAGCGCGGTGAACTTCCTGCGCGACGTCGGCTCGGAGGGGGTTCGCCTCGACCTGCACCCGGTGCTCTCGCGCCCCATCCCCCTCGCCGGGTACATGACGGTCACGCCTTTCGTTGGCGGGCGGGCCACCGCCTACAGTAAAACAGTGACAGGGACCCACATTCCCCTGGCAGGAGGGCCGGCCGTCGAGGACACGAAGGATGATCCGCGAGTCCGCGAGTTGCTCGAGTTCGGGGCCGACGGCGAGAGCCGGGCCTCCCGCGTGTACGCTCTCGACGGGTGGGGCGGGCTCAGTGCGATGCTCCACTCGATCGAGCCCCGCGTGCATTACATCAGGATCGTCGGCAACAACTTCTACAGCCTGCCTCTCTGGACCGACCAGATCGACCGGATTCCGGAGGCCAACTGGTTCGAATACTCCGTGACGAACCGGCTTCGAGGAAAGACGGTCAGCTCGGACAGCGCCGAGGCCGCGCGCCTCGACCTTGCGCGGCTCGTCCTGGCCAACGCCTATGACTTCGAGGCGCGCCGGTTCGGCAACCTCGCCGGCGACCTGACGCTCCAGCCGAGCAGCGTGTTGAGCCTTCACGCCGACGCAAGCTATAACGTCGAGGGAGACGGTCTCCAGGCGTACACGGCCGACACGACGGTCACCATCCCCCGCGTCACGACGGTCGTCGGGCTGCGCTACAATCGCCAGCAGCCGGTGAGCAATCCGTATTTCATCCAGGTCCCCGGAACGTTCAACCCGGGCGCCGGGGTGCCCGAAGCGTCGTCCATCCACTTTCTCCAGGGCGCGCTCACGGTCGAGGTCTGGAGGAACCTTACCCTGAAGGTCAATACGAACTGGGACCTCCGGACCGACACCTTCGTCGAGAGCCGTTTCGGGCTCGATTTCAAGTTCGATTGCTGGGCGCTCAGCGTCGCGTTCGTCAAACGGAGCCGCGACATCGCCACCGGACAAACCGCCGACGACGAGCTCCGCTTCTCGCTACATCTGCTCGGGCTCGGGAACGTCCTGAGCACGAAGACGGGCACGAGCGGGCTCGACTCCGGACCGAGGTACAAATGATCCCTTTCATCGACCTGACCCGCCAGCACGCGGCGCTCCGGGAGGAGCTGGGCGCCGCCGTCGCGCGCGTCCTCGACTCGAGCCAGTTCGTCCTCGGCGCCGAAGGTCAGACGCTGGAGCGCGAGCTGGCGGCCTTGTGCGGCGTCCGCTGGGCGCTCGGCGTCGCGTCGGGCACCGACGCGCTTCGGCTGGCGCTCTCGGCGCTCGGTGTCGGCCCCGGCGCCGAGGTCATCACGCCGGCGTTCTCGTTCGTCGCTTCCGCGTCCACGATCTTGATGGTAGGCGCGACCCCGGTCTTCGTCGACATCGATCCGGCGACGTATGCGCTCGACGTCGCGGCCGCCGAGCGCGCCATCACGCCCCGCACGCGCGCGATCATGCCCGTCCATCTCTACGGTCACCCGGCGCCCATGGATCGCGTCGTAGAGCTGGCGCGCGCCCACCGGCTTGCCGTGATCGAGGACGCGGCCCAGGCGGTGGGCGGAGCCTGGGCCGGACGGCCCGTCGGGGCCTGGGGTGACGTCGCGTGCTTCTCGTTCTATCCGACCAAGAACCTCGGCGCGTGCGGCGACGCCGGGATGGTGGTGACCGATCGCAGCGACGTGGCGGAGCGCGTCACGAGGTTGCGGCACCACGGCGACAGCGGTCGCTACCAGCACGTCGAGCTCGGCTTCTGCAGCCGACTGGACGAGGTGCAGGCGGCGGTCCTCCGCGTCAAGCTCGTCCGTCTGGCGACATGGACGGAAGCCCGCCGGCGGATCGCCGCCCGCTACCGCGCGCTGCTCGCGGGCGTCCCGCTGGACCTGCCGACGGAGGCGGCGAAGGCGCGCCACGTGTACCATCTCTTCACCGTGCGACACCCGCAGCGCGATACGCTCGCCAAGGCGCTGACCGAGGGCGGGGTCGGGACGGCCGTGTACTACCCACGCTCGGTGCCGGATCAGCCGATGTTCGGCGGCGGCGAGCGGCGCTGGCCCGAGGCGTCGCGCGCGGCGCGCGAGGTGCTGTCGCTCCCGTGCTTCGCGGAGCTCTCCGACGACGAGATCGAGCGGGTGGCCGCTGCCGTGCGGCACGCGTGCGAGCGGTCATGACGCCGACGGCGGAAACACTCAAGCGGCGGCTGGCCGCGAGTCCAACCGTGGGGCTGATCGGGCTCGGCTACGTCGGGCTGCCCCTGGCGGTCGCCTTCGCCGAGTCGGGCGCGACGGTGATCGGCGTCGATCTCGACGTGCGCCGGGTCGCCGCCGTGCGGGCGGGCGAGAGCTTCATCGAGGATGTGCCGACGGAGCCACTGGCCCGCCTGGTGCGGGCCGGGCGCCTCAGCGCGTCGGACGACATCGGGGCGCTCAGGGACGCGGACGCCATCGTCATCTGCGTGCCGACTCCGCTGGGCAAGTCGAAGGAGCCCGATATCTCGTTCATCGTCGCGGCGGCCGATGCCGTCGCCGGCATCATCCGCCGCGGGCAGCTCGTCGTGCTCGAGTCGACAACCTACCCCGGGACCACGCAGGAGATCCTGGTGCCGCGTTTCCAGGCCAGGGGGCTCATCGCGGGACGCGATGTCTTCGTCGCCTTCTCGCCCGAGCGGATCGATCCGGGCAATCGCCGCTGGACGCTCCGAGACATCCCCAAGGTCGTCGGCGGCGTCACCGACGCCTGCCGCGACCTCGCCTCGGCGCTCTACGCACGTGTGACCCGCGAGGTCGTGCCCGTGTCCGGACCGGAGACCGCCGAGATGGTGAAGCTCTTCGAGAACACGTTCCGGTCCGTCAACATCGCGCTGGTCAACGAGTTCGCGATCATGTGCCGGCGCCTGGGCGTCTCGGTGTGGGAAGTGATCGCCGCCGCGGCGACGAAGCCGTTCGGGTTCATGCCGTTCTATCCCGGGCCAGGCCTCGGCGGCCACTGTCTCCCGAGCGATCCGCACTACCTCTCGTGGAAGGTGCGGCTCGAGGGGTACGAGCCGCGCTTCATAACGTTCGCGGACGAGATCAACCGCCGGATGCCCGCGTACGTCGTCCAGATGGTCGCCGACGCGCTCAACGATCGGAGCCGCGCCCTTCGTGGCGCGCGGGTCCTCGTGCTCGGCGTCGCCTACAAGGCCGGCGTCGCCGACGTGCGCGACTCGCCCGCGCTCGAGATCATCGAAGGCCTTCTCGCCAAGGGTGCGATGGTCGCCTACCACGACCCGCATGTGCCGGCGGTGATGGTCGGCGCCGTCAAGCTCGAGTCGCTCCCGTGGGGCGCCGCCGGACTGGCGTCGTGGGACGTCGTGCTGATCCTCACGGCGCACGCCGACTACGACTGGGCGGCGATCGTCCGCGAGGCACCCCTCGTGATCGACACGCGCAACGCGACCGGCGGCCTGCCGCCCTTCCCCCACGTCATCCGCCTCTAGGGTGCGAGGCCGAGCGGATTGAATTCGCGAACGCTTGAACCGTCGCCCCGCGACTCGGCGCCTCGCTCGACTCTTCCGTGAAGCCACGGAGCCCGGGGGCGGCGGGCGGGTGCCCGAGGGGTCGACTGGACCTGTTCCCGCCAAGTGACGGCGGGCCGCCGCGCGCCCAGACGGAGCCCAGCCGCCGAGGAGCAGCGCACGGGTGCCGCGTGGTCCAGTCGACCCCTCGGGCACCCGCCCGTCGCCCCGCGATCGCGAGCATGATTCGACCGATGCACGGTTAGCCGCGATGGCGATGCTCAAAGCGATCGTGGTCTCGATGCGCCCGCGACAGTGGGTGAAGAACCTGTTCGTC
>Ga0099827_10001922_pt1 | contig 11180 bp, 10 predicted proteins | sample CZO8metaG_FD_79339 | JGI IMG/M metagenome (GOLD analysis project Ga0099827, IMG submission 79339) | Vadose zone soil microbial communities from the Eel River Critical Zone Observatory, Northern California, USA - CZOApr15con1.8 metaG | ecosystem: Environmental > Terrestrial > Soil > Vadose zone ...
ACGTGGTGGACCCGATCACCAAGGAGCCCTACGCGCGCGACCCGCGCTTCATCGCCCAGAAGGCGGAGCGCTATCTCAAGCAGAGCGGCATCGGCGACGTCGCCTATTACGGACCGGAGATCGAGTTCTTCATCTTCGACGGCGTCTCCTACGACAGCAGCGTCAACCACGCGCACTACCACATCGAGTCGCGCGAGGGTCAGTGGGAGACCGGGCAGCGGAGCGAGAAGCACTTCGACGGCAAGCACACGGTAGAGCGACCCAACCTCGGCTACAAGCCGCGCTACAAGGAAGGCTACTTCCCCGTCGCGCCCGTCGACTCCCTGCAGGACATCCGCACCGAGATGTGCCGGGTGATGGAGCAGGTGGGCATTCTCGTCGAGCGGCAGCACCACGAGGTGGCGACGGCGGGGCAGGCGGAGATCGACATCCGCTTCGACTCGCTGACGAAGACCGCCGACAAATTGATGTGGTACAAGTACATCATCAAGAACGTCGCCATCCGGAACGGCAAGACGGTCACTTGCATGCCCAAGCCGCTCTACGGCGACAACGGCTCGGGCATGCACACCCATCAGAGCATCTGGAAGGGCGGGAAGCCGCTCTTCGCCGGCGAGGGCTACGCGGGACTCTCGGAGATGGCGCTGCACTACATGGGCGGCATCCTCAAGCATGCGCGCGCGCTGGCGGCCCTCTGCAACCCGACCACCAACAGCTACAAGCGGCTGGTGCCGGGATTCGAGGCGCCGGTGAACCTCGCGTACAGCTCGAGAAACCGCAGCGCGGCCATCCGCATCCCGATGTATTCGCCCAGCCCGAAGGCGAAGCGGATGGAGTTCCGCTCGCCCGATCCGTCGTGCAATCCGTATCTCGCGTTCGCGGCCATGCTGATGGCGGGGCTCGACGGAATCGAGAACCGCATCGACCCGGGCGAGCCGCTCGACAAGGACATCTACGGCCTCTCGCCCGAGGAGCTGAAGGACATCCCCAAGATGCCGGGCTCGCTGGAAGAGGCGCTCGACTGCCTGAAGAAGGATCACGAGTTCCTCCTCAAGGGCGACGTCTTCACTTCCGACGTGATCGAGGCGTGGATCGACACCAAGGTCGAGAAGGAGCTGAACCCGATGCGGCTGCGGCCCACGCCGATGGAGTTCGCGCTCTATTTCGACATCTAGCGGGATGCGCTTCCTCCTTCTGCTGGGTCTCGTCTGCTGCGCGCCCGGGCGCGCGCAGCGGCCGGTGAATCCGCGCGCGCTGGAGGGAGTGACGCTGGGCCTGATGCCGCCGACCGACCTGCGGCAGACGCCGGGAATCGGCTGCGGGCAGATCTCGCGGGACCTGGCGCTGCGGGCGCACAAGGCGCTGATCGCGGCCTTTTCCGACGCCGGCGCGACCGCGAGCAATTCCGATCGCGCGCCCTGGACGCTGGCCATCGTGCTGCGCGAGGCAGGGATGGGCCTGGAAAACGCGGGGACGCGCCGCAGCGACAAGCCGGTGCAGGACATGCCCGAGGACGCGCCCTCCCTCAACGAGCCGCGCGCCAGCCTCTTCAACAGCGGCAACGAGAACGCGGCGGTGGTTCTCGACGCCACGCTCTCGCGGGGCAGCGCGGTGGTTTGGCGCGGCACAGTCACGGGGCACGCGCGCTCCGCGCCCTGCGTGGAGGCGATCGACAAGGTCCGCGAGGCGCTGGCCGACGCCATCGACGAGCTGCGCGAGCACGTCATTGCGCGTATCAGGGGCCCATGATCGTCAATGCAACTGCGTCAGCCCTGAGCCGCCTCCGGCGGCCGGGCTAAAGGCCCTTGAGCCGGTAGTTGACGATTCCGCCCGCGAGGCGCTGCTCGACCAGCTTGCCTTCTCGCACCAGCTCGTCGAGGAGCGCGGCGGCGAGGAACTTGTCGATCTGCAGCTCCGCCGCGATCACCTCTGCGCTGACCATCAGCTTGGAGCGCATCATGCGGACGATGGCGTCCTTGCGCTCCTGCTTGACCCGCAGCGCGGCGACGCTGCTCTTCATTCCCCGGCGGATGCCGAGGAAGAGGATGGCGGCGATGAAGAGCCCGAGCAGCGGAAAGACCACCTCTGCGTGATCGTCGATGAAGTACCAGAGCTTGTGCGACTCGTCCGCATCGGCGGGATGCGGCTTGTGCGCGCGGGGCAGGGCGAGCAGCTGCTGGAAAAGCGCGGACAGCACACGAGGCTCCTACGGCCGCGCGAAGGCCGGATCAAGTTTGTCAGTAGCGCGGCCGCGCGAACTCCGGCTCCTGGCCGGGGGCCAGCACCTTGCCGTGCTGCCAGAGAATCTCCTCGCAGCGCGAGAGCAGCTCGGGGAATCCCTCCCCCGTCAGCGCCGAGACGGCCACGCCAGAGGCGGAATGCGCCAGCGCCCGCGCCTCGTCGGCCGCGCGATCGAGCTTGTTGAAGACCAGGAGCCGCGGCGTGGTGGAGAGGTCCAGCGTGGAGAGCACCCGCTCCACCGCCTGCGCCTGCTCCTCGTGCTGCGGATCGCTCGCGTCGATGACGTGGAGGAGAAGATCGGCCTCCTCCAGCTCTTCCAGCGTGGCGCGGAAAGCAGCCACCAGATCGCGCGGCAGGTCGCGGATGAACCCCACGGTGTCGGTGATGATCACTTCTCGCGCATGGCTCCGGCCTTCGGCCTGCGCCCCCTTCCGGGGAAACTTGAGCCGCCGCGAGGTGGGATCGAGCGTGGCAAAGAGCCGCCGCGAAGCCAGCACATCCGCATCCGTCAGCGAGTTGAGCAGCGTGCTCTTGCCGGCGTTGGTGTATCCGACGATGGAGATCACCGGCGCGCCGGCGCGGTTGCGCTGCTTGCGGCGGGTGGCGCGATCTTCGGAGAGCCGATCGATCCGCTCTTCGAGCACGGCGATGCGGTCTCTGGCGCGGCGGCGATCGACCTCCAGCTTGGTCTCGCCCGGCCCGCGTCCGCCGATGCCGCCGGCGAGACGCGAAAGCGAGTCGTCTTTTCCCACCAGCCGCGGCAGCCGGTACTTGAGCTGCGCCAGCTCCACTTGAAGCTTTCCGTCGGCGCTCTGGGCGCGCTGGGCGAAGATGTCGAGGATGAGCTGAGTGCGGTCGAGAATCTTGAGCGCGGTCTCGACGCCGATGTGCCGCGCCTGCGAGGGAGTCAGGTCGCGGTCGAAGACTAATAGATCAGCCCCGAGCGCCATCGAGCGGACGAGGATTTCCTGCAGCTTGCCCTCGCCAACCACGGTGCGCGAATCGATCTCGCGCCTGCCCTGCACGATAGTGTCGAGCACGTCGACGCCCGCGGTCCGCGCCAGCTCGTGCAGTTCCGCCAGCGAGGCCTCGGTTGCCTCGCGGCGCCCGGTGTGCACGCCGATGAGGATGGCGCGCCCCTGCACGCCCACTTCCCGCACCGGCGCGGCGCGGGCCATCTCCTGCTCCAGCGCGGCGACCTGGGCCTGGGGGTCGAAGTCGAGGTCGTAGAGCGTCAGCGCTTCCGAGAGATTGTACAGCTCGCCGGCAGGGTTCCAGGGCATGAGCGTGCCCAGGTAGACCTTGCCGGGCAGCCCGTCCTCGCGGGCGACGATGGCCGCCACCGCGTCGAGGCGGAGGAGCACCAGGTCGGTGAGGTCGTCGCGGGTGAGCGGCTCGTCCTTGAGGTGCGTGTGGATGAGGCGCAGGCCGCGGAGGCGGAGCTGGCCGGCGCGGGCGCGGCCGATGTCCGGCAGCACCAGCTGGCGCGCATCGCCCACGATGACGTTCTCCACCTCGCCGCGGCGGTTGAGCAGGACGCCGACCTGCCGGCCGATCTCGCGCGATACCTCGGTGAGGTGCCGCGCCAGCTCGGCCGAGACCAGCTCGCGCTGCTGGACCCGGCGCCGGTAGGTGGCGAGCAGGCGCCTGCTGTGGCTCGCCTTGAGTCCTGCGGTGTTCCCGGAAAGGTCGTCTCGCGTACCCGCCCCCTGACGTTTTCTAACATGCTCATAGCGCGCGCGGGGCGCGGGTTTGCTACATTTGACCGCAGAGGCGAATGACAGACACTTCCCGTTCCTCACTCGCGCGCTGCCGCCGGCCGGTGATCAAAATCGGCTCGGCCGTGCTCGCGGGCGCGGGGGGAAAGGCCGGAGCCCCGCAGCTCGACAGAAAGCGCTTCGCCGCGCTCTGCGACGACGTGGCCAAGGCCGCCCAGGGCCGCACCCCGGTGGTGGTCTCGAGCGGCGCGGTGGCGCTCGGCGTCGAGCGGCTGGGCCTCTCGGCGCGGCCAAGGGAAATGGCGCTCAAGCAAGCGGCCGCGGCGGCGGGGCAGAGCCGGCTGATGCGGCTCTACGACGATCATCTCGAGGAGCGAGGCCTGCGCTGCGCGCAGGTGCTGCTCACCCACGCGGACATCGCCAACCGCGGGCGGTACCTCAATGCGCGGCGCGCCATCTCCGAGCTGCTCGAGCGCGGGGTGGTGCCGGTGATCAACGAGAACGACACCGTCTCCGTCGAGGAAATCAAGTTCGGCGACAACGACGCGCTGGCTGCGATGGTGGTCGATCTGGTCGAGGCAGATCTATTAGTGATCCTCACTGACGCGGGCGGCGTTTTTTCGGCGGACCCGGGGCATGACGCTTCGGCGGCGCGCATTCCGATCATCCGCAAGGTCACCGCGGAGATCGAGGAGCTGGCCGCGGGCAGCCGCACCAGCGCCGGGACCGGAGGGATGATCACCAAGCTGCGGGCGGCCCGGCGCGCGAGCGAGGCGGGCGTGCCCTGCGCGATCATCCCCGGCGAGCCGGGCGCTTTGCTGAAATTGCTCGCCGGCGAGGACATCGGCACGCTGGTGCTCGCCCAGGGCGAGCGCAAGCGGCTGCGGCAGCGCTGGATGCTCGATCTGAAGTCGCGGGGAGAGATCCGCGTCGACGACGGCGCGCGGACCGCTCTCATCGAGGGAAAGAAGAGCCTCCTGCCCAGCGGCGTTCGCGAAGTGCACGGATCGTTTCTTTCCGGCGATCCGGTGGAGATCGCCAGCCTCGACGGCCGCACTTTCGCCCGCGGCCTCGCGGTCTATTCGGCGGACGAGGTGCGGCGCATCTCGGGGCTGCGCAGCGCGGAGATCGAGGGGCGCCTCGGGTATCGGCTCCTCGACTGCGTGGTGCACCGCGACGACCTGGTGGTGACCACGTGAGCGCTGAGATCCGGCTGGCGGCGCGGGAGCTGGCGGAGCGCGCCCGCCTGGCCGCGCGCAAGCTCGCCCGCAGCAGCTCGGCGGAGCGGGAACAGGCGGTGCGCGCCGCCGCGGACGCGATCCTGCTGCGGCGCAGGGAGATCGAAGCGGCCAATGCGGCGGACATGGGCAAGGCTCGCGCGGAGGGGCTGCCGGCCGCCATGCTCGATCGGCTCCGCCTCGACGGAGATCGCATCGACGCCCTGGCCGGTTCGCTGCGGGAGGTCGCCGCGCTGCCCGACCCGGTGGGCGAGGTGGTCGAGGCGTACACGCGCCCCAACGGCCTGCGCGTCGAGCGCGTGCGCGCACCGCTGGGCGTCATCCTCATGATCTACGAGTCGCGGCCCAACGTGACCGCCGACGCCGCCGCGCTCTGCCTGCGGAGCGGAAATGCGGCGCTGCTGCGGGGCGGGAGCGAGGCGCTGCAGACCAACTCCGCGCTGGTGGACTGCTTCGAGGACGAGGCGGTGCAGCTGGTCCCGCCCGATCGCCTGCTTCTCGATGAGCTGTTGCAGCTGGAGGACAAGATCGATCTCTGCATTCCCCGCGGGGGGCCGGGGCTGATCCGCTTCATCGCCGAGCGATCGCGGGTGCCGGTGATCAAGCATTATCAAGGTGTGTGCCACCTCTATGTCGCAGCCGACGCGGATCTCGAGGTCGCGGAGCGACTGCTCGTCAACGGCAAGACGCAGCGGCCCGGAGTGTGCAACGCGCTCGAATGCCTGCTCATCGACGGGCGCATCGCCGGGAATGCCCTGCCCCGCCTCGCCCGCGCTCTGCGCGAGCGCAACGTCGAGCTTCGCTGCGACGATCGGGCGCTGAGGATTCTCACCGAGGCGGGCGCCTCTGCCCTTGCGGCCCAGCCGGATGATTTCGGGCGCGAGTTCCTCGATCTCAAGCTCGCCGTCGCCGTCGTCGACGGCGCCGACGTGGCCCTGGCGCACATCGCCCGCTACGGCAGCCGGCACACCGAATCCATCTGCACCCGCGACCCGGCGCTTGCGGAGCGGTTCCTGCGCGAGGTGGACGCGAGCTGCGTGCTCTGGAACGCCTCGACTCGCTTCAACGACGGCGGCGAGCTGGGCCTGGGCGCCGAGATTGGAATCTCTACCAGCAAGCTGCACGCCTACGGACCCATGGGCCTGCGCGAGCTCACCTGCACCCGCTTCGTGGTGCGCGGTGACGGGCAGGTCCGTACATGAAGCCACGAGGAAAACGCCGAATGCCGAAACAGATCGCGCTGTCGCAGAACGACCCCGCCCGCGCCGCGGCCCGAACCGCGGTGAGCATCGACGACGACTCGCAGCGCACCGCGGTGACCGCCGCGCGCGCCGCGCTGGAGAAGAAGGCCGAGAACGTGGTGATCCTCGATCTCCGGGGCATCTCCGGGTACGCGGACTTTCTCGTCATCGGATCGGGGACCAGCGATCGCCAGCTCGAAGCCATCGCCGACGGCGTGGAGAAGGAATTGTCGGCGCAGGGACATCGCGCCATCGGCGCGGAGGGACAGCGCGGCGGGCGCTGGGTGCTGCTCGACTTCGGCGACGTGGTGGTGCACGTCTTCCACCAGGAGGAGCGCAGCTACTACGATCTGGAGGGTCTCTGGTCGGACGCGCCGCGGGTCGAGCCCTGAAGATCCGCGTCGTTTCGTTCGGCAAGGACAAGGGGGAGAGCGCGGGGCTGGCGGAAGAATATGCGAAGCGCATCGCCCGCTTCGCTTCGGTGGAACTGCTGGAGCTCAAGGCATCGGGCGCGGAACGCGAGGCCGAGGCGCTCCTCGGCAAGGTGCGCGGGGAATTGTGGGCGCTCGATCAGCGCGGGACGCAGATCACCTCCGAAGAGCTGGCGGCGCGTGTCGGCCGGACCGCGACGTTGACCTTCTGCATTGGAGGGGACGAGGGACTCTCACCGCGCGTGCGCGAGGCGGCGAGCTTCGTCTGGAGCCTTTCGAAGCTGACGCTGCCGCACAGGCTGGCGCGAGTGATTGCGCTCGAGCAGCTCTACCGAGCCTTCGAGATCTTGCGCGGAGGGCCGTACCACAAGTAACGACCGCGACTGCGACCACGACCACGACCACGACCACGATGGCCTCATCCAGTTGGCCGCAGCAGTGCGCGCAGCATCCGCTTTACGCGGACGGCAATCTCCTGGACGTGCCCGGCGGTCTCTTCCGAGACCGCACCGAGCGCCAACGCCAGATCCATCGCGGCCACGGTCTCATGCAACGAGTTGTCGGCCTCGGTGAAGTACTTGCGCCGCATGCCTGTGCCGGAGTTGGGCAGTCCCTCCGCGAGTTGCAGAAAGCAACTCACCGCCGCCCTGCAAGCCTGGTCGCGCAACACGGTGTGTTCCACCCGCGCCTCGTGAACGAGCTGTGCAAGCTCCTTCGCCGCCCGGTAGACATCGAGTTTCTGAAAGGCCATCAAGCTGTCGTTCGTCATTTTCTGCCTCCTCGCCCCCGAAGGGGCCGAAGGCCCCGGGGAGGCAGAAAATGACGAACGGCAGCGATCGCCACCAAGAAGGATGCTGTCGCGTTCGCAATCGCAGTCGCGGTCGCGTTCGCAGTCGCAGTCGTGTTCGCAGTCGCAGTCGTGTTCGCGGTCGCAGTCGTGTTCGCAGTCGCAGTCGCGTTCGCAGTCGCAGTCGCGTTCGCAGTCGCAGTCGCGTTCGCAGTCGCGTTCGCAGTCGCAGTCGTTACTTCTTGCCCGGATTCGACGTCTCCGTCAGCCCTCGCGGCCGCCCGGGCAGCCCTGCCAGCGCTCCCAGGTCAGCCGCCCACCTGCGCGTCATCACCAGGAAGAGCACCAGCATCTGCACGAAGATGCCGATGTCGAGCAGGTACGGCATGGGCGATGCGCCGAAGCTGACGATGGCGTCGTTCGCTCCGCACACCAGCATGCCCAGAAGAGCGATGAAGTGCCCGGGCGCATGGGGCACGCCGCGCACCGCCGCGTCGGCGTAGGAGATGGCCACCAGGAGAAGCCCGGCGATGATCGCCGCCATGTACACCGCGCCGAAGGAGGTGGGCAGCACGTCGCGGTAGGTGATTCCCAGCTCGGGAAAGGAGTGCGTGCCGACGCGGCCGTCGTAGATCACGCCCGGCACCAGCACCAGCGCGGCCATCAGGAACATGCCGAAGCGCGCCACCGTTCCCAGTCCCCGCGGCAAGGGCCCGAGATCGTCCTCCGCGTATTTCAGCCAGGCCGCGACGTGGAGCGAGAGCATCACCCCCTGCGCGCGCGAGAAGAGAACCAGGGCGCGGTCGGAGAAGTACGCGTTGGTCGCGAAGATGTTGCAGAGCGCGTAGAGCCCCGCGGTGACCGCCACCGGCACCAGCATGCGGTGCTTGCGCCAGCGCGGCAGCGCCACGAACGGCCACGCCGTGAGCGCGCCCGCCAGCGCCAGCATGCCCACCACGGCCGAGATGAGCGCGGCGAGTGTCATCCGTCGACGGTGAAGGAGGCGCTGGCGTCCGGTTCGATCCGGTCGGCGCGAAAGAGGCGCAGCGTGTGCCGGCCGCGGGCGGCGGGAACGCGGGTGCTGAAGGGCGCGCGCAGCTCGAGGCGGGGACCGCGATCGAGCTGCACCTCGAGAGCGATCCCGCCGCGCGGGGCGAGCGCGCGCACGGGGATGGTCTGGAAGGAGTCGGGCAGATCGCTGCCGCGGAGGAATTCGTCGCCGTCGCGGGGGAAGGCGAGCGAGGCGCGATCTCCCGCGCCGCGGGCGAGCGTGTGCACGCCCTCGTGCGCGGCCCAGTCGTAGAAGCGCGGGCCGAGATCGACGCCGGACGCGCCGTGCATGGAGCACTGCGCGCGCGGCGCGGTGCCGGGCGCGAATTTCTCCGCGACGGTGGAGGGGCAGTGCGGGCCGGCCAGCTCGCCCGAGAGCGCGCAGACCTGGCGCTCCTCGAGGCGCGCGTCGTAGAGCGGCAGGGGCCGATCGATGTCCGACATCGCCAGCGAAAGGATGTGATGGAAGAGCGGCCCCGCCCCGGTGATGCCGCTCACGTGCTTCATCGTTTCTCCCGTCATGTTTCCCACCCACACCGCGACCGTGCGCTCCCGGGTGAAACCGACGGTCCAGTTGTCGGTGAAGGCGCGCGAGGTGCCGGTCTTCGCGGCAGCCGGAAAAGAAAAGCGCAGCGCGTTGTCGAGGCCGAAGGCCGGAGCGCGCGCGGCGGAATCGGAGAGGATGTCGGCGATGATGGCGGCGGTGGCCGGGGAGAAGAGCCGGCGTTCCCATGGCTGCGGAAGCGCGAGCGCGCGCCCGGCCGCGTCTTCCGCCTCGCGCACGAAGCGGAGGTCGCGCACCACGCCCGCGCGCGCGAACCCGGAGTAGGCGCGCGCCAGCTCCAGCAGGGAGATCTCGCCGTCGCCGAGCACGATGCCGAGGCCGTAATGATCGGCGTCACGCTCCAGACTGTCGAGGCCGGCGCGGCGCAGCGTCCGGAGCAACTCCGGCGCGGAGACCTTTTCCGCCACCCGCACCGCCGGGACGTTGTACGAGCTGGCGAGAGCGATGCGCGCGCGCACCGGGCCGTGGGCGCGGCGATCGTAGTTCTTGGGAACATAATCGCCGCCCGCGGTGGAGAAATGCGACTCCACGTCGGAGAGCAGCGCCGCGGCGGTGAGGCCGTGCCGCTCGATGGCCTGCGCGTAGGCGAAGGGTTTCAACGTGCTGCCGGGCTGACGGCGCGTGCGGACGCCGTCGATGCGGCCCTGGTGCTCCTCGTCGAAGAAGGAAGGCGAGCCCGCATAGGCGAGCACCTCGCCGCTCAGGTTGTCGATGACGATGGCCGCCGCGCTCCCCACCCGCTTGCCGGAGAGCGCCCTGGTCTGCGCGCGCATTGCTTCTTCCACTTCGCGCTGCAGCGAGAGGTCGAGAGTGGTGCGCACGCGCACCGCTCCCGCGGGCGCCTGCGAGCGGGCGATCTCCTCGACGAAATGCGCGGCTTCGAAAGGGCGGCGCGCCCGCTCGCGGATGAAGTCGAGCGGCGCCGCGGAGCGCTCGCCCGACGGCCGGCGCGCGAGAGAAGCGAGAAATGCCGACTGCTCCCGGGTCAGCGCCGCCGCGGGCCGATCGAAGTAGAGCCGCGCCGCCGCTTCCACCCCGCGGACGTCGTTGCCGAGGGGAACACGGGTCAGGTACTGCTCGAGAATCTCCCGCTTGCCCAGCGTGCGCTCGAGCCGCAGCGCGAAGAGCATCTCGCCCATCTTTCCCCGCACGGTACGCTCGTGCGGCCGCACCAGCCGGGCCAGCTGCATGGTCAAGGTCGACGCGCCCTGCGCGAAGCGCAGCTGCCGCGCGTCGCGCCAGAGCGCGCGGCCGAGAGCGAGAGGGTCGATTCCGGGGTGCGAAAAGAAGCGCCGATCCTCGGCGCTCACGAACGCCTGCCAGACATGCGCCGGCAGCCTGTCGAGATGCGCGGGCGCGGCGTGGCCCTCATCAGGCGAAGCGAATTCGCGCAGCAGCGTACCGTCGCGCGCCTCGACCCGCAGCGAGACCGCCTCGGCGAGCGACAGCTCCTCCCGCGGCACGCCGCACGCCGTCACACAGAGGAGAAGCGCCCACCTCATTTCTGCGCCAGCGGCTGCGTGAGCACGACGGTGATCGCGCCCGACTCGCTGCGCCCGAACACTTCGGGCGCATACATTTCCGCTGCGTGCGCGGGCCTGAGAATGAATTCCCCCGGCGTGGTGGCGCGCGCCACGAAGGATTCGAGGTGCACGCCGGGCGGGAGATGGTCGGCGAAGTACAGGACGCGATCGTCGCGCTTCTCGCTGTAGTTGAAGGGCGACCAGAACGCGTCGGTCCACAAATCGTGATCTGGAGTGCCTCCGCCTTCCGGCTGCGGCACGTTCATGGAGGAAGTGTCCGAGCTATCGGGGGCCTCTTCGTCCTTCTCGCGCGCCAGCTTGCGGGCGGTGGCGAGCGAGGTGTCCACCGCCTCCAGACCCGCGGGCAGCGGCACTTCCACCGCCAC
>Ga0099827_10001927_pt1 | contig 11175 bp, 9 predicted proteins | sample CZO8metaG_FD_79339 | JGI IMG/M metagenome (GOLD analysis project Ga0099827, IMG submission 79339) | Vadose zone soil microbial communities from the Eel River Critical Zone Observatory, Northern California, USA - CZOApr15con1.8 metaG | ecosystem: Environmental > Terrestrial > Soil > Vadose zone ...
GATTGAGCATGCAGTGCAGGCCCAGATCGCGCGCCCAGCGCAGCACGGAGAGCACCCGCTCCAGCGTGACGCCTTTGCCGATGCGCAGCAGCATCTCCGGGTCGCCGCTCTCCATGCCGATGTCCACCCCGCGGCAGCCTGCCCGCTGCATCGCCTCCAGGATGTCGGGGTCGAGGTGCGCGGGATGCGCCGTGCAGGTCCAGTGCACCGGCGGCTCGATGCGCCGCAGCTCGGCGCACAGCTCCAGCATTCGCCGCCGGCCCACCGCGAAGGAGTCATCGAAGAAGCTGAACGCGTCGAAGCGGACCCTCCCGCGCAGCGCCCCGATCTCCCCGGCGATCCCCAGCGCGCTCCGGTACCGGAAGCGGCGGCCAGTCACGTTGTTGGAGCAGAAGGTGCACGCTGCGGGACAGCCGCGGCTGGCCAGCAGCCCGGCCGGCCCCACGGGCTCGCGCGCGCCGTACCAGGCCGGGTCGAACAGATCGAGGGCATCCACCGGGGAGGCGAGAGCGTCGAGATCGAGCAAGAACCCCCGCGGAGCATTCACCGCGGCCCCGCCGCGCCAGACCAGCGAGCGCACCTCGCCGAACGCGCGCTTCCCGTCCAGCGCATCGCACAGCTCGGCGAGCGTCTCCTCCCCTTCGCCCCGGACGGAGAAATCGAACCCGTGCGCTGCCGGCTCGAGCGGCGCCACCGTCGGATGCGGGCCGCCGCAGACCAGAGGGATCGCCGTCCGCTCGCGGAACGCGCGCGCCAGTGCGTAGGCGTCCTGAGCGTAGAGCGTCTTGCAATGGATGCCGACCAGGTCCGGTTCGAAGTCGAGCGCGCGGCCGACGATCTCGCCCGCATCGCGCGGCGCCCGCGGCGCGCTGGCGTCGAGCAGCGCCACCTCGTGCCCGGCGCGGCGCAGCGCGGCGGCCAGGTACAGGAACGAGAGCAGGGGCGTGCGCACCGTCTCGTCGGTCGGCGGATTGATGAGGAAGGCGCGCGCCATCGGTGCACCAGTCTAATCCGGCGGGGGAAGCGCCTGCGTTCCCCGGTTGCGGGACGACGCCGCGCACAGCGAGGGAGGGTAGGGATGCCGTGGAGGCGCGCCGACCGCGTCGGCGGCCGGCCACGGAGCGCGAAGCAGGCATTCGCGGACGTCCAGGGCGAGCGTTCCGGGCGGCCGCACCCGCACGGTGCGGAAGCTGCGTCCCGCGACCTCCGTCCGCACGTGCAGGGCGCGCACGGCCCGCAGGGCGAGCGCATCGTCCGCGCCAGCGGGAGCGTCGTTCCAGGCGGGCAGCTCGGGCCAGGCCAGGGCGTCGAGTGCGGCGTCCCACCGCGCCCGGAGCGGCGTCCCAGGCGCGGGGACCGAATGCAGCAAGGGCTCGACGTATTCGACCTGGAAGGCCCGCGAAAGGCGCGGGTCGCGGTGCAAGTCGATGAGCTTCCACCAGCGCTCCGGATGGAACGCGTCGGCCAGGAAGTGGGGCGCACCCGTCTCCAGGAACCCGAGCCAGCCGTAGCATCGCAGCGCCTCCACGCAGCGCGCGCCGAGCGGGCCGCGCAGGTCCAGGGCGCCGGCCTGGGCGCGGATCGCCTCGCGCGCTCCGATGCGCAGCGCCAAGAATCCACCGACCGCCGCGAACCAGGGCGCCCCGGGGATCGCGTCCTCTCCGCCCGGCGCGGGAAATGCCTGCTCTTCCCAGGCCTCCGATCCGATCCAGGCAGCCAGCGCCTCGTGCACGTTGGCGGGCGCCGGGACCAGGTCCGGATCGAGCGCGTGCAGGTGGGACAGCTCGTGCAAGATAGGACCCACGTAGCGCGCGTCGATCAGCTCTTCGGGGCCCCGGCCGCGCCAGGCGTCCTCCGCCAGGTCGCCCGGGTACGCGTACAGCATCGGCATGCTGCGCCCGAAATGGCAGCTCGCGTAGAGATGGCCGAGCGTGGGCCGTGCTACCACCAGGTCGCGCGGCGTCGCCGCCCCGAGCGCGGGGCGGCACGCGATCCCGGCGTCGGATACCAGCGCGAAGAGCCGCTCCAGGCCGTGGCGCAGGCGCGGTAGCCAGCGGAGATCGAGCCGCGCGGAGAAGAGGCGCTCCTCCGGGCCTCCGCGGCCGCGCAACTGAGCGGCGAGCTGGCCGGGCATCGCCTCCAGGTAATGCCGGTCGGCCGCGTTGCCGCGCAGCACGCCCGCGATGGTCAGCGCCTCCAACATGCCGGCCGGGAGCTCGGCGCGGATCTCCGGCCCCGGCCGGAGAGGCTGCCGCTCGAGCGCGGCCGCGTATCCACGCGCGATGCCTTCCTTCAGCGCGGCGCGGCGCGACAGCACGGACTGGACCAGCTCGATCACGGCGCCGTCCCCCGCACCAGCACGGCATCAGGGGCGCAGCGCAGCCGCTGCGCGCGTACCTCGCGCAGCCCGGCCTCGCGGAAGAAGCCACGCAACCTGTCGATCTCGTGCACCTCCCCCGCCTCGGTGTACACGGCCATGTTCAGCGAGAAGAGGATCCCCGCTTCCGATGCTGCGTCGAGGTCCTTCACGGCCACCGTGCCGCCCGGTTCCACCGCGCGCGCCGCGCGTTCCACCAGCCGCGCCGCGTCGGCGGCCGAGAAGAGATGCAGGACGTTCGCGAGCAACGCCACGCGGGCGCCGCTGGGCCACGGCGCCGGCGCCTGGAGGTCGAGCGCGACCAGCTCCGCGCCCGGGACCGCCCCACGTGCCAGCTCCAGCACGGCCGGTCGATCCACCACGATGGCACGCTCTCCGGGATGCTGCCCGAGGAAGGCGGCGGCGTAGCCGCCCGCGCCGCCGCCCAGATCGAGGAGCGGACCGCGAGGGCCGAGCAGCCCTGCCACCTCGCTCGCCGCCGCGGCGCCCGCCTCGCGCAGGTGATCGTGGAAACGGCGCAGCTCTTCGCCTGCCGCGCCGTCGATGCCTGGGGTGGCGAGCGGCCGGTCTTCGCGGATCACGCGGCCGAGCCGCCCCCATCCCTCGCGCGGCAGGGACCGGGGCGCCGGCACCGAGCCGGGGTGAAGCATTCCCTGCGATTCGATCAACGCGCCTTCCAGGATCAGGGCACGAACCAGCACCCCGAGGCGCCGCGCGCCGACGCCGAGTGCCCCCGGGAGGGCCACTGCGGGCATCGGAAGCGCCTCGAACAGCCCCAGCTCGTGCCCCGCGGCGGCTGCCGCCTCCCGGAGGTATCCACGCGAGCCGCGCAGGAGCACGGAGAAGACGTCGGTCACGCTTCCTCCAGGACGCGGGCGAGCAGCTCACGCCCGCTCCGGGCCGACAGGCGCGCGGCGCCGCTGGCGGCGAGCCGCCGGCAGAGCGGCGGCGGCACGACCCACCTCGGCGGTTCGCCGGGACCGACGCCGTGCGAAGCGCGATCGCGGGTCAGCAGGCACGCGTCGGCGTCGAGGTAGAGCCGCGATGGCCGGTGCGGGTGCGTCTGGAAGGTCGCGGCGATGACGTCGACCTGGAACATGGCGCGCACGCCGCTGCGCGCCAGCTCGACGTCACCCGGGGCCACGCCCTCGGCCCACCAGGGCAGCTCCGTCCAGGGCACCTCGGCGGCAGCGTCGAGCAGGTCGGGAAGCTCGCGCGCCGCGACGAGAGGATCGAGGCAGGCCGCGCGGTCGATCAGCGCTGCGATCGGCGACTCGCCGCGCGCGGCGTCGGCGAGCTTGATCCAGCTCACCGCCCGCGACGCGTCGCGCGCGAACGGCGGCTCCGGTCTGCGCAGCCACTCTTGCCACCCGGCCACGGCCAGCGCGCGGCCGGCCCGCGCGCCGAACGCGGATTCGATGGCCGCGCCGGCGCTCAGGCTCCAGAGCGCGCGCCGGCCGAAGATCCGCGCGAGCGCTCCTCCCAGGAGGACGAAGGGCGCCACGCCGGGGATCGACTCCCCCGCGACTTCGGGATGGACGTGGCGCGAGAACGCCGTCGCGCCCAGGTGCAGCGCCGCCGCCTCCAGCAGGAGCCAGGGACCAGGTGGCTTCGCGCACTCGCGCCTCGGTCCGTGGCAGATCTCGTGCGCCAGGTTCCCCGACAGGCGCAGGTCGAGCCGCTCGTGCGCGTCTGCGCCGGCATCGAGCTCGAGCGCGAGAGCATCGCGCTCGGCGGGGTACGCGCCTACCATCGGCAAGCCCGAGCCGAGCATCGTCTCGGAAGCGAGGCGGGCCGCGCACGGCCGGCAGTCCAGCGGATCTCGCGACGTCCCGGCGCGAAGCCCCTCGGCCGCGAGCGCCTGCGCCATTCCGCGCATTCCAGCACGCAGCCGCGGGGCACGCTCTCCGTCGATCGGCATCCACAGCAACGCCCCGCCCGCGTCGTGGCCCCGAAAGAGCTGGTCGACGAGCATGCGCGGCATGCGTTCGCAATAGAAGTCCGCCAGGGCGGAGGGGTCCGCGAGATCGGCTGCGGCTGCGATGGTCTCGCGCAGCGCGGGCGGCAGCCGGGGCCTCGGGAACCCGTCCGGCAGCGCACGAGTGCCGGGCCGCGCCAGCTCGGCGCGCAGCATCGCGTCGTAGTGCGCCTCCAGCTTCCCCCGCAGATCGAACCCCTCACCGCGTCGCGAGCACCAGCAGCCGTCCCGCCTCCGCGTCCGACAGGCCGAGCAGCTGCTGCACCCGGCCGAGCACCGACTCCTCCTGCAGAGGGAAGACGCGGTCCGCGCCCATCACCCGCGCGCAGCACTTGAAGGCCAGCTCGCGGTAGTCGGCGTCCTTCAGGTCGCCCGCGGCGGCCGCCAGGCACGCATCCAGGCCGTCGGCGAGCATCCACTTGCGCGTCTCGCGCCCGATCTCGCTCACCACGCCGACGCGTTCCAGCATCGGGTTCCCCGCCACCAGCCTCTGGATGGCCAGCGCTTCGCTCCCCTCGACGTGCCCGTCCGCCCAGGCGGAAAGCACCATCATCTGCACCACGCGGCGCGCCTGGACGGGGTCGAACCGGTCCATGGGGCCATTGTGCCCAAAGAGGGCCCTCCAGGTCGAGGGTGCGCACCGGGAGGGGGGAATTCCATCCCGGCGGGCCGGGGGCCCGTCACCCGCCCGCCCGCTCCGCCCGCTTCCCCCGGCAGCCGCGGGCTACGCCTTCCGCGCCGACCTCCGTTCGATCAGGGCCCGCTTGTTGCGCTCGCCGCGCCGTTCCAGGGCCGGCCGGAGCACGCGCATCAGCCGCGGCGAGACGTAGCCGAGCGTGCAGAGCTTTCCCGAGAACCACGGCAGCGCGATCTCGACCCGGTGCTCCCGCCAGCAGCGGAGCACCGCCTCCGCGACTTGCTCGGCAGTGCTCATCGGCTGGGAGAAGTTGAGCGCGGGCGCCTTGGCGAGGTCGCCGAAGAAGTTGGTGTCCACCGGGCCGGGCGAGACGATTCCCACGTGGATGCCCCGCGCGCGCAGCTCGCCGTGGAGGACGCGGGAGAAGGCGCGCAACCCCGCCTTGGAGGCGCTGTACGCCGCCTCGTGCGGGACCGGGACCATGCCCGCCAGGCTGGCGACGTTCACGATCGCGCCGCCCTGGCGGAGGTGCGGCGCCGCGGCGCGCGCGAGCACCACCGGCGCGGTCAGGTTGGTGGTGATCACGTCGCCCAGCTGGCGGGGAGTGAACTGCAACGCCGGTCCGCGGTGGTTGAGGCCCGCGTTGTTCACCAGGAGGTCGAGGGCGCCGAACCGCTCCAGCACGCGCGCGGGGAGCTCCTCGAGCCGCGCCAGGTCGGTCACGTCGAGGGGGTAGATGGCGGCGCGCTCGGGTCCCAGCTCGCGCGCGGCCTCGCGCAGGTTGGCCTCGGTGCGAGCCACCAGCGCCACCTTGCCTCCGCCAGCCACCACGGCGCGCGCCACGGCCAGCCCGATGCCCGACGACGCCCCGGTCACCAGCGCGATCTTTCCTTCCAGCATGCCTGCCTCCCAGGTCAGCGCTCCGGCTCGACCATGCGGTAGCCGATCCCGCGCACCGTCTCGATCAGGTCGCGCCCGGCGCCCAGCTTCTCGCGCAGGCGCTTCACGTGCGTGTCGACGGTGCGCGTCTGCAGGTCGCTGGAGACCCCCCACACGTCCTGCAGCAGCGCCTCGCGCGTCTGCACGCGGCCCAGGCGCGACATGAAGGTGGTGAGCAGCCTGAACTCGAGCGCGGTGAGCGCGATCTCCTCCCCTTCGACGTACGCACGGTGCGCCCCCGGGTCGACGCGGATGGGCCCCACCTGCTCGCGCGCCTGGTCGGCATCGGCGCCGCCGCCCCGGCGGAGGATGGCGCGGATGCGCAGCACCAGCTCGCGGACGCTGAAGGGCTTGGTGACGAAGTCGTCGGCGCCCACCTCGAACCCGACCACCCGGTCCACCTCGTCGGTCCGCGCCGTCAGCATCAGCACGGGCACGTGCCGCGTGCGCGGAGACGCCTTGATCTGGCGGCAGACCTCGGTCCCGGGGATGTCGGGCAGCATCAGGTCCAGCACCAGCAGGTCGGGGACGCGCTGCCGCACTTTCTCCAGCGCCTCCACGCCAGTGTACGCGGCGGCGGTCTCGAATCCGGCCTGCTGGAGGTTGAATTCCAGCAGGCGCACGAGGTCGCGCTCATCGTCGACGATCAGCACCTGGGGCGAAGAGGGCATGTCCTTGCGTTTTTCGCGGAAGCGCGCGCGTAGCGCAACTCTCTCAGCGCGCCGAGGCTGCCGGCAGGGGCTGCGCCGCGGGGGTGCCGTCGAGGACGGCGAGCGACCGCGCGTAGTACTCCAGCAGCTCGAGGGCGTGCGGGTGCGCGCCGATCCGCACCGCGGCGCCCGACGAGGCCAAAGCTCCCCGGCGCGAGAGACGCTCGACCCCGATTCGCACGATCTCCTCCGCTTCCTCCAGCGACAGGACGTCGGCTTCCAGGCGGGCGAGGTCGCGGTTGCGGTCCTCGTCCTCGAGGAGCTGCGCGCGGCCCTGCCGCTGCGATTCGAACTCCTGGCCCAGCGCGATGGGCACGCCGAGCGCCTCCAGCTCGTTGCGCAGGTCGCGCACGCGCTCGGCCAGCCGCGAGCGCGACGTCTCGCGCAGCTCGAGCAAAGCGCGGGCGACCAGCGGGACGGGCGTGGCCGGGATCGAGCGTGCGATGCGCCCCATCAGATCTCGCGCCACCTCCTTGGCGATCGCGCGGCGCTCCTCTTCCGAACAGCGGGAGAGGTCCCACCCGCGGGCGGCGGCCATGCGGCGGAACGAGACCGGCTCTCCGAACGCGAGCGCCACGTAGCCGCTGCGGTGCAGGCGCCCGAAAGCGGCCCTCATCAGATTGACGGCCATGCGCGAGGGCACGATCCAGAGGAGCCGCAGGGCGCCGCGCAGCTTCTCGGCTGCGCCCGGAGGGTGCTCGCGGCCGCGCTTCTCCGCGAGCAGCGCTTCGTCCTCCAGCACGCGGTCGTAGTTGATGCCGACCGGCACGAAGAGCAGGTCGCGGTCGAAGCCAGGCTCGGCCGAGAGCTGCAGCAGGGCATCGAGCAACCCCACCTTCGGGCTCCGCAGCGCGCCGTCCCGGGTGAGCCCGCCTTCCGGGAAGATGCCCTGCGTGACTCCCTCCCGGGTGATGAGCTGGAGGTAGCGCCGCAGGACGGTGTGGTAGAGCGCGTCCGGGAAGCCCCGGCGCACGAAGAAGCCGCCGAACGCCTTGAACAGCGCGTCGAGCGGGAACACGCGCGCCCACTCGCCGACGGCGTAGCTGATCGCCACCTGCCGGGCCAGCGCCCAGCCGACCACCACGTAGTCGAAGTTCGAGCGGTGGTTGATGAGGAAGACGGCGGTCGCGTCGCGCGGCAGGTCCCGCAGGGGGCGCGTCACCAGCGGCCGGTAGGCCGCTCCGATGGCGGCCCGCGCCAGCTTCATCCCGACCTCGTAGTACGCGGCGAGCGAGAAGGCAGGGACGATCTCGTCGATGTACGCCTCGACGCGGCGGCGCACCCCCTCGGCGGGCTCGCCGGACTGGGCGGCGGCGAGCATCGCGCGCTGGACCACCAGGTCGTTCAGCAGCTCCTCTCGCACGAGGAGCTTCCCGCCGAACTTGAACAGGTCGACGCGGACCCCGTGCCGCTGCGCGAATCGCCGCGCGCGCCGGTGCAGCCGCTCGCGAAGCGTCCGCAGGACGGCCCAGCGGGTCAGCTCGTACCCGAGGACGGCGAGCAGGAGGGCGACGGCGAGGCGCACGGCGCGCATTGTAGGTCGAGGCCCGGGTCGGGGTCGAAACCCGCGTTCAAAGTCGCTCGCGGCGCGGCGCAAGACGGTGTAGAGGAGGCGTTCTCTTGCGGAGGAACACATGCGGAACGTCTCGACCCTTGGAGCGCTGCTCCTCTTCGCTTGCTCGGGAGCGCAGAAGCCGGCGGTGGGCGACGACGCGCGTACGCGCGCGCAGGCCGTGGTCGCCGCGCCGGATCGCGCGCCCGAGGACCGCGCGCTGGACGGGGGCCGCAAGCCGGCCGAGACGCTCGAGTTCCTGCGCCTGCAGCCCGGGATGAAGGTGGCCGAGCTGGGAGCGGGCGCGGGCTACACCACCGAGCTCGTGGCGCGGTCGGTGGCGCCGGACGGGGTCGTCTACGCCCAGAACCCCGACCTCTTCATCCAGCGCTTCCTCAAGACGCGGTGGCCCGACCGCCTGTCGCGCCCCGCGATGAAGAACGTGGTCCGGGTGGACCGCGAGTTTGGCGATCCGCTGCCGCCCGAGGCGAAGGGGCTGGACCTGGTGCTGATCAACGTCATCTACCACGACACCACGTACATGGAGGTCGACCGGGACAAGATGAACAAGGCCGTCTTCGACGCGCTCAAGCCCGGCGGCGCCTACGTGGTCATCGACTCGAGCGCGAAGCCGGGCACCGGCACGGCCGACGCGAGGACGCTGCACCGCATCGACGAGCAGGCGGTGCGCGCCGAGGTGGAGCGCGCCGGGTTCAAGCTGCAGGCGGAGGGCGACTTCCTGCGCAACCCGGGGGACGCGCGAGACTGGGATTCCTCCCCTGCGGCCGCCGCCTCGGCGGGGCGGCGCGGGCAGAGCGACCGCTTCGCGCTGCGCTTCCTGAAGACTCAGTCGCCGCCGTAATCGGCGGCGCTGCGCTTTTCCCCGCGCGGACAGTATGGGATCTGTTCGCGATGATCTTGCGGCTTTCCGTGCTGTTCGCCGCCGGGCACGCGCTCTTCCGGGCGCGCGGCTTCGAGCTCAGGGAAATCGCCTCCGGCGAGCGGCGGGTGCTGGTCTACGACCGCCGCGGTTCGGGCAGCGCGCCTCCGGTCGTGCTGCTGCACGGGCTGGGCGGCAGCGCCGCGTCGTTCGCCTTGCTCGCCTCCCGCCTCGCCTCCGCCAGCAGGCGCGTGCTGGTGCTCGACCTGCCCGGGCACGGACGGAACCGCTTGCGGAAAGGAGAGGAACCGGCGGGGCTCCTCGAGCAGGCGCAGGCGCTGGTCAGCGCCCTGGCCGGGCTCGGAGAGCCGGCCGTGCTCATCGGAAACTCGCTCGGGGGGGCGCTGTGCCTGCACGCCGCACTGGTGGCGCCGGAGCGCGTGCGGGCGGTGGTGGGGCTTTCGCCCGCCGGCGCGCCCCTGCTCGAGGCCGATCGCGAATCGGTGCGCGAAGTCTTCCGGGGCGATCTCCGCGCCGCGCTGGAGATGCCGGGGCGGCTCTATCGCCGCCCGCCGCGGCTCGCCCGCCTTTTCACGCGCGATCTGGCCCGGCACTTCGCCGCTCCCGCCGTACAGCGGCTCCTCGGGCAGGTCGGGCAGCACGCGCTCGCTCCGGAGGACCTCGCCCGCATCGAGCAGCCGGTGCTGATCCTGTGGGGCGAGTCCGACGGCATCCTTCCCGCTTCCAGTGTCGAGTGGTTCCGGACGCACCTGCGCAACGGGGCGGTCGAGGTCCTCCCGGAGTGCGGGCACCTGCCGCAGATGGAGCAGCGCGCGCTGGTGCTGGCCAGGGTGCGCAGGTTCCTGGCGGAGATCCAGCCGCTGCCGATAGGGCAGCGCTGAGCTTTTCCCAGCGCGGACGTCATGGCATGGTTCTGGGCGGAATGGCGGGTGGCGGAGTTCCTCGCCGAGCACCTGTAGATCCCGCCCCGCGCCCGGGCGTTGAACCCTGCGGGTCCGCAGTGCTCGGGCCGGAAAGGGTCCGCCATGCTCCGCACCGCCGTGGTCCTGTCCCTCGTCCTCGCCTCCGCCACCGCAGCCGCGATCGCCGCCCTGCGCGCTCCCCGCAAGCCGCCCGTTCCGGCCGCCGATCCGCCCGCGGCGATCGTTCGCGAGGGCGGGCTGCGTCTCTCGGCGCGCCTCGATCGGCGCTGGGTCGATGCGCGCGGAGGAGCGTCGTATCTGGAGATCGGCGTGGCGGCCGACGGGGTACCCGAGCGGGGGCCGCGCACGGCCGTCAACGCCGTGCTGATCATCGACCGATCGGGCTCGATGTCGGGGGAGAAGATCGCGCGCGCCCGCGACGCCGCGCGGTCGCTGATCGCGGAGCTGGACGGAGAGGATCGGCTCGCGATCGTCGACTTCGCCAGCGATGCGCATCTGCTCGTCCCGTCCGCCGCGGTCACGCCCGCCCTCAAGGAAATCGCGCTGGCGCAGGTGGCGCGCCTGCAGGCCACCACCGGGACCAACCTGTCTTCGGCGCTGGACCTGGCCGCACCGCAGCTCGAGCGGGGCAGGGCGTCGTCGCGCCTCGACAAGGTCTTCCTCGCCACCGACGGGCTGGCGAACGAGGGCGTGTCGGACCGGGCCGGCCTGCTCCGGATCGCGGCCCGCGACTTCGGGCGGGCGACCGTCTCCACCTTCGGCATCGGCGAGGATTACGACGAGGATTTCCTCGCGGCGCTCGCGGTGCAGGGCGGTGGGCGGACGCGGTTCATCCATTCGGCCAGCGAGCTCGAGCCCGCCATGCGCGCCGAGCTGACGCGCGCCGCGCGCACGGTGGCTCGCGACGTCCGCCTGGAGGTCCGTGGACTGTCCGGCTCGCGCGTGGTGCGGGTCCTGGGCTACGGCGCAGACGGAGGCTCGATCCGCCTGCCGGACTTCGCGGCGGGGGAGGAGCGCCGGGTGCTGGTGAAGCTCGCGCTCGCGCCGTCGGCCGAAGGCGATGCCGAGGTGGCCCGGGTGGCGCTCTCGTTCGCCGATCCCGCTGGCCTCGCCCACCATTCGGAGACGGTGGCGCGAGGCTCGTTCACGGGCAGGGCC
>Ga0099827_10001931_pt1 | contig 11165 bp, 15 predicted proteins | sample CZO8metaG_FD_79339 | JGI IMG/M metagenome (GOLD analysis project Ga0099827, IMG submission 79339) | Vadose zone soil microbial communities from the Eel River Critical Zone Observatory, Northern California, USA - CZOApr15con1.8 metaG | ecosystem: Environmental > Terrestrial > Soil > Vadose zone ...
AGCGAATGCGAGTGCGGGGTTGTCCGGATTCCAGAGAACCGCCGCTCGCGACAGCCCAGGCACCACTTTCTTGAGTACCTCCAGACGTTTTGCGCTGACTTCCGCAGTCAGCTGCGCGCCACCCGTAAGATTGCTGCCCGGGTGCGCAAGGCTGGCGATCAAGCCGGTGCTCAGCGGATCAATAGCGTTCGGGTGCACGATCGGGATGGTCGCAGTCGCGTTCTTGGCGGCAAGCGCTGCGGGCGTTGTGACCACGATGATGATATCAACGTTCAGTCGAACCATCTCCGCCGCAAACTCCTGGAATCGCTCCGCGCGGCCCCGCGCATATCGGCGCTCAACGATGAGGTTGCGGCCCTCCTCGTACCCGAGTTTCTGGAGGCCCTCGAACAACGCGTCATAAAATCCCTCGTGTCCGTGTGCGATAAACCCCATCCGCCAAATTGTGCCTGACTGTTGCGCGAGCGCGCCGAGCGGCCAAGAAGCTACCGCGCCGCTCACAAGGGTGATGAAATCGCGCCGTCTCATTCAGCCCTCCCCTGAGCCTCAGGATCACGCCGAGTACAGTCTAAAAGATATCACAGCTGCCAAGACGCTGCGAAGCATGTTGAACTGCGGTCAGGGGCCGGGTAATGCCCGCTTGGGGTCAAAACCCGAACGCCTCTTTGGGGGTCGCAACATCCGGTTCCTCCGGGTGCAGACATGGTCCGCGCGAGCAGTCCGTTGGCCAAGCCGTCCCATTCTGCTTTAGACCATCGATCATAGGGCTGGAGGTCCGGTTCGGGTCGCGGACTGAAAACAACGGCCTCACGGAGTGTCCGTATGCCCGAGCGACCGACCGGGAGCGACGCGGTCGCGGACGAGCTGCTTGATCTCCTTGATTTCCGGAAAGCGGCCGCGCTCCTTCCGCGACCAGATGACGTTCCCGTCGACGCGCACCTCAAAGACGCCACCGGTGGCGTCCGGGGTGAGCGTCACGGAGCCGAGCTCCTCGGCAAACGTGGTCAAGAGTTCTTGTGCCATCCAGCCCGCCCGCAGGCCCCAGCCGCATAACCTGCAATAGGTGATCTCAATCATCGGGCTGGCGGGCATAGGACCTCCTCGCGCGGTGCGTGATCTCGGCCGGCAGCAACGGTGAGAATAGTACCGTTGGCGGATTCCATCGAGCGCAAATGTCTTGCCCTCGGACGGCTTAAGTCCCGCCGGTGCAACGACTTAGGCTAACTCGTTTTCTCCGGCTCGGGAGAGCGGGACAGCGCGCCGCCCGCGCGCCTAGGCGCGAATCGCCGCCGGCGCTATCAACTCTTCGACCATGCGCCGCCCGATTCGCATCCTCGGCATCGATCCCGGCCTCCGCCGCACCGGCTGGGGCATGGTGGCGAGCGACGGCAACCGCCTGCGCTTTGTCGCCTGCGGGTCGCTCGCGACCGACGACAAGGCGGCGCTTGCCGCGCGGCTCCTCGCCATCCACGACGGCCTGCGGCGGGTGGTCGAGGAGCACCTGCCCGACGAGGCCGCGGTCGAGGCGACCTTCGTCAACAAGGATGCGGCGGCGACCCTCAAGCTCGGCCAGGCGCGCGGCATCGCCATGCTGGTGCCGGCGATCGCCGGGCTGCCGGTCGCCGAATATGCCCCCAATCTCGTGAAGAAGACGATCGTCGGCGCCGGCCACTGCGAGAAGGCGCAGATTCGCATGATGATCGGCGTGCTGCTGCCGAAGGCCGATCCGCGCTCGGACGACGCGGCCGACGCCCTCGCCATCGCGATCTGCCACGCCCATCACCGCCGCAGCCCGGTGCTCGCGGCGGCGGCCCTGTGATGGTCGATGCGGCTCGCGGCGTGCCTTCCCCCACCCCACCCCTCCAGCCGAAGTCGGATGTTTCCGACTTCGGCCAGTTAATAACGTGGCCGAACTCGGGTAAACCCGAGTTCGGCTGCAAGCGGGGGAGGGAGCAGACTGAGCTTGCCGCTGGACTGATTCCGACTGGCCGGAACCGGCGCTAGATTGCGCCGGCGATCGCTTCGATCAAATAGGACGCGCATGATCGGCAAGCTCAAGGGTATCATCGACAGCTACGGCGAGGATTTCATCGTCCTCGACGTCAATGGCGTCGGCTATCTCGTGCATTGCTCGGGGCGCACGCTGCAGGAATTGCCCGGCACCGGGGAGCCCGCGATGCTGTCGATCGAGACGCATGTGCGGGAAGACCAGATCAGGCTGTTCGGATTCCTCACCGACCTCGAGCGCGAATGGTTCCGCCTCTTGCAGACCGTGCAGGGCGTCGGCGCCAAGGTCGCGCTCTCGGTGCTCGGCACGCTCAAGCCGCGCGATCTCGCCTCCGCCATCGCCCTGCGCGACAAGGCCATGGTGGCGCGCGCGCCCGGAGTGGGACCCAAGGTCGCCGAGCGCATCGTGACCGAATTGAAGGACAAGGCGCCGGCCTACGCCGACCTCGATCCGGCGGTGATCCGGCTGTCGGGCGCCGTCGAGGACAAGCGGGCGCCGCAGCCGGTCGCCGACGCGGTCTCCGCGCTGACCAATCTCGGCTACGGTCAGCCGCAGGCCGCCGCCGCGGTCGCCGCCGCGGCGCGCAGCGCCGGCGAGGGGGCGGACGCTGCGCGGCTGATCCGGCTCGGGCTCAAGGAGCTCGCAAAATGAGAGACAGGGGTCGATGCTGAGCGACCGGGACCGGGAGCTGATCGTCGCCGCGAGCGAGGCGATCAGGCGGCGCTATCGCTACGACTGGCAGGAGGTCGGGGCCGCGCTGCGCACGCGCGACGGCCGCGTCTATACCGGGGTCAATCTCGATGCCTATCTCGGGCGCATGGCGGTATGCGCGGAAGCGGTGGCGCTCGGGCGGGCGGTGACCGAGGCCGGCGAGACCGGGATCGAGACCATCGTGGCGGTGCGGCACGCGGAGCCTACCGAGCCGGAGCAGGTCGTCGCGGTGGTGTCGCCGTGCGGGAGCTGCCGCGAGCTGATCTGGGACTACGATCGCAATGCGCGCGTGATCGTGCCCGGGCCCAATGGTCCGACCATCGCCGCGATCGGGGACCTCTTGCCGAACAAGTACAGCCGGGAGCGCATGCTTTGAGGATGGTCCGTTGAGCTCGCCCCCCCGCCGGCTGATCGGCGCCGAGCGCCGCGACGACGACGCGGCGGAGACTTCGCTGCGCCCGCAGCGGCTCGGCGAGTTCATCGGCCAGCAACAGGCGCGCTCGAACCTCGCGGTCTTCATCGGGGCGGCACGCACCCGGCGCGAGGCGCTCGACCATGTGCTGCTGGTCGGCCCGCCCGGGCTCGGCAAGACCACGCTCGCGCAGATCATCGCGCGCGAGCTCGGCGTGAATTTTCGCGCCACCTCGGGGCCGGTCATCGCCAAGGCCGGCGACCTCGCCGCGCTGCTCACCAACCTGGAAGCGCGCGACGTGCTCTTCATCGACGAGATTCATCGGCTCAATCCGGCGGTCGAGGAAATCCTTTATCCCGCGATGGAGGATTTCCAGCTCGACCTGATCATCGGCGAGGGGCCGGCGGCGCGCTCGGTCAAGATCGATCTCGCGAGCTTCACCCTGATCGGCGCCACCACGCGCGCGGGCCTGCTCACCAATCCGCTGCGCGACCGCTTCGGCATTCCGGTGCGGCTCAATTTCTATTCGGTGGCGGAGCTCGAGCAGATCGTCGATCGCGGGGCGCGCGTGCTCGGCATCGGCATCACGCCCGACGGCGCCAACGAGATCGCGCGCCGCGCCCGCGGCACCCCGCGCATCGCCGGCCGGCTGTTGCGGCGCGTGCGCGACTTCGCGCTGGTCGCCGGGGCCGACACCGTCGACCGCGCCGCCGCCGATCGCGCGCTCACCGAGCTCGAGGTCGACGTCGCCGGCCTCGACGCCATGGACCGCCGCTATCTCTCGAACATCGCGCAGAACTACGGCGGCGGTCCGGTCGGGATCGAGACCATCGCGGCGGCGCTGTCGGAGCCGCGCGACGCGATCGAGGACATCATCGAGCCGTTCCTGATCCAGAAGGGCTTCATCCAGCGCACGCCGCGCGGTCGGCTCTTGACCGCGCACGCCTTCCGGCATCTCGGCCTGCCGGAGCCGACGCGCGATCCCGCGCAGTTCGGATTGTTCGGAGAGGAATCGGAAGAGTAAGCCGCATAGGCGCCAAGATGAGGTCGTCATTGCCGGGCTTGACCCGGCAATCCATCAATCTTCGTAAGCACTTTCTCGCGAAGGAGATGGATGCGCGGGTCAAGCCCGCGCATGACCGGGTGGAGAGCCGCTGAACGTAGCGCCTAGGGATTCAGCCGGGAGGCTCGCAACCACATGCAGAAAGTCATGGAAGGCGGGTGCCATTGCGGTCGCGTGCGTTTCCGCGTCACCGCCGATTTGGCGTCGGTGTCCGAATGCAATTGCTCGATCTGCGCCAAGAAGGGATTTTTGCACCTGATCGTGCCGCCGGGACGGTTCGAGCTGCTCAGCGGCAAGGACGATCTCGCGACCTACGAGTTCAACACCAAGGTCGCGAAGCACACGTTTTGCAGGCACTGCGGCATTCATCCGTTCTATGTGCCGCGCTCGGATCCGGACAAGATCGACGTCAACGTGCGCTGCCTCGACGATATCGACCTGACTGCGATTGCGCCGAAACGGTTCGACGGAAAGAACTGGGAGGCGGCGATGCGAAAGCGCGTGCCCTGGCGATGAACGCGCTCGACGGCGAGATTCGCCACGGCCGCCACATCATGCCGGTGCGGGTCCATTACGAGGACACCGACTTTTCCGGCCTCGTCTATCATGCCAATTATCTGCGTTTCATGGAGCGCGGCCGCTCGAACTATCTGCGGCTCATCGGCGCCGACCAGCGCAGCCTGTTCGCGGAGGCCGAGCGCGAGGCGCCGGGCTTCGCCTTCGTGGTGCGCTCCATGACGATCGATTTCCGCAAACCCGCGCGGATGGACGACGTGCTCGACGTCGTCACCGCCTATGCGGAAGTCAAAGGCGCTTCGATCGTGCTCGATCAGCGCGTCCTGCGCGGGGACGAGCTCCTGGTCGAGGCGCAGGTGCGGGTGGCCTTCGTCTGCGACGGCCGGGCGCGGCCGATCCCGAAATCGCTGCGGCTGGCGATGAAGGGCGAGCAGGTCCGCGCCGCCCGATGAAAGCCTCGCCGAGGAGCGAGGTCGACGGCGCTCCGCGAGTCATGTAAAGATCATTCACATGAGCTGGTCGAGGCAGGGATCGCGCGGGTACCATCACGGCAATTTGAAAGAAGCCTTGGTTCGCGCCGCGTTGGAGCTGATCGCCCAGAAAGGGCCCGCGGGTTTCACCTTCGCGGAAGCCGCGCGTTGGGCGGGGGTCAGCCCGGCTGCCCCCTATCGGCACTTTCGCGATCGCGACGAGCTCCTGACCGACGTCGCCCGCCGCGGCTTCGATCAATTCGAGGCCTCGCTGGCGCGGGCCTGGGATGAGGGCCGTCCCGACCCGTCGACCGCGTTCGACCGCATGGGCAGAGCCTATCTGCAATTCGCGAAGAGCGAGCCCGCCTATTATTCCGCGATGTTCGAGGCCGGTATTCCGCCCGATTCCAGCCCGGACCTGCGGGACGCGGCGGAGCGGGCCTTCGCCGTCCTCCGGCATGCTACCGAGCGGCTCGTCGCCACCATGCCGGCGCAGAATCGTCCGCCGGTCCTGATGATGGCGCTGCACATCTGGGCGCTGTCGCACGGCATCGCCTCGCTGTTCGGGCGAGGGGACGCCGCCCGTCGCGCGCTTCCGATGTCGCCCGAGGAGCTGCTGGAGGCGGCGGTGCTGATCTATCTGCGCGGCTTGGGCCTTCCGGCCGCGCCGGTTTCGCCCTCTTGACAGCCGCATTGAAGGGTATTAGAAATGTGAATGTTATTTACATTCACAGCGAGGCCTTCATGCCGATCGTTGCAAAGCTCGACGAGTTGGGAAAACCGGCCTGGATCGCACTGGTGGTCCTGGGCTTCTTCTTCTGGTGGCCGATCGGCCTTGCCACCTTGGCCTTCATCATAGGGAGCGGTCGGATGAGTTGCTGGAAAGGGGGCGGCATGAGCCGCTGGCACGGAATGGGAAGCGGTCAACCCGGGACCTGGTGGCAGCCGCCGCGGTCGAGCGGCAACCGGGCTTTCGACGAATATCGCGAGGAAACCCTGCGACGCCTGGAAGAGGAGCAGCGCGAGTTCCGGGATTTTCTGGGGCGGCTGCGCATGGCGAAGGACAAGGCGGAATTCGATCAGTTCATGGCCGAGCGCCGCTCGCACACCGGGTCATCCGCGTCACCGCAGAGCTGAGGCACATCGCAGTTTCGAACGAGGGGCCGCCCACCGGCGCGGGGGGCGGCCCCCGATCATTGGCGCCGATCAAACGATAATTGCCGCGACGAAGTCGCGCAGGCGCCGGGCGGCCGTCGCCGGTAACCACGCATTAACCCAATCGGGCGCCGGTTAACGTATGGGAAGGGCGAACCCCACGCCCTAGTTTGGACACCTTTGACGGGGAATCGCTACCGCAACCGGTGGGGGCCGGCTCGATCTTTCGCACAATTTCGAGTCAGGGGCGGCGCGTTACCGCCCGGCATTCCAATCCCGTCCGCGCGTTGCCGCCGCCGGTCCCGACCGCGGCATCGGCTCGTCCGGAAGGACTGGACAGCCGCAAGGAGATGCGATGCCGTCCGCCGCGCCGATCTCGATCTGGGACCTGTTCCAGAACGCGGATTTCGTCGTCAAGCTCGTGATGATCGGGCTTCTGGTGGCGTCCGTGGCGGTGTGGGCGATCGCGGTCGACAAGGTCCTGCTTTATTCGCGCACCCGCCGCGCCATGGACGGCTTCGAGCAGGCGTTCTGGTCGGGGCAGTCTCTGGAGGAGCTCTATCGCTCGCTTGCCTCGCGCCCGAACCACTCGATGGCAGCCCTGTTCGTGGCGGCGATGCGGGAATGGAAGCGCAGCGTGGAGGGCCAACCGCGCTCCTTCGCCGGCCTGCAAATGCGCATCGAAAAGGTCATGGACGTGACCATCCAGCGCGAGATCGCGCGGCTCGAGCGCGGGCTCCTGGTGCTGGCGACGGTCGGCTCCGCCGGCCCCTTCGTCGGCCTGTTCGGGACGGTCTGGGGCATCATGACCAGCTTTCGGGCGATCGCCGGCCAGCAGAGCACCTCGCTTGCGGTGGTCGCCCCGGGCATTGCGGAAGCCCTGTTTGCGACGGCGATCGGCCTGATCGCCGCCATACCGGCGACCATTTTCTATAACAAGTTCGTATCCGACGTGAACAAGCAGGCCCAGCGCCTGGAAGGGTTTGCCGACGAATTTGCCGCCATCCTGTCGCGGCAGATCGACGAACGGGGATAGGGTCGGGATGGCGATGAACGTGGGGATTGTCGCCGGCGCCGGCAGGCGGCGGCACCGCCGCCGCCCGGTCATGTCCGAGATCAACGTGACGCCGATGGTCGACGTCATGCTGGTCCTGCTGATCATTTTCATGGTGTCGGCGCCGCTGATGACGGTCGGGGTCCCCGTCGACCTGCCGCAGACCCGGGCCAAGAGCCTCGAGCAGGACAAGGAGCCGCTCACGGTCTCGGTCACGCCGAAGGGGGTCTACCTCCAAAATACCGAAATTCCGGTGGAGGAGCTGGTTGCCAAGCTCAAGGCCATCACCGAGGCCCGCGGCGGAGCGGAGGAGCGGATTTTCGTCCGCGGCGACCGGCAGATCGATTACGGCACGGTGATGAAGGTGATGGGGCGACTATCGGACGCGGGCTTCCGCCGTGTGGGCCTGGTGACGGAGTTCGAGCAGGGGACGGCGCGCTGATGGCGCGAGAATGGGGAATGAGGACCGCCTACGCGGTATCGGCGACCGGCCACGCCGCCGTGTTGCTGTGGAGCATCTGGTCGCTTGCGGCGAGGCCGTTGCCGGCTCCGCCGAGCGAGGCGCTGCCGGTCGATATCGTGAGCGTGTCGGAATTCACCCAGATCACCGCCGGCAGCAAGAGCGCGCCGCAAGCCGAGACGCCGAAACCGCTCGTCGAAACCGTCGCCGAGGCGAGGCCGGTCGATGATCCGACCGCAAAGATCGACGAGAAGAAGGAAGTGAAGGCGGCGCGCGAGCCGCCGCCCGCCCCGGAATCGAAGCCGGTCGAGGCGAAGCCGGCGGAAAAGCCGGCCGAGACCAAGCCCGATCCGGTCGCGGAGGCGCTCGCGAAGGACAAGAAGCCCGAGACCAAGAAGGCCGAGGCCAAGCCGCCGGTCCCGCCGAAGAAGCCGGCGCCGCCGGCGCCCAAGTTCGATCCCGGGCAGGTCGAGGCGCTGCTCAACAAGCGCGTTCCGACCCGGATGGCGGCGGCGGGCGAGATGCCGAACAGCATGCCGCGCGCCGGCTTGGCGCACGCCAACGCGGCGCAGATGTCGCTGAGCGAGCTCGACGCGTTGCGCGCGCGGCTCGCGCAGCTGTGGACCATCCCGGCCGGCGCCAAGGACCCGCAGGAGCTGGTGGTGCTGATCAGGATCAAGCTCAAGCCCGACGGCACGCTCGCGGCCGCGCCCATGGTGGTCAACAACGGGACGAGCGCGCTGTTCGCCGCCGCGCGCGACAGCGCCGTCCGCGCGCTCTACCGCGGCCAGCCGTTCGACATGCTCAAGCCCGAACATTACGAGCAATGGAAAGACATCGAGATCACTTTCGATCCGCGCGACATGATCCGCGGCTGACGATCGCCGCCGTCGAGGCCGCCCGATGATCGAATCGTTTCCAACGGCGAGCCGGCTGAGCCGCCGGCGGTTGATCCTGCTCGGTGCCGGCGCGGCCGCGCTCGCCGGGCTTTCGTCGCGGCGCGCGGCCGCGGTGCTCAAGCTCGACGTCACCCAGGGCAACGTCCAGCCGGTGCCGATCGCGGTTCCCGATTTCGTCACGGTCGCCACCCGCGACCCGGCGGCGGGACGCAATGTGAGCCAGATCATCGCGGCCAATCTGCAGCGTTCCGGGCTTTTTGCGCCCATCAACCCGGCGGCCTATATCGAGAAAATCTCGACCATCGACGCGGTGCCGCGCTTTCCCGACTGGCGGCAGATCAACGCGCAGGCGCTGGTCACCGGCCGGATCACCGAATCCGAGGGCCGATACAAGGTCGAGTTTCGGCTCTGGGACGTCTTCGCCGGTCAACAGCTGCAGGGCCAGCAATACACCACCACGCCGGACAACTGGCGGCGCATCGCCCACATCATTTCCGACGCCGTCTACGAGCGGATCACCGGCGAGAAGGGTTATTTCGACAGCCGCATCGTGTTCGTCGACGAATCCGGTCCGAAGGAGCGGCGGATCAAGCGCCTCGCCCTGATGGACCAGGACGGCGCCAATGTGCGCTATCTCACGCGCGGCGACGACCTCGTGCTCACGCCGCGATTCTCGTCCTCGGCCGATACCATCACCTACATGTCGTACGGTCAGGGTGATCCCAGGGTCTACCTCATGAACATCGAGACCGGCCAGCGCGAGATCGTCAGCAATTTTCCCGGCATGAGCTTCAGCCCGCGCTTTTCGCCCGACGGCCAGCGCGTGATCTTCAGCCTGCAGCGCGGCGGCAATTCGAACCTGTTCGTGATGGATTTGCGCTCGAAGGCGACGACGCGCCTGACCGACACGCAGGTGATCGATACCGCGCCCTCCTATTCGCCCGACGGGACGCGCATCTGCTTCGAGTCGGACCGCGGCGGCAAGCAGCAGATCTACGTCATGGCGGCGGGCGGCGGCGAGGCGCAACGCCTCAGCTTCGGCGACGGCGCCTACTCGACGCCGGTCTGGTCGCCGCGCGGCGACCTCATCGCGTTCACCAAGCAGACGGAAGGAAAGTTCGCCATCGGCATCATGCGAGCGGACGGATCGGGCGAGCGCATCCTGACCGAGGGCTATCACAACGAAGGCCCGACCTGGTCGCCGAACGGACGCGTGATCATGTTCTTCCGCGATCCCGGCGGGAACTCCGGGCCGGCGCTCTACACGGTGGACTTGACCGGCCGCAACGAGCAGGTCTTGAAGACGCCGAGCTACGCCTCCGATCCCTCCTGGTCGCCGCTGTTGCAGTAACACCATACTCCGTCGAAAACCGCGGCGATGGAACTTGCGGAGCCCACAAGGCGCCGCATTCACTCGCCATTAACCACTGGGGACGGATTCCGCTTTTCCCTCGAATTTGAACGATCCGGGCAGCACCCGATCAAGGTTGACAAGAACCTTCGCTTAACCACGCCCCTGCTAGACCTGCGGCATGAGCGGCAACGACGCAACAGAGGAGGCACCGGGATGACGAAGGTCATGCGTGTCGTCCGCGCTGCAGGGCTTGCCGGCCTGTTGGCCCTGGCGCTCGCCGCCGGCGGCTGCGCGAACAGGCCCAGCGATGCGGCCCAGGCCGGATATGCGCAGCCCGGCAGCCAGCAGGACTTCGTCGTCAACGTCGGCGATCGCGTCTTCTTCGAATCCGATTCGTCCGAGCTCACGCCGCAATCGCTGGCGACGCTGGACAAGCAGGCGCAATGGCTGAGCGCCTACAGCCAATACACCTTCACCGTCGAGGGCCACGCCGATGAGCGCGGCACGCGCGAATACAACATCGCGCTCGGCGCTCGCCGCGCGCAGACGGTGCGCGACTATCTGGTCTCGCGCGGCGTCCAGGCGCAGCGCATGCGCACGATTTCCTACGGCAAGGAGCGCCCGGTCGCGGTCTGCAACGACATCTCGTGCTGGTCGCAGAACCGGCGCGTGGTGACCGTGCTCAATGCCAGCTCGTAAGTGACACGTGGGGGAAGGGGACAACCGGCGCCCATCGGGCGCCGGTTGTGTTTTGGGCATCGCGTCGCATTTCAAGGCGGCGTTTCTTTCATCTCACGAGCCGAGCGGCACGCGAAGCGACCAGCCCGGATTCGGGGGATACCAACGACGCTGGAGCCTGACTCTCCTCTCGTCATTGCCGGGCTTGACCCGGCAATCCATCCATCTTCGTAAGAAGATTCTCGCAAAGAAGATGGATGCGCGGGTCAAGCCCGGGCATGAGTGCGTCCGACAGTCCGGCTGGTCAGCATGGTGGGAGTCCGTGCCATGTGAAGTCACCGCATATGTAGCCGAAGGCAACTGCGTCGCCGAGGGGCGGAGTAAA
>Ga0099827_10001932_pt1 | contig 11165 bp, 9 predicted proteins | sample CZO8metaG_FD_79339 | JGI IMG/M metagenome (GOLD analysis project Ga0099827, IMG submission 79339) | Vadose zone soil microbial communities from the Eel River Critical Zone Observatory, Northern California, USA - CZOApr15con1.8 metaG | ecosystem: Environmental > Terrestrial > Soil > Vadose zone ...
CCCGTGGAGTCGACGCGACCGAGTATCGCGGAGTTGGCTAGTTCGGCCCGCCAAGCTGCTTCCTGGCCTTGATGAGGAAGTCGCGTTCGGCGGTGTTGCCGACCAGTTCGATCGCCTTGTCGTAGCTGGCCGCCGCCTCAGCCTCAGCGCCCGCCCGGCGGAGCAGGTCGGCCCGGATCGCATGGAACAGGTAGTACCGGTCTAGCCCAAGACCGTCGAGGAGGCCGAGTGCCTCCTGCGATCCGGCCACCTCCGCCACGGCGACCGCCCGGTTGAGCGCGACGACCGGACTGGGCGCGATTAGCCATAGCTGGTCATACAACGCCACGATCTGCTCCCAGTCGGTCGCCGCCGCTGCCGGAGCGTCCGAGTGCACGGCGTTGATCGCGGCCTGAATCTGGTACGGGCCGGGCTGGTCGCGCCGAAGGCACCGGCGCACGATCGCCTGGCCTTCGTCGATCAGCGCCTGGTCCCATCGACTCCGGTCCTGATCGGCCAGCAGGACCAGCCCGCCGGTAGCGTCGGTACGCGCTGGGCGCCGCGCCTCGATCAGCAACATGAGCGCAAGAAGCCCAGCCACCTCGGGCTCGTCGGGCATCAGCTCGGCCAGTAGCCGTCCAAGCCTGATCGCCTCGGCGCACAGATCCGGCCTGGTCAGCCCGTCACCGGAGGTCGCGGCGTAGCCCTCGTTGAAGATCAGGTAGCAGACCGCGAGCACCGCGCGGAGGCGATCGGGCAGCTGGCTTTCGCTCGGGATCTGGTAGGGGATTCGCGCGTCGCGGATCTTGCCCTTGGCGCGCACCAGTCGCTGCGCCATCGTCTGCTCGGACACCAGGAACGCCCGGGCGATGTCGCCGGTGGTGAGCCCGCCGAGCAGGCGCAACGTCAGCGCGACCTGTGCCTGCGGCCCGAGCGCCGGGTGGCAGCAGGTGAAGATCAGCCGCAGCCGGTCATCGCGCACGGCGACCTCCTCGATCGGTTCGTCCGGTGCGTGCAGCAGCGCGGCCTGTGCGTGCCGGTCTTCGCGGGCCGCCTCGCGCCGCAGCCGGTCGATCGCCCGGTTGCGGGCCGTGGTGATGATCCAGCCAGCTGGGCTGGGCGGCAGGCCGTCCTCCGGCCAGCGCTGCAGCGCTGCGGCGAACGCGTCCTGGACCGACTCCTCAGCGATGTCGATGTCGCCGAAGTGCCGGACCAGGACCGCGACCGCCCGTCCGTACTGCTCGCGGAAGACGCGCTCGATCCGCCGCCGATCGTTCGCGCCGCTTGCTGCTGGCACTGTCTGCTTCCCGAAGGTCAGCTCGCCACGTCCCGCGCCGGGTTTCTCGACGGTCAGCTGGGCAGGTCCTGCATCGGGCGCAGTTCGATCGGCAGCGTGATGATCGCTGCCATTCGGCGAGCCCACCCGAGCGCCTCCTCCTGGCTCTGCGCCGTGATGATGGTGAAACCGCCGATGTGCTCCTTGCCCTCGGTGTAGGGGCCGTCGGTCTCCAGCACCGCCCGGTCGGCCAGATGCAGCACCGTGGCCGTCTCGGGCGCCTGCAGGGCGGAGGTGAAGACCCAGGCACCGGCCTGCTTCATCTCGGCCCTCAGCTCGCCGAGCTTGGTCATGATCGGCTGCAGGACTTCTGGCGGCGGCGGGTCTCCGGCCGGCTGATAGATGCTGATCAGGTAGTTCGTCATCGTCGCACTCCCTTGAGTGGTTGGAGGCTCTCTCTACCTGGTATACGAATGCCCCCGCCCGGATTCGACAGTCACCGCGGTCCCCGATTGGGTAATCACCATCGTGCCCCTCGCGGTCGGCCCGGCGTAGGGGCAGTCCCGGTACGCGACCTGGCTCAGGTCAGGAAAACCGTCCAGCACGGTAGCCGAGGATCGGCCGGACTGCGCGTACCTGACCATGAAGCCGACCGGCAGCGGCTGCGGACAGCGGACCGCCACGCTCACCGTCGCCGTGATCCAGCTAGTCATGCCGGGACGCAGGACCGAGTTCGCGAATGGACTGGCCACGGGGATCTCGCCGCAGGTGCCAAGCCCGCTCGCGACTAGGTGCAGGCCGCCGAGCGGGAATGTCGGTGATATTTTGCCGAGCGTGACCGCCTTAGTGGACTGGTTCATGATCTCGATGCCAAGTTGCAGGTCCATGCCGCGCTGGACCCCGCATGAGTCACCGGTGAAGACGACCGGCGCCACGCTGAACGCCTCCGGGGTCCGCACCGGGGTGCTCGCAGGCTTGGCCGCCACCGGGTGCTTGTGGTGCGCGGAGATCCGACCGCCGACGAAGCCCGCCATCAGACCAACGACTAGCGCTCCGAGCGTGACCTCGAGCGTCGCCCCGCGGATCACCCGCAGCGCCCGTCCAGCCCATCTCCTGACCGGTCCGGCCTTATCGGCCGATCTTGGTCGGCGCCCATAACCGCCGAACTCAATGAGTTCCCCGTCGTCTGGCTTGCTCATCGTTCGGCTTCCTCCGTGCCCGCAACCATTTTGCCCGCTCGGCCATGACGAAGGAAGACCAGCGACGCTCGACCTCAGCGACACACCCCGACTCGGCTATCGACAGTTGGCGAGCTATTTCGGCGGCTGCCTGTACCCTGGTTCCCCGGCGCAGACAGCGCGTGTCACGGCTAAGTCACCGGCGAGCTGGCAGCCTTTCGAGCGCTTCAGGCGCGTGCGGCGCTTCCCAGGACTCACTCCGGTAACTGGAGGTTATGCGTGACCATGCGGAACTCACCCGACGTTGGTTTGACCGAACTCCGGCATCGGGTAGTACGAGACTCCGCCGAGCTAGCTCAGGCCGCGTACCAGTTAGCACGCAAGTACCAGGAAGACGGCGACCATGTCGCGGCCGCCCGCTGGAACCGCGTCGCTGCGGCGCGACCTGAGTCGGCTGATCTGCTCGACGCGCTGATCGCCCACTACGACCCGGCAAAGCCCGCCGACACCGGTGCGGGCGCTGGTCGCCTCAGGTCGGACGGAGACGGCGCGGAGGAGGGCTGCCCGTTGGGCGGGCTCACTGAGATCATGCGGTGTCGGCTGACCCTGGCCACTGTGCACGTCGGCACCTGCCGGTCCTGTCAGCAGGAGCTGCTGGAGCACGGCGGCATCGTGCCGGTGACGCGGCGCACCTGGCAGCCCGATCCGGTCGGCTGACATGGCCGAGCCCGGGCCAGAACTCGTGCCGCTCGAAGGCGGCGCACGGACGACCGTGCATCGTGCCGGTGACCTGGCCCCGGCCCCGGCCGGTCCTGAGGCGACGTGAGCGTGACCGGTTGCACCTGCCGGCACCGGCCGGCCCGAGGTGACGTCAGCGTGACCGGTTGCACCTGCCGGCACTGGCCGGCCCGAGGCGACGTGAGCGTGACCAACTTCACCTGCCGGCACCGACCGGCCCCGGGGGCGAGGTGAGCGTGACCTGGAGGGGAGAAGTAGGTCACGCCCACGCGCCGTTTCTGGTAGGTCTTTCCTTGCGCGGCCTAGCGCTCGGGGTCGATTCCGTGCAGGGCCGGCACGCGGACGGTCCGGTGACCAGGCGTGCCGCCTAGGATCACCTTGCGAAGCGAGATGTCATTGCGCGGATTTGTTTCATATAGAAGTTTCTCCGGGTTTGCAATGATCTCTATATAGTACGTACCGTTTGGCAGATTCGTGATCCTGAACGCCTGGCCCGGGGTGAACTGAGTGTAGGTGTCGCCCCAACCGATCGGCATAGTCTCCCTGACCCACAGCGCGCTCTGCGACATGCAGGCGCCGGACAGGCCGGTGAACGACGGCACCCAGGTGGCATGGGGCAGCAACAAGTTGACCGGGTCGGTCGGAGCGATGCAGAAGCCTACCTTCGTGCTCCGCAGCACCCGGGTCTTGCTGGCGTTGAGCAGCCGGTACTGGGCGAACTGCTGGAAGTGCCAGTGGTTGTACTCCGAGAACCCCATGGTCCCGACCCGGACACGTCCGGCCAGGTGACCGTTGTGCCAGAAGTACTGGTAGGCGTGCATCCACGGCGATCCGTTGTGCCGGAAGCCTTCGACATCGAGCCTGGAATTGCCGCCGACCCAGACGGTGGCGCTGAAGATGAGCGTTGAGACGGCCTTCTTACCCTTGCGCTTAAAGTTCGAGACCCCGATGCCCCAGGACGGCAGCGGACTCAGGTCAGGCAGGTCGGCCTTGGGCGGCGACTTCAGGGTCTTGGTGGCCGGCAACTCCGGCAGCGTCTTCGGCTGATGCGGGCGCCGGTTGAAGCAGAAGATCTGGCAGCCCGACTTGGGCTTGATGACGTGCATCAGCACAGTCGCGGTCGCATCGGCCGGGGAGATGTGAAGCAGCCTGCGCCAGCCGCTCATGATGTCGACGGCCACCTTGTACCGGCCGAGCTTGAGCTTCAGGTTCTGGCCGCCGAAGAAGAAGCCGCTGCCGACCGGGTCGGCCGCCCAGTCTTTCTGCAGGCCGTAGGGCATGCCGAGCTGGAACGGGTTGGCGGCGCACTGCTGTGGGAAAGGCGAGTTGGCCGGGCCATCAGGTCCGGTGCGCTGCGGGTTTCCGCCGTTCGGGCAGAACGGCAAGATCTTGGAGTAGACGAGCTTGCCGTGCGAGTTCTTGACCGTGAAGCGAATGAAGCGGTTGAGACCATCAAAGCTTTTGACCGTCCAGGCTGGCAGCCGCCGGAACACCTCACCGCGGCCGGCCGGATGCAGGATCTCGGTGATCGTCACCGGCTTGGCGTAGCTGGCTCGCTGCACATCGAACTGAAGCTGAGCGCCGAGCGCTGCGACATACACGCCGGGGTCGACGATGACCCGCCCCTTGCCGAACTGCGGCACGTCGATCTTCTTCTGGGCCACGATCAGCTTGATCGTCGGGCCGGCCGGATGTGGCCGCGCCGCGGCCAATCCGCCGGGCAAGGTCGCGGCCAGGGTCAGGCCGACCGTGGCCGTGGCCGCCCAGCGGGACGTCCATTTCGAGAACCTCAAGGAACACTCCTAAATTCACCAGGCCAGTCAGGGCGTAATGGTCCTGCTCACTACACAGACGCAACGACGGCACCAGACGTTGCAACAAAGCCGGAAAAACGGCGATTTGATCGAGTGTTCAGTGCTGGTGTGCGGAGTTTCGGCCAATGTCGGCTGTGGCTCGGGGCGGTCAGACCTACTTCGGCGGGTGACCCGCTGCTGGCCGGAGCGGTGCGATGGGCTCCTGGGCCCGGCGCCTGGGGCCCGACCACAGGGCGGGCACGGCGTCAATGGCGTAGGCGATCGCATAGGCGGCCGCCTCGTAATTGACCCTCCAGCCCACGAAGTCGGCCCACGCTTGCTCGGGATCGCGTTCGATCGGGAAGTCGACTTTGCGCATGTTTTCGATGCCCTCGAGGAATTCCTTATAACTAAGCGTGACTCCCCTCGCCGGGTCTGGCGACGGCGGCACCTTGAGGTTCATCGCGTTGGCGACTTCGGCGAAGCACTGAAAGCCGCTGCGCAGGCAGAGCCGCGCGGGCACGGTTGGGGCCGCTCGGGGCGAGACCGATAGATACAGCGCGGCTGAGTCGAGCACAGACAGCAGCGCGATTACCCAGGAAGATAGCGGTCGAGGAGACCTGAATCTCACCAGCGGCAGGTAGGTGGTGTGGCTCTCAGCCTGGTCGGCGGCGAAGCGTTCCCACTGCTGGTACAGCGCGGGCAGGGTATCGACGGTCGAATTGCCCGAGCCGAGCGCATAGTGGGTGCGGGCGAGCAGTTCCGGGCCCCAGGACGGGACGCCGGCCCGTGCGTTCAACAGCGCGACGTCTGTTTCCCGGCGGTTGAACGCCGAGTACAGCGTCGGCAGGTAGGCGATCTGGAGCGTGATCGTCACGATGCCGGTCAGCGCCGCGATATCCAGGATCGTGCGCGGACCCGCACCGGTGACCTCGGCCGAGCCGATCTCCCAAAGCGCCGGGCCGGTGGTCGTGAACGCGGTTGTGATCCCGGCCGGCAGGAAAGGCCAGAGCAGCAGGGTGAAGCCGATGAAGAAGATCGTGAGCCAGGCGACCAGCTGGACGAGCAAGATCGCGGCGGCCTGCGCGGCGAGCACCCGGTCACGCCGCTTGTAGCTGCGGATCGGCCTGATGATTAGGTGAAACGAGACGTTCACCAGCTGATCGACCCATTTAGTCAGCGGGCTGCCAACCTGCCTCGGTACGATGATCGTCCCGATGACGCTACCCCAGGCCGTGATGACGAGCAGCGCGCCGAAGACGGCGGCGACCGCCCTGGCCGCGGTGGGCACTACCAACGTCGGGTCCTCGCTCAGGCAGACGGGGCTTCTTGCACTAGCCAGCCGTTGCCGTCGGGATCGCTGAACGCGAAGTATGAACCGAACCGGGCGCGCTGCGAGTCGAGCCCGGGCTCCTGGCCACCGGCGCCGAAGTGGAAGAAGTCGCTGACCTCAGCGCCCCGGCCGGTGATCTCGGCGCGGGCGGCTTCGATGTTGTCCACGATCAGGTGCAGGCCCTGCACCGAGCCCGCCGCCTCCGGATTGCGCATCAGCGTGACCGAGCAGGCCGAGCCGGGCGGGGTGAGTTGGATGATACGGAAGTCCTCACCGGCTCGGTGATCCACATCCACCACGAATCCTGCCTTGTCGTGGTAGAAGTCCTTGGCTCGGTCCATGTCGGTGACCGGCAGGATCACGACTTCCAGCTTCCAATCCATCAACGCTCACTCCGCGTAGCTGTTGCTCAGTTCGCCGTCTTGGTAGCAGTCAACTTAGCGGTCCTGGCTCGGTCTGGCTCGGTTAGCAGTCAGATGATGGATTGCACCAGCCGACGAAGGTGTTGCCGCCGCCGTTGACGTAGCCGCCGTCCTCGTAGAGCACCTGGTTGCCGGGCCCGACGTTCAGGTAGTTGCCGGTGAGCGTAATCAGCGTGCCGTCGCCGGGTTGCCAGCCGTAGCTGATCACGCCCTCATCGCCCGCCTTGGTCAGGTTGACTGTGTTATTTATCACGATTGTGCGGTACACCGGCCCGTCTTCGTCGGCCGAACCCCTGGTGATCAGGAACGTGGCGCCACCGCCGGCCGGACCGTCGGAGACGACGTTGCCGCGATACGTATTGGTCGTGGCGGTGTCGCCGGAGTAGCTACCCAGCTCGGTGAACGCGTTGTCGTTGGTGGCGCGATTGCTGCTGATCAGGTTGTTTGAGCCGCCATAGACCTCGACCGCCGAGCCGTCGGAGCCGTAGGCAATTGAACAGGCCTGGCTGCCGCTGATCGTATTGCCGGTGACGGTGTTATTGTCGCCCCAGAGCAGAACGCCAAAGGCGCCAGACGAGCCGAGCGCATCGTTCGTGTTAAGCATGTTGTTGTTGGTAAAAGTCGAATTCTCGATGACGTTGCCGGTAGAGCCGGCCATGACAAACACCGCCGCGTAGAAACCGGTGGCCGAGACATTGGTGACTGTGTTGTCATGGGCGCCGGCTTCGATGTCGATCCCGTCGACGTGCCCGGCCGGGGTTCGCCTGCCGCCGCACCACCAGTTGCCGGACCCGGAACCCGCCAGCGACAGATTCTGGATCGTGTTGTCCGACCCGCTGACATCGATCGTCGCCCCGTTTTTCCGCAGCGTGAGGATTGGGCTGCTGCCGGTGCCGTAGGCGGTGATGGTGACGTTGGACGCGGTGATCCGCAAGGTGCCGGTGTAGGTCGCACAGCCGCGCTGCAGTGCCAGCGTGCTGCCGTTCGCGGGATGCAGGTTGGACAGAGCCGTGCCGCAGGGCGCATTGACGGTCAGGGAGGGCGCATTGGCCGCCTTGGCGGCGGCCATCGAGTAGCGGCTGGGGATCAGGACAACAGCAAATGTGGCTAGCGCGACAATTGTCGCTCGCGGACGTCTCATTTTGCGCCCCCCGTTGGACATAGCACATGAGATCGTCAGGGACGGAGCTAATTAAGTAACATAACCCCGGCCTGAGTTTTCCTTTGATTCCAGGGTAGCAATAATTTGGTTTTCCGGCCATAAATTCTTTGGTCAATTAGAATAGCGGTCATCGCGCCGGGTAAGGTAACGACGGCATCAGGCGGGCCGACTCCCCGCTGGCCGCGGGTTGGGCGCGTCGTCCTCCCCCCGCAGTCTGGTCTGGTCGTACCACTAGGAAACAACGTCAACCACGGCCACCGGGCCAGGCCAACCTGAGATGCTTTGTCTGGCTGTACCCAAATGGAGACGTCCGGACCTGGTCGAGTGCGTCAAGGCGTGGCAGGCTGGTGGGCGGGTAGACTACCGCGCACCGGGACGCCATCACCCGCTGTGACACAGCCTGGCTGGCTCCCTGTCATGCGGTCCGGGCTGCTGGGTTGTACGTACCAGCGCAACGTAACGGGAGTATGGAATGCGCGTTCTGGTTCTTGGCGGCGACGGGTTCTGTGGCTGGCCGACATCGCTTTATCTGTCGGACCGCGGTCATGACGTCACCATCTTGGACAACCTCAGCCGTCGGAACATCGACAACGAGCTTGAGGTGGGCTCGCTCACGCCAATCCGCCCGATCGGCGAGCGGGTGCGCGTCTGGGAGGAGGTCTCAGGCCGCAAGATCGGTTTCGTGAAGCTGGACCTGGCTCAGGAGTACGACCGGCTCGTCCGGATCATCGAAGAGACCCAGCCAGACGCGATCGTGCACTTCGCCGAGCAGCGAGCCGCGCCGTACTCGATGCGGTCCGTGAACGCTAAGCGATACACGGTCGACAACAATGTCCGCGCCACCCACAACCTGCTGGTAGCGATGGTCGCCACCGGCAGCGACGCCGCGCTCGCCCATCTCGGCACCATGGGCGTCTACGGCTACGGCTGGTCGGGCAGCGCGCCCATCCCGGAGGGCTACCTCACCGTCAAGGTCCCCACCCCTGACGGCGACCTTGAGCGTGAGATCCTGCACCCGGCGAATCCGGGGTCGGTTTACCACATGACCAAGACCCTCGATCAGCTGATGTTCGCGTTCTACGCCAAGAACGACGGCCTGCGGATCACCGACCTGCACCAAGGCATCGTCTGGGGTACCCAGACCGACCAGTCCAGCAAGGACGAGCGGCTGATTAACCGATTCGACTACGACGGTGACTACGGCACCGTGCTCAACCGGTTCCTCATGCAGGCCGCGATCCGGCATCCACTGACCGTGCACGGCAGCGGCGGCCAGACCCGCGCGTTCATCCACATCAAGGACACCGTCCGGTGCATCGAGATCGCGATCACCAACGCGCCCCAGTCCGGTTCTCAGCCGATGGTGCTTAACCAGATCACCGAGACCCATCGAGTCGCCGACCTGGCGAAGATGGTGAGCGAGGTCACCGGCGTCGAGATCGCGAACCTGCCCAACCCAAGGCGCGAGGCGGACGAGAACGACCTGGTCGTGCGCAACGACCAGTTCCTGGCGCTCGGCCTCAACCCGACCACGCTCTCCCAGGGACTGTGCGACGAGGTCACCGAGGTGGCCGAGAAGTACAAGGACCGGGTCGACGTCACCAAGATCATCGCCAGGTCGGTCTGGCGCAAGGGCATGGAGACCGCCGAGGACCTCCTGCCCCCGATCGGCATCGGCGACTAGCGGCTAGCAGCTTCGGCGAAGAGTGCCGCGCGAGCAGGTCGGACGGGCCTGACGACAATGCTGACCCGCTGCTGCTGTAGTGCGCTCTAGGGTCACGACGGCGTTGACCCGTGGCCGTTGCGGGAGCAGCGTCTGGGAGTCAACCTTGTTGTGGGTCCGGAGAGAGTTACAGCAGCGTTGACTCTTAGGCGTTGTTGACCAGGATCACTTCGAGGGTGCGGTGGCCGCGGACGCCTTCGACTTGGGTCTAGCTAGCTCGATGTTGCTGGTGGAGGGCGTGGCTATGATTTGTGCATGCCGTTTCTTTGACGTCTGATCACTGGAACCAGATCTAAGCGGTCCAGCCGGCGAATCGCGCTCGGGACCGCTCTAATCGCGGCCCTGCTCATCGAGGCGCTCGATGAGCTGGTCGATGGCACTAAAGGCGCGGCGCTCCCGCTGATCCGCGCCGACTTGCATCTGAGTTACACCCAGGTCGGTCTGCTTATCGCAGTGCCGCTGCTGGCGGGTGGGCTGATCGAGTTGCCGCTCGGAATCCTGGCTGGTTACGGCGCCCGGCGGAACCAGTTGGTACTAGTGGGCGGGGTTCTCTTCGGTGCGTCGCTCTGCGTTGTTGCGTTGGCCGGGTCGTTCGGGGTGCTGCTGGTCGGGCTGGTCGCGTTCTTCCCGGCGTCGGGTGCGTTCGTAAGCCTGACCCAGGCCTCCCTCATGGACGCCGACCCGCCGGTGGGACGGCCACCTCAGGCTGAACGTCGGGCTAGGCAGCAGCACGAGGGCGCGCAGCGGCGCGAGGCTGCGCGACAGCAGCGGATGGCGGCGTGGAACCTGGCCGGTTCGACCGGTGCCGTCGCCGGGCCGATCCTGCTGGCCGTGGTGCTCACGATCGGAGGGTCCTGGCGCTGGGCCTACCTGCTGCTGGCCGGGGTGACCGGCGTTGCCGTAGCGATCGCGGCCGTAGGCGGGCCAGCCAGGCTAGCGTCCAGCTGGCGAGCAGCCGAGCAGACCAGCGGCGACGACGCTCAGCCAGGTGGCGGCGCGGGGGCGGCTGGCGCAAACGCCGGGTCGGCTGGCGCAAACGCCGGGTCGGCTGGCGGGGCGGATGAGGATGATAGCGAGCGGGCGACCTTGCGGGAGGCGCTGGCTGCGGTTCGTGATGGCAACGTCGCGCGGTGGCTCATCCTGCTTGAGGTCACCGACCTGCTGCTCGACGTGCTGACCGGCTACGTCGGCATCTACCTGGTCGACGTGGTCCACGCCAGCCCGGCGGACGCGGCGCTCGGGGTCGCGGTCAGGCTGGGTGCCGGCCTGGCGGGAGACGCCCTGTTCGTGCTTGCCTCGCGCCGCATTAGCGGTCGGGTCGCGCTCACCGTCAGTGCCGTGGCCGCGGCCGTGCTGTATCCGGCGTTCTTGCTGGTCCCTTGGTTCGGCGCGAAGCTGGCCGTGCTCGCGGCACTGAGCCTCGTCACCGCCTGTTGGTATCCAGTCGTGCAGGCCGGGCTCTACGGCAGCTTGCCTGGCCGCAGCGGCATCGCGGTGTCGTGGTCGAGCGCGGCCGGCATGGTCGGCGCGGTCGGGCCTCTGCTGGTTGGCGTGGTCGCCC
>Ga0099827_10001933_pt1 | contig 11162 bp, 5 predicted proteins | sample CZO8metaG_FD_79339 | JGI IMG/M metagenome (GOLD analysis project Ga0099827, IMG submission 79339) | Vadose zone soil microbial communities from the Eel River Critical Zone Observatory, Northern California, USA - CZOApr15con1.8 metaG | ecosystem: Environmental > Terrestrial > Soil > Vadose zone ...
GCGCACTACCCGGCGCGGCCGCGGTGGGCGACGTCGTCTACGTCATCGGCGGACAGGTGAACAGTCTGGCCCTCGCGACCGTCGAGGCGTTCCACACGCCTCCCCCCGGCGATCTCTCGGTGACCTCCGGCAGCGGTGGCTCGAGCGGCGGAGGCTCCGGAGGCGGCGGCTCGAGCTCGTTGCCGACTGTCCAGTGGCAGAGCACGAACCCATCGATCGCAGGTATCAGCTCGTCCGGGTTCGCCACCGGCAACGCTCCTGGCCAGACAACGATCGTCGCGACGGCGAACGGCATTTCCTGCACGACGACGAGCACGTGCGCGAGCCTGACGGTCAATCCTCCGTCGCACATCACATTGACGCTCGCATCTGGCAGTGCGGTGTTCGCGTCCGTAACCGTCACGGCGATTGATCCATCGACGGGGCAAACGGAGGGCACGTTCGAGGTCCCGATCGACGCACCCCAGACGGTAGGCTCCGGCTCTTATCGGCTCGTGTTTACGCCGCCGGCCGGGTACACGGTGACGCCGACGCAAGTCGATCTGGATGTCCACGTCGGTGATGACCTCACGGTTCCGCTGCACTTTGATCCGATCGACACGACAGCGCCGGTCCTGACGGTGCCCGGCGATCTGACGGCAGAGGCGACCAGTTCCGCCGGGGCGGCCGTGGCGTTTGCAGCGGCGACAGCGACCGACTCCGGCTCGGGCGTGGAGTCGGTGTCCTGCGATCGCGCGCCGGGTGAGCCGTTCCCGCTCGGGAGCACGACGGTGCACTGCTCGGCGACCGATCATGCCGGCAACAATGCGAGCGCAAGCTTCCACGTCACCGTGATCGACACGACTCCGCCGGCGGTGGCCGTGCCGGCGAACATCACTGCGGAAGCCACCGGCGCAAGCGGCGAGGTGGTCACCTTCAGCGCGTCGGCGAGCGATCTCGTCGACAGCGCGCTAGCGGTGAGCTGCACACCGGCGTCCGGATCGACGTTCACGCTCGGCACGACGCCGGTCGCCTGCACGTCGACGGACGCGCACGGCAACACGGGGTCTGGATCGTTCACCGTGACTGTGCGCGATACGACGGGACCGTCGGTGACGGTGCCGGCGAACATCGCGACGGAAGCCACGGGCCCGAACGGCGCGGTCGTCGGGTTTGCCGTAACGGGTGCCGATGCAATGGATGGCGCCACGCCTGTCAGCTGCGAGCCGGTGTCCGGATCGACATTTCCGGTGGCCACGACGACGGTGAATTGCACGTCGACAGATGCGCATGGCAACACCGGATCGGGATCGTTCACCGTCACGGTGCGCGACACGACCGGGCCGATCGTCGCGGTGCCGTCCAACATCACCGCCGAGGCGACGTCCCTCTCTGGCGCTCTGGTGACCTTCACGGCGTCGGCGGTCGACTCGGTCGATGGTCCGAGGCCGGCGACGTGTTCGCCACTGTCAGGGTCCACATTCCCGGTAGGAACGGTCGTGGTGACCTGTTCTGCGACCGACACGCACGGCAACCCGGGATCGAGATCGTTCACGATTTCGGTGCGCGATACCGTCGCTCCGATCGTCCAGTTCATGAGCCCCCGTCGGGACGATATCCTGCCGCCGGGAGGCTCCGTAACCGTGCAGCTCGACGTGACGGAGGCCGGGCGCGTCGGGCTGCTGACGGTGAATGGCTATGCAGCCTTCCCCAACGGACCCGTCACGGGGAGCACCCAGCGCTGGGTCGCCTTCGTCGCCGGGCCGCCTGACGGCGCGGCGCTCACGCTGAATGCGTCCGCGTTCGACGTCTTCGGCAATCACAGCAGCGCGTCGCTCGTGGTTGACAACGACGGCATCGAGGCGGCGATTGACCGCAACCGCACGACCGCGGCTGATGAGAGCGGCTCGTATTCGTCCGACTTCAACTGGGGAGGCACAGCGGGCACCATCTCGCGATTCAGCGGTGCGCGCGTGACGGCTGTGAGGCGCACGGCGAACACGGTCAACGTCGGGATGGTGAACGGCGGCTTCACGCGCGTTTCCGTGTGTGGTGGATCGGATAAATTCATCCAGCTGTTCCAGGCAGGACAGAGTGCGGACATCACATGTGCGCCGACGGGCACGGTCACGGTGAGAGCGTACGCGGGAATCGGCGGTTCTATCGATCTATGGAAGCAGGCGATCGGCACGACGTACTTCGTCAGCGGGTGGTCCTGCCACTGGGTGTCGGGCGGGTGGTTCTCGCGCGGCTACTCGGTGTGCAATCCGGTCCTGACTCCGGTGACCTATACCTACTATTACGAGATCGTGATTTGGAACGGTCAGACGGTGTCCACAGGAAGTCCCATCACAGCGGATCCTGAGAACACCTTGCCGATCCCCGTCACGCTGATGCAGGTCGGGGACGACGGATCGCAGATCCCTGTGGCGACGTTCGACGTCGGTCCGGGCGCATCGGTTGACGTGAGCGTCACGCCTCGCGACAAGCGGCAAGACGACCTGGACTTCTCGGTGCTCGCGGGAACCGTCACGGTGTCGATCGGCGGCTTGACGCAGACGATCGGCGCCGGGCAGCACGGCGTGGTGCCGTTGGACAACACACCGCCGACGATTAACGTGCCGGGCAACATCACGAGTGCGGCGACGTCGGCGAACGGCGCGGTCGTCACCTTCAGCGGGACGGCGACCGACAATGTCGACGGCGCGCTTCCCGTCACGTGCGCGCCGGCGTCGGGATCGACGTTCCCGATTGGCGCGACGACGGTGACCTGCACGGCGATGGACCGCCACGGCAATCCGGCGTCCGGCTCGTTCACGGTCACTGTCGGCGACACGACGCCGCCCGCGCTGACAGTTCCGGCGAACATCACGACGCCCGCCACGACATTTGCCGGCGCGCCGGTGAGCTTCGCGGTGTCTGCGATCGATCTGGTGGACGGCAGCACGTCGGTCGCCTGCTCGAAGACGTCCGGATCGATCTTCTCGATCGGCACGACGACGGTGAGCTGCACGTCCGTCGACGCACACGGAAACTCCAGCACCCGGACGTTCACGGTGACGGTGACGTTCACGTTCCAGCAGGCCCGCAGGTTGTTGCAGGCCCTGATAGCCAGCCTCCGGTCCGGCAACACGGCCGCGGCGTGCAGTCAGCTGGCGGGGGTCATCACGGTCATTCAATCGCAGGTTGGAATCAGGCTCACGCAGGCCGAGGCGACGCTGCTGATTCGTCTGGCGAACGACGCCAGGGCCGCTCTCGGTTGCAGGTAGGGTCTGACACGGATGCGGGTAATCACCGCGCGTCATTGTTGCTGTTCCTCACGCTTGGTTGATGCGCCGAGGGCCGCGCCGCAGTTCGAGCTCGTCCAGCCCGAGCTGTGCGCCCCCCGGCCGGCAGCCCAACGGCTGGGGGCGACATCGACGGCGTGACCTCGAAGACCAGGCCGGCTTTCTTGCCCGAATTTGATCGCGGTGATGATGCTGCCCTGTCGCAACGCGTGACAGCCGACGCGCATGCCGACGCTTGCCAGAGCTCGCGAACCATGCGGAGCACTGATCACCTCTCGAGCTGGCCATCGCGTCATCTCGTCCCGAAAAACAACCGTTAATTTCCTCAGAGAGAATCTTGTTCGGCGACGCCGTAGAGCGCGCGTCCGCGCCTTCGATCGGCGCGGCGTTGGACGCTCGACCCGCGTCCGGGCCCCAGCCGGCGCACCGATTCGTCGTGCAGCTGTGGAGTTCCTGAAAGACAGACACATGTATCCGACACGAGACACGTCGAACAGAGAGATGGTGATCCGCTTCTGAGAAGTGCACGTACAATGGACGGCGAAACATCGGTGTCGATTCTCCGTCCCCTTATTCTTTCGGCGTTGCTGCTGTCGCCCGTCGCCGCTCACGCCGCCGACACCTTCCTTCCATTCCAATCGCCCGATGGCCGCCGCGAGGTCTCGGCAGTGGAAACGCTGACGCCGATCACGCTCGACGGCGCGCTCGACGAAGAGGTGTGGCGCGCCGCGGCGCCGGCCGGCAGCTTCGTGCAGGCCGAGCCGCAGGAAGGGCAGCCGGCGACCGAGCCCACCGACGTGCGCCTCGCGTTCGACCGCGACGCTCTCTACATTGGCGTCATCTGCCACGACCGGGAGGCGTCCGGCCTGATCATCAACGACATCAGGAAGGACTTCGTGGCGGGCGATCAGGACAGCTTCGAGGTGATCCTCGACACCTTCGCCGATCGGCGCAACGGCTTCGTGTTCGTCACCAACGCGGTCGGCGCGAAGTCCGACGCGCAGATCGTCAACGAGGGCCGCGACGTGAACACGAGCTGGGACGCGGTCTGGACCGTGGCCACGCGCATCACCGGCGACGGCTGGTCGGCCGAGCTGCGGATTCCGTTCAAGACCCTGCGCTTCCAGCGCGGCAGTGATCGCATCTGGGGCGTGAACTTCAGCCGCCGGATCCGGCGGAAGAACGAGATCGACTACTGGTCGCCGGTGCCGCGGGTCTACAACCTGTATCGCGCGGGTCTCGGCGGCACGCTGAACGGATTGCCCGATGCGAGCCAGGGACGCAACCTGCGCCTGAAGCCCTGGGTCGCGGCGAACTCGACGCGCCCGCTGAACGGCGCCGCGTTCGACACCGGGTCCCACGTGGGCCTCGACGCGAAGTACGGCGTCACGCCGTCGCTGACGCTCGACGTCACGGTCAAGCCCGATTTCGCTCAGGCCGAAGCCGACGAGCAGCAGGTGAACCTGACGCAGTTCAGCCTCTTCTTTCCGGAGAAGCGCGAGTTCTTCCTCGAGAACTCCGGCATGTTCTACTTTGGCGATATCCCGCGCGAGTCGCGGCTGGGCAACGCGCGGTTTGCGCCGCCGGAAGAGGAGATGCTGCTGTTCTTCTCCCGCCGGATAGGCCTCACCGACGCCGGCGAGGAGATTCCGATCGTGGCGGGCGGCAGGCTCACCGGGCGCGTCGGCCGCACCGGCGTCGGCGCGATGACGATCCAGACCGAACGGGGGACGGGTCTCCGTAATGTGCAGGGAGACGCGTCCCAACCAGGGACTGCGCAAGGCGACCCGTCCGCCGACAACTACACGGTGCTGCGCGGACGGCGGGACATCCTGGGCAACTCGGACGTGGGGGCGATCTTCCTGTCACGGCGGTCGACCGGCGCGTCAACGGATCGCAATGAAGTTGTGGGCGTGGACGCCAACTTCCGGTTCAGGACCGCGCTGAGCATCAACGGCTTCCTCGCGAAGTCGGCCACGCCGCAAGTGGACGGCGGCGAGATGGCCGGCAAGGGGTCGATCGTCTGGAACGACAACTTCCTCCACACGCAATATTCCCTGCTGAGCGTCGGCGACAACTTCCGCGACGACATCGGCTTCATCAAGCGGCGTGGCGTCCGCAAGCATTTCTTCGATTTCGGCATCCGCTTCCGGCCCGAATGGTGGCACAGGTTCGGGATCCGCGAGCTGCACCCGCATACGCGCTACAACATCTACACCGATCAGTCGAACACGAAAGTCACGCACACCAACCACGTCGCGATGGCGTGGTTCTTCGAGAAGGGCGGCTATCTCGAGCTGCAATGGACCCCCCGCTTCGAGCGGATCGTCACGCCGTTCAGGATTCGTCCCGATCAGTCGTTCGCGTCGGGGAGCTACGGCTGGAACGAGTACGCGCTGGAGCTCGAGACGAACCACAGCCGAAAGGTGTCGTGGTCGGCGCTGATCACGGCGGGTGGGTTCTGGACCGGGACGCAGAAATCGACGAAGGCCAGCATGATCATCAGGCCCTCGTATCACCTGACGCTCGATCTGGCACTTCAGCGCAACGACATCAGCCTGCCGTTTCCCCTGCACGACTTCGCGACGGACCTGGTCACGTCACGGATCGGCTACGCGTTCAGCACGCGGACGTTTCTCGATACGCTGCTGCAGTACAACACGGACTTGAAGCAGGTGAGCGCGAACGTCCGGTTCGATCTCATTCACCGCCCGCTGAGCGATTTGTTCGTCGTCTACAACGTGCAGCAGCTGACCGACCCGCCCACGCCCGTCAACACGGGGCGGGGGATCATCGTCAAATACACGCACATGCTCGCGTTCTGACAAGGGGATGGTAGGTCGGGAAGGGCGGGTCGGTCGGGTGGGTCGGGCCTGCCCTGCCTGACCTACCAGGCCCACCTGCCCTGTCTGCACTCCCTCTGTCGCACTTACCTGCCCTGTCCGTATCCTTCGCGGTATCCCTGCTCGAAGCCGGCTCTGTATTCTCGCTTGTAGTCGTCGCGCGAGCCGTAGCGGCCGTTGTAGTCGTGGTCACCTTCGCGGTACCGCCTCGCGCGCACCGGATCGAACCGCCCGCGATTGCGCGCGTCGTCGCGGCCCGCCGCCACGCCGTCGCGATACCCGTTCTGCGCGGCCGGGGATCCGGAAGTGTAGCCGCGGTTGGACGGATAAGCCGGGTAGGTCGGATAGGTCGGGTAGGTCGGGTAGGTACCGCGCGGATAGCGGCCGTTGCTGGCGGTGAAGCGGTTAAACGCTTCGTTGTAGCCGGTCTGGAATCCCTGGCGGTACGACCGGCGATACAGGTCGAAGTCGCCGTCGCCGCGACGGTAGCCCTGATCGGCATCGCGGTATTCGTCGTGGCGCTGATAGGAAAAATCGCGGCCGCGCCGCGCGTCGTTCTGACCTTCCTCTGCGCCTTCGTGGAACCCGTTGTCGTAGGCGCGCCGCTCGAGCTCGCGCGAATATCCGCCGTTGCGCGGATAGCCGTAACCGTAAGTCTGCGCTGCGCACGCGGGCGCCGCCGCCGCGACACCGGCCGCGAGCATGAGCGCCGGAAGGGATCGGCTTATTCTCAGCATGGGAGCCCTCGATTCGTTTCCAGGCGTTGGTTCAAGTCATGTGCCACACAGTGGGACGCGTTTTGCGCCAAAAAACCGTAAGGATGCGATCCGCGCGTCCTCGCTGGAGGCCGATCACAATCGGGGTGGGTCGGGTGGGTCGGGTGGGTCGGGTGGGTCAGGTGGGGTATTGATTAGCGGTGGCATCGCGCTCGCGTGATCAGGAGGCACGCGACGTCTCTGAGTCTTTGACAAAAGCTGCGACTCTCTGCGTGAATTGCTCGGCCGCCTCGATGAACGGAAAGTGCCCGACGCCGTCGACCACGCACAGCGTGGCATCTGGCATGTGCCCTGCGAGCCACTCCATGTGCGCACGATACGGATCGACGCTCCCAACGACGAGCAGTGTCGGCACATCGAGCCCATGGACGTGAGCCCGCATATCATAGGCGGGCAACTCGCGTGTGAACGCCGCATTGTACGGGTCTGCGGCGAATGTCAGCGTCTCGAACAACGGCCAGTACTTATCGTCTCCAGCGAAGAAGCGAGGCCAGACGCTTCGAAAATATGCTCGCAGGTCGATATCTGTTGAAACACTGGCAGCCTGCACGGAAACCGGACCAGCCGAAGTCGCAACGAGAACCAGGTGGGTCAGCGACTCAGGCCAGCGCCGAGCGTACTCGAGGGCAATGAAGCCGCCGTACGAGTGGCCGAGCAGCGCAAAACGTGAGAGCCCGAGGCATCCGATTAGATCGTGCGCGTCGGTGGCCCACGTACGATGGGAGTATTCGCTCCGATTGCTGCGGTCTGACTGACCGTGTCCCCGCTGATCGGGGATGATCACCCGAACGCCGAGCCTTGCCAGATCCAGGATGCCTGGAACATGAAGAGCGCGGGCATCGACGCCCATGCCGCCGTGAAGACACAGCAGGGGAACGCCACAACCAAGGTCGGAATACGTCAGACGTACGCCGTTCACGGTTGCCGTCATCTACTCCGTCCAGACGAGCACCAGCGAGCCGCGCCGGTCGGTCTGATCGAGAATGAGCCCCGGGCCTCGGCGCTCGATGTCTTCCAGCGTCACGTGGATCCGGTCCGAGTCGAAGTCGATCGCGTTGTCGCTGAGAAACGAGAACCGGTTCGAGGGCGCGAGGCGCAGCAGCCAGAAGGGAATCGACACGTTCACGAGTCTTCTGGCGTGCATGTCGTACGCGAGCACACGCAGGGCATCCAGCTTCACTCTCGACGGCGATGCCGGAATCACCTCTCGATGCAGCCGGGGCTCATCGTCCTTGTTGATCTCGATGAGCGGCTGCTGGCCGGCGAACCGCGCGCGCGCGTCGGCGAACTGCTGCGCCGCGTTCTCGCTCGGCGTCACCTGACTGTGTACGTGGCGGTAGAAGAAGAACGCCGTGCCGCCCACGGCCGCGGCCGCCAGCATCCCGATGATGATGACCGCGGCAATGAGGACCGACACCCAGGTCTTCCGGGTGCTGCTCTGGATCATGACACCTCAGAACGTGCGCAGGCCGGCAACCCCAAGAGGTCGGCTGAATCCATGGGACCGGTTCGCCCTATTTCATCAGACGACGGGCTTCGTCTGCGGTTCCGACGTCATTATCGCCCTCGCAGAACCCGATGGCCGCCTGGAACTCCTGTCGTGCCGCCAGCTGGTTCCCAGCTTTCAGCGCCAGCTTGCCGAGCTCGAAATGTGTGCGGCCGTGCACCCACTTGCGCGCCTCGAGCTTCAGCGCGTTTCTGAGATCCGTGTCAGCCTCCGCGATCCTTCCGGCCCCGGCGCGTGCCACGCCTCGCTTGTAGCTCCACAGCGCGTGCTCGCCGAACATCCGCGGGCGGCGGTCATCGGCAAAGCGCGCAAACCCATCGTTGAGGAATCGCTCGGCATCGGCCGGGCGGCCGGCACGCAGGCACGTCGATCCGCTTTCGAGCCATACGAGGCGGTTGCGCGGGTAGCGGTCGCGCAGCGCCGCCAGCTGAGCGAGCGCATCGTCGTACCGCCGCTCGCGGTTGTAGATCAGGAGCAGTGCGAAGCGGGCGTCGGTCTGGTTCTCGCCGCTGTACGCCGCCGCCTCTTCGATCAGGCGCACACCCTTTTCGCGGCCGCCGCCGAATCCGGCGACATAAGCCATCCAGCGGAGCGGCAGCGCGAGCGCCGCGACGATGTACCGATAGGTGCCGACGATGAGACCGGCGTCCTTGCGGCGCGGCTCGAGCGACAGGACCGTCTCGTGCTCGTCGTACGCCTCCCGCGCGGACCGGAAGGCGCCCAGCACGCTGCCTTCGACCGTCGCGGCGTAGGACGCGCGCAACCCGATCGCGGCGCCGAGCTGATAGTGCGCATCGGCGTCGCGCGGATTCGCCGCGGTCCGCTGGCGCGCGAGGGCAATCGCCTGATCGATCGCCTGGCGAAACCCCGCGGCGATGTCAGCCGGCGCGGGCGCGAGCGGCGTATTCGTTTTGGTGACGCGACCGAGATAATCGTCGACCGTCATGTTGCCGCGTGCGTACGTGATGCTCAGCCAGAGCGACGTCGCGAGCCCCCGATAGGCGGCGGCGTCCTTCGCATCGGCGGCGACCGCCTGTCGGAACGCGGCGAGCGCCTGGTCATGCTCCAGGTTGAACAGATGGGTCGAGGCTTTCGCCCGAAGCGCTTCGGACTCCGGATTTGCTCCGGCCGGCGCAACCGCGGCGACGAGGAGGGCGGCGCAGCCGAGGGCACGGGCGCCCGACAGGCGGGTCATAAGCACGATCTTACGACGGCACCAGCTTGCGCGGCTTGTGCCTTCTGCATACAATCGCAACCGATTATGGACAAAACCGAAATTCACCCGGGCGGCGCGCACGTCGACGCGCACGCCCACGCCGAACATCACGAAGAGCTCGGCTGGTGGCGCACATACGTTTTCTCACAGGACCACAAGGTTATCGGGATTCAGTACGCGTTCACCGGCCTCTTCTTTCTGCTCTTCGGCTTCACGCTGATGATGATCATGCGGTGGCAGCTCGCCTATCCGGGCCGGCCGATTCCTTTGATCGGACAGTGGTTCGGCCAGGATCGCGCGCCCATGGGCATCATGCTCCCGGAGTTCTACAACCAGCTCGGGGCGATGCACGGCACCATCATGGTGTTCCTCGGCGTCGTCCCGCTCGCCGTCGGCGGCTTCGGCAACTTCGTGATGCCGCTGCAGATCGGCGCGCCCGACATGGCGTTCCCCAAGATCAACATGGCGAGCTACTGGGTATATTTCCTGGGCGGCGTGACGATGCTGGCCAGCTTCTTCCAGAGGTGGGATCACGGGGTCGGCGCCGCGCAGTCCGGCTGGACGTCGTATCCCCCGCTGGCCGTCATCGCGCCGGGGCAGACGTTGTGGCTCGTCGGGATGATCTTCCTGATCACGTCGTCGCTCCTGGGTTCGGTGAACTTCATCACCACCATCGTGCAGCTGCGCGCGAAGGGCCTGAGCTACATGCGCATGCCCTTCTTCGTCTGGGCGCAGTTCGTGACGGCATTCCTGCTGCTGCTGGCGTTCCCGCCGCTCGAGGCGGCCGGCGTGCTGCAGCTCATGGACCGGCTCGCGGGCACCAGCTTCTTCATGCCGAGCGGCCTCGTCGTCTCGGGCAAGCCGATGCTGATTGCCGGCGAGGGCAACCCGCTCCTCTGGCAGCACCTGTTCTGGTTCCTCGCGCACCCCGAGGTGTACGTGCTCATCCTTCCGGGCATGGGCATCGTCTCCGAGATCATTGCGAACAACACGCGCAAGCCGCTGTGGGGCTACAAGGCGCTGGTCTACTCGGTGGTCTTTCTCGGCTTCATGTCGTTCATCGTCTGGGCGCATCACATGTTCATGACCGGCATGGGCACGACGATGAGCGCCTTCTTCCAGACGACGACGATGATCATCTCGATTCCGTCGGTCGTGATCTTGACGGCGCTGCTGCTATCGCTATGGGGCGCGTCGATCCGCTTCACGACGCCGATGCTCTTCGCGCTGGCGTTTCTGCCGATGTTCGGTATCGGGGGTCTCACGGGTCTGCCGCTCGGCCTCGCGCCCCCCGACATTCACCTGCACGACACGTACTACGTCATCGGGCACTTCCATTATGTGGTCGCGCCAGGCACCATCTTGGCGCTCTTCGGAGGCATCTATTACTGGTTCCCGAAAGCGACGGGAAGACAGATGAACGATCTACTGGGGAAGATTCATTTCTGGGGGACGTTCATCTGCATCAACATCGTGTTCATGCCGATGTTCGCTCAGGGACTGGCCGGGACGAACCGCCGGATGTACGACGGCGGCGCGCAGTACGCGCACAAC
>Ga0099827_10001934_pt1 | contig 11155 bp, 7 predicted proteins | sample CZO8metaG_FD_79339 | JGI IMG/M metagenome (GOLD analysis project Ga0099827, IMG submission 79339) | Vadose zone soil microbial communities from the Eel River Critical Zone Observatory, Northern California, USA - CZOApr15con1.8 metaG | ecosystem: Environmental > Terrestrial > Soil > Vadose zone ...
GTCGAGCACGTGGGACTAGGAAAGCGCGTGACAACGCGCTTCTATGAACGACTACCGCAGGGCGCGGCTGCGACTTTCAGTCGCGCGTAGAGTCTACCGCCTTTCAGGCGGTAGTCGTTCAATTGCAGTTATAAAACGCTTCGACATGCCAAACGCACTGCATCCGGAGCGGATTGCGAAATTCGGAACGTGTTCTCAACCTCTGCTTCTGCGCCGCGCTCCAGCCCCGAAGCGTTCGCTCGTACTCGCCCACCTGAGTGACGTGAAGGCCCGCGATGTTCCGGCGCTCGTCCGGATCACGCACCACATCGAAGAGCCTCGCGCGTCCGGAGTCCAGCTCGGAGATGAATTTCATCGGACCGTCTCGCAGGCCGACCATCCCCAGCGAGTAGTCAGCGAAGAACAGCGCCATGCGCGGCTCGTCGTCCAGGATCGACTCGCCTTGCGAGACCGCAGGTGCGCGGACGCCCATCAAGTCGAGCGCCGTGGGTGTCGTGTCGATGAGGCTGACGACGCGTTGGCTGCGGATCTGTTCGCGAAGCAGGCCCGGCGCGGCAATGAGAAACGGCACGCGGACATTCTCGTCGTAGAGCTGAAACGTATGGCCGAAGTTGCCTTCGTGCTGGCCGAACGCTTCACCGTGATCGCCGAACACGATCCACAGCGTGTTCTGCTGCCGGCCGCGCGCTTCGAGACCGTGGATGAGCGCCCCCAGCGCGGCGTCGCCATAAAGAAGCGCGTTGCGATACCGGCCGAGCTCATCGCGCTCTGGAAACGGACCGGGCTCGGGCGTGTCATACGGATGGTGGCCGGCGATCGGCAGGTAGGTGACGAAGAACGGCTGGGCCGCGGGCAGTCCATCGATCCAGCCGAGGATGCGGGCGACGGTCGCCGGCTCGTCGACGCCAAAGCTGGAGTTGTGATTCCCGCCGATCTCGCCGGCGTCCTCGAGGCGATTGTAGCCGCGGTTGCGGACGATCGCGTCCATGCCCAGATACATGAACCGGCCCGAATGAAACAGCGCGGTTGCGTATCCGGCGCCGGCGAGGGCTGCGGCAATCGACGGGCAGGGAACGGCCGCATACATCTCAGCGGAGCTGTCGAACGACGGATAGGTCGAGCACAGGATCGAGAACAGCCCCTTGATGCTCTCCGGGTACACCGCGTAGGCGTTGTCGAACACGATCGCCGTTCGGGCGAGGTCCGCGAGATGCGGCATGACGTCGGGCGTCGCGCCGTACACGCCCAGATATTTTGCCGCCGTTGATTCCAGGCTGACGAGCACGACATTCCGTCCAGCGGCGGCGCCCCGGAAGCTGGAGAGATCGATGGACGTCGTGCGGTCGAAACCGCGTCCGCGCCAGGCCGAGTCGGCCGCGCCCGCAACCACGTGCGGCATCATCGAACCGGCGAGCGCCGTCCACGCATTGCGCTCGAGTCCAAGCGTGTCGACATGCGCGACCGCCGTCGGTCCGAGCGCGACACACACGACGAGCGGCGCGACGATCGGCCGGCGGGTGACACGCCGCGCGCACCAGGGCGCCAGGGACGCGACCGCCGACACGGTCACGACGAGCAGCACGTTCGTCCACGTTGCGTAGAGCCAGATGGAATCCGCCAGCGTGCCCCGCGCCGCGCGCCACATCGGCATCGTCAGCGGCGTCGACAGCACGCGGACGACGGGAATATTGGCGGCCGCGTAGAGCGCGAGGACCGCATAAATCGACCACGCCACGCGCTCCCTCCGGCACAGCCACGCGTCGATCGCCGTGAACACGAGCACAACGAGCGCGTCCTGCCACGCGTACGCGACGGGTGACCATGCCGAGATCGGCAGATGATGTCCAGACAGGCCCGCCGCTTTCGCCAGCACGAACACGAGGAGCAGGCTTGCGGGTCTCATGGACGCGCCAGCAGGTTGACGCGCTTGAGCAGCGCGACCGAGACGATGCGGCTGATGCCGCGCTTACGCCAGATCCAATCGTGGACGATGACGATCGGCGCAGGTGGACGCGCGTAGAGAGCGGCGCGGTCGCCATCGAACGACAGCGGAATCACGAGGAGGTCGTACTGCTCGCCGTCACGCTCGGCGTATCGAGCGTGAACGATCTCGACGCGTGACGGGTCGATCAGCGCGCGGGCGCGGGCAAGGTTGGCGAGGTCCGCATCGATGATCGTGATGCAGGCGGACGGCAGCAGCGCTTTCAGAATCAGGTACGAGCGCGGAAACAGGCCGCCGCCGACGATGGCGATGGTGTTGACAGGAGGCAGCCCGGCCATGAGACCGCGGAACGCGCGGGTGTGGGTGCGCAGGACGAAACGCTGCAGCACGCGCGAATGCAGGACGATTCGTTCCAGGCTGTCGAGGCTGAGCCGTTCCAGCCACCGGAGCGGCGCCGGCCAGCGGCTGACTCGCGCGCCCGGCGCGCGATATCGCGGCAGACGATTCCAGGGAACGCCGGGGCTCGCATGATGCTCGACGTGGTAACCGTCGTTGAACAACAGAAGGTTGTACACCGCTCCGTAGTGGCTCGCGGTGCCGCCGGCATGCTCGTAATGGCCGTGGAGCGCGCAGAGGGCGAGGCCGCCGAGATACCCGGGCAGGTAGGTGGCCAGGAAGAACGTCGGCGATCGGCCGGCGATCGCCGCCCAGAACAGCAGCACGAGCGCCGCTTGCAGGACGATCTCTCCTGAAAGCGCGGAGCGCCGGTGGCTGCCGCCGGCGTGGTGCGCGAGATGCCGATCGCGCCAGAGCGACTGTGGGAACCCGAGCAGCAGGCTCAGGCCTGCCGCGAACGCGTGATTCGCGACGCGGTGCCGGAAGAACGGGCGATGGATGAAGTGGTGCGCGATCGTGTTCGCATTCCACCAGACGACCAGCGCGATGATCAACACGACTAATTCTTGAAGGCGGCCAGCGCGCGAATCGGCGCGTAATCGGTCCGGCCTCGCACCTTCGTCAGCCCGATGTTCACGGAATACGGATCCGGGTTCGCCGGACGCTCGTCGGAAGGGCGCAACCGCGCCTTGAGCTGATAGCGGCTGCCGAACGAGACGATCTGACCGGTGCGGGCCACATGCGTCAGATCCGCCCACTCCGCACGGGCCGCCTGGCTGCCGCCGGTCAGCGCGAAATACAAATACCCGCGCGCCGGCGCCAGGTAGTCGTTGCGGTCGTCGGGCTTGGCCATCGCGAACACGCCCCACACCTGGATCGCCTTGGGCGCGTCGGCGTTCGGTTCCAGCACAACCTTGTCGACCCGGGCATAGACCGCGGTGGGATCGCTCGCGCGGGCCGGCGTCACAAAGACCAGTGACGCCAGGAGAACCTTGCCGATCGGTCCGGCTGTCTTCATCGCTCCCTCCTGACATCAGGACGTGGCAAAGGCGGGGGATGTTAACGCCAACTGATATTCTTACGTCTCACGGTCCGGCCGAAGCCGGACAGTACGTACGAACAAAATGAAGATCCTCAAGTTCGGCGGCTCCTCTCTCTCGACACCGGCCACGATCCGCGACGTCGGACGGATTCTGCTCGAGGCCCGCCGCCACGGGCCGGTCATCGGCGTCGTGTCGGCGTTCCAGGGCGTCACCGATCAGCTCCTCGAATGCGCCCGGCTCGCGGAGCGCGCCGACTCGTCGTACGAGGACCTGCTCGAGCAGATCGCGCGGCGCCATCGCTCCGCGGTCACGCGTCTGCTCGGCGCGGGCAGCCGGAAGGGCCGCAAGGGGCTGCGCCACACGCGCGGGCGCGCGCGCGTGCGGGCGCAGGTGGAGGGGCTGCTGAACGAGTTGCGCAGCACGCTGCAGGGGATTCACCTGCTGCGCCACTGCCCGCTGCGCGCGCTCGACATGACCGCCAGCTTCGGCGAGCGGCTCTCCGCGCTCATCGTGGCGGCCTATCTCGACTGCATGCATCCCGCTGCCTTCGTCGACGCGCGCGACCTCATCGTCACCGACGATCAGTTCACGCATGCGGCGGTGATCTTCAGGAAGACCAACCGCCGCACGCGCGCGTATCTCTCGCGCCTCCGGCGGCGCTCGAGCCGCGCGGTGCCGATCGTCACCGGATTCATCGGCGCGACCGAGGACGGCCAGACGACGACGATCGGCCGCAACGGATCGGACTACAGCGCGGCGATCGTCGGCGCGGCAGTCGGGGCGTCGGTCATCGAAATCTGGACCGACGTCGACGGCGTGCTGAGCGCCGATCCCCGCGTCGTGCCGGCGGCGTTCGTGCTGCCGCAGATGACCTACGAGGAGGCGATGGAGCTCTCGTACTTCGGCGCCAAGGTGCTGCACTCGGCGACGATCGCGCCGGCCGTCGCGAAGCGCATCCCGATTCTGATCAAGAACACCTTCAACCCGGACGCGCCGGGCACGCTCATCTCCCGCAAGGCGGTCGACGACGGCAAGCTGGCGAAGGGGATCACGTCGGTCGGGGAGCTGTCGCTGCTGACGCTGCGCGGGCCGGGGATGGTCGGCGTGCCGGGCGTCGCCGAACGGCTGTTCCGGACGCTCGCCTCGCGCCGCGTCAACGTCGTGCTGATCTCACAGGCCTCCTCGGAGCACACGATCTGCTTCGGTGTCCGCACCGCCGACACCGCCGCCGCAGTCGGCGCGATCCGCGGCGAATTCCAGCTCGAGTTCCACGAGCAGCTGATGCAGGTCGACGTCAGGGACGATCAGGCGATTCTCGCCGTCGTCGGGGAAGGGATGAAGGGGCGACCCGGCGTTGCCGGCAAGGTCTTCGATTCGCTCGGTCGGCAGAACATCAACATCAGCGCGATCGCGCAGGGGGCGTCGGAGCGGAACATCTCGTGCGTGATCGACGCGGCGCAGCAGGTGCGTGCGCTGAACGCCATCCATCAGGGGTTCTTCGAAACGCGCAAACGGCTCGCGCTCGCCGTCATCGGCGTCGGCAACGTCGGAAGCGCGGTGCTGCGGCAGGTCGAGCAGCAGCGCGCCTATCTGCTGTCGAAGGGCTTCGACGTCGCGGTCGTCGGGCTCGCGAACAGCAAGCGGTTCGTCGTCGATAAGAGCGGCCTCGATCTCGAGGACTGGCAGGCCACGTTGAAGAACGCGCCGGATCGCATGCGCGCCGACGCATTCGCCAGCCGGATTGGAGGCATGGAGCTGACCAACGCGGCGCTGGTCGACTGCACGGCCGGCGCGACGATCGTCGACGCGTATCCAGCGTTCATCGAAGCGAACCTCCACATCATCACGCCGAACAAGTGGGCGAATGCGCTGCCGTGGCGGCGCTACGCGACGCTCATGGCGATGATGGAGCAGCGGAAGCGGCACTTCTTCTTCGAGGCCAACGTCGGCGCGGGGCTGCCGATCGTGTCGACGCTGCGCGACCTGATCGCGAGCGGCGACGAGATCGTGCGGATCGAAGGCATCCTGTCGGGCACGCTCAGCTACCTGTTCAACACGTTCGACGGCAGCGTGCCGTTCAGCGCGCTCGTGCGCGACGCGCATAAGCTCGGCTTCACCGAGCCCGATCCGCGCGAGGATCTCTCGGGCCAGGACGTCGCGAGGAAGCTGCTGATCCTGGCGCGCCAGATCGGGTTGAAGATGGATCTCGAGGAGGTGCGGGTCGACAGCCTCGTGCCGAGGGCCCTCGCGCGCGGAGCCTACTCGAGCCGCTTCCTGACGGCATTCGAGCGCTACGACGGCGAGATGGCCGAGCGCGTGCGTCGTGCGGCGGCGCGCGGCGCGGTGCTGCGCTACGTCGGCACGCTCGAGCGCGGCCGCGCGCGCGCGGGGCTCAAAGAGTTTCCGCGGAGCCACCCGGTCGCGTCGGCCAAAGGCAGCGACAACGTGATCGCGTTCACGACGAAGCGCTATGCGCGGACGCCGCTCGTGGTGCAGGGGCCCGGCGCGGGCGCCGACGTCACGGCGATGGGCGTCTTCTCCGACATCCTCAAGCTGTTGCACTACCTCCCGCGATAGCTTCAGCGAAGGCGGCGTGGCTATTGAACGACTACGTTTAACCGCAGAGCGCGCGGAGCACGCAGAGCCACAAACAAAACCTCTGCGCTCTCTGCGATCTCCGCGGTTACACGTGCTCTCCGTGCTCGCCGACTTCATGGATTTGGCAGATGCACGGATGGTTCACGCTCGCGGCGGCGCGCGCCTCGCGCCACAGGCGGGAGCGGCCGCCTTCTGCCGACGGATGCAGCACTTTGATCGCGACGTCGCGGGCCAGCCGGCTGTCGTGCGCCCGATAGACCTCACCCGTGACGCCGGCGCCCAGTTGCGAGCGGATTTCGTATGCCCCGAGGCGAGCGCCGGGTTCAAGAGCCATGCGTCTGCGGATCGAGTGCCGCCCGCGCCTCGCGCAGCTTGTCCCGCGCGCTCTCGAAGGCGAGCGTCTTCAGCGCGTCATCGACCGACAGCCACTGCTTGTCGCGACGCTCCGGCGACGCGCGCTCCGATTGCGCGCGGATCAGGAAGTACTGCACGCTGACGGTTTCCTGGCCGGACTGGAATTCGAGCGGCGCGCCGATCGGTCCGGCAATGTCGCCGGTCACACCCGTTTCCTCGAAGGTCTCGCGCACGGCCGCCGCCGCCGGCGACTCACCCCTCTCGATATGCCCCTTGGGAAACACCCAGATGGTGGGATCCTTCCTCGATCGCACCAGCAGGACGGAGAGGCGATCGCCTTCCTTTCGGAAGACGATCCCTCCCGCCTGAGGAACGCGCCGCGGTGACACCCTATCGCTGCGGCTGGATGTTGGTCTGAGATGTGACGGGCCGCGCCTTGCGCTGATCGACGAGCCGGTTGTACTCGGCCTCGTCCAGGTAGACGATGTCGAGCCAGACTTGAAGCATGTCGTCGACGCTGCGCTCGCCGAACCCGACCCACATCGCCGGGTCCGGGTTGCGCCGGTTGGCCGACGTGTTGTCGTGGAGGCCGATCAGGTGCAGGACCGTCCCCGCGGGCAGCAGCGGCGCGGCATCGTCCGCATAGACGTAGTTGATGTGCCAGTTGAAGTCGAAATGGTCCACCGAGCTGAGAATCTGCGTCCGGTTCGTCACCGGATCGATCGCCTCGACGGTGAGCCCGCGGCCGCGCATGTGCATGTGCGGCTGGAACGAGTCGATGCGCGCGGGGCGCGGCAGGCGGAAGAAGCCGTCGGTGCGGACGACGGTGTTCGGCGGCACTTCGAGCTCGTCGTTCGGAATGTTCCGAATCGCCTGGGAGCGCACCTGATACTTCGGCACGACGCCCTTCGGATAGAACTTGAACGCGATCGTCGTCTTGTTGTGCTGCTCGGAGCCGATCGCAAAGTAGTGCATGTCGTACCGCAGCCGCGTCCCCTTCTTCAGCAGCCGTCCGGTGTTGTCGCCGAAGATGTCACCGTACTTGCCGACGGCGTATTCGTGGAGCTGCACGCCGCCCTCCGGCGTGCCCTCCGGCGCGTCGGGCTCGATCGCGTAGACGACGACGTGATGGACGACCTTCGGGTTGCTCGGCTTGATCTCCATCGACTTGATCCAGCGATCCTCGGTGAGCTGGACGTCCGCGAATTGATCGATCCACCAGTCGGGGCCCGTCGCGTACATCGAGAAGTCGTTCGGTGTCGTGACTTTCAGGTCGGGCTCGCCGATGAACCAGTCGGCTTCCGGCCGGAACGTCAGCGGCGCGGGCATGTCGGCCACGTTGCCCTGGGGCGCGCCGCTGTCCGCCCATCGCACGAGCGTCGCGATCTCGTCGTCGCTGAGCGATCGGTCGTTCTTGTACTGGCGGATGCCGACCGTCTTGTCCAGATGCCACGGCGGCATGTCGCGGTTCGAGACGCGCTGACGAATCGATCGCGCCCACGGACGGGCGTCCTCGTACGTCATGAGCGACATGGGCGCGGAGGTTCCGGGGTGATGGCACGTCTGGCAGCTTTTCTGCAAAATCGGCGCGACATCCCTGGTGAAGGTCGGAGATTGCTGATTCGCGATCGCGCGCGAGCCGGTGCCCTTCACGGTCAACTTCACCTGCGTGTTCGTCCAGCAGCAGTGGTAGCCGAAGTTGCCGGCCGATTCGCCGGAGCCGTCGTCGACGACCGCCTGCAGCACGTACTCGCCCGGCTCGCTGAAGGTCGCCGTCGTGGTGGCGCGTCCGTCGGCGAGCTTGGCCTGCGGATCGGAGAACTGGACCGATCCTGGGCCGCGGAACTTCGCCCACAGGACCGTCAGGCCCACCGGCTCGCCGCGCCGCTTCGGCAGTCCGTCGTCGGTCGCCGAGACGGTGAGCGTGGCGCCGGTCGCCGTCTGATTCGTCGTGCTGACGTTCACGATTGGCGGGAGGTTCGAGCTGACCTTCTCGCTGTTGCCGCCGCGCGTCGTCCGCAGACGATCGATCTGCCAGACCGGCTTCAGCGTGGCGACGACCTGCTGCGGTTGACCGTGCGCCGTCACCTTCCAGACGAGCGTCTTGTCGCCGAAATCTTTAGGCACCGTGACCTTGAAGACGTCCTTGTGGCGCCGCGTCGTGAAGTGCGTCGGCTGCCCGCGGTCGCCGCCCGGCTCGAACATGTTGTCGGCGCCGACCGGCAGGTCGATCTCCTCTTCGTAGTTGCGGTTCATGTAGCCGAACCACATGTTGTAGGAGCCGTCCGGGTTGATGTCGAACCCTTCGTAAACGGGCGAGACGCCCTGGCCCGACCAGTGGCGCAGGTTCACGAGCTGCGAGGAGCTCGATTGCGCGCCGAGAGACACCGTGAGCAGCAGCGCGAACACGCAGGCGGCTGTGGATTTCATGCCCCTGATTCTAGCGCCGTCCGCCCTTCGAGATCCGCTGCAATCTTGTCCACGACGTTTTAACGCGGAGCCCGCAAAGACCGCAGAGAAAAGAGACCGTCACGCTGCATTCGCGTCACGAAAAGCTCACCACGAAACTCACGAACGCGCACGAAAGACACGAAAAAGAACGCGTGCGACCGACCCGCGAAGCGGGCCACGCGACGAAAAGAGCACCGAAAACACAAACGCGGGGGCCGTCGGCCGTTTGAGTTTTCGGCGCTCTTTCCGTCGCGTGCGCGGCCGGCTCCGCCGGCCGGCGGTCGCACGCTATCTTTCTGCGTGCTCTGCGATCTCTGCGTTAAAACGTTGTCTTCCTTTTCGTCTTTTCGTGTTTTCGTGTTTTCGTGTTTTTCGTGTTTTTCGTGGTTTTCGTGATTTCGTGGTTTGTCTACTTACTGACTTTCTCCGGCAGCGCGAAGACGTAGAGGGCGTTGCCGGTAGCCGGCATCCTGACCTCCGGAATGATCGTGCGCGGGACGAGGCGCGGGCTGCCGCCGCCGGCGCCGCCGGTCGACACCGCGATGTACTGCCGCCCGCCGACGCTGAACGACACGGGATAACCCATGACGGTCGTGCCGAGGCGCGTCTGCCAGAGCGTTTCGCCCGTCTTCACGTCGAACGCGCGGAACGTCCGATCGAGATCGCCGACGAACCCTACGCCGGTCGCCGTCGTGATGACGCCCGTCAGGAATGGTGACCGCTGTTCGCGGCTCCACACTTCCTTCATCGTCTTCACGTCGTAGGCGGCGAGCTTGCCGACGTTGCCGTCGCTCCCGGGCATCTCGAAGAAGCGCCGATCCGCGCCCGTGCCCCCGGACCCGTTCGTGAACTCGAGCTTGCGTCCGGATATCTGCATGCACGACTGGCTAAGCGGGATCACCAGCACGCCGGTCGGCTGGTGATAGCTCATCGCCTGCCAGTTGTGGCCGCCCTCCGTGCTGGGGCACGAATCCACCCACTGGCCGGTCTGCTGCTCGAGAATGTCGGCCCGATACTGCGGCGCGCCGCTCTTGGGGTCGATCGACTCGAACACGTTCTGGAAGATCGTTTCCTTGTAGCCGAGGAACTGCCCGTTCCGGCGATCGAGCTTCCACAGAATCCCCGGCTTGCCGATCGTGAAGACGAGCTTCTGATCGCCGAGATCGACGAGCACGCGCTCGAAGACTTCGTCCAGGTCCAGCGACTCTCCAGGGGCGTGCTGGTAGTGCCACGCGAGCGTGCCGTCCTTGGGGTGGAGCGCAACCGTCGAGCTCGTGTACAGCACGTTGTCGAAGTTCGAGGTGCCTCGGCTCGCGCGCATCCACGGCTTCGCCTGCGCGACGCCCCAGTACGTGAGATCGAGATCGGGATCGTAGCTCCCCGAAATCCACGTCTCGCCGCCCACGCGCAGGTTGTCCGCGAGCTTGCCCCAGCTTTCGGCGCCGGGCATGCCCGACCGGGCCACGGTGTTGAACTTCCACAACTGTTTCCCGGTGACCGCGTCGTATCCGCTGATCCAGCAGCCGTCGTTGCCGAACCGATCGCACCCGACCAGGCCGTTGACGACGACACCTTTGATCACGATGGGGCCCGCGGTGTTGGCGTAGCCTTTCGAGCGATCGGCGATCGCGGTCTCCCAGATCTTCCTGCCCGTGCGCGCGTCGAGCGCCACGAGCCGCGCATCGGTCGTGGCGACGTACACTTTGTCCTGGGCGATCGCCATGTTGCGCATGGCCGAGATGCCGATCGCGGCATTCGGGCCGACATGGTTCTCCCAAATCAACTCGCCGCTCTTCGCGTCGAGCGCCTGGACGATGTTCATCGTGTTGGTCAGATAGATGACCCCGTTGTGCACGAGCGGGCTCGGCTCGTTGGTCTGACCCTCGTTCATCGCCCACACCCACGCGAGCTGCAGATCCTTGGCGTTGTCGCGCGTGATCTGCGTGAGCGGACTGTGGCTCCATCCCTGATAGTTGCGCCGCGCCATCAGCCAGTCGCCCGGATCCTGATTGCGCAGCATCTCGTCGGTGACGGGGACGTAGTTCTTCACCTGGCCCGATACCGTGAGGCCCAGCGGACCGGCGTTGGCAGGCGCTCCGCCCCGCCCGCCCGGTCCGCCTTGACGGCCCGCGCCGCGTCCGGCCGCCGGTGGCGCCGGATCGTTCGCGGTCGTCGTCGCGTCCGGCCTCACGCCTTGCGGAGCAGCTGCCCCGCTCGCCACCGTGCCGATCGGCACCGCATTCGCCGGCGCGAACGCCTCCGTGCCGGCCGGCGCGCCGTTCGCCTGCAGAATGAACGCGGTGACGGCGAGATACTGATCGGCCGAGAGGGTTTCCCCGGTCGGCGGCATCGTGCTCTGGATGAACTCGAA
>Ga0099827_10001935_pt1 | contig 11155 bp, 9 predicted proteins | sample CZO8metaG_FD_79339 | JGI IMG/M metagenome (GOLD analysis project Ga0099827, IMG submission 79339) | Vadose zone soil microbial communities from the Eel River Critical Zone Observatory, Northern California, USA - CZOApr15con1.8 metaG | ecosystem: Environmental > Terrestrial > Soil > Vadose zone ...
CCGCGCTGCTCCTCTTCGGGACGAGCGCGCCCGAACTGCTCGACCGCTTCGCCGCGTGGCGCGCCCCGGCCTTCCCGCGCGCCTGGCTCGACCCGGGCCAGATCTGACGGAGGCGCGGTCGTGCCGGCGATTGCGCCCTCGCCGGACCGGCTGCGATCACGGCGTCGCGGGCGGCACGTAGGGGATGCCGTAGGACTCCAATATCTTTGCGATCGTGCCGGCCGGAGAGTAAGTCGCCGATCAGCCGATTCAGCGCATCCACGAGCGCCTGGTCGGTGTTGAGCAGCCGCACCGCAACGTTCCAGCGAAACTCGGGATCAGGGATCGCCGTGTCGACGGCCCGCACCGACCCTGGGTGTTGCTTGAGATACCAGCCGACGTACGGGCCCGTGGCGAAGCCGGCGGCGACCGCGTCACTCGCGACCGCGTCGAGGATGTCGAGCTGGCTGCCGAACGACGCCGTCCTTCATGTCCTCGAGCTGACGGATCTTGGTGCTGCGCGCCGGAACGACGAGGACGTAGCCGCTGGCCATGTATGGCCGGGTGAACCGCATTGGCCCCTTGTCCTCAGGCGGCGCGCCAGGCTGAATGATCGCGCCCATGACGGCATCACAGTTCGCGCGCCGGGCGTGGCGGGAGGCCAGCCATTTTGGGCCGTGGCTCCGGATGATAGGCCTCGGAGACCCTCTTGACACGTGCCCACTGTCAGAGCGATATATGCGCCGACGTTTCTCCACCAGTCGCATCGCCGGTCCTTGGGAAGCTTCCGGACGCTTCCAGGGAATTGCCCATGCTGACGCCAAGAGGGGAGGTCATGCGCCGCCGACGTCTCATCACGCTCGCGCTTGCCGGCATCGCCGTGGCCGGGTCGGGGCTCGAGGGCTCTTCGCAGACGACGCCACCTCGCGACCTGGGCCATGGCAAGGAGCTATACGTCCGCTATTGCTCCGGCTGTCACGGAGAGGACGGCCGCGGCGAGGCCAAGACCTTCCGGCCCAACGTCGCCAATCTCGCGGTCAAGGAGCTCATGGACCAGGTCAGCGACGAGTACTTGTTCAGCGCGATCAAAAACGGAGGCGCAGCGGTCGGCAAGAACGCCGCGATGCCGGCGTGGAAGAGCCAGCTGGCCGACCACGAGATCTGGGACCTGGTCGGGTTCGTGCGCACCCTTGCCAGGCGGTGAGGTGAGGCGCGACCATGCGCCACCGCTGGGTCGTTTTCACGACCGCTGGCGCGCAACCACAACCCATGTTCGAAAGGAGGAGCACAAATGAGATTGCTCAAGACGGTGATCCTCGCGGCCACCGCCGGCATCTTCGTGGTGTCCACGGCGCTGGCCCAGAACCAGGGCGTCGCGACATCCGGCGGCTGGGTGCCTCGTCAGGCGGTGAAGCCGGACCCCAGCAAGCTCCGCGTACCCGGAGGCTACAAGGCTGAAGTCTTCGTCTCGGGCCTGGACACCCCGAGCGCCGCCGCCGTCGACGGCCAGGGTAACGTCTGGGTCGCGATCTCCGGCAACCTGTTCGGCCCATTCGAGTACGAGTTCGCTGGCCAGCGGATCAAGAACCCGGTGTCCGGCCCGCACGTCAAAGTCTTCGACCAGTCGGGCAAGCACCTCAAGGACATCGGCGTAGGCAAGTTCGGGTTCGTGATGAACGAGATCGGCTATTGCCCCGAGAACGGCAAGGTCTACATCCCCGAGTACTCGAAGCACATCTGGGAGATCACCGGCGTCAACGGCGAGCTGAGGAAGATCATCACCGATCTCCCGATCGGCGACCACCAGATCGGCGGTATCACGTGCAAGGACGGTTACCTGTACTGGGGCCAGGGCTTTCCGAGCAACAGCGGCTTCGCGGATCCAGATAACCACGGCTGGACGAACGACGTTGACCCGTTCTGGGAGAAACACGGGGATCCGGCGCTGCCCAAGACGGCACGCGATCCGGTCTGCCGCGACATCATCCACACGGGACTCAACGTCAGGTCCTCCGACGGCCGCTTGACGGGTGCGCTGCTGCCGGCTGGCGTCCCGGCGAAGCCCGGCATGACCATCAAGGCCCAGGTTCCCTGCGGCGGCTCGATCATGCGCGTGAAAATCGACAAGCAGGGAGCGGACGGGATGTACCGGCACCAGGACATGGAAGTCTACGCGATGGGCTTCCGGAACCAGTCGGGCGTCAGGTTCGGCCCCAAGGGAAGCCGCTTCGAGAACGCGCTGGCCGTTAGCGACAACGGTGTGAACGACCTCGGGCATCGCCGCATCGCCAACGGCGCCGAGAAGCTTTGGATCGTGACCGAGAGGGGACAGGACGCCGGCTTCCCGGACAAGGAGGGCATGGGATTCGTCACCAACAAGCGGTTCTCGCTCAAGGCCTACAACGGCGCCAAGGTCGACCGGCCGTACCCCAATCTCTACATCGGCGACAAGCCGTGGGTGCCCGAGATGCCGCCGTATCGCTTCCCGCCGCATGTCGAGGGCGTGCGTGGTGTGCCGTTGATCATCGCCAACCCGAACCCGAACGGGTACATCAACCCCGTCCTCGAGTGGGACACCAACAACCCGATGGACGGGATCGCATGGGGTGACGAGCGCTTCGGCGTCAAGGACACCCTCTTCGCAGCGATCTTCGGAGTCATCGACAACGGCCCCGAGAGCCTCGTGCCCACCTGGCCGGCCGTGATCAAGATCGAGTTCTTGCAGCCGACCGGCGTCCGCTGGTCCTACTTCGCACGGAACGTCGACATGGGTCCGAATGCGTACCAGAAACCCGGGAACCGAGGCGGGTTCGAGCGGACGAACGACGTGGTGTTCACGAACGACGGCAAGTCGATGTACATCGTCGACTACGGCGAGCTCTACATCGACTACTCGATGCCCTCGCCGTTCTTCACCACGCCGAAGTCCGGCGTGATTTGGAAGGTGACCTACACCGGCCAGTAGCCTCGAAGGAGACGAGTAGGCGCCCGGCCCGCGAGCCCAGGGCCGGGCGCCTCCCGCGGAGGACGAGCCCAGCGCCCGGCGCGCTCACCGGAGTGTGTCCGATCGGGGCGCCACATGGTGCAGGATGAGCTGGAACACGTCGGTCGTCCCCGGTGTCCTCGTGGGTGCGAGCGTTCGCGCCGAGCCGATCAGCACGGGCCCATGCGCGGGGTCGTCGGGCAGGCGGCCATGGGAGCCACTCACCCAGGCGCCGTGCAGGGGAATCACGTCCATCAGGTAGCGGAACCCGAGCGACTTCTGCAGGAGTCGCCACCCGATCCTGAGCTTGGTCCCGAGGTGGTCCCTCCGGAGGAACAGCTCCGCCGGGTCGTAGCCCGGCTTGCGGTGAATGTCCACGGTCGGCGCGAAGTCGGGCGCCCGCGAGTCGTCGAGCCAATAGTAGTAGGTGAACCACGCGTCGGGCGCGGCCACCGCCACCAGCTCGCCGGCACGCGGGTGGTCGAGACCGACAGTCTTCTTCCCGCTCTCGTCGAGCACCTCGGCCACGCCGCCGAGCCCCTCGAGCAGCGCTCGGACGTGCGCCTGGTCGGCCGGGTCTCGCACGTAGACGTGAGCCACCTGATGATCAGCCACCGCGAAGGCGCGCGAAGCGCCGGCATCGAGCAGCTCCCAGCCCAGCGTCTCCTGCACGGCCAGGAGCCCAGCGCGCCGCAACGCCCGGTTGATGTCCACAGGCCGGCGGACCTGGCGGATGCCATACTCGGAGACGATCAGCACCTCGGCGCCGCTCCGTCGTGCATGCCCCACGAGCGCAGCCACTAGGTTGTCGACCGACCGCAGCGCCACCCGGCTCCGCGGATCGTCAGGCCCGTAACGCTGGTGGTCGTAATCGAGATGGGGCAGATAGACCAGGGTGAGCGACGGGCGTTTGCGTTCGATGACGAGCCGGGCGCAGTCGGCGATCCAGTGCGAGGAGGTGATGTCGGCGCTGGGACCCCAGAAGTGGAACAGCGGGAATGGCCCGAGCTCCCGCTCCAGCTCGTCCCTTAGATCATGGGGCTGGCAGTAGATGCCCGGCACTTTCCGCCCGTCGGCCGGGTACGCGGGGCGTGGCGTCACGCTCCAGTCCGCGCTCGAGTACATGTTGTACCACCAGAAGAGCTTCGCGCATGTGAAGCCGGGGACCTGGCGGCGCGCGGCTTCCCAGACCTTTTCGCCGGCGACGAGACGGTTCGACTGCCGCCAGAGCCAGATCTCCGCCAGGTCGCGGAAGTACCAGCCGTTGCCGACGATGCCATGCTGCCGCGGCAGCGCGCCGGTGAGCATGCTGGCCTGGGCGCTACAGGTGACAGCGGGGAACACCGCGCTGAGCGGGGTCATGAAGCCCTCGCGAGCCAGCGCGGCCAGCGCGGGCGTGTCCGACCCGACCTGGGCCGACGTTAGCCCCACGACATCGACGACGACGAGCGGCGGCGTCAGTCCACCTCGGGGGGTGCGACCGCGGTGCGGTCTCTCACAATAGGGCGGTCCGCGCCCACGTCACCTCGCGGGCCAGGCCGGTCGCCAGCGCGGCATCGTCGGCCGGGCGCTCGGCTTCGGGCAGCACGGACCAGGTGTAGGTCTCTACCTCGAACTGGGTTGTGACGGACCCGCCCCGGAGCTGATCGAGCGCCACCCTGATCTCGGTCCGGGTCGTCCCGAGCGAGCCGTCGAAATCGCGGTCGATCGGGCTGTGGAAATGGACGCGCCAGGGGCGGTCGCGCGGGAGGCGCTCGATCGCCTCGGGAAGGTCGTCGCAGTAGCCGCCACCGTCACGGGCACGCACCTGGTGGAGATAGCGGGGCTCGTCGAAGGCCGCCAGACGGGCCAGCGCGCCGGCGTCGCCGGGATCGCGCAGTTCGAGCGCGCTTGAGACCTGCACCTTGCCGATGCGCACCCCGGCGGCGGCGAGCGAGCCGATGACCTCCTTCGGGTTCTCGAAGGCGATCGCCTGGTGGCAGAAGTCGTAGCAGACGCCGAGGTGGGTCTGGACGACATCGACGTCGCGGCCCGCCGCGCGCGCGATCGGCCCCTCGAAGAATCGCACGGCGTCCGGGGTCGTCTCGAGAATGCACCCGGGCTCGGGTTCGAGGCAGATGCGGATGGGCCGGCTACCACCGGCCGCACGCTCCGCGAGTTCGCGTGCCACTCGCACCAGTGCCGCCGCTGCAGCCCTCGTGTGCTCGGCAGTCCACCCGATGCGCCAGCCGAGCGGCAGGCTCGAGATGGTCGGAGCCGTCACGTCGGGCGGCGCAATCGCGTCGATGATCGCGGCCAGCCGCAGGGTATGCTCGGCGCGGAGCGGGTCGGTCCAGTCCGGCCGGTACACGGCCTCCTTCACCCGCCCGGCGTGAAAGCCGCCGTAGGGGAAGCCGTTGAACGTGAAGGTGTAGAGACCGAGGCCGGCCAGCTCGTCCCGGAGCCGCGCCGGATCGACCTCGCCGGCCGCGCGATGGCTCAAGTAAAGGCCGATTCCGAGCGACTCGACGCCCAGACGCTGCCGGACCGGCGCCGCGACGCGGCGGAGTGAGTCCATCACCTCGGCCGCCGACTCGCCGGCATGGACGTTTGTGCAGTAGCCGAGATGCCGCCCCCCGGGCAGACGCATCAGTTCCTCTTCCCCACCACATCAGGCATTGCCAGAGCGTCCGGTGTCATGAGTTCACCGCGTCTCAGGCCCGTGGCCCACGCAAGACGGAGTTGCCCGCGAAGGCCTGGCCGGAAGGCGTCACGGGCATATTGAGCTCGCGCAGGTCGAGCCGCCCGCTCTTGGCGAAAAAGGACACCGGGTTGTGCCAGACCACCTTCTCGATCTCGTGCTCGGCCATGCCCCGCTGGCGCATGAGGGTGACCGTCTTCGGGATCTTCAGGGGGTCGCTCTTCCCCCAGTCAGCCGCGCTGTTGATCACCATGCGATCGGTGCCATAGCGCTGAAGGATTTCGACCATCCGCGGCTCGTCCATCTTCGTCTCGGGATAGATGGAGAAGCCCATCATGCACCCGGTGTCGACGATCAGTGGCACGGTCTGCTCGGTGTTGTGGTCGATCAGCGTGCGCTCGGGCAGGAAGCCAACCTCGCGCATGATCGCGAGTGTCCGCTCGACGCCCCGCACCTTGTCCCGGTGCGGCGTGTGAATTAGCGCGGGCAGATCGTGGGTCCTGGCCAGCTCGAGCTGGGCCGCGAGGTAGCGCTCCTCGCGCTCGGTGATGTCGTCGAAGCCGATCTCGCCCACGCCAAGCACGCCGTCCTTCTCCAGGTAGCGCGGCAGGAGGGCCATGACGCCATCGTTCACGCGGTCGTCGTTGGCCTCCTTCGGGTTGAGGGAGAGCGTGCAGTAGTGGCGCAAGCCGAACTGTTCGGCCCGGTAGCGCTCCCAGCCGATGATGGTGTCGAAGTAGTCGACGAAGGTGCCGATCGAGGTGCGCGGCTGGCCGAGCCAGAACGAGGGTTCGAGCACGGCGACGATGCCGGCTAGAGCCATCTGCTGGTAGTCGTCGGTGACGCGCGAGAACATGTGGGCATGAGGCTCGAAAATCCGCATGATCGCTCCCCCTCCTCGTTGAGTTCAGGCGATGGCGCGCTCCAGCGCCCACCGCACCGCGCCGTCGGTCTCCCGGGCCAACCGGTCCTCGAGGAACGGCCGCCCGCGGCGGTCCGCGATGCGACCGAGGGCGACGGCGGCGCCTGCCCGATGGGCCTCCGCCGGGTGCTCCAGGTATCCGCACAGCTTGGCCACGAGCCCGGGCGTCGGGTGGACGGCAACCACCGGCCAGATGTCCGGCGGCACCGAGCGCCCGGCAACCTCCCGCTCGGTGACGTACGAGAGTAGCATCCGCGACAACTCCGCGTCAGCCTGGCCGGGAAGCCCTGTGATCCGGGCGAGCGAGACGCCGAGGAAGGCGGCCTTGAGCACGGCGTGCCGAAACTCCTCCGCCGGCAGGACGCGAGCACTGTACGGGTTCTCGGCGACGGCCGCCTCGAAGAGCTCGACGGCGCTGACCCTGCACGCGTCGCGCACCGCGTCGAGTGCGAGCGTGGCACGGCCGAGCACGCCGAGCGCCCGGAGCGCGCCCGCCCGCTCCCGCATGTCGCCACCGAAGTAGAGCTCCCGGGCGAGTGCCTCGGCGTCACCGGCGAAGGCGCAGAGGAGCGCCACGCGGCCGGCGTCGTCGACGCGCCACGCGCGCAGCGGTACCTCCACCTCGAGGCCAGGGGGCACCAGCGCCGAGCGCGAGCCTAGTGGCTCCTTGCCCAGGCGGCGCGACACGGCGGGAAAGGCATTCAGCACCGCTTCGCGCTCCCCGCGGCCCGCCGCGGCAATCACGGTGTCGAGCCAGGCGAGGCCGGCCACCGGCGCCGCGCGTCCGAGTTCGGCGTGGAGCACCTCGAAGGGCGCCGGCGCCAGCGCGCGCGCCAGCATCCGTCCCGATTCGAGGAGCCGGTCCACCTCTGCCACCGTGAAGCCTGGTCCACCGCTCCGGACGGCCACGAGCGTTCCCACGGCGTCGTCGCCGAGGAGCATCGGAGCCGCCAACTCACCGCGCTCCACGTCGAAGCGGGGCTCTGCCTGCTCGGCGGCGCCACCGATCAACCCCTTGCCCCAGCCCAGCTCCTGCGGCAACGAGGTAGTTTCTCGCCTAGTCACTTCATGCGATTCGACCAGGCGAAGGATGCGGGCCTCGCGGTCCGCCAGGTAGACGGCAACCGCATGGGCCTCGAGCGTGGCGGCGGCCTGCCGGAGCGCCTCCTTCACGCGGGCCGCGACGTCGCTGACCACTCGTTCCCTCCGCCTCCCGGCCCTGGATGGATAGCGGCGGCGCGCGCCGTGGCGTGCCTCTCGGCCGTCTTGAGGTAGGCAAGCGCGGCCGTCGCGACCTCTGGCCCCCGGTGGCTGTCGCGCGAGAGTTCCACATTGACGAGACCGCGATACTCCATAGCGATGAGCGCGGCCAGGATCGGCTCGTAGCGCATCTCGCCCTGACCAAAGAGCAGGTGCTCGTGAACCGGCCGTCGCGTGTCCTCGGCATGCACGTTGGCGAGCACCGGAGCGACCTGGCGCACCACCTGCTCGGGCGGCTCCGGCTCGGTCAGGAGACAGTGGCCGAGGTCAAGCGTGAGCCCAAGGGTCGGAGAGTCGAGCGCGGCGCGCAGCGCGCGATAGTCAGCGACGGTCTCCACGAGCATGCCCGGCTCGGGCTCGAAGCCAAGACGGACGCCCGAGGCCTCGGCGCGCCTGACCACCGTCTCCACGCCCTCTTGGAGCCGGGCCCAGGAGGTCGTCAGCGCCGCCCCAGCCGGGGCCACGCCGCTCCAGAAGGAGACCAGTGGCGCGCCGAGGTCGCGTGCCACGGCGATCGCGCGCCCGAGGAAGTCGAGGCGTCGGGCGCGCCCCGTCGTCTCCTCGGAAAGGAGTGTCGGCTCGTGCTTGCGACGCGGATCCAGGAGGAAGCGCGCCCCTGTCTCGATGCTCAGCGCGAGCCCGAGGGCGCGCGCGAGGCCGCCGATCCGCTCAACCTCGGCGGCGAGCCCCGGCGCGAACGGGTCGAGGTGGACGTGGTCGAGGGTGATCGCGCAGCCGTCGTAGCCGAGATCGGCGAGCAGACGGAGGGCGTCCTCGAGTCGGTGATGGATGAGGCCATTGGTGATGTACCCGTACCGCAGCCGCGGCACGCTCATGCGCTGGCGAAGCTCCGGCCGAGGACGAACGCCGGGAGGAACAGGGCAGCCACGAGGAGACCCGGAAGCAAGCCGCGCGCGGCGCCGGCGAATGCCGCGTCGAGGAGGATGATGCCGAGCACGGCCGCCTTGATCACGCCGATGATCTGCCGCGGGGCCGGCTCGTGGATCGCCGCGCGAAGCGGTCCGCCCAGCCAGAGGGCGAGCAGGACGAGGAAGACGATCCCGAGCCCGCCGGGCGGCCCCCAGGACGCGAGCGCAATGGCCGCCGAGATCGCCAGCAGCGTGCCGAAGGCCACGGTCGCCGCGCGCACGAGCGCAACCGGCGCGGCGATCACCTCGAAGCGGCTCACGATGGTCACCACCAGGATGTAGAGGAAGAGGACGGCCATCGGCTGGACGGAGGATAGGCCGACCACGCCCACCGAGACTCCCAGGGCAGCGTTGAGCGCGCGGCAGGCGGCCATCGTGGCCGGACCCGCCCACGTGCCCTTGGCCGCGCTATCGTACAGGACGATGGCCGCCGCGAGCAGCGCCGCGATCGCGAGCGGCGCGCGGCCGGCCACGGCAGCGAGCACCACGCAGGCGGCCAGACAGGCGGCGCCGATCCAGAACGCGGCCGCGCGCGCGAGGCGCCCGGAAGGGATGGGGCGCTCGGGTCGCTCGACGGCGTCGAGGGGGGCGTCGAACGCGTCGTTGAGCGCCATGCCACCCGCATAGGCCGATGCGGAAGCGAGGAGCAACAACGCGTTGGCGGGAGAGAGCGGCGCGCCGCTCACAGCCATGCCCATCACGACATCTGCCGGCGCGGTGAAGATGTTCGGCAGGCGGACGAGCTCGAGCAGGCTCCTCAGGCGGCCAGCACGTGTCTGCACAGGAGGGTGTACTGCTCGGCCAAGTTGTGAACGTCCGAGTTCACCGGCGACTTGAAGAAGAAGGCGAGATGGCCAAGCCCGCCCCGCTCGCCACGGTCCGCGGCCAGGTCGACTAGACGGATCAGGTCGAGGATCAGTGGCGCGGCGAGGGCCGAGTCGGACCCCTGCCACGTAAGCTGGAGGGTCATCGGGGTGCCGAGGAATCCGTCGAACTGGACAAGGTCCCAGGCGGTCTTCCAGTCGCCAAGGGTCGGCACGTAGTCGATCCGGACGATCATGTGAGGCTCGTAGCCGAGGATCGCCGGGACGACCTTGCTCTTCGACTCGAGCTTGGACGCGGCGATGGCTGGGTCGGAGAGGGCGAGGCCATCCGTGTTACCGAGCACGTTGAAGCCCGACCAGCTCTTCACCTGAAGGTTGCGCATGCGGAACATCGGCGCCAACGCGCTCTTGAGCAGGGTCTCGCCGGTCTTGCCGTCCTGGCCAGCATGCGGGACGCCGCGCTCGCGGGCGAGCGCCTCGAGGGCAGGCAGCGAGGCTCCGATCGACGGCGTGAAGTTCACATACGGCACGCCGACGTCGAGGGCGGCATAGGCGTAGAGTAAGCTCGCGGGCAGCCCCGGCCCCGCCACACCGGCCTCGAGCTGCATGAGATCGCACCGGGCCAGCTCCGGCGGCGCCGGTGGCTCGGTCGTGGCGAGGTTCACCATGATCACCCGGCGTGCTCCGGTGCTCCGCCGGAAGGCGGCGAGATCTTCCTGCACGCTTCGGATGAACTGGAGCGCCGGCCGGCTTCCGAACAACGGCGGCGCGGGACGCAGGCACGGCTCGGTGGCGGCGAGTTCGTCCTCAAGGTCCCGGACGAGCTGGGGGCTGAGCGGGCCGGCGTCGCGGCACAGCGCGTGGGCGGACTTGATCAGAGGAGTGTCGGTGACGTCGTGACCGCCGAACACCAGCGAGTCAAGCGGAGCCAGCGGCGCAGCGCTGAGTGGCACGCTTTCCGTGACGAGACCGATCGGGCGAGCATGCCCGAGGCGCAGAGCCGCCGCCCCGACGATGGTGGTGGTAGCAACGGCGCCGCGGGCGCCGATCAACCACACAGCCAGTGGGCCGGCGCCCGATTGTTCCGGCGAGGCCGTCATGCGTTCAGCTCCTCCGAGTGGGCTCGTTCGCTTCCCTGGCGAGACGCGAGTTGAGGCTCCCGTCCGGTCCGCGGGGGGTATCGTATCTCCTGCCAGCGAGAGGTGTCAAGGCGCCGCATCGACTCAACCCGAAACTAGCGCCGCCGGCGCCGTTCCAGGACGGGCATCGCGGCGAGCTGCGCCGGCGAGAGTTCCTCCCAGCGGATTCCCTTCGGCTTCGGGAGCGTGCGTCGTGTCCGAATCACCCGCTCGGGAGTCGCGATCAGGTCGAGCGGGACGTCGTGGTCCGTCATCGGGAGTGGCTCGTCGAGCACCTGGAGTTCGTGGACCGTTGTCGCCACGGGCGTGTCCTCGCCGACCGCGCCGAGCTCGCGGGCCAGGGCGAACTCGAGGTCGCTGTACCCGCCGCCCTTGCCGACGCGCGCGCCGTCCGGGCTCACCGCCACGCTGCCGGCGATCACGAGGTCGATTGCCCCGA
>Ga0099827_10001940_pt1 | contig 11147 bp, 8 predicted proteins | sample CZO8metaG_FD_79339 | JGI IMG/M metagenome (GOLD analysis project Ga0099827, IMG submission 79339) | Vadose zone soil microbial communities from the Eel River Critical Zone Observatory, Northern California, USA - CZOApr15con1.8 metaG | ecosystem: Environmental > Terrestrial > Soil > Vadose zone ...
AAGGCGATCAGACCATAGCGCGAGACGCGGCCGTAGGTGGGCTTGAGGCCGACGATGCCGCAGAACGCGGCCGGCTGCCGCACCGAGCCGCCCGTGTCGGTGCCCAGCCCGGCGGCGGCGAGATCACCGGCGATCGCGGCGGCCGAACCGCCCGACGAGCCTCCAGGCACGCGGGTCAGATCCCACGGATTGTGCGTGGGCTTGAATGCCGAGTGCTCCGTTGACGATCCCATGGCGAACTCGTCCATGTTGGTCTTGCCGAGCAGGACCGCGCCGGCGTCCTTCAACCTGGTCACGACGGTGGCGTCATAGGGCGGAACGAAGTTGTCCAGGATCTTCGAGCCGCACGTCGTGCGGACGCCGCGCGTGCAGAACACGTCCTTCAGGGCCACGGGGACGCCGTCGAGCGGGCCACGCGGCGTGCCCTTGCGATACCGCTCATCGGATGCGCGAGCCCGAGCCAGCGCGTCATCACTGGTGACCGTGAGATACGCGCCCACCTTCTGGTCGTGAGCGGCGATGCGCGCGAGGTAGGCCGCGGTCGCCGCCGTGGGGGTCGTCGCCCCCGCTCGGTAGGCGTCGACCAGCTCGTGCAGCGTCAGCCGCGTCGGCTCCGTCGGCAATTCAGTCCTCAATGATGCGCGGCACCCGGAACAGCTCGCCCACGCGGTCGGGCGCGTTGGCGAGCGCGTCGGCCTGGGGCAGGCACGGCCCCGGCTCGTCGTCACGCATGACGTTGACGAGCGGCACGGCGTGGGACGTCGGCTCGACGCCCTCCACGTCGATCGCCTTCAGCTTGTCGATGTACTGGAGGATCGCCGAAAGCTGCTCGCGCATCCTGGCCCGCTCGCTCTCGGAGAGCGCCAGGCGAGCCAGGCGCGCGACGTGCTCGACGTCCTTGTCGGCGATCATCAGTCCATCTCCTCCAGGTGCGCGTACTGGAGCGACAGCCGCTTGCGGCCGACGCTGGCGAAGCGCACGGTGACGATGATGTCGCCGCTCTCCTTCTCGAGACCGACGACCATCCCTTCGCCCCAGCGCGCGTGGCGAACGCGCGCTCCCACGCGGAACGGCAGGTCATCGCCCAATGGCTCGCCGAACGTCGGATCCGGCTCGCTGACGACCGCACCGCGAAGCTCGCCGCCGCTGCGCGGCTCGGACCGCGCGTTGAGCGACGTCAGGTGCTCCTCCGGCATCTCGCGCAGGAAGCGCGACGGCTCGCCCACGCCATAGCCGTGAATCCGCCGGTGCAGCGCGTACGTGAGATAGAGTCGCTCACGGGCGCGCGTGACGCCAACATAGCAGAGCCGCCGCTCCTCCTCGATCTCCTCGGGATCGTCCATCGAGCGGGCGTGGGGGAACACGCCCTCCTCCAGGCCGGTGAGGAAGACGGCGGGAAACTCCAGGCCCTTGGCCGAGTGGAGCGTCATCAGCGTGACGCGCGAGTCGGCGTCCTTCAGCTCGTCGATGTCACTCATGAGCGCGACGGAGTCGAGAAAGCCCTCGACCGTCGCGCCTTCCGTGGCGTGAGTGTAATCCTCGGCGGCGGCGATCAGCTCTTCGAGGTTTTCGAGCCGGGCCTCGGCTTCCGGCGAGCGATCGGCTTCGAGGCTCTTCCGATAGCCGGACGCATTGAGGAGCGTGTCGATCAGGGCCGGCGGCGGGAGCGACGCGCGATCGGCGGCCAGCGTGCGGATGAGCGCGGCGAACTCTTCGAGACCCTTGGCGGCCTTGCCGCGGATGTCGAGCGGTGGCTCGGCGGCGAGCGCGAGCAAGGGCTTGCCGTCGCGTGACGCGACCTCGTCGAGCCGCGCCAGTGTCGTGGCACCGATCCCCCGAGAGGGCGCCCCGATGGCCCGCCTGAACGCCACGTCGTCGGCCGGGTTCACGATCAATCGCAGGTAGGCGAGCGTGTCCTTGATCTCCCGGCGCTCGTAGAATCGCACGCCCCCGACGATGACGTAGGGAATGCGCGCGCGCCGGAGCGCGTCTTCGAGCACCCGCGACTGGGCGTTCGTCCGGTAGAAGACGGCGACACCGTCCCACGGCACGCCCTCGCCCCGGACGGTGAGGATCGTCTGGGCGACGAAGTTCGACTCCTCGTGCTCGTCCCAGGCGCGATAGAGCTTCGCGCGATCGCCCTCGCCGTTCTCGGTCCACAGCGTTTTGTCCTTGCGCTGAACGTTGTGGGCGATCACGCCCGAAGCCAACGAGAGAATGCGTTGCGTCGAGCGGTAGTTCTGCTCGAGCCGGACGACCTTGGTGCCCGGATAGTCCTGCTCGAACTCCAGGACGTTCCGGATGTCGGCGCCGCGGAACTTGTAGATCGACTGGTCGGGATCGCCGACGACGCAGATGTTGCGATGCTCTCCCGTCAGCAGCCGGATGATCTTGTACTGCGCGCGGTTGGTGTCCTGGTACTCGTCCACCAGCATGTGGCGCCACAGGCCCCGATACCACGCGAGCACCTCGGGTACCGTCTCGAGGAGGCGGCCGGTGGAGAGCAGGAGATCGTCGAAGTCCACGGCGCCGGTTTCCTTCAGTCGCTTCTCGTAGCGCGAGTAGACCAGCGCCGCCTTCTTCTCCCACGGACCGCGCGCGTCGCGCAGCGCGTCGGCCACGCTCGTCATCTGGTTCTTCATGTAGGAGATGCGGTGGGCGGCGCCGCTCGGCGTGAACGAGCGCTCGGCCAGCTCGCCCTCCTTCATGCACTCCTTCACGAGCGCGAGGCGATCGTCCTCGTCGTAGATCGTGAAGTGCGAGGGCAGCCCGATGTGCTTGCCGTGTTGGCGCAGGACGCGCACGCACGCGGAGTGGAAGGTGGCGATCAGCGGCGCCCCGACGCCGATCGGCCGGAGCAGCGCTTCCACGCGTCGCGCCATCTCGCCGGCCGCCTTGTTGGTGAAGGTGACGGCGAGCAGGTTGCGCGGGGAGACGCCCTGAGAGGCGGTGAGCCACGCGATGCGGTAGGCGATGACGCGGGTCTTGCCGCTGCCCGCGCCGGCGAGGACCAGCAGCGGTCCTTCACCACAGGTGACGGCCTCGCGCTGAACGGGATTCAGATCATCGAGGAGACGTTCCAGACCGGCCGCCACCGAGACATTGTACCGGCAATCAGCCGGAGCTGAACGCTCTCCATCCCAGCACGAGCCACCCGGCCAGGAAGCACAGCCCACCGAGCGGCGTGATGGCGCCCAGCCAGCGCACGCCGGTGATCGCCAGCAGATAGAGGCTGCCCGAGAAGATGAGCGTCCCGGCCACGAAGAGCCAGCCGGCCGCCGTCGTGGCGCCGCCGGGCCAGCGCGTCGCGGCCCAGGCGACCGCGAACAAGCCGAGCGCGTGGAACATGTGATAGCGCACGCCCGTCTCGAAGGTGGCGAGCATGTCGGGCGTGAGGCGGCCGCGAAGGCCGTGGGCGGCGAACGCGCCGAGGGCAACGGCGACGAAGGCGGAGAGCGAGCCGAGCCCGAAGAAGAGCCGGTCCGTCGCTACTCCACCGTCACCGACTTCGCGAGGTTGCGCGGCTGGTCCACGTCGCAGCCCCGGCGGACGGAGACGTGGTAGGCCAGGAGCTGGAGCGGGATCACCGTGATCAACGGCGCCAGCAGCTCGGCCGCCGGCGGAATCTCGATCACGTGCTGGGCCTTCGAGGCGATGAGCTTGTCGCCGTGGTGGACGATGGCGATCACCTGGCCCTCGCGCGCCCGCACCTCCTCGATGTTGCCCAGCATCCGCTCGTAGGAAGAGTCCCGCGGCGCGATGGCCACGACCGGCAGGCCGTCGGCGATCAACGCGATGGGGCCGTGCTTCATCTCGCCGCCGGCGTAGCCCTCGGCGTGGATGTACGAGATCTCCTTCAGCTTCAGCGCGCCCTCGAGCGCGATCGGGTACTGGACGCCGCGACCGAGATAGAGGAAGTCGGTCGCGTGGCTGAGATGGCGGGCGAGCGCGGCGACCTTGGTGTCGAGCTCGAGCGTCTGCTCGACCAGGCGCGGGATCTCGACCAGATCGCTGATCCGCTTGCGCACGTCCTCGGCGGTGATGGCCTCGCGATGCCGGCCGAGCCACAGGCCGAGAAGGTACACGGCCACGATCATCGTGGAGAACGCCTTGGTGGAGGCGACGCCGATCTCGGGGCCGGCGTGCATATAGATGGTCCCGGTCGCCTCGCGGGCGAGGGCGGAGCCGACGGCGTTGGTGATCGTGATGATCGGGCAGCCCTTGAGCCGCGCGGCCTTGACGGCGCCGATGGTGTCGGCGGTCTCGCCGGACTGCGAGACGGCCACGACAAGTGTCTCCGGCCCCACGATGGCGTCGCGGTAGCGAAACTCTGAGGCGAGGTCGGCCTCGGCCGGCAGCCCGGCCAGGCGCTCGACCATCGCCTTGCCCAGCATGGAGGCGTGGTACGCGGTGCCGCAGGCGACGAACACCACGCGCTGGATCCCGCGGACCGTCGCCGGATCCATGTTCAGGTCCGGAAGGACGATCGTTCCCGTCTCGGGCGCAATGCGGCCGCGGAACGTGTCGGTGATGGCCCGCGGCTGCTCGTAGATCTCCTTGAGCATGAAATGGCGGTAGCCGCCCTTCTCCGCCATGATCGGATCCCACATGATCCGCACCGGGTCGCGCTGCACGGGCTGATCGTCGAGCGTTGAGAGCACCACGCCGTCGGCGGTGACGACGGCCACTTCACCGTCCTCGAGGATCACCACGTCGCGCGTATGGCTCAGGATCGCGGGGATGTCGGAGGCGATGAACATCTCGCCCTTGCCGAGGCCGACGACCACGCTGCCGGCGCCGTGCTTGGCCGCGATGAGGCGGTCGGGCGCGGCCTTGGACACGACCCCGACCGCGTACGAGCCCCTGAATTCGACCAGGGCCGCCTTCACCGCCCGCTCGAGCCGCGGGGTGGTCTTGAGGTGATCCTCGATCAGGTGAGCGATGACCTCGGTGTCGGTCTCCGACTTGAAGGTGTGGCCCAGACCCTGCAGCCGCTCTTTGATCTCGAGGTAGTTTTCCAGGATCCCGTTGTGGACGACGACGAGCGTGCCGCTGCAGTCGGTGTGGGGATGGGCGTTGTCGTCGGACGGGCGGCCGTGGGTGGCCCAGCGGGTATGCCCGATGCCGATCGCGCCGTTGAGGGGACGCTCGCGAAGGATTCCCTCGAGGTTCTTGATGCGCCCGGCCGCCCGCCGGACCTCGAGCGTCCCCGAGGGCGCCAGCACCGCGATGCCGGCCGAATCGTAGCCGCGGTACTCCAGGCGCTTGAGGCCCTCCAGAATGATGCCGACCGCACTCTTGTCTCCGACATAGCCGACAATGCCACACATGGTTAGCGGTGTCCTTCCTTCGGCGTCCGCGCCTTGCGCTTGGCCGCCCAGCCTTCCTTCACGGTCTGGGGGCTGCGCTCGAGGGCAAGCGCGCCCGGTGGAACGTCCTTGGTGATGACCGAGCCGGCGGCCACGTAGGCGCCCTCGCCGATGGTGAGGGGCGCCACGAGACTCGAGTTCGTGCCCACGAAGGCTCCGTCGCCGACGATCGTCTGATGCTTGCGCTGCCCGTCGTAGTTGCACGTGATGGTGCCGGCGCCCACGTTGACCCGCTCGCCAAGCGTGGCATCGCCGGTGTAGGAGACGTGATGGATCTTGGTCTTGCGGCCCACCCGCGACTTCTTCAACTCGGCGAAGTTCCCGATCTCCGCTGCGGCCCCGATGTGGCACCCTGGCCGAAGATGGCAGAAGGGGCCGAGCGTCGCGTCCTCCTCCACCACGGCTTCCTCGATGATGCTGTACGGCTTGAGCACCACGCGGTCGGCGAGACGGCTCCCGGTCACATGCGAGCCGGCCCCGATGACGCACGCGCTACCGATCTCGGTCGCACCCTCGATCACCGTCTGCGGCTGGACGACGGTGTCGGGGCCGATCGTCACCGTGTCCTCGATGTAGGTGCTGGCCGGATCGACGATGGTGACCCCACCTTCCATGAGCCGGTCGAGAATGCGCCGGCGCTGGATCGCGGCCACGGCGGCGAGCTGCTTGCGATCGTTGACCCCCAGCGCCTCGCTCGGGTCGGCGACGGTGACAGCCTCCACGCGGGCGCCCGCCTGAGAGAGGATGGCGACGACGTCGGTGAGGTAATACTCGCCCTGGTCGTTGTTCGGACGAACCTCGGCCAGTGCCGACCACAGGCGGCGGGCGTCGAAGCAGTACACCGACGTTCCGATCTCCGTGATCTTCTTCTGGTCGTCGGTCGCGTCGCGCTCCTCTACGATGCGGGCGACGCGCCCACGCTGACGGAGCACGCGGCCGTAGCCGAACGGATTGTCCACCATTGCCGTGAGCAGGGTCACGGCGGCGCCAGCAGTCTTGTGATGGCTCACCAGACGTTCGATGGTCTCCACCGCCAGGAGCGGCATGTCGCCCGGCAGGACGAGGATCGCTCCTTCACCGCACGCGTCCTTCGCCTGCACCACCGCGTGGCCGGTCCCGAGGCGCTCGCTTTGGATCACCGTGGCGACGCCATCGCCGGCCACCTGCCCAACACCCTCCGTACTGGGGGGAATCACCATCACCACACGATCGGCGAACGTGCGGGCCAGACGCAGCGGATAGGCAATCAGCGGGCGACCACAGAGGCGGTGGAGGATCTTCGGCTGGCGCGAGCGCATCCGCTTGCCCTCACCAGCGGCCACAATAATGGCTGTCAACGCATCCATCGGGGTGTCTAACCTAGCATCCCAAGCAATCCACGCGCCATACCTGAAAACTGGTCAGTTCACCGATCCGTGTTGCGAATCTGAGACAAGAGCCCCTCGAAGCGCGGCGGAAATGCTGCAGTAAACTCCACCCGCTTCTGCGAAATCGGGTGCAAGAATGCCAGCGTGACAGCGTGGAGCGCGAGGCCGTCGGAAGCGATCGGCTGCTTTCCACGTGAGCGACCATACATCCGGTCGCCGACGACGGGGTGGCCGAGTGATGCCATGTGGACCCTGATCTGATGAGTTCGGCCTGTCTCCAGCTTCAACTCCAGGTAGGTGAAGTGGGGAAAGCGCTCGAGGACGCGGTAGTGCGTCACGGCGCGCTTGCCCTTGCCCGGAGGTCTCACCGCCATGCGCTGGCGGTGGTGGGGATCTCGACCCATCGGCGCGTCGATGACGCCGGCCGACAGGCCGACCTTTCCATGGACCACGGCCAGGTAACGCCGGGTGACCGACCGCGCCGCCAGTTGCACCGTGAGCGCGTCGTAGGCCGCACGGGTTTTGGCAAGCACGAGGACCCCGGACGTGTCCTTGTCGAGGCGGTGCACGACGCCGGGCCGGCGAGGGCCGCCGACGCCGGCGATCGCCGGCGCGTGAGCCAGGGCCGCTGCGGCCAGCGTCCCGGTGGCGTTGCCGGCCCCCGGGTGCACGACCATGCCGGCCGGCTTGTCGACGACGAGGACCTGCTCGTCTTCGTAAAGAACGGTGAGCGTGATCGGCTCCGGGATGAGGTCGTCCGGCGGCGGGGGCAGGACATCGATCTCGATCGTCTCGCCGCCGTGCAGCCGATGCGACGCCTTGGTGGCGGCGCCGTTCACGGTGACGTGCTGGCCGGCGATCAGGTGCTGGATGCGCGAGCGCGAGAGGTCGGGCAGTGACTCGGCGAGCCAGCGATCGAGCCGCGCGCCCGCCGCCGTCCGGCCGACGGTGAGCCGGCTCGACGTCACGCCCGGCTCGCGGCCTCGGGCGATGGCCTGGCGATCAGCCGGACGGCCAGCAGCGCGACGCCGACGGTGATGGCGGAGTCGGCGACGTTGAACGCCCACCAGTGGAACCCACGGAAATAGACGTCCACGAAATCCACCACGGCCCCGAAGCGGGCGCGATCGATGAGGTTGCCGACGGCCCCGCCGAAAACGAGCCCGATGGCCACGGTATCGACGCGGCCGCCCTCGGCGAGCACGCGCACGGCGACGCGCGCGAGGATGAGGAGCGCCGCGATCGAGAACAGGGCCACGAGCCAGCGCCACGCGGTGGGCAGACCACCGAGCAGGCCGAAGGCGAGGCCGGGATTCATGACGAGGGTGAAGGAGAGGAAGCCCTCGATGATCGGCACCGGCACGCCAAGGGCCAGCCGGTCGAGCACGATGGCCTTGACGATCTGGTCGAGGGCGACGACGGTGACGGCGACCGCGAGAACCGCGGTCATGACCTCGCGGTCACGATGGGCAGACAGCGCTCGCAGAGCCCGGGGTGCGCGGCGCTCTCTCCCACGCGCTCGGTCCACATCCAGCACCGCTCGCACTTGCGGCCGCGGGCGTGATCGATGCCGATCACGAGGCCCGGGATCTCCTGGCTCTCGTGAACGACGGCAGGCGGCGACGAAGGATGGTCGAAGCCCACCTGCGAGACGATCAGCAGCGTCAGCAGCACGTCACGCTTGCGCCGCAGCAATTCGGGCAGGTCCTCGGGCGCGGCCATGATCGTCACGGCGGCCTCGAGCCCGCTGCCGATGAGCTTCTGCGCGCGCGCCGTCTCGAGCGCCTTCGCGACCTCGCGCCGTACCTCGAGCAGCCGGCTCCACTCGCGCTCGACCGTGTCGTCGAGCCACTCGAGCGGCACCTGGGGGAAGCGCTCGAGGTGCACGCTCTGGGCCCGCGTACCCGGCACGTACCGCCACGCTTCCTCGGCGGTGAACGAGAGGATCGGCGCCATCATCCGGGCCAGCGCACGAAAGATGTCGTACGAGGTCGTCTGAGCGGCACGCCGGCGCGGATCGTCGGGCGCCGAGGTGTAAAGCCGGTCCTTGATGACGTCGAGGTAGATCGCCGAGAGATCCACCGCGCAGAAGTTGTGCACGGAGTGGAAGACCGTGTGGAACTGGTACTCCTCGTAGGAGCGGCGGACGCGGTCGATCAGCCGGGCCAGGCGGTCGAGGATGAAGCGGTCCACCTCGTCCAGCCGCGCGTACGACTGGCGGTCGCGCGCCGGCTCGAAGTCCGCGAGGTTGCCGAGCAGGAAGCGGAAGGTGTTGCGGATGCGCCGGTAGGCGTCGGCGAGCCGGTCGAGGATCAGCGGCGAGAGGCGGATGTCCTCCGTATAGTCTTCGGCGGCAACCCAGAGCCGCAGGATCTCCGCGCCGTACTTCGGCAACAGCTCCTGCGGGCTGACGACGTTGCCCACCGACTTCGACATCTTCCGCCCCTCACCATCCACGACGAAGCCGCACGTCAGCACGGCGCGGTAGGGCGGCGTCCCCCGCGTGGCCATGGCCTCCAGCAGCGACGAGTGGAACCAGCCGCGATGCTGGTCCGAGCCCTCGAGGTAGAGCTCGGCCGGCCAGCCCAGCTCGGGCCGCATCTCCAGCACGGCAGCGTGGCTGCAGCCGGAGTCGAACCACACGTCGAGGATGTCCGCCTCCTTGCGGAAGCGATCGCCGGCGCACTTCGGGCAGCGGGTGCCGGCGGGCAGCAGCTCGGCGGCGCTGCGGAGGTGCCACTCCTCGATCCCGCGGCCCTCGCCGAAGATGCGCGCCACGTGCTCGACGATCCGCTCCTCCAGCAGCAGCGCGTCGCACTCCTCGCACGAGAAGGCGACGATCGGCACGCCCCACACGCGCTGCCGCGACAGCGTCCAGTCCGGGCGGTGCGCGACCATGTTGAAGATGCGTTCCTCGCCCCACTCCGGGATCCAGTGCACGTCGCGCCGGATCGCGTCGAGCGTCAGAGCGCGCAGGCCCTGCCGGTCGAGGGCGACGAACCACTGCTCGGTGGCGCGGAATAGCGTCGGATTCTTGCAGCGCCAGCAGTGCGGATAGGTGTGGGTCAGCGCCACCTCGGCGACGAGCGCGCCGACCCGCTCGAGGTGCTCGACGATCTTGGGGTTGGCGTCCCACACCGTCATCCCGGCGAAGTGCTCCACCTCGGGCACGAAGCGCCCGTCGTCGTCCACGGGATTGTAGATGCGGAGCCCGAGCGCCTTGCCGAGGTCGTAATCCTCCTCGCCGTGACCGGGCGCGATGTGGACGAGCCCGCTCCCGGTGTCCATCGCCACGAAGGACGCGGCGGCGACCTTGCCGGTCCGATCGATCCACGCGTGACGGTATTCGAGGCCCTCGAGCCGGCGTCCGGGGAACGTCGCCATGCGCCGCGGGGCGCCGAGGTGCGCGAGCTGGGCGAACGCCTCGGCGAGCTTCGCGGCCACCACCAGCGTCTCGCCGTCGGCGTCGAGCGCGACGTATTCCTCTTCGGGGCGGACCGCGATCGCCAGGTTGGCGGGCAGCGTCCACGGCGTCGTCGTCCAGATCACGAGGCTTGGACGCGGCGCCGCCGGCGCGTCGGGCAGCGGCGCCACCAGAGGAAACTTCACGTACACCGACGGCGTGCGCTGCTCCTCGTACTCCACCTCGGCCTGGGCGAGCGCGGTCTTGCAGTACATGCACCAGTGAACCGGCTTCAACCCCTTGTAGACGAGGCGGCGGCCGACGAGACGACCGAACTCGCGCGCGATCACGCCCTCGTAGCTGGGCGCCATCGTCATGTACGGGTGGTCCCAGTCGCCGAACACGCCGAGTCGCTGGAACTCGTCGGTCTGGATGCGGACGAAACGCAGCGCGAACTCCCGACACCGGCGGATCTTCTCCACCGGGTTCATGGCCTGGCGCACGTCGACGCCGGGACGGTCGAGGCCGAGCTCTTTGTCGACCTGGTGCTCGATCGGCAGGCCGTGACAGTCGAAGCCCGGAACGTACACAGCATTGAACCCGAGCATCGTGCGCGACTTCACCACGACGTCCTTGAGCACCTTGTTGAGCACGTGGCCCATGTGGATGGGGCCGTTCACGTAGGGCGGACCGTCGTGGAGGATCCAGCGCTGGCGGTCGGCCGAAGCCTCGCGCAGCCGCTGGTAGATGCCGATCTCGGCCCACCACGCCAGCATCTGCGGCTCCATCTGAGGCAGATTGGCCTTCATGGGAAAGGCCGTTTTCGGCAGATTTAGCGTGGGCTTGTAGTCCATGACCGGGAGCGTCATGGTATCACAGCGGTCCGGAGCGGCTACTTGGGGGCGAGCGTCACCTCGCCGCGCGCGGCGTCGATGCGGACGTTGAACTGGTCGAGGAAATCGCGGCCGAGCAGACCGTCGCCGCGCGCGTTGGGCATCTCGTAGGAGG
>Ga0099827_10001942_pt1 | contig 11133 bp, 11 predicted proteins | sample CZO8metaG_FD_79339 | JGI IMG/M metagenome (GOLD analysis project Ga0099827, IMG submission 79339) | Vadose zone soil microbial communities from the Eel River Critical Zone Observatory, Northern California, USA - CZOApr15con1.8 metaG | ecosystem: Environmental > Terrestrial > Soil > Vadose zone ...
CTCGTCGGGTGAGAACGTTCGCGGTGAGGCGGGTTAGCCCGGGCACTGATTCACTTGAAAGATCCTTGACCTCGCCGGGCAGCTCGATGTTCGGCTCTTCGCTGCGGTGTGGCGGAAGGAGCCAGCGAACCCCGTGAACGCGATGTCGATGTACACGCAGGGGCTTCAGGTCCTCGCTGAGCGATTCCACTATCACTGCGTCCAAGCGGGGGAGCGCGGCGTCATCGTCGTGGATCGCAGGACACGGAACCTCGATTTCCAGGTCGCGGCGTCTCACCTCTCGTACATCTTCGGCAATCCCGTCGGTCGCGCCTATACGACACTCGTCGAGGCGCCGATGTTTGTGGATTCCGTGCTTTCGGCCGGTATCCAGCTCGCGGATCGCGTCGGCTCCTGCATCTACGGCTGCTATTACCACCGCCGGTGCGCGACGCTGCCCGGTGTCTTTGTGGGAAATCAGCTCGTGACCCAAGATCAGTTCGACGCGAATCCAGCAGGGCCCTGGACGAGCAGGACGCCCGCACACGACTACAGTCACTGCCACCAGTTCTGGCCGAAGCTAACCGCGTTGCAGTTTAGGAGGACCGACGTTCCCCCTCCTGGACCGGGCGAGACGGTGTCTGGCTATTGGGGCTTCCGCGAGTTGATGTGACGTCCGGCCGGCGGGTGATCAGTGAACGCTCTGGCGGGACGCCGACGGCCGCGCGACCCCGAGCGCCGCGCCAAGCGCCCAGAGCTGCCCTTGTCACGTCGCTCGGAACGGTCGCGCCGGCCGAAGAACCTGGCGGTGGCGCTCCGCGCGATCCGGATTCGTCCTTCTCTGTCCTCCCCTCCGGCTTGGGGTGAGAGGGGCGGCCAGAGAAGTTGGTTCTCTGATTCGCCGAGGGTTCGGCGGCTGTGTGGTCGACCTGGTGGCTGGCGGCGGCTCCGCTGTCGCCGGTTGAGGTAGCGCCCAGGCAACACGCGTAGGGCGGCGGGGCTCTCAGAGGGAAGGGCTCCCCGCCGCATCACTGAGCGGGGGAGGGGCCGCTGGTGTACACGGCAGGCTGGTTCACGCCGCGAGCGCGGTCACCTCGAACGGGATCACGAGCGGGTGACTAGCACGACGGGCACTTCCCGTTGGGGCCACCAGATTTGCTCGAAAATCTCGGTTATTATAGTTATGTTACGCTCCGATCTGCGCCGTGTTAGAAATTTCCATCACGAGGATTCCTGCCAGCGTACTCGCCCGCCTTTGTCTCTGATCGGCTGAGCCCGGACTTCTTCGAAAAAGGTCGTGGACGACGGCGTAGCCCTGCGCCTTGAGACCGATCATCAGCCGGTATGCTACGGCGAGCGGTGGTTCATGGAGGCCCTGCTGGACCTCGGCGGGCGGATGCTCGCCCTGCTCGGCGAGAAGTTCGGGCCTGGCACCGCGCTCGCAGTCGTCGAGCAGCCGTTCGCGGTGCCGCTATCGATCAGGAAACCGGCGAGATCCTGGACCCCGAGTTCGTGGGCAACCTCGACCTCCTCGAGCACGATCCGGAGGGCCGCCTGGTGGTCGTCGACCTCAAGACCTCGGCGCGGAAGTACACGAACCTCCAGGTCGAGACCGCGCTCCAGCTCTCGGTCTACAGCTACGCGGTCGGCCTCAGCCCGTTCGTGAACGGCGACGACGTGCGCCTCCCCTTCGACGTGCTCACGAAGACGAAGCAGCCGGAGCTCCACCGCTACTGGATGGCGCGCGATCGCGCAGCGAACGCGCGGCTGTTCCGGCTGGTCGCGGAGGTGCTGCGGGCGATCGCGGCCGAGGTCTTCCACGCTGGTCGTCGGGTGGCAGTGCAAGGAGTGCCCGTTCCGGAGCCGCTGTTGGGCGTGGGGGTGAGGAGACCGGGCGGCGGGATTCCTCCGGCTCCCCAACCGCCATGATCTCTCAAGAGACCGCTGACCCAGCCGCGCGCTGGGAACGATCAGCGTAGGGCGAGCGCTGCGAGAAGGACTCTCCTCACAGGCGGTTCTTCGTCATTTTGACAGATGCCCGCTCGCGATGCCTGGAGCTTCTCACACTGAGGGCGTTTGACAGCCCGGTCGAGGCAACCGGAGAATGCTGGGTGGAACGAGCGGGAGAGATGGCCAAGACGAACAAAGAGAGCGAGTTGCCCGAAGCGCTGGTCGCGCACTTCCGGGCGGAAGGCGAGACGCTCCGGCGCCAGTGGCTTCGCCAGGTGCGGACGAGCGGCGCCGTCGAGAACCTGATCCGGCAAGGGCTCGAGAACGAGTCCCGAGCGCTCTACACCGCTTTCGTTGACGGTCTGGAACCCAGGAACCATAGCAGAACCGCGGCCTGCGCCCGATCGATCGCTCAGCGGGCCTTGGGGGCGGGAATCCCTCCGGAGCTCCTCATCGACTCCCTCCTCGCCCTTCGGGATGTTCATCGACGCTCGCTCGTCAGGAAGTATGGGGCCGACGGCAGACGGTTCGCGAAGGCGCTCGATATCTATTCTTCGGCGGCGAATCGCCTCCTGGCCCTTGCCGTCCGCGACATCTTCGAGGCGAAGGAAGCAGCGGCGACCAGAGAGGTCGAGCAGCTCCGCACCCTGGTGAAAACCGGGATGATCCTCAGTGCCAAGCTCTCCTTGGAGGCCGTGTTACAACGGATCGCGAACATGGCCTGCAAGGTGGTGGGCGCCCGGTACGGAGCCCTTGGGGTGCTGGACGGGAAGGGCGGGCTCAGCCAATTCATCACGGCGGGGGTCGATGAGAAAACGAAGAGGGCGATCGGCCCCCTGCCGGTCGGGAAGGGTATTCTTGGCGTCCTCGTGCGTGAGGCGAAGCCTCTGCGCCTGAAGGACCTCACGATGGATCCTCGGGCCCACGGGCTCCCGACGAACCACCCGCCGATGAAGTCCTTCCTTGGCGTCCCCATCGTCTCGAAGGGCAAGGTGTTCGGTAATCTCTACCTCACGGAGAAACGGGGCGCGGAGGAGTTTAGCCAAGACGATGAGGACATCGCCAAGACGTTGGCGGCCCAGGCCGCGATCGCCATCGAGAACGCCAGCCTCTACGAGGAGCTCCACCGCTCGTACCAGGAGCTCAAGCGGTCCCAGGCCCTGCTGCTCAGGCAGGAAAAACTGGCCTCTCTCGGCCGGCTGGCCGCCGGGCTGGCCCATGAGCTCAATAACCCACTGAACCACATCGCCGGCTTCGTCGAGGCCCTCCAGCGGCGCGCTGAGGCGGAGACGCTTCTGGCCAGGAAAGAGTTTGAGGACTTCCCTCGCTTCCTCGGGATGATTCAGGGGCAGGTGGATCGGGCCGCCTCGATTATCCGGAGGTTGCTCGACTTCGCGAGGCAGCGAGAGCCGTTCTTCGAGCTGATCGATCTGGACAGGCTCATCTCGGAGTCGGTCTCCTTTGTGGAGCGGCAGGCCGCCGTGGCGAACAAACGGATGGTCGTCCGTCCCCTCTCTGAGCCGGTCCAGCTGAGGGCCGATGCCCAGATGCTTCAGCAGCTCCTCCTGAACCTCCTCACCAATGCCCTCGACGCGATTGAAGGCGATGGCGAGGTGCGAATTGCCGCCGACGTCATCGAGGTGGGGCACGGCGCTCGAGGCCGCCGCGAGATCGTCGAGGTCTCCGTGGCCGACAATGGCCGCGGCATCGCACCGGAGAATCTATCCAAGGTCTTCGATCCCTTCTTCACCACCAAGGAGGTCGGCAAGGGGACAGGCTTGGGTCTCCCGATCTGCCAGAGCATCGTCGAGCAGCATGGGGGCACCATCGAGATCAAAAGCGAAGGCATCGGCAAAGGGGCGCTGGTGACCGTGAAGCTGCCGGTGCAGCGATGAGAGTGGAGTGACGGCGCCATGGGCCGTACCGGCGAAACGGTGAGTCAGATGCGCGTCCTAGTGGTCGACGACGAGGAGCCCTTCCGCGTCTTGATGGAGAGCGAGCTTGGGCGCATGGGGCACGCCGTCCAGTGCGTGAAGAGCGGGGAAGACGCCCTCCAAGCACTGGCCACCCATGATGTCGAGGTGGTCCTCTTGGATCTCAAGATGCCCGGCCTGGGGGGCATGGAGACCCTGAAACGGATGAGGGAGGCCGGCGTCGCCGCCGAGGTCATCATCCTGACCGGCCATCCCGACATCGACGACGCCATTCAGGCCATGAAGCTGGGCGCCTACGACTACCTCACGAAGCCCGCCCGGCTCGCAGAGGTCGAGGAGCTCCTCAAGCGTGCCGCCGAGAAAAAGCGGCTCCAGAGAGAGAACGTCGCGCTGAAGCGGAGGGTGGCCCAGACGGAGGGGCCCCCGCTCATCCTGGGCCGAAGTGCGGCGATCCGCGCCCTGCTTGACACGATCAAGCGGATCGGCCTGAGCGACGCTACCGTGCTCATCCAGGGAGAGACCGGAACAGGGAAGGGGCTGGTGGCCCGGGCTCTCCATCAGGAGAGCCACCGGAGTACCCAGCCTTTCCTGGCGCTCAACTGCAGCGCCTTTCAGGAGCAGCTCCTCGAAAGCGAGCTCTTTGGACACGAGAAGGGGGCCTTCACGGGGGCCGTCCACGCGAAGCCGGGCCTCTTCGAGGTGGCCGAAGGAGGCACGCTCGTCCTCGACGAGGTGGGAGAGATGAGTCCGGCCATGCAGGCGAAGCTCCTCCAGGTCCTGGACGGCGGCGACCTTCGCCGGGTCGGGAGCACGCGGACGATCAGGGTCAACGTCCGCATCCTTGCCGCGACCAATAAGGACCTGGCCCAGGAGGTGCGGGCCGGGCGCTTCCGGCAGGATCTTCACTATCGCCTCAACGTCATCAACGTGAGCGTGCCTCCTCTGAGACAGCGGAAGGAAGACATCCCGCTGCTGATCGAGCACTTCCTGCACCAGTTCCGTTTGCCTGGCCGGCCCGTGAAGACGGTCTCCAAGGAGGCCAGCACCCTTCTCGTCGACTACCCGTGGCCGGGGAACGTCAGAGAGCTCGCTAACACCACCGAGCGTCTCGTGATCCTCTCCCCCGGGCCGGTCATCGGCCCGGTTGACCTCCCCCCGAACGTCCGTGAGCCCCAGCAGGCCCTGGCAGAGGTCGACGCGCCAGACCTCCCGCTCATCGAGATCGAGCGTCGCCACATCGTTAAGGTGCTCGAGCGGACGCAGGGCAAGAAGGCCGAGGCCGCGCGTCTGCTCGGGATCCATCTCAAGACCCTCAACCGCAAGCTCAAGCAGTACCGCATCTCGCGCTGACGCACCCGGGGACAAAACGTCCTGTCCGGGGATAAGACGCGCAGGCCTCGCCCGTTCTCCGGCTGATCTCCCAGGCGCGCCCAGAGTTCCGCGTCCGCGGTCTATCGATTGTTTGGACGAGCGTTACGACGCAGCCTTGTCGTCCCGCTGACCTTGGCATCGCCCTTGCCCTATCCGACAGCGGACACCCATCGCAAAGGGAACGCCAGCAAGAGGAGGATCGGTATGGCGTACGTGATTGCCGAGCCGTGCATCGACGTCAAGGACAAGGCCTGCGTCGAGGTCTGCCCAGTGGACTGCATCTACGAGGGGCCGACCCAGCTCTTCATCCACCCCGACGAGTGCATCGACTGTGGGGCCTGCGAGCCCGTCTGCCCGGTGAAGGCGATCTTCGCCGAGGACGAGACGCCGGAGCAGTGGAGACACTTCATCGCGCTGAACAAGCAGTTCTTCGTGGACAACCCCGGGGTCCAGGCCGCCACGAAGAACTGAGTGGTTCAAGAGAAGGAGCGATACTCATGTGGGTATATGAGTTCACCTGCGGGAAATGCCGCGAGGTGTTCGTGCGTTCCCTCGGACCGGGGCGCGCCGTTCAATGCCCCGCGTGCGGTTCATCGGCACTGGATGCTCGTCTCGATCCGCTGTCGGAGCTGATCCTGTTACTCGTCAGCGCAGCTACCCAAAGTATCCGAGGGCTCCGCCAGAGGATCGGACGCGGCTACGCCATCAGATCGCGCTGGGTCACCGATGCCAGATAGGCAGGTCGTGATCCTCGGAGCCGGCTTCGGCGGGCTCTACGCGGCACTCCATCTCGAAAGGGCGCTGCGTCGAGAGCGATCGGCCAGGATCGTGCTCCTCGACAAGGGGAACTATCACCTGTTCGTCCCGATGCTCCACGAGATCACCTCGGGAGGCGTCGAGCCCCGCCATGTGGTCAGGAACTCCGCCCGCTCTTCCGAAAGACGCGCGTGGACTTCCGGAGAGCCGAGGTCCGGTCGATCGACCTGGAGGGGCGGAGGATCCTGACCGATCAGGGCGAGATGGGGTACGACTATCTCGTCATCGCGCTGGGGAGCACGACGAACTTCTTCGGCGTCGAGGGGGCCGCGGAGACGGCGTTCACCCTCAAGAGCCTCAAGGACGCCGTGAGGCTCCGCAACCATCTCGTGGAGATGTTCGAGCGGGCCGACCTCGAGCAGGATCCTGATCGGCGCCGGCGGCTCCTTACCTTCTCCGTCGTTGGGGCGGGCTGCACGGGCGTGGAGCTTGCGACCGAGCTCCAGGACCTCATCCAGAAGACGCTGCTCCCGAATTACCCGCGCCTCGATGAGCGCGAAGTGCGCCTCGTTCTGCCCGAGGCGTCGGGAAGGATCATCCCCTGCGTCAGCAACCGGTTGGCTTGGCTGGGACTGGACAAGCTCCGGCGCAAGGGAATCGAGGTCCGTCTTCACGCGCCCGTGATTGCGGTCAGCGAGGGCGCGGTCACCTTGGCCGATGGCAAGGGGCTCCCCACCGAGACCGTCGTCTGGGCGGCCGGGGTAAAGGCGAACCCCATCGTAGAAGGCCTGCCAGTGGAGAAGGACAAACTCGGGCGGGTCATCGTCGACGAGTATCTGGAGCTTCCACCGTTCCCGGGCGTCTTCGCCCTCGGAGATTGCGCCCACTTCTGGGATCCCCGCCTCCAGGCCCCCTTACCGCCCACGGCGCAGGTGGCCGTCCAGCAGGCTCGTGCCGTCACCGACAACATCGCCAGAGCACTCCGAGGCCAGGCCAAGCGGCCCTTCGACTACCGCCATCAGGGAGACCTGGTCTCGCTCGGAAGTGGCGATGGCGTCGGGGAGATTGGTGGCGTCGCCTTCTCCGGTCTTCCTGCCTGGCTCCTCTGGCGCGCGGTGTTCCTCGGCAAGCTGATCGGGTGGAAGAACCGGATCCGGGTCGCCCTGGACTGGATCGTCGGCACTCTCTTCGAACGGGACATCTCGAAGCTGGAGTGGTAAACGACACGTGCCGACTTTGAATGGGCGCGAGGGAGAGAGCACCGGCGCCCTCAGCTCGGGGAGTGAGGCGGGTTGTGGCGGCCGGGACCTGCGAAAGAAGGAAGGCACCAGGTGAACGCGGCGCACGACTTCATGGCCACCTTGATTAGCGATCCGGTGATGAGGGAACGCGTTCTGCATGTGTTCTCCGCCCTGCCGGAAAATGTGCAGGAGGAGTTCATGAGGGATCCCGGGTTCGCTATCGGGATCTACGACACGGGACGGTGGGGACGCTCGGGGCTCCTGATCCCGTGTCCTCAACCGGCTCAGGGGAGTCGACTCATTGCCCTCGAGAGGTCGCTGACGGCTCGCTCCCGCGCCTTTGCCCATTACGTGATCGCGCACGAGTTTGCTCATGCGCTCTTGCGGAATCGTGGGCGCCACCCCGAGGAAGACCCGGAAGTGGCTGCCGACTCGCTCGCCGCCGCGTGGGGGTTCCCGCGGCCGGCCACCCTTCCCCTCCTTGGGGCGGATCCCGGGCGGAACCCTCTCTGCTGACCGCGAGCCCAAGAGGAGCGTGGTGATGGACAACCGCCTCGTCAACGCCACCTGGACCTACCACAACGGCACCAAACACTCCTCCGAGAGCGTGCGCACGAGCGCCCATTTCCTTGACTGGCCGAACCAGCCGCTGCCCTTCAAGGTGTATTCGACACTCGAGCCCCTCCCGTTGCCCGGCGACCTCGCGCCCCCCGCCATGCCGGCGCTTGTTGCCATCGGGGCCTCGGGAGCGGGTCCGCCTGGCCCCCACGTGCCCGATCTCAGAACCCTCGTGGGGATCTTGTTCTTCTCCGCAGGTATCACCCGGCGGCGGACCGTTCCCGGGGGAGAGATCCTGTTTCGCGCCGCCGCCTGTACAGGCGCGCTCTATCACATCGAGCTGTACCTTGTCTGCGGTGACCTGCCGGATCTCGGCGCCGGAGTCTACCACTTTGGGGTGCACGACTTCGCACTGCGAAAGTTGCGCGCTGGAGATCACCGAGGCGCCCTCGTGAGGGCGACCGCGGGCGAGCCGTCAATTGCCGCCGCGCCGGCGATCATCGTCTCTACCGCGACGTACTGGCGCAACGCGTGGAAGTACCAGGCACGCACCTACCGACACTGCTTCTGGGACACGGGGACAATTCTGGCCAACCTGCTAGCGGCCTCGGCGGCCTTTGAGGTCCCGGCACGGATCGTGTGCGGCTTCGTGGACGCCGAGGTGAACCGGCTATTGGACCTCGACGTGGAGCGGGAGGTCGCGCTGACCCTCATCCCGCTGGGATGGGATCGAACCTCGCCGGCGGTAGTTGTCCCCGAGGTCGGGCCGCTCGGTCTCCCGACCGAGCCGCTGTCCAAGACCGAGGTCGACTATCCCGTGATCCGGGCCATGCATGCAGCCTCGTCGCTGGACCAAGACGATCAGGTGAGGGCGTGGCGCGGCCAGACGCCGGCAGCGGACCGTCCGGCGCCTTCTGGACATCTCATCCCGCTCCGTCCCCCCGAGGACACCGCGCTGCCGAAGGACTCAATCGCCCAGGTGATCCGCCGACGAGGCTCCACTCGACAGTTCGCCCGGGAGCCGATCACACTCGCGCAGCTCTGCACGACGCTAGACCGGGCGACGCGGGGAGTCCCGGCGGATTTCATCGAGCCGGCGGAAGCGATGCTCAATCACCTGTATCTCATCGTCCACGACGTCGAGAGCCTACCGGCCGGCGCGTACGTGTTCCATCGGGACCGTCAGGCCCTCGAGCTGCTGAAGGAGGGGAACTTCCGGCGGGAAGCTGGCTACCTCGGGCTCGAACAGGAGCTCCCCGCCGACGCCAGCGTGAACGTCTACTTTCTGGCTGATCTCCCCCGTATCTTGGCGCGTTTCGGCAACCGAGGCTACCGCGCCACCCAGCTCGAAGCCGGCATCATCGGCGGGAAGCTGTACCTATCCGCGTACGCCCAGCGACTCGGCGCCACCGGACTCACCTTCTACGACGACGATGTGACGGCGTTCTTCTCGCCGCACGCTGCGGGCAAGAGCGTCATCTTCCTGACCGCTCTCGGCAGGTCCGCCAAGCAACACGCACAGAGAGGCCAGCGATGACACGCCAGCAGGCCGCGCCACGGCACACCAACCGTCTCATCAGGGCGACGAGTCCCTATCTATTACAGCACGCCCACAACCCGGTGGACTGGTACCCCTGGGGGGGCGTCCTCGCGGCTCCCACAGCCGCCGCGAAGCCATGGCGAGGCGCGGTGCCCGGCAGGGCCGATCCACAATTAAGCCCAGAGAGAGGTGCGCGAATGAGCAGTCTGGCGAGCGAAAAGTGCGTCGCCTGCCGCCGCGATGCTCCGCGGGTGACCGCGGCGGAGATAGAAGAACTCAGGCCGCAGGTTCCTGACTGGGAACTGGTGGAGCGGGATGGCATTCCTCGGTTGGAGCGGGTGTTCAGATTCGCCAACTTTGCTGAGGCCCTCGCCTTCACCAACCGCGTCGGCGTCCTCGCCGAAGCGGAAGGCCATCATCCCGCTCTGCTCACCGAATGGGGCCGGGTGACGGTGACCTGGTGGACCCATAAGATCCACGGGCTCCACCGCAATGACTTCGTCATGGCAGCGAAGACCGGTTCACTGGTTGGGGGCTGAGGGGCGCGAGCAGTCGCCCGGTCTCGACGATTATGACGACCGGCATCACACGCGTGGACACACGCACGGGCGACGAAGGGACCACCGCATTGGTCGGCGGCAAGCGCGTGCCGAAAGATTGGCGGCGGATCGCTGCGACGGCCCGATCGGGGGGACGAGCGTGGAGACTACCCCCGGGGAGATCCGTCGCGTCGAGAATCGAGAGGTCCACATCTCCTGGGCCGTGGCGAGGCGGCGTCCGCTGAAGCTCGAGGTGGCTCCCGGTCCCGAGGTCCTTGCCGGGGTGTCCCTGTCCCTCAGCGGGCCGTTCCGATTGCAGGGGGAGCAGGCCCTCAACGGACTCCGACTGTGGGTTGATTATGTCACCGAAGCGGGAGGACTTCCCCTGGGGCCCGCAGGGTCTCGCCGCGCGCTCCGATTGCTCATCCTCGATGACAGGAGCAGGACGAGCCTCGCGAAGGAGAACGTCCTGCGCCTCCTGACCCAGGATCATGTGGATCTCCTCATCGGCCCCTATTCGAGTGGCCTGACTCTGGCAATCGCGCCCCTCACTGAGGCCCACGGAAAGATTCTCTGGAACCACGGCGGAGCTTCGGATGCGATCTTCCAGGGGAGCTGGCGGTATCTGGCGAGCGTGCCCAGTCCGGCCAGCGACTATCTCAAGGCTCTCCCGCTCCTGGTGAGGAGTCAGGATCCCTCGATCGCGCGGATGAGCGTGGTCTACGCAAAGACCGGATCCTTTGCCGCCTATGTGGCCCGAGGCGTGGCGGATGGGGCCAAGGCCGCCGGGTTCGACATGATCCGGTTGATCCCCTTCGACTCGCCGATCCGGGACGCCCGCGCATTGCTCCGGGAGGCCCTCGCAGTAGAACCCGATCTCCTCGTCGGGGCCGGAAGCTTTCAAGATGATGGGGTGATCGTCAGGCATCTGGACCTCGCGAGCCGCGTCAAGACCCTGGCGTTCGTCGGGGCGGGGCTCGAGGCCTTCTATGGGGAAGTCGGGGCTCTGGCCGAAGGGGTGATCGGACCCAGCCAGTGGGAGCCGGCAGCCGATGACGGGCCCCTCACGGGGCCCAACTCCGAATGGTTCTGCTCCGCGTTTCACACGAGATTTCACCAGAGGCCGGAGTACCCCGCCGCCCAGGCCTTCGCGATCGGGATTGTGGTCGGAGAGTGCCTTCGGGGGGCAGGAAGCTTGGAAGATGAGCCACTCCTCAGGGTGGCCCACACCCTGGAGACGACGACCCTCTACGGAGGGTTTCGGC
>Ga0099827_10001951_pt1 | contig 11117 bp, 10 predicted proteins | sample CZO8metaG_FD_79339 | JGI IMG/M metagenome (GOLD analysis project Ga0099827, IMG submission 79339) | Vadose zone soil microbial communities from the Eel River Critical Zone Observatory, Northern California, USA - CZOApr15con1.8 metaG | ecosystem: Environmental > Terrestrial > Soil > Vadose zone ...
AACGGTACGGATCGTCGAACGAAAACCCAATGCCGTCACGCTCCGCGCCCAGCTCTTCCGACCCGGTTACGTGGTGCTGCTTGACCGCTATGACCCGAATTGGCACGCCTCCGTGGACGACCGCGAGGAAGAGGTCTTACGCGCCAATCAGATGTTCCGGGCAGTCCGAGTGGGGGCGGGAGAACACGAGGTCCGGTTTTTTTACCGACCAAGAGGCCTCAAGGCCGGCGCGGTCGTCTCACTCTTGACACTCGGAGTCCTCGGTCTGCTCTGGTTTATGACCTTGCGGCCATCGCAGCGCGCGAATACATGAGCCGCGAGAGCTACGGCGCTCCTGGTCCCGGCTCCCGGCGACTATAGACAACGAAATTGACGAAGTCTTTGACGGGCCTGTAATTTCTGGAAATGTATTCGGCGAGGGCGGGAAAAGACCGGAGGTACTGTTCCGAGTCCTGCTCGGTCAAAGTGATGAAGTAAACCTGGTCATTCCGCGCGACGATGATAAAGCGGGGAGGGCGGCTCCTGAGGTCGTGGAGAAGCTCGTCGTGCCAGGAAGGCGGCGACCAGCGAGAGACCAGCCCCAGGTTGGTTACGAACCGCGTCGGCGGACGCCTCTCGGCCAGGAAGTAAATCAGCGGATCAGTCCCCCAAACGAAAATGCCATCCTGTGCGGTCGAATGCTTCTTGACGTACTCGATGACGCGCAACTGGTCGCCGAAGTGATCAATCGGACGTGACCAGGGGCTGGTCGCGTAGAAAAGGTTCCTGTCACGCCACCAGTCGCGCAGCGCCGCAGAGTCAACGGCCAGGGCGGCCACCTGCGCGGGCACCGGCCAGTAAATCACATTGGCGACGAGGACCCAGACCAAAACGCGCGCGAGCTGCCACCGACGCTCCGCGAACTTGCGCAACAGGGCGCGGATGCCCTCGTAAGCCTTTTCCAGCACATATCCCCAGAGCATGGCGAAAAATGGCAGGCAGGTCTGGAAGTAATAGTCGTGAAAGCGGACCTGCATCGTCACGGAGGCATAACTGAGCGCGCAGGCGAGAAAAATCGGCGCGCACCGTCCAAGCTCCCGCTGCTTCCAGGCAATGAGCAGTGCCGCCGCGGCCACGGCTTCGGTCCAGGAGCCCAGCGTGAAAGTCGTTTGTTCGAGCACCCAGACCCAGTAGAGCGGCACCGCCCGGAAGACCTCGGCTGCGTAGCGCGGTAAAACTTCAAATTGGATTTCTTTGAGCGATTCCCAGGAACCTGAAATCCAGAACAAAGCGAGCGCAAGCACCACCGCGGCAAGAAAGCTCGAAACGAGAATCCCCGCCCGGGGCAGCCATTCGCGCCAGGGAATCCGGAGTCCCAGGCGGTGCGGCTCGGCGTCCGCCTTCGGTCGGTCAAGATAGGGCGCCAGGGTTACCAGAGGCAGGAAGGCGAGGGCGTTATACTTCACCAGGAAAGCAGCGGCCAGCACCAGCCCGGCGCCGACATTGCGAAAGACCGCCCAGCCGTCCTTATTCGCCACCAGAAAATAGCTCGCAAACACAAAGAGCACCACAAAAGTTTCCGGCTGCGCTGCGTAGAGATTGCCGCCCTGGACGTGCCAGGTGGTATTGAAAACGACCGCCACGACGGCCGGGGTAGTCCCAAGATACTGCTTCGTGAACCGGAATATAAAAAAGGAAATCGCAAACAAACAGAGGAGATCGACGACGCCGACTGACCACATCACGGGCCCAAACAGCTTCACGATCACCGCATAGAGGTAGAAAATGCCGGGCGGCTTGTTATCCCACAGGTCCCGGTAGAGGACTTTCCCTTCAAGCAGGCTTTGCCCGATCATGCAATACGCGGCCTGGTCGCGGTAAATCGGGTAGGTCAGTTCGGTAGCGGCGCGGAAGCCAACGAAGACGAGGGCCGCCAAAAGCCAGAGGCGCGACCGCCCCTCAACGGAGAGGCGGGCGGCGATCCCGAGTTCTCTAACCATAATTCAGCGTACGAGCCGCAAGTAGGGCGACTAACCGCCTGCCAGGAGCGTCGAGGCCGTTTCCAGGCCCGCGGCCGGGGCACAAGGGTGCGCATCCTACCACAGGGTCCGCGCCCCCGAGGTTCATTAGTTCCGGCCGACGGTTCATTCCCGCATCCTCTTGTCTCGACGAAACTCGCGCGGGATCTGACCCGCCTCGTCTTCGGATTGGCGAAGGCGCACACCTCTCGGCGCACCCCGCGCGGCAGCCTGAACGAGCCACGGGCCCGGCGGAATTTCAATTGCCCCCAGCCCGGGCAACTTGCGAAGCGGACTTTCCCTTCGCGTTCCCGAACGGCGGGACAGGGTCCTTTTCCGTTTTGATTCGGATCAAGCTGAAGGGGCGCTGCTTGATGGTGTTACTGAACTGCTTCAGGTTCTGGCTGGTGGACCGGATATTGTCCAGGGATTCGTCGATATTTGCGCGATTACTGACCAACACGTCGTCCATCTGACCGATCAGTTGCCGGGCTTCGGCCAGAGAATCGCGGAGGCGGACCAATACTTCGTGGAGTTCCTTCCGGTTCTCGAGCACAACGGCGTTGATGTTTTCCGCAAGGGTGTTTACCCGGCCGATGGCCGCGTTGGCGGTGTCCATCGTGGGGCTGAGTTTGGCGCTGGCGGTCTCGATGTTGGCCAGCGCTCGGGTGACTCGCGGCCGTGACTCGGCCAGCATCGCGTCGGCGTTTGAAAGGACGGCCTCGAGATGTCGGCGGTTCTCGGGGCTCACGACCGCGTTCACGTTGGTAATCAGCTGGTTGGCATTGTTCGCCAGCACCAGGAACTTGTCGTCGAGGTCGTTCACCAGCTTATTGGCGTTCACCGTGACGTTGTTCACGTTATTAAAGACATCGGCCAGCTGGACGATCTCGACGGCGGGGATTTCGCTGCCCGCCGGGAGCAGGCCCGCGTCGCGCGTCCCCGCAGAGACCTCCACGTAGTTCTCGCCCAGGAACCCGAGAGTCGAAATCCGCGCCTTCGAATTCGTGCGAATCGGCGTCTTGGCAGCAACGAAGAGGCGCACGCGGATGCGAGTGGAATCTCCGGGGTCAATCTCCTCGGCCTGGACGCTCCCCACTTTCAGCCCGCCGAAACGGACCAGGCTCCCCGGCTCGATCCCGCCGGCGAACTTGAAATAGGTGGTGTAGGTCACTTTCTTCTTTCGCAGCAAATTCACCCCGCCGACAAAAACCAGACTCGCCAGGAGCAAGATGCCGGCGAGTATCACCACCAACCCGACTTTAACTTCTTCGCGGCTTCGAGGCATAACTTATCCCCCCTCCGGAATTTTCGACCGCGCCCTGAGGCCGGCGGATGAACTCCGCTGATCCCGCAGATTCACGAGGGCCGTCCTTCCGGCGGCCTCAGGTACGCCGGGGCCTCCGCAGTCTCGATCTCAGGAGTACGGTTCAGGAACTGCTGCACGCGCGGGTGCGGATTGGCTCGGATCTCATCAGGAGTGCCGATGGCAATCACCTCACCATGGTGCATCACGGTAATCCGGTCCGCAATCACGAAGGCGCTCGCCATTTCGTGGGTCACGACCACGATGGTCATCATGAAAGCGTGCTTCAGCTTGAGGATCAGGCTGTCGATCCCGGCGGCGGTGATGGGGTCAAGACCGGCGGAAGGCTCGTCGAACAACAAGATATCCGGGTCCATGGCCAGCGCGCGGGCCAGCCCCGCGCGCTTTTTCATCCCGCCGCTGAGCTCCGAGGGCATGTAGTCTTCGACGCCGCCAAGACCCACCAGTTCGAGCTTCATGCGGGTCATGATGCGAATGGTGGAGTCCTCGAGGTGGGTCAGCTCGCGCAAAGGCAAGGCGACGTTTTCTTCGACCGTCATCGAGTTGAAGAGCGCCGCACTCTGAAAAAGCATTCCCATCTTCGCGCGCAGAAGGTTGAAGCGCTCCTCAGAGAGGCAGCACGCGTCCTGGTCCCTGATGTAAACGTGGCCGGAAGTCGGCCGCTCGAGCCGTATGATGTGGCGCAGCAGCGTGCTCTTGCCCGCCCCGCTCCCGCCCAGGATGACCATCGTCTCACCGGCGCCGACGTCGAGGCTGACGTGGTTCAGAATGAGGCGCTCTCCATAGTGGCTCACCAGGTCCACCACCCGGATCATCGGGCCTTCGAAATCGTGTCGCATGGCTATGCCGTGTAGTAAAAAAGCGCCGTAAACACGACGTCCGCAAAGATGATCAGAAAGATGGAGACGACCACGGACGAAGTGGTGGCCTTGCCCACGCCCTCCGCGCCTCCCTGGACGGAGAACCCCTCGTAGCAGCCCACCTTGGTAATAATCAGGGCGAAGATGAGGCTCTTGATCAGCCCCGTCCAAATATCGCGCATCACGAGCGCATCGCGGGTGGCGAACAGGAAAGTGAAGTACGACTGGTCGAGCTGCCAGATTTCAAACAGGCCGCCGCCGAGGATGCCGGCAAGGTCGGAAATCAGCGTCAGGCAGGGCATCATGACGAGCATGGCGAGGTATTTGGGCACGACCAGGTATTTGACGCTGTTGAGCCCCATCGCTTCCAGGGCGTCAATCTCTTCGGCCACTTTCATCGTTCCGATCTCGGCCGCAAACGCCGAACCCGACCGGCCCGCAATGACGATGGCGGTGATGAGCGGGCCGAGCTCGCGTGTCATGGAGACGCCTACGAGCGCGGTGACGTAATAGGCGGCGCCGAACTTCTGGAGCTGGTATGCCCCCTGGAGCGCGAGGATGATGCCGATAAACAGCGAAATCAGAGAAACGATGGGGATGGAATTGACGCCCGCGAGCACCATCTGATGGACGGCGCCTCCCCACTTCAGGCCGCGGCCTTTCAGAGGGGCGACAAAAGTCCAGTAAGCCGATTTTTCCGTGAGGTCGTACAACCCGTCCAGGTAACGGACGAGTTGTAAGGTGTTGCGGCCGATAAAGGCTAAAACACCCGTCATAGCCTGCCCGGACTTCCCCCGCGCCCGGACCCTTTAGGGCCCCTCGAAAGGCCGGGTGGAAGGAATTTTCTCCAGGGCTTCCTGTTCGTGTTGAAAGATGTTGAAGACCTTATGAAGACGGGCCAATTCCAGGACCGAGCGCGCGTTGTTCCGCAGGCCGTAAAGGCCGAGCCGCGTCTTCGTCTGCTGGGAGAGCTGCAGCCCTTCCACCAGCGTTGCGATTCCTGAACTGTCGATGTAGGTCACTTCTTCCATGTTGACCAGGACGCTGGGGATTCCCGAGCGCAGCGCCTTGAGCAACGCTTCGCGCAGGCGGGTGGACGAGTAAAGGTCAATCTCCCCCGCGCAATCCACAATGGTGACGTTATCCGCGCTCCTGACCTGTACCCTCATCGCAAGAAGCCACCCTTCCGGGGAGATACTTGACCATCCTCAGCCGGTTTCCCTCAACGCACTCTCCCTCGTAAGAACTCTCGTCGATGAAACAATTGATAAAAAGCGTCCCCAGTCCTCCCGGGCGGACCTCATCGAGGGACCGCGGGCGAATATCCTCCCGTTTGACCTTCGGGCCCGAATCTTCCAGGACGAATTCGAGTCGGTCGGAAAATGTCCGGATCTCGAGTGAGACTTTTCCGTCGGGACGGCTCAAGTAAGTGTGCCGGATGACATTCGAGACGGCTTCATCAATCGCCAGCGCCAGGGATTCCACATCAGAAGATAAAAATCCCGATTCTTCAGCGCGCCATCGTACCACACCCCTGAGAATGTGCAGCAATCTGGGCTCACTGCTGATGGTGATTTTCATAGGCCGACACAGGGGCGGAGGTCCGGTTCCGGGGAAGGGAGCACTTTCAAGGGCCGTCGTGCCGCAAAGGGACTTCGTTCCGCTCTAGGCCCGATCCCCCGTCTTATAGTCACACGCCTCGCGGCAGTCCGCACAGTAATACTGGCCGTCTTCACAGAGGCGGACACGATAATCGGAGTAACAAAAGGCGCAATAACGTTGGCAGGTGCACCGTTCCTCGGGCTGTTCACAGACGATGCAACGAAACTCCCGGACGGGCATCAGATCCACGCCTCGCGGCCCCGCGCTTGGCGAGAGCCCTTCTGGACAGCCCCATTGTCGTCCATCGGCCAATCAAAATCAATCCGCTTACAGAGACCCACGGCCGGAATTTCCGAACCGCCCGGTCACAGAACGAATCATGCGTAGCAAATTCCTCCGGCGCGAGCGATTCTCACGCTCCTTCACTGCCTTGACCGCCTCTGACGGAGTGTGCTAGGTTGGCGAGTCTCGTTTGAGTTTCATTAAAGACCGATAATTTGAAGGGATCCGGTTGGCCACTCCGGCGGGAATTGCGTTGAAGCGCACGGCGCTGAACGCGGTCCATAAAGCCTCTGGGGCGAAGATGGTCGAGTTTGGGGGCTGGGAGATGCCGGTTGAATATTCGGGCATCACCCAGGAGCACCTGGCGGTCCGACAAAGTGCCGGACTCTTCGACGTCAGCCACATGGGCGAGATCGAAATCCGCGGCCCTCAGGCGCTCGCCCTCCTCCAGCGCGTCACCTGCAATGACGCCTCCCGGCTCCAGACCGGCCAGGCCCAGTATTCGGCTCTGATGTACCCGCAGGGGAGCGCAGTGGACGATTGCGTCGTTTACCGGCTGGGGCAGGACGACTACTTCCTTTGCGTGAACGCAGCCAACACGGACAAGGACTTCGATTGGATTGTCCGGCATAACGCCGTCGGCGCGGACGTCCGGAATGTCTCCGCCAACTACGCCCAGCTCGCCATCCAGGGTCCGCGCGCGCGCGAAATTCTGGCAAAGGTAACCGACGCAGACGCCGGGGGACTCCGAAATTACTGGGCCTGCCGGGCGCGATGCTGCGGCGTCGAAGGCCTGCTGGCACGCACGGGATACACGGGAGAAGACGGGTTTGAATTCTACTTCCCCCCGGAAGAATCAGAGCGAGTCTGGAACGGCCTGCTCGAGGCCGGAAAACCGCTGGGTCTCGTGCCCGCCGGACTCGGCGCACGAAACACGCTGCGGCTCGAGGCAGGCTTCCCCCTCTATGGTCACGAGCTCGACGAGGTGACCACGGTTCTCGAAGCCAACCTGCGCTGGATATGCAAGTTCGAGAAAGGGGATTTCATCGGCCGCGAGGCGTTGCTCGAAGAGTCGCGGAAGGGGCTGCGCAAAAAATTGGTCGGTCTGGTAATGACGGACCGCGGGATCGCTCGCGACGGCTTTCCGGTCTTGATCGGCGGCGAAGTGGCGGGTCGCGTCACGAGCGGCTCTCCCGCCCCGTTTCTCAGGAAGAACATCGCACTCGCCTACGTCCCTCCGCAGTCCGCGGAAGTGGGTCGAGAGGTCGAAGTAGACGTCCGTGGTAAAAAGGCGCCCGCGCGCGTGGCGCCGCTGCCTTTTTACAAACGCGCAAAGCAAGAGCTGTGAGCTCAGCGAAGGAACGCAGGGACGTTTCCCCCTCGATGGACAACGAGTTGCGTGACTTGACCGAGGAATGAGCCGGAATCATGCCCTACCCGCAGGAGCTTCTCTACACCAAAGAGCACGAATGGATTCGGGTGGACGAAGGCATCGGCACGGTCGGCATCACAGACTACGCCCAGAAGGAGCTGGGCGACATCGTGTATGTCGAGTTGCCGAAGACCAGCGACCACGTGACGGCCAACGAGCCCTTCGGCACGGTCGAATCCGTGAAGGCGGTCTCTGAGATTTACTCGCCTGTGACCGGAGACGTTACCGCCGTCAATTCAAAGCTGCAAAATAATCCGGAGCTGCTCAACGCCGACCCTCACGGGGAAGCCTGGCTGGTGCGAGTGCGGCTCTCCGACCCGCGCGAGACCGAGAAGTTGATGACGGCCGAGGACTATGAGGCCTTTATTCGGGAGGTGAAGCAGCGCTGATGCGCTATCTGCCCAACTCTCCGGCCGAACGCGCCGCAATGCTCCGAGCAACCGGCTACCAATCCATTGAAGAACTCTTCGCCCAGATCCCCGACGAGCTCAAGCTCCGCGACCGGCTCAATATTCCGGGCCCCCTTTCCGAGCCTGAAATCCTGGAATACTTCCGGCAGGCGGCCAGCCAGAGCACCCGGGAGTACACTTCGCTCCTGGGCGCCGGCGCCTACTCCCACTATCGCCCGGTCGTTGTGGACGCTCTGATCTCACGTGGGGAATTTTTCACCGCCTATACCCCTTACCAGGCCGAAATCGCCCAGGGCACCCTGCAAGCGATGTTCGAGTTCCAGACTCTGATCACACAGTTGACGGGGATGGACGTCGCCAACGCCTCTCTTTACGACGGCTCGACCGCCGCGACCGAAGCGGTCCTGATGGCGCTGCGGGTAACCCGGCGCCGCCAGGTAGTCCTGCCGCGCACTCTCCATCCCGAGTACCGGCAGGTGCTGGAAACTTACGTCCGCCACCAGGACGTTGATCTCAAGGAGGTCGGCTATTCCCCTGCCGGCCAGATTGATTTCGGGAAACTGCGCCCTTCGGTCACCGCGGAGACCGCCGCCATCGTCATCCAGTCCCCGAACTTCTTTGGCGTCCTCGAAAAGAGCGCGGAAGTCGCGGAGATCGCCCACCGGAACGGCGCGCTGCTTATATTTATCGTCACCGAGCCGCTGTCCCTCGGAATTGTGAAGCCGCCGGTCGAGGCGGATATCGTGGCGGGCGAGGCGCAATCCTTTGGCGTGCCGGTTGCCTTCGGCGGGCCGTACCTCGGATTCCTGTCCGCAAGGGAAACTTTCTTGAGACAAATGCCGGGCCGTTTGGTCGGGCAGACTCAGGACACCGAAGGCCGCCGCGGCTTTGTGTTGACCCTGGCCACTCGCGAGCAGCACATCCGGCGAGAAAAGGCCACCTCCAATATTTGCACAAATCAATCGCTCTGCGCGCTGGCCGCCACGATTTATCTCAGCCTGCTCGGAAAGAGAGGACTTCAGGCTCTCGCCGAGCAGAACCTCGCCAAGGCCCATTACGCTGCCCAGGAGCTCGGCCGCATATCGGGTGTCGCCGTCCCCCTCTCCGGCCCGTTCTTCAATGAGTTCGTCGTCAAGACACCCGTGCCCGCGGAAGATCTGCTCGCGGAACTCAGGAAAGAGAAAATCATCGGCGGGCTCAATCTCGAGAAGTATTATCCCGAGCTCAAGAATCATCTTCTCATCTGCGTCACCGAGACCGTCAGCCGGGCTGCGATTGATCGCATGGTGGCGGTCTATCGGCGGATGGCGCCCCTCCCGAAAGTCTCCGGCCGGGCCGCCGAACTCGATTCGGCGTCCATCGGCCGCAACCGATGAATCGCATCATGGGAAACCCGATTCGACACGCCCGCGCACACGTCACACGGAACGAAGACCTGATTTTCGAGCGGGGTTCCCCCGGCAAGAGCGGCGTTGACCTGCCCCCGCTCGACGTGCCCGCCATCGCCTCATCATCAGCCCTCGGGACGGAGTTCGTCCGGAGCGAGATTGAGGGCTTCCCTGAGCTTTCGGAGCTCGAAGTCATCCGCCACTTCACCCGGCTTTCTACTTGGAACTTCGGATTGGACACGGGGCTCTATCCGCTGGGGTCCTGCACGATGAAGTACAACCCGCGGATCAACGAAGTCGTGGCCCGGCTCGAGGGCCTGGCGACGGACCACCCGTATGCCCCCGAATCCCTGGTGCAAGGCTGCTTGAAAATTCTGGCTGAGACCGCCAGGTGCCTCGCCGAGATCACCGGCATGGACGCGGTCTCGCTTCAGCCCGCAGCGGGAGCGCAAGGCGAGCTCACGGGCACCCTGATGATCCGCGCCTGCCTCGCCGAACGGGGGGACCCGCGGAAATACATCCTGATCCCCGACTCGGCACACGGCACGAACCCGGCGAGTGTCACAATTTCCGGGTACACCGTGAAAAACATCAAGTCCAACGAGCGCGGCTGCGTTGACTTGTCCGAACTCGAGCGGACCATGAACAACGAAGTCGCGGGCCTGATGCTAACCAACCCCAATACGCTCGGCATCTTCGAAACGCAAATCCGAGAAATCTCCGACTTGATCCACTCAAAAGGCGGGCTTCTCTACATGGACGGCGCCAACATGAACGCGCTGGTGGGCATCGCGCGGCCGAAGGAGTTCGGCGTTGACGTCATGCACCTGAACCTCCACAAGACCTTTACGACTCCGCACGGCGGCGGCGGGCCGGGATCGGGACCGGTGGCCGTCAGGGCGTTCCTCGAACCTTACCTGCCCTCGCCCGCCGTCGAGCAACGGCCGGATGGGACTTACCACCTGAACTACGATCGCCCGAAGAGCGTCGGCCGCGTGCGGGCGTTTTACGGAAATTTCGGCATGGCGGTGCGAGCGCTCGCCTACATCCTGGCGAACGGGCCTGAAGGCCTGCGGCAGACGACGGAAGACGCCGTCCTGAACTCGAATTATGTCAAGAGCCGGTTGAAGGACGTTTACGACCTTCCCTATGACGCGCCCTCGATGCATGAGGTCGTCTTCTCCGACCGCCGCCAGGCGGCTCGTGGTGTCCGCACAGGCGATATCGCCAAGCGGCTGATTGATTACGGATTCCATCCCTACACAACTTCGTTTCCTTTAATCGTGTCAGGGGCCTTGATGATCGAACCCACCGAAAGCGCGAGCAAACAGGAACTGGACGCCTTCATCGAGGCGCTCCGCTCAATCGCCCGGGAAGTCGAAGAACAACCGGAGACCGTCCTTAAAGCCCCCTACACTACTCGCGTGTCGAGGCTCGACGAAGCGGCCGCCGCCCGCAAACCTGTCCTTCGCTGGAAGCCGTAGCCTTCAGCCTTTCCTCCGGGGGTGCCCGTGCTTTCGGGTCCTCGATCCGGGCGGCCAACTCGTGCGCGATACTACAGGTAGGGCTTCCCTTAAAATTTCCCCATGGGCTTGTGCATTTCGCTTGTCACAGGTCTCCTTTCGTGCTAGCTTTCCTTTGAAAGTCAGGGGATTGATCGCGCCCACCACTGTTCGATTGCGCCAGCAGGAGCGGCGGGGCTAAAGCGAGCCAGGCCTCAACGGCGACGCGTGATCTGCGATTTAACCGGAAGCGAATACGCCGGCCTTCCGACATCACCTGTTTTTCGCCCTGCCCCGTCCATTAATTCAGCTACCAG
>Ga0099827_10001952_pt1 | contig 11115 bp, 17 predicted proteins | sample CZO8metaG_FD_79339 | JGI IMG/M metagenome (GOLD analysis project Ga0099827, IMG submission 79339) | Vadose zone soil microbial communities from the Eel River Critical Zone Observatory, Northern California, USA - CZOApr15con1.8 metaG | ecosystem: Environmental > Terrestrial > Soil > Vadose zone ...
AGTCGCGGGCGTCGCCGCCGATCACCTCGTCCCGGGTGAAGCCCGTGACACGCTCGCACGCATCATTGAAGAACAGGATTCGTGCGTCGTGGTCGAGGACACAGACGAGCGACATCGTCGTCTCCGTCAGGACCTTGGCGAACTCGTCGCCGAGAATGAAGTCAGGCGTCCGCGACATCGAAGAGGCTCACCTCGTAGTCCTCGAGTGCGAGCCTGGTCGTTCCCAACGTCTCCGCCGTGAGGTCGCCGAGCTGGATGCCCGCCTCGGCGCTCGCCCGCAGCGACTCCTCGTCGGCCCACAACGTGATCACCAGGGTCTTCGACTCTGCGGGACTCCAGAGCCGGATAAGTCCGCGAAAGCCGGAGCTGTCGCGGAGCCAGGGCAGAAGCTGGTCGCGGACGATCTCCAGGCCGAGATCATGCTGCTCCTGGGTGGTCTGGAGGGCATGGAGGCGTGCGAGCACGATGTCGTTTTACACTGTCGCCATGCCCTTCGTGCCCCGTCTGGTGATCGCCTGGGCGATCAATCTCGCTGCCCTCTGGGCCGCGAACGCCATCTGGAACGGCGTGCGAATCGAGGGTTGGAAGGCCTACCTGATCGGCTCGGCCGTCCTTGGAATCGCGAACGCAGTGTTGAAGCCGCTGCTCACGGTCCTGACGCTGCCGCTGATCATCGTCACGCTCGGCTTCTTCTACCTGCTGATCAACATCGCGATGATCGCGCTGGCGGAGTGGATCGCGCCGAACTTCTCCATCGACGGCTTCTGGACTTACGTCGGGACAGTCGCCGTCGTGTGGGCGGTCAACTGGATCGGCGACCAGGTGCTCGGCGACATGGAACGCCGCGTCCGGCCGCGCCTCATCTGACCTCCGGGTTCAGTCCCAGAAGCCGTCGTGCACGGCGCTCGACTCCCTGGGCAGGTGGGGGCCGCTGACCTCAACGGGGTGATCCCCGCGCTCGAAGATCTCGCGCGAGGTGATCGCCAACTGCATGTTCTCCGGATTGTGGTTGGTAATGGAGTGAATCTGCTCCTGGCTCAGGCCGAACACGACCCGCCTCACGTTTCCCCAGTAGATCGCGCCCGCGCACATGGCGCAGGGCTCGGTGCTCGTGTACAGCGTGCACCGCTCGAGGAAGTCGGGCTCGAAGCGCGCGCTCGCCATGCGCATCAGGTTCGTCTCGGCGTGGGCGGTGACGTCCTTGGCGGTGCGGACCGTGTTCTCGGCTTCGAGGACGACGTTTCCCCTGTGGTCGACGAGCAGCGCGCCGAACGGGTGGTTGCCGTGCTCGCGCGCCTCCCGCGCCAGCTCGATCGCGCGCCGGAGGTGCTGTCGAAAACCATTGCTCATCCGCGGCGAAGATACCGTCGCAGTCGGGAGCTTCGCGGCTGCTCCTCGCGCCAGTCGTCGTAGGTCTTGAAGGTTCCCGCCTTTCGCGCGGCGACGATGCATTCCGTGTGCGCGTGCCGCCGCCGGGCCGCGTCGTTTTCCGGTGCAATCACCAAGTGGTCGCTCATCGCATGCAGCTGACGCCCGCAGAGCGGGCAGGTATAGGTCGAGGGCTTCTGGCTGCGCGCGCGCCGGACGGCCCACCAGTCGGTCACCCGTACAGCGTACGAAACGTCAGTCGGCTTGGCGCGGCAGAGGGCACGAGACGAACGGCCGCCCGAGCAGGAACGAGCCCAGCTTGTACGCCTCGCAGCCGCTGCAGAAGCCCGTGGCCGCAGCGAGCAGCGCAAGCGCCGCGACGATGCCGCCGAGCGCCACGCCGAGGGTGGTGAGACCGGCTGCATACGCAACCGTTGCGGCCGTGAGAAAGACGGCCCCGACGAGATTCGCGAAGCGCGGCGGGCGGGCGTCCTCGAGCGCTCCTTCGCCGATGCGCGGCTGCACGAGCTCGAAGTAAGCGAGGCACGGCAGGCAGAAGCGCCGGCCGAGAGTCAGCCCGACGAGCAGCTGCAGGCCGAGCAGGCCGAGCAGCCACCACCAACCGGTTGCGAGCGCGAGCACGGCGAGTGATCCGATGGTCGCCTGGTTGAACCGCGGGGCGCGCGAATCGATCACGTCGAGATCGCGGTAGGGGTCGGCGAGCCGCTTCACTTCCGAAAGTATTGCGAACCGGTGGTAGTCGAGGTCTGCTCTAGGCTTCGACCGTGTTCGTGTCGGCGGACTTCGTCGTGCCTCTTCGTCACGAGACTCCGCAGTTCCGGCTGGAACCTCTTGGCCCGAAGCACAACGACGCGGACTACAGCGCGTGGTCGTCCTCGCTGGAACACATCCGTGCGACTCCCGGCTGGGAGGAGAGCTCCTGGCCGCGCGAGATGACGTTGGAGGAGAACCGGGCCGATCTGCACCGGCACGCGGACGATTTCGAGAACCGCTCCGGCTTCACGTACACCGTCCTCGAGCCGGGCGGCGACGTCGTCGGCTGTGTCTACGTCTATCCGGCCCTGGATGGCCCGCACGATGCGCGGGTGACTTCCTGGGTGCGAGTGAGCCACGCCGGCCTCGACGGGCCCCTCTGGCGGGCGGTGAGCGACTGGCTTGAAGCTGAGTGGCCGTTCGAGAGAGTCGATTACGCGAGCAGAGGGTCGGCGATCCGCTAGCTCTTAATCACCTGCAGCGGGCCCAGGGCTCGTGCGCCGAGCCGTCAAGGTCCCGATCAGAAGCCCGACGATCCAGCCCACGAAGTTCGTGAACGCGGCGATCGCCAAGATCAGTCTTGTCTGCTCGTCACCGCTCTGGATGTGGCGCACGGCGTAGAACAGACCGATCGCAACCGCGAGCGTCAGAAGGGCCAGCACTCTCCGGCGCCTCACCGCTGCAGCGGTGCCTGCCCCGACCATCAAGCCCGGGCCGCCGACGATCACGATTCCCAACAGGAGTTGAGTCACAGTGGGTCTTCATCGGCGCCGCATACGGCACACTCGACCCCCGCCGGTCAGGCGAACTCGATCACGCTGCGGATGCCGTCCTGCGCCTCCATCAGCTCGAAGCCACGGTTGACGTCGTCCAGCGTGAGCTTGTGCGAGACGAAGGCGTCCACGTCGATGTCGCCGGCGAGGTACATGTCGACGAACTGCGGCACCTGGTCGCGTCCTTTCACGCCGCCGAACGACGAGCCTGCCACCCGGCGACCGGTGATCAAGAAGCGCGGGATGACGTCCAGCGTCTCGCCTTTGCCCGCGACGCCGCACATCGTTGCGAGGCCCCAGCCCATGCGCGCCGACTCGACCGCCTGACGCATGACGTTGACGTTGCCGGTCGCCTCGAACGTGTAGTCGGCGCCGAAACCGTCCGTCATGTCGACGATCTGCTGCACGGCCTCCAGACCGCCGGCGAGCGTGTCGGTCGCGCCCTGCCCCCGTGCGAGCTCGAGCCGGTCCTCCGAGAGGTCGACGACGATGATTCGTTCGGCGCCTTGGAGACGGCAGCCGGCGACGGCGCCCAGTCCGACCATGCCCGCGCCGAAGACGACGCACGTCGTGCCCGGTGCCACCTTCGCCGTGTTCATCGCGGCGCCGAGTCCGGTCGACAGCCCGCACGCGAACAGGCACGCGCGGTCGAGCGGCGCCTCGGGATCGATCTTCGCGAGCGCGATCTCCGGCATGACTGTGTACTCCGCAAACGTGGACGTCCCCATGAAATGACGGATCGGCTCGCCGTCGCGCGAGAGCCGCGTCGTCCCGTCCGGGAGGTGGCCCTGGTTCTGCTGCTCGCGGATGGCCAGGCAAAGATTGGTGCGGTGATCGCGGCAGTGCTCGCACTCGCGGCACTGCGGCGAGAAGAGCGTGACGACGTGTTCGCCAGGCTCGACATCCGTGACGCCGTCACCGACGCGTTCGATGACGCCCGCACCCTCGTGACCGAGCACGGTTGGTGAGTAGCCGGACGGGTCGGCGCCTGAAGCGGTGTAGAGGTCGGTGTGGCAGACGCCGCACGCCACGAGCCGGACGAGCACCTCGCCGGCCTTCGGCTCGGCGAGCTCGAGCTCCTGGACCTGCAGCGGAGCGCCGAACTCCTCGAGGACTGCCGCTCGGATCTTCACTGCGCATCGATTGTGACGTGTCCAGGCTCGGAAGCCACTCGCTCGAGCCAGCTGCGCACTGCCGGGTACGGCTCGAGGTCGAAGCCACCCTCGGGCGCGACCTGCGTGTACGCGTAGAGGGCGAGGTCGGCGAGCGTCACGCCGCCTCCGACGAGGTACTCCCTGCTGTCGAGGTGACGTTCCATTGCGGCAAGAGCCCTGTGTCCCGCCGCGGTGCGTTCGGGGAGGCGATCCGCGAACTCGTCCGCGCGACCGGAGTACGCGAGCCAGAATCGGGCCACCGCGATCGCCGGCTCGTGGTCGTATTGCTCGAAGAACATCCATTGCAGCACCTGCGCGCGGTCGTACGCATCCTCTGGAACGAAACGCGTGCCCTCACCGAGGTACCAGAGGATCGCGCCCGATTCCGCGAGCGGCCGACCGTCGTCCAGCACGAGTGTCGGCACACGCAGCGCTGGGTTCAGCCCGCCCAGCACGTCTCCTCGATTCGAACGGTCGACGACGTCCATCGTGTGCCGCTCGTACGGGATGTCGAGGTGCGCGAGCAGCAGGCGCACCTTGTAGCAGTTGCCCGAGACGGGGCTGTCGTAGAGCAGCACGGTCAGCCCCAGGGAAGTCCGTCCCAGCTCTGCGGGCGTCCGTCTTTCCACTTCGGGAACGGTGCGTATGCCTCAGCCGACGAGCTCGTGTCCGTCTCGACGCCCGCGCCGTGACGGATCGCCAGTTCCGAGCGTGGATAGACGGTCTCCTTGTTCTCGACGCGGGCTCCGGTCATGAAGATGACGCATGGCGCGTCCCCTGTTCCGACGAACGAGTGGTTGGTACCGGGCGGGCAGTGGACGAAATCCCACGCTTTGAGCGCGCGCTCCTCTTCTTCGATCAAGAGCAGGCACTCCCCGGCCAGGACGAGGAAGTCTTCCTGCGCGGACTCGCGGTGGTACCGCCCGCCTGACTGGCCCGGCTGCAGAACGCCGATCGTGAAGCCGACCTGAGCGAAGGAGACGTTGTCGCCCTCGAGGATGAAAGCGTCTCCGAGAACATCGTTCGTCACCCAGCGGCCGTCGCGAACGTTCACGACAAACCAGCCCTCGGTTGCGGGCGCGAGACCGCCTTCGGTCTCTTCGAGCCGTGCTTCTTCAACCATCCGCCGGCTAGGCGGTCGCGAACCGCTTTGCAGCTCGGGCGCGAGCCCGTTCCGCTTCGACCTCGCGATTCTTGGGCGCTGCAGATGTCACGAGCTGCTCGAGCAAGCGCTTCGAAGCCGCGGTGACCTCGTCAACCGCGCGGGCGAAAGCTGCCTCGTTCGCCTGCGACGGCTTCGTGAAGCCGCTGATCTTGCGCACGTACTGGAGTGAGGCGTCGCGGATCTCCTCGTTCGTGGCGGGTGGCTCATAGTTGTAGAGCGTGTGGATGTTTCGGCACATGCCCACATCCTAGGAGTTACCCGAAGGCGAACGTCACGCTCACCGTCGCCTCGATCTTCTGGGTGCCCGGCTCGATCGGGACGCTCGAGTCCTTCGCACCTACTGCCATGGGCATGGCCACCGCTCCGCCGCCTTCGACGATCGCTGTGATCTTGCCGAGCGTCGAGCTCGAGGCGGTCGCCAGTGTCGCCGCCTTTGCGCGGGCATCCGCGACGGCTCCCTTGAGGGCATTGCGGTAGGCGGCGTCCTGATCAGAGGCGAGCAGGTTCGGGCCGAAGACCTGGTTCGCACCTGCTCCGGCGGCCGCGTCGACGATGTCGCCCGCGTCGCCGATCTTCCGGACCGTCACGGTGACGGTGTTGGAGGCCGTGTAGCCGACGATCCCATCGCCTTTGTCGTTCATCCGCGGCGAGAGGGAGACGTCAGAGGTCTGGATGTCGGCTTGGGTCACGCCGGCCTTCTTCAACGCTGCGATGACCCGAGCGACCGCCTGAGAGCTCGCCGCGAGTGCCGCGTTCGCCGTAGCGGCCTGGCTGACCGTGCCGAACGCGAACGAGGCACGATCCGGGGTGACGTTGGCCGAGCCGGTGCCGAGGACGGTGATTCCGCCGGATGACGCATCTGCAGCCGGGGCGCTTCGCGCTCCCGAGGGTTGAAAGATCCCGGCGAACGCAGCGATGGCGACGCCGCCGGCGGCGAGTAGTGCGAGGCGAGCGAGCTTCATTGGACACTCCCTTCGGTTGTCTACGACGAGTACGTCGCAGTTCCCCGCGATCCTCACACGATGTGATCGAATTTCTCCGTGGCGACTTTCGAGGAGCTGCTCGAGCATTGGGACGGCGAGCAGGCAGTCATCCACCGTGACCGCGAGAGCGGAGGCTGGATCTTCATCTGCATGCACTCGACGCAGCTCGGCCCCGCGGCGGGCGGGACGCGGCTGAAGGTCTACGACACTCCCGCTGACGGGCTCCAAGATGCGATGCGCCTCTCTGCGGGAATGACCGCGAAGCTTGCCGTTGCAGATCTGGGGCTCGGCGGCGGCAAGGCCGTGCTCGCGATGCCGAAGATCCCCGAGGGCGACGAGCGAAGCGCGTTGCTGCATCGCTACGGAGACATCGTCGCGTCACTGGGCGGCGGCTTCATCACGAGCTCCGATGTGGGTACGGGAGAGTCCGACATGGACGTGATCGCGGAGAGGACTGAGCACGTGTTCGGCCGCAGCCAGGCGAAAGGTGGCGCCGGCGATCCAGGGCCGTTCACCGCCGTCGGCGTCTTCCATGGGATCAAGGCGAGCCTCGCGCACGTGTTCGGGTCAGGCGAGCTGTCCGGCCGGAAGGTGCTCGTCCAGGGTGTGGGCAGCGTCGGTGCGGCGGTTGCGGAACTGCTCGGCCGCGACGGCGCCGTGGTGCTTGTCGCGGACGTCCACGCAAAGCGAGCGGAGACGATTGCGTCGTCGGTAGGCGGCTCCGCCGTCGAGGCAGACCGGGCGATCGGCACTGAGTGCGATGTCTACGCTCCGTGCGCGCTCGGCGCCACGCTAAGCGCTGAGAGCGTTCCGCAGCTCCGGTGCCGGATCGTCGCCGGCTCCGCGAACAACCAGCTCGCCCGACCCGAAACAGCTGAGCTGCTTGGCGCCGCAGGCATCCTCTACGCGCCTGACTACGTCATCAATGCGGGCGGGGCGATCGCGATCAACTTCCTCGAGCTGAACGGCCGGAGCCGGGCGGAGGTCGATGCAGCCCTCGCGAAGATCGGAGACACGCTGACGGAGATCTACGCGCGGGCCGACACCGAGGGCATCACTACGGCTGCGGCAGCGGATGCACTGGCCGCCTCGCGCTTACGTCAGCCTTAGAGTGCTGTCCGGTCGCGGTCGGGATTCGTTACCGAAGGGAGTAGGAGAATGTTGAAGGAGTTCCGAGATTTCCTGTTTCGCGGCAACATCGTCGAGCTGGCGGTTGCGTTCGTGATGGGCCTGGCGTTTGCAGCAGTGGTCAACTCGCTCGTGAACGACTTGATCATGCCCGTGATCGCCATGATCATCGGGAAGCCGGACTTCAACAACCTGACGTTCACGATCAACCACGCGCAGTTTCGCTACGGCGCGTTCATCACGAACGTGATCACGTTCGCCGCGATTGCCGCGGCGGTGTTCTTCTTCATCGTCAAGCCGGTGAACATGCTGCTTCAGCGCTTCCGGTCGTCGGCAGAGGAGGGGATGCCCGACGAAGAGCGGCGGCACCAGGAGCTGTTGGCCGCGCTGCGTAGCAGTTCGTCTTAGGCTTCCTGATCGTGCACGCGCCGGCGAAGCTGAGAGAACGCCATCGAGGGCCGATCATTGGCGTGGACGACCGCGGCTTCGACGAAGCGCGCGCAACGTTCAACGGGATGATCGAACGGCGCCCGGAGCTGATCGCGCGGCCGCTTGATCTCGCCGACGTCGTCACAGCCGTGTTGTTCGCGCGCGAGGCGGATCTGCCGGTGGCCGTCCGTGGCGGCGGACACGGCGTCGCCGGTCATTGCATCGGCGATGGCAGTCTCGTAGTCGACTTGCGTCTGATGCGCGAGGTGGTCGTCGATCCGGAATCACGGACGGCTAGGTGCGGCGGCGGCGCGCTCTGGGAGGATCTCGACACACCGAGTCAGCGCCACGGCCTCGCGACGCCAGGTGGGACCTTCGGCGACACCGGAATCGCCGGCCTGACCCTGGGCGGCGGTATCGGGCACCTGACGCCCTCGTATGGGCTCACGCTCGACAACCTCCTGCGGGCGACCGTGGTTACGGCCGACGGCAGTGTGGTCTCGGCGAGCGCCGACGAGAATACCGAGCTCTTCTGGGCGCTCCGCGGCGGCGGCGGGAACTTTGGCGTCGTGGTCGAGTTCAGGTTCCGGCTGCATCCAGTCGGACTCTTGCTCGGCGGGTCACTGGACTATCTGCTGGAAGATGCACCGGTCGTCCTTCCCGTCTGGCGAGACGTGATGACAAATGCCCCGGACAGTCTCGCGAGCTTCGCGCAGATCTACGGTGATCCCGATACCGGCGAAGGCCTCGTGAACGCCTCGGTTGCCTGGGTCGGCGACCTGGAAGCCGGGCGTGAGGCGATCCGCGAGCTCACCGAGGCACTCTCGCCTGTGAAAAACACCGTCAGGCCGATGTACTACTCCGAGCTGCAGGACATCTATGGACGCATGCCGTTCGGGCTGCGCAACTACTGGTCGGGCCGTTTTCTCGCTGAGCTCTCCGACGAACTGCTCGCTCAGACGAGCGAACAGTTGCTCGAGTCCGAGATCACCGGCGGCGTTCTGTTCGAGCCGCTTCACGGCGCACCAACGCGCGTCCCTTCCGATGCAACCGCGTTCGCCGGGAGAGAGGCGCATTGGAACGCGACTTTCATCAAAGTCTGGACCGACCCCGCTGATGACGAGCGCCAGATCGAGACCGCCCGTACGTACTCGAGGTCGCTCGCGCCGTGGCAGATCGGCGGCGGCTACCTCAACTACGCCTCAGAGGCGTCGGCGGACGGTCTCGAAACGGAGTTCGGCGCACAGCGCTTCGAACGTCTACGAGCGGTGAAGCGTCAGTACGACCCGACGAACGTCTTCCGGTTCAACCACAACATCGCTCCGGACTAAGCGCTACATGCCCTTGGCGAGCCCGACCACATGCCCTTCGGGGTCGGCGAAGAGCGCGATCGTGACCTCTGGCAGCTCGGTCACCGGCAGGATCGTCTTGCCGCCGAGCTGCTCGGCCTTGTCGAGCGTGGCCTGTGGGTCGTCGGTGCCGACGTAGAACGTGACGTGCCCGTTCCCGTCGGCGGTCTGACCGATGCCGCCGCCGATGCCGCCGTCCTCCTTCTCGACCATCGCGTACGGAATGTCTCCGGGAATCTTCTTCGTGTTCCAACCGAAGAGCTCGCCGTAGAACTTCTGGAGCTTGTCGAGGTCTTTGCCGACGACCTCGAAATGCATGACGGAATGTGCCATTGCGTTTTCTCCTCTCTCAGCTAACTGGCTTGCATGTCCTGAGTCAGCCACGGGTCTTCGCCCGGGTCGCCACCGGCGGCGACGATCTCGAGCCGCGGGAGGTAGTGATCCCAGCCGTGCGCATGTGACTCGACCGACTCGGTGGTCGGGAGGTCGCGGTGGACGAAGTGCAGGCTCGTGCCGTCGCCTGCCGACGTCAGCTCGACCTCGATCGTCGACGAGCCGGGCGGCACGCCCTCTTGGCCGTCCCAGCCCCAGGTGAAGACGAGCCGGTGGGGCGGGTCGAGCTCGATGTACTCCCCGCGCGCCGTGTGTCCGGGGATCACCTCGCAGAGGTAGACGCCGCCTGGGCGCGGGTCGAGGTCGGCCTTCATCCCTTTCCAGCGCGTGAGCTTCTCCGGGTCGACGAAGAACTCCCAGACGGTGTCCGGGCTTGCAGCGATCGAGATCGTGCGCTCGATCGAAGTGGTCTCAGTTGTTGCGTCCATGCTTCTTCCGCTCCTCCTTTTCTGCTTCGCGTTTGAGTGTCTCGAGCCGGACGTCCCAGAACTCCTCGAGGAAGTCCTTGAGCTCGGCGAGCCCTTCGGGACGTGCTCGGTACAGGCGCCTCGTGCCGTTGCGTCGCTCGCTCACGAGCCCCGCCTCCTTCAGAACGTTCAGGTGCTGGGAGACCGCGGGCCGCGTGACGTCGAAGTGAGACGCGATCTCCCCGGCGCTGAGCTCGTCGTTGCGGACGAGCGTGAGAATCTGCCGCCGCCGGGGCGCGGCGATTGCTTTGAGTGCGGCCTCCACGGCAGCTATGTAAGCACATTCTTACGTAAGGCGCAACTTAAACAGGTGGGCGTTACCGTTTCAAGCGGTGGCAGGCATAGGCGACGACCTCGCGCGTGGCCGCGAGGCCTATTCGAGCTCGGCGTGGAAGGACGCCCACGAGGCGCTCTCGCGTGCCGAACATGCAGCTCCGCTGGCGGCCGAGGATCTCGAATTGCTTGCGACGTCGGCCTACATGCTCGGCGGCGAAGACGAATGGCTGCAGCTCCTCGAGCGCGCGTGCCGGCGCCACTCGGATGCCGGCGACGTGCTTCGTGCGGCACGTTGCGCGTTTTGGATCGGCACCCAGCTTGCGATCCGGGGCGACATGGGGCCGGCGACCGGATGGCTTGGCCGCGCCCAGCGACTTGTAGAACGCGACGGGAGTGAGTGCGTCGAACAGTCCTACATGCTCCTGCCGGTCGCGATGCAGCACGAGGCCGCCGGGGACTACGAAGGCGCCGCGGCTACGGCGGCCGCGGCGGTGGAGGGCGGCGAGCGCTTCGGTGACAGGGACCTCTTTGCCCTTGCGGCCCACGTGCAGGGCACCATCCTCGTCACGGACGGCCACGTGCGTGAAGGCCTCGTCCTGCTCGACGAGGCGATGGTGGCGGTCACGGCGGGAGAAGTTTCGCCAATCGTCGCCGGAATCGTGTACTGCGGCGTGATCCTGGCGTGTGAGCAGATCTATGAGGTCCGGCGTGCACACGAGTGGACCGCGGCTTTGACGCGTTGGTGCGACCAGCAGCCTGACCTGCTCGCCTTCACGGGCCGCTGCCTGGTGCACCGCGCTCAGCTCATGCAGCTTCACGGCGACTGGCGTGACGCGTTGGAGGAAGCGGGGAGGGC
>Ga0099827_10001954_pt1 | contig 11111 bp, 10 predicted proteins | sample CZO8metaG_FD_79339 | JGI IMG/M metagenome (GOLD analysis project Ga0099827, IMG submission 79339) | Vadose zone soil microbial communities from the Eel River Critical Zone Observatory, Northern California, USA - CZOApr15con1.8 metaG | ecosystem: Environmental > Terrestrial > Soil > Vadose zone ...
CCGCGGCGCGCGCCGCCGATGAGCTGCGCCGCATGACGGATCGTCACACCCGGTGCCGGTGTTCCGAGTAGCTCTTCGTGGCGGCGGCAGTCGGAAAATCCACCCACGGCGAGGCCTTGTCCTGCCGGATCGCGGTCACGTTGAACAGACGGAACGTCTCCGCCGACTTGCCCTTGAGCTGCAGTCCGGGCATCTCGTCGACCGCGATAAAATCCGAGCACGCCTGGAAGGTCGTCCAGCCGATGAGCAGGTTGAAGGCGGGGGCCGCCCCGCAAAATCGCGAAGCCGTGTTCACCGTGTCGCCAAGGGCCGTGTACTGAAGCCGATCTTTGCTGCCCATGTTCCCGACGACGGCGGGCCCGCTGTTCACGCCGATGCCCCAGCTGATCGCCGGCAGACCCTTGGCGGCGAGCCGGGCTTCGAGAATCGGCGCGTGGTTGACGAGGTCGTACGCGCACCGGACGGCGAGCAGAGCATGTTCCGGCTGCGCCACCGGCGCATTCCACAACGCAACGATCTCGTCGCCTACGTACTTGTCGATCGTCCCGTCCCACTTGAGGATGAGCGTGCTCATGTCGTCGAGGTATTCGTGGATGACCGCTTGCACGTCCTCGGCGGACATGCCCTCCGATAGAGCGGTGAACCCGCGGATGTCCACAAACAGCAGCGTGATGTCGCGCCGTTCGCCCTTCGAGATGATCTCCTCGACCGACCTGGAAGATGCCAGCTGCCGCGCGATCCGCGGGTCGACCCAGTGGCCGAAGATCCGCTCGACCTTGCGGCGCTCACGCTCCACGAGCACGTAGCGCGCGGCCAGAGAGAAGCCCGCCGCGAGAACTATTGCCACCGGGGTGTAGATCGGATCCGCCAGGAAACCTGACCGGCCCAGAAGGATGGCGAGCAACGTGTACGCGGCCAGGACCACGGCCGTCACCAGCATCGCCCTTCGAAAGGACAGCAGGTAGACCGCCGCGCCGATCAGCGTACCCATCAACAGCGTGGCGAGCAGATCCGACGAATCGGGCTGCGGCTTTACGTAGCGATCGGCGAGCACTGTCGAGATCGCGTCGCCCATGATCCGGTAGCCGTAGTTCTGGTTGGGAACCATGCATTTGGGCCGGCTGGCAGGGCAGAAAGTCTGATCGTGGCCGAAGCTGACGGCCTGCGAGTACACGTCGTCGGCGTCGACCAGCTTGATGCCGACGACGACGATGTGGTTCGTGATCAAGCCGGGAGCGGGACACCGCCCCTTGGAAGCGGCCAGGTAGCCGCACGTAGGGCTCTTGCCATTGGTGAAGTTGATCAGCATCTCGCCGTTGACGAGTGGAATGGTGTGCTGCCCTAACTGAGCATCGCTTCGGCTGGTCGTTAGAAGTTCGTTCGTGCCATCGGCGATGCGCACGGCCTGCACGAAAGCCGGTAGCCCGCTCGGGTTGTCTGGGCACGACTTTGCGATTCGAATCGGTACACCTCTTACGGCGTTGGCCGGATCAGGAACTCCGAGCTCGCGTCCGGCCACTGCGGCTGCCGCGTTGGCGAACATTGGAAGCGGGGGGTCGTCAGCGGTGCAGACGAGCACCACGTTGCCGGCATCAGAGATCGCTTTCGCCAGCTGTGCATCGCCGGTCCCCGAGTGATCGAGCATCACGTCGAACAGGATCACCTTGGGGTGCAAGCTCGCCAGGTAGTTGATCACCTTCGCGTGTATGTCGTTGCCCCACGGGTAGGGACCGAAAGGTTTGGCCGCGGTCGAGTCGAGCGCGACCAGCGTCACCTGCGAAGAGGGCGCCGGCGCGGGGAACAGCTGGTCCTGAAGCGCATAGAAGAGCGGCGCGACGACTGCCGTTTGCGATGTCGCGGCAACCAGGACGCCCGCGAGCAGGCCCGCCAGCGCGAACCGCCACGCCGATCGCCAGTCGCCAACCCGCTCGCGGACCATGCGCCGGTATCTTAGTTTTGTGCGCGTGACCGTCCCGGACTCGCGCCGGACGGTTCTGCTTTACGTTGCCGCCGGCGCGTCTTTTGCGGCCCTTGCCGCTCGCGGGCTCACCGTTCCGCTATACGCACACGACCTGGGGGCGAGCAGGTTCGAGGTCGGCGCCCTGTTCTCGGTCGCCACCCTCGCCGGCGCCCTGCTTTCCCTTCCATCTGGTGTCCTGGTCGATCGATTCGGCACCAGGGCGCTGCTGGGCCTCTCCTTTGCGCTAGCCGGGGGATCGCAGATCGCGACGGCGTTCACGCCGAGCATCGCACCGTTGTTCCTCTGGCAGATCGTCGGCGGATTGGCCGGCGGCGCGCAGCAGGCTGCGCTGTTCAGCGCAGTGACCGAATCCACGTCGGGCAGCCGCCTCGGACGCGCTATGGGCTGGTTGACATTTTCGATGCAGGCCGGTTTCTTCCTCGGGCCGTCGATCGCCGGAATCGCACTGCGCTGGATCGACATCAGGACCGACATCGCCGTGACCACCGCCCTGCTGATTTTTGCCGTGCCGGCCGCGTTCGCGGCAAGCGGGACGAGACAGCTCTCCGGCGGCATGAACTTCAGGGCTCCCTTGCGAGCGCTGTTCGCGCAACGCTCCTTCCTGCCCGTGTCGATTGGCCTCGTGGCCGCAACCTTGGGCTGGGGCACGATCGGGGCGTTTCTCCCGGTGTTCGGCCGGGAGGCCCTCGGGTTGCCAAGCGCTCAGGTGGGCTACTTGCTTGCGCTCCAGGCGGTGGTCAATGGACTCGCTCGACTGCCCGGCGGCCGGCTCGTCGACCGCGCGCGTCACCGATGGCCGATCGTGTTCGCCGGCGTCCTCGGTTGGTCTGCCGCCTGCGTCGTGCTGGGCCACCTGACCGGGTTCGTCGGTCCCGCCATCGTCCTCGCCGCAGGCACGCCTTTCATGGCCACGGCCTTTGTCGCGATGGGCGTCGTGTTCGGCGACCTTTCGGCCTATTCGACGCGCGGCATCACGATGGGGATGTACGGCACCATCCTGTTCCTCGGGCTTGCGGCCGGGCCGCTTCTGTTCGGGCCGGTGGTGCAGAGCTTCGGCTATGCGCCGGGGTTCACCGCCTGTGCCGCGGTTGCGTCGGCGCTTGCGCTCGTGATGGCGGCCTTGCACGCTGAGCCACTTCGCGGGCGGGTTGAGGTGCCTCTTCCTCCGCCGGCGCCAGGGACTTGAGATACTCGGCCACCACCGCGCGGTGGCTGGGAAATGCGAGCGGGGGCAGGGAATCCGGCGAGAACGTGCCGACTTCGAACATCTCCGCGCCCGCCGCGGCGCGGGCTGAATCGACCAACTGGCCTCGGTAGGCGATGACGATCAGGCTTGGCGCGTCGGTTTTCGCGATGTGAAACACGCCGATCAGCCCGGTCACCTCGACCGCCGCGCTGATCTCCTCGAGGCATTCGCGCACGGCGGCGACAGCGGGGTCCTCGTCGTCGTTCACGAATCCACCAGGCAGGCACCAGAGACCGTAGCCAGGCTCGATCGACCGCCGCCCCAACACGATCCCCCCGCCGGCTTCCACGACCACCGCGGTCGACACCTTCGGGTCGTGCCACAAGATGAAGCTGTCGTTCGGGCAAGCCTCCACCTCCCGACCTTCGATCACGCGCGTCACGAGCGAGGCGCCGCAGTTGACGCAGAAATGTCCCACTCCGGTGGACTGTACCGGCCGGACGCGTCGCAGATCGGGGCAGGCGACCGCCAGGTCGCCGGTCTGGGCGCCTAGGCGAAGGAAGGGGTGGTGCAAGGAGGAGCGCACCCGGTGGTGCGTGCCGAGGCGGCGCCGGGCCCCCTGACGCACGCATCGGCGTCCAGAGCCCCGATATGCGGCGAGGCTGGCCGGGACAGGCCACCAGGGAGATTACGTGGTTACGTTTGCGCGGGCGCTGTGTGCTGCTGCTGCTTGGCCGGCGCCTGCATGTCCGCGACCCGGACCTGGTTGCGGCCGCCCTGCTTGGCGGAATAGAGCGCCTGGTCTGCGCGCTCCATCAAGCTCGTGAACAGAGCCGGCTCATCGGTGGCGGCGACTCCGATGCTGATCGTGAGCTTCAGCCCGCCGGGGAAGGTGGCCGCCGCGACTTTCGCCCGGATGCGTTCGGCGAGCGTTCGCGCTCCAGGTTCGGTCGTCTCGTGCAGGATCATCCCGAACTCTTCGCCGCCGTAGCGCGCGCAAACGTCGGATTCGCGTGCGCCGGTGACGAGGATCGAAGCCAGCTCCGCCAGCACGGCGTCACCGTTGAGATGGCCGAACGTGTCGTTGACCTGCTTGAAGTGATCGAGGTCGATCATCAGGAAGGCGATCGCGTTGTGGTGGCGTTTCGCGCGCTGCATCTCCTGCAGGAAGCGCTGAGCCATCGCGCGCCGGTTCGGCAGCTTCGTCAGTTCGTCCGTGAGCGCGTTTTCCTCCTGCGCCTGGAAAAGCTGAGCGTGCCGGATGGCGATCGCGGCCTCGGAGGCGACTCCGTTCAATAGATCGGCCTGGTCCTCCGTGAGCTCGCGCCATGCGTTTAGGTACAGCTCCATCGCCCCCATCAGCTGGCCGGAACGCTGCACGGGAACGACCAGCACGTGCTGCGGGTGTCCGCCCCCTTCGATTCCGGGAGCGGTGCGTTCGTCGAGCTTCACCACCAGCGGTCGCATGGCGGCGATGGCGGTGCGGACGGGCTCCTCGCCGAGATTGCGGATCGCGCCCCGGGCGCGGTGGGTCAGGTTGTACTCGGCCTCCCTGTGCATCTCCGCCTTGCCCTGCTTGACGAGGTACATGGCCCCGGCGACCGCACCCATGATCCGGCCCGCGTGGGTGAGCGCGACGTTGAGGACCTCCTCCAGGGCGAGCGAGGAGTTGACGGCCGACGCGATCGCCAGCAATAGCGCCGCCCGATCTCGCGCCCCGCTCTCGTCGTCGAGGGCGGCCTGGAGCTCCCGCGTCGTCCCGCGCAGCCGCATCAGCGACACGGTCAGGAGCAGGAAGGCGAAAACCAGCAGGACGGAGGTGACGAGCAGGACAGCCGCGAGATCCAAGGGAAACCCTCCCGGCGCTGAAGTTGTTATAGGTTAACGCCCGAACCTTGGAGTTGGTTCACGATCGCGAGTGAGGACAGTTGTCGCGCGCAAGCGCGATGAGGATGGGACCTACTGATCGCTCCCCCGCGGGACCCCCTCCCTCCTCAGCGACGCAAGCAGGCGTTTGGAAGTGGCGCGCCTGGTGACGGCCGGAGTGAATCCGGCCTGAGGCTCCACTTGGGATCTCGCTGAAAAGGGCAGTCGGGCTATACTCGCGCCGATCTGGAGCCCCTTTCATTCGACGACCTCCCGCTAGGTGGTGAATGGACCACCCGGCGGCGCACCATTTCCGAATCAGAGATCGCGCTGTTCACCGGGGTCTCGGGCGATTTCTCTCCCCTCTCGATCGAATCCGCCCCCGGCCACGCCCGGGTGGCGCCGCCCACCCTCCTGGTCGCCGTGGCGGTCGGGCTGGGCACGATCGACATGCCGGTGCCCTCGGTCGAAGAGTGGGAATGGCTCAACTGGAAGTTTCCCCGCGCCGTGCATGCCGGCGACACGATCTACGCCCGCTGGACGCTGACCCAGAAGCGGCCGCCGATCGGCGGGGCGTCGACCTCGATCGTCGTCTGGCGGGTCGACGTCCACACAGCCGACGGCGCCCTGTGCGCCGAGGGCGAGGTGGGAGCCAAGGTCCGGCGCCACCTGGCCGGGAAGGACCGCGAGCGCGCGTCGGAGCCGGCCGCGGCTGCGGGCGCCGCTGCGTCAGCACCTCGAAGAAGGCGGAGACGCCGGCCGGCCGGCGCCAACGGACCGATCGCCGAGCCTCCGGCGGCAGCCGCGCCGCCTGCGCAGGTGGCCAAGCCCGAAAGGGCGGCCGGAGCCCCGCGCAGACGGCGAAGGCGGCGACCGTCGGGGAGCGCGGCCGTACGTGACGCGGAACCTGCCGGAAATCCAGCGCCCGCGCCGGAGCCTGCGCCTTCTGCCACTGCCGCGCCGCCACCGAGCCGGGCCTCAACCGAGCGCGGCGGCCTGGGCGGGGTCATAAGGCGCCTGCGGCAGCCAAGGCGTACCTAGAGGGGCGGCACCTCTAGGGACTCCAGGTACTCGATCACCCGCCGGGTGAGCTGGGTCGGGGTTGAGGCGCCGCTGGTCACGCCGACTTTCTTGGCGCCGGCAAACCAGCTGAGATCCAGGTCTTCGAACTTGTCGACCAGGTAGGCAGGCTTCTTGCCAAGCTTCTTGACCACCTCGACGAGGCGCAGCGAGTTGGATGACCGGGGGCTGCCGACCACGATCACGAGGTCGACGTGCTGCGCCGCCTCGACCGCCGCCTCTTGCCGCTCCTGGGTCGCCCGGCAGATCTCGTTGTGCACCTCGGCCTGGGGGTAGCGCGCCTTGACCCGGGCGATCAGGTCCTCCGTGTCCCAGACGGAGAGCGTGGTCTGGCAGGTCACCGCGATCCGGTCGCCGTGGAGGTCGAGCTCGTCGATGTCCTCGGGATCCTGGACCAGGTGAACCTTGCCCGGAGCCTCGCCCATCACCCCTTCGGGCTCCGGGTGTCCCTTGCGGCCGATGTAGACGACGTCATAACCCTTGTTGGCGAGGTCGGCGACCAGCTCGTGCGTGCGCACGACGTCCGAGCAAGTGGCGTCGACGGGCTTCAGCCCCAGCTCGATCGCACGCTGCTTCACCTGAGGCGACACTCCATGCGCTGTGAAGATGACCGTCCCTTCCTTGATCTGGTTCAACCCGGCGAAGCGGTCGGGCTGGTCCACCAGAGCGATTCCTTGAGCCTGGAGGTCGTCCGTCGCGTGCGTGTTGTGGACGAGCATGCCAAGCATGTGCACGGGCCCGTTGGTCTCCTCGCGCACCCGCTTGGCGATCCGGAACGCGTCCACCACGCCGTGGCAGTAACCCCGCGGCGTGATCTTGAGGACTTCCATCCTCTTCGGAGTTTACGTGAGCTCTACTTGACGCCCGCGAACAGGTCGTCTTCGGGCAGCTCGGAGCCCGGCTTGCCGCGCGCCAGCTGGAAGTACTCAGTCCCGAACGCCAGCTCGTAGATCTGGCTCGCCATCGTCGTGAACCACGAGTTGGGATCGTTCTGGCTCACGTGCGCACCAAATGCCTTGCGCTTCTGGTCGACATAGTCGTGGACGTCGACGCGAGTCGTCACCAGCTCGTCCGGCGTGCCGGCGATGCGCATGTTCGTGTTCTGGCGCTGCGCCTCTTCCGGCACCTGCGTCAAGAACGCCTCCATCATTGAACGAGGTATCGCTGTGTAGTAGAGCTTTTTCGGAGACCAGCCCTCGCGCTCGAGCAAGTCCAGGGCAGCATTCGTGACGTGGTGCGCCTTGATGTGGTCGGGGTGTCCGTACACGCCGTCTTCGGCGTAGGTCACCACCACGTCCGGGCGCTCGTCCCGCATCAACACCGCCAGCTTGGCGGCTGCTTCGTCCAGGCGCGCCTGGTGAAAAGAGCGCGGGTCCTTGTTGTCCGCCGTGTCGACCATGCCCGAGTCGCGGTAACCGAGAAACTCGATGCGGTCGACTCCGAGAATCTCGCCGGCGGCCTTCAGCTCTTCGGTCCGGATCTCGCCCAGCCGCGGCCGAGAAGTCGCTTCGTCCATGTTGTGGATCTCGCCGACCTCGCCGCGCGTCGCGGTGGCCAGGACCACGCGATGGCCGTGGGCTTTCGCCTTCATCATCACACCGCCGGTCGAGATCGCCTCGTCGTCGGGGTGGGCGTGAACGAGCAGCAGTGTTCCCATCAGTTACCTGCTCCCATCAACATGTCGGCCAGCTGCTTGATTCCCCCGTGCCCCGGTCCAGGGATCGTTCGGTCGGCGGCGGCGATCACCTCCGCCGGCGAACCCTCGACCGCGACTCCGAGTCCGGCCCACGCGATCATCGAAGCGTCATTGCGCCCATCGCCCACGGCCACGCTCTGATCCCGCGGGATTCCGAGCCTGTCGCAGAGGAAGGCAAGCGCTGACGCCTTGTCGCTCTCGACGCTGGTGAACTCGAGATAGGTTGGCGTGGAGGTCGCGACGTTGAGCCGGCCCTCCCACCGCTTGCGCGCCTCGGGGAGAAGCGCCTCGAGGGTCTCGGCGGTTGAAACGATCACCAGCTTGGGCGTGGTCGGGCTCATCGCCGTCTCCAGGTCACCGACGACGTGAATCTCCATGCCGGCGTGGTTCGCGTACTCGTGCGCCTCGGGCCTATCCCGCTCGACGATCAGCTTGTCGTCTCGATAAGCCTGCACGTGCAGGTCCCGTTCCCGCGCGAAGCGGATCACCTCCATCGCCAGGTTGTGGGTCACGCCGTGGTCGAGGATCTTCGTGCCATCCGGCAGGCGGATCTCCGCGCCCTGGTAGCAAATGATCGGGCCGTCGAGGCCGAGCCTCTCGACCCAGGGCAGCGCGCCCGGAAACGGCCGGCCGGTGCAGGCGACGACCGTCACGCCGGCCTTGAGGATCCGGTTCAGCGCCGCGACGTCGCGTGGGTCGAGGTTCAACTTCAGGTCCAGGATCGTGCCGTCGAGGTCGAGGGCCACCAGCCGGTAGCGCAAAGCTAGAGGCCCGGCGCGGAGCTTCGGCGAGAGCTGCGGTGCCCAGGTGGTCCAGCTGCTAGGCGCGGCCGAGCATCGCAGCGCGCGCATCCGTTGATGCGTGAGCGAGAAGCGCAGGCCGCAACGACGCAGATGGGCCGCATGGGCGCCGCAGATCCGTCGAAGATTCCGTGCCGAGCCTCTTGGCTTATCTCTTGACCTCGGGATTCAGAATGTTCGGCGGGCGGCCGCCGCGAACCGCCGTCGCCATGTTGCGGGCGGCCATCGCGGACATCTCAGATCGGGTGCGGACGGTCGCGCTCGCGATGTGCGGCGCGAGCACCACGTTCGGCATTGGTATCAGGCCCGGGTGGACCGCCGGCTCTCGCTCGTACACGTCGAGACCCACGCCCGCCAGCTTCCGTGCATTCAGCGCGTCGACCAGCGCCGCCTCGTCGACGACCGGTCCGCGCGAGGTGTTGATCAAGATCGCGGTCCTCTTCATCTGGCCGAACTGCGGCGTACTGAGCATGTGATGCGTTTCCGGAGTCAGCGGCACGTGGACCGACACGAAGTCGGACTCGGCAAGCAAGCGTCCCAGGTCGACGCGCGTCGCGCCCAGATCCCGCTCGGCGTCCGGAGGCAAAGGCTGAGGATCGTAGTACAGCACGCGCATGTTGAATCCCTTGGCCCGATGCGCGACGCCGCGGCCGATCCGCCCGACGCCGATCAGACCAAGCGTCGCGCCGTGGACGTCCGCACCGAGCATCATGTCGATCGCCCAGCCTCTGAACTGTCCCTGGCGGGTGAAGCTGTCGGCCTCGACGATCCGTCGCGCGGCGGCCATCAGCAGAGTGAACGCAAAATCGGCGGTGGCATCGTCGAGCACGCCCGGCGTGTTGGTCACCATCACCTTGTGCGCCGTGGCGGCCGCGACGTCGACGTTGTCGAACCCGACCGCCACGTTGCTGACGATCTTCAAACCGGGAGTCGACAGCACGGTGTCGCCGATCGGATCCATCAGCTGGCTCACGATTCCGACGCAGCCTTCGGCTGCGCGCCGGATGCTCGCCTCGTCGAGTGGCTGGCCGGCGGGATAGGCGACGACCTCCGCGGCTTCTGCCAGGATCGCCGGACCGGGGTCCAGGATGGGGTGCATCAGCAGGACGCGAGATCGCCCACCCGTGCTCATGGATTCAGTCCCAGCTCCTGTGCGATCGGTTTCAGGGCATCGCGGACGATCTCCACGTGCTCGTCGAAGGGTATACCGAGCGCCTCTGCTCCTGCGACGAGCTCATCACGGTGCACGCCGCGAGCAAACGCCTTGTCCTTCATCTTCTTGCGCACGGTGCTCGGCTCCACGGCGCTCAGCGACTTGTCGGGCTTGACCAGGGCGCAGGCGATGATGAAGCCGCACATCTCGTCCACGGCATTGAGCGCCTTGCGGATGTTCGAGTCGCGCGGGACGTCCAGGTAGTCGGCATGGGACGCGATGTCCTCGAGGATGTCCTCCGGCCAGCCGCGCTCGCGCAGCATCGCGATTCCGCGCATGGGGTGGAGGTCGAGTGTCGGGCCCGACTCGTAGTCCCAGTCGTGGATCAGACCGAGCACCGCCCAGCGCTCCTCGTCCTCGCCAAAGCGGCGCGCGTACGCACGCATCGCGGCCTCGACGCTTCGCATGTGGCGTCGCAGCTGGTCTGATTTCGTAATCGAGGTGACGAGCTCCCACGCTTCGTCTCGACTCGGCGCGCTCAAATCAGAATCTCCTTCAAGGCTTCGAGCAGGCGCTCGTGCTGGTCCCGGGTGCCGACCGTGATCCGGAACCAGCCGGCGATCGGTTCACGATCGTAATGGCGGACGAGGATCCGCCGCTCCCGCAACGCGTCGGCGACGCTTGCCGCAGCGTTGCCCAGAGGAGGCTTGACGAAGACGAAATTGGCCTCCGAAGGCGAGTGCTCGAAGCCAAGCTCGTTGAGCTGGAGCTCCAGCCAGCGGCGCTCGGCGACGACATGGTCGACGATCTGGCGGTGGTGCTCCTCATCCTCGATGGCGGCCACGGCCGCCACGATCGCGAGCCGGTCCAGGTTGTAGGAATCCTTGACCGCATCGAGGTCTGCGATGAGCCGCGGACTCCCCAGCGCGAAGCCGATTCGCATGCCCGCCAGGGCGTAAGACTTCGACATGGTCCTGAGGATGAGGAGGTTCTGGTGCCTGGCCAGCAGCGGAACCTGCGACTCGAAGGCGAAATCGACGTAGGCCTCGTCCAGCACGACCACGCCTTTGGCGCGATGCACGGCGCGCTCGACCGAGGCGGTGCCGTGCCAGGTCCCGGTCGGCGAGTTGGGGTTGACCAGGAACTTCAGTGGCGCGGGGTCGTCCAACAGATCGGATGACCAGGTGAACATCTCGTTGCTCGGGTGGGGCGAGGGAACGGCGTCGTGCAGCCGGCAGAGCGGCTCGAGCAGGGGATAGGTCGGGGTCGGATAGGCGACGCGGTCACCTGCGCCTATGAACGCGCGGAAGCACATCTCGATCAGCTCGTCGGCCCCGTTGCCCAGCGAG
>Ga0099827_10001959_pt1 | contig 11098 bp, 9 predicted proteins | sample CZO8metaG_FD_79339 | JGI IMG/M metagenome (GOLD analysis project Ga0099827, IMG submission 79339) | Vadose zone soil microbial communities from the Eel River Critical Zone Observatory, Northern California, USA - CZOApr15con1.8 metaG | ecosystem: Environmental > Terrestrial > Soil > Vadose zone ...
ATGCTCGACTTCCGGCCGACGAGCGACTACTACACGATGGCGATCTACGCGTTCCACCAGTCGTTCCAGATCAGCGAGTACGGGCTCGGTGCCGCGATCGCCGTCGTGATGGTCCTGTTCATGTTCGCAGCCACGCTCGTCTATCTCCGGCAGATGCTGAGGACGGGGGAGGTCCGATGAGCTCGGTCACGCAGATCGCACCGACGCCGGTCTCGCCGATGGTGCCGCGCAGAATCGGGCGGCGGCGCCGGGTGCGCAAGCTGGGCTGGAACCTGCTCGGCTTGGCGGTGCTGTTCGTGATGGTTTTTCCCGTCTATTGGATGATCGCGACGGCGTTCAAGCCTGGGCAGAAGATTCTCAGCTACACGCCGCAGTGGTTTCCGACCAATCCGACGCTGTCGAATTTCAGGGACGCCGTCGACCAGCCGTTCTTCTGGAACGCGGTGAAGAACAGCCTGATCGTCGTCAGCTCGGTGGTCGCGCTCTCGGTCGTGCTCGCGTTTCTCGCGTCGCTTGCACTCGCAAAGTTCCACTTTTACGGACGCAAGGCATTCATCGTCCTCATTCTCGGCGTCCAGATGGTGCCGCTCGCGGCGTTGATCATCCCGCTCTACATCCTGATGTCGCGGCTGGGACAGGTCGACAAGCTGACCGGCGTGATCGCGATGTACCTCACGTTCGTGCTGCCGTTTACGGTCTGGACGATGCGCGGCTTCCTGCTCGGCATCCCAAAGGAGCTCGAGGAGGCGGCCATGGTTGACGGAGCCACGCGCTTCGGTGCCTTCGTGCGCGTCCTCCTGCCACTCGTTGGGCCCGGGTTGGTCGCGACTTCCATCTTCGCCTTCATCCAGGCCTGGAACGAGTTCATCATCGCGTACGTGTTCCTGCACACTCCAGCGAAGCAGACGCTGATGGTGTGGCTTGCGTCGTTCACGACGCTACGCGGAACGGACTGGGGGCCGCTCATGGCCGGCGCGACGCTGTGCGCGCTGCCAGTGGTCGTCTTCTTCCTGCTCGTGCAGCGGCGGATTGCATTCGGCTTGACCGCCGGGGCGGTGCGGGGCTGATGGCCGCCATCGAGCTCGTCCACCTCTCGAAGGTCTACGGCAACGACTTCACCGCGGTCCGTGACCTCAACCTGGACGTCGCCGAGGGCGAGTTCATGGTGCTGGTCGGCCCGTCCGGCTGCGGGAAGACCACGGCGCTGCGGATGATCGCCGGGCTCGAGGAGATCACCTCGGGCGAGATCCGGATCGAGGGGAAGGTCGTCAACGACCTCGCGCCCCGCGACCGCGACATTGCGATGGTCTTCCAGAACTACGCGCTCTACCCGCACAAGAACGTCTACGAGAATCTCGCGTTCGGCCTGCGCATGCGGAAGGTGCCGAAGGCCGAGCAGAAGCGGCGGGTCGAGGAGATTGCGCGCATCCTCGGGTTGGGAGACATGCTGCAGCGCCGGCCGGCGCAACTGTCCGGAGGGCAACGCCAGCGCGTCGCGATGGGCCGCGCGATCGTGCGCGAACCGAAGGCGTTCCTGATGGACGAGCCGCTGTCTAACCTCGACGCGAAGCTACGTGTGCAGATGCGGGCGGAGATTGCGCGCATCCAGCAGACGCTCAAGGTGACGACCGTCTACGTGACGCACGATCAAGTCGAGGCGATGACGATGGGCCACCGGGTCGCCGTGATGCGCGACGGCGAGTTGCAGCAGGTGGACACGCCGCAGCGCCTGTACGACGCCCCCGCGAATCTCTTCGTAGCGAGCTTCGTCGGCTCGCCTCCGATGAACCTCTTCGAGGCGGTCGTCGAGGGCGACAACGGCAGACTTGTCTGCCGGATCGGCGACACCGAGCTCGAGCTCCCTGCCGACGTTTCGTCCGCTCGTCCGCTACTCGCGAACTATGCGGGCCGCCGCGTCGCGATCGGCATCCGCCCCGAGGACGTACGCGAAGCGTCCGGCTGGGACGGCGCGCGCCTGCGCGGCCGCATCCTGCTCGTCGAGTCCCTCGGCTCGGAACAGCTCGTCCACATCGAGATCGCCGCGACACCGCTCGAGCGCTCCGATCTCGTCGACACCACCGCCCAGCCCCCGGGCCCCTCCCTCGGTGTCGACGATCTCGAGCGTGCGGTGACACTCCTCGGCCGCTTCGACCGGCACCTCCTCCTCTCGCCGGGCGAAGCGGTCGAGGTGGCGATCGACCCGCGACTCCTGCACTTCTTCGACCTGGAGACGGGTGTCGCGATCCCGACGGTCGACGTGCCGGTCGTCGCGCCGGTTGCGAGTTAGCCGTGCGACTCGGAGTCGGGGCAGCGCTCGTCGACGGGAACCTGGTTCCCGGCGACGTCGACGTGGTTGACGGTCGCATCGCCGGGGTTGGTTTGAGCTCGCCGAACGGAACGGGGATCGCTTCTCCGGGCTTCGTCGATCTGCAGGTCAACGGGTTCGCAGGTGTCGACTTTTTCTCGGCCGACGCAGAGGGTTACGGGAAAGCGGGCGAGGCGTTGCTCGCGTGCGGCGTGACCGCCTACCAGCCGACGTTCATCACCTCGCCCGAGGACGAGTTGACGGCGGCGCTGCACGAGGTTCCACTGAACGGTTCCTCGCCGCACATCATCGGCGCGCATCTCGAGGGCCCGTTCATCGCGCCCGAGCGGCTCGGGACGCATCCGGCCGAGTCGAGGCGTGACCCCGACTGTGATCTCCTCGAGCGGCTGCTCGCTGCGGGACCGGTGAGCCATGTCACGCTGGCGCCCGAGCTGGAGGGCGCGTACGAGCTCATGGAGCTGCTGAGGCGGCGCGACGTGACGGTCTCCTGCGGCCATTCGAACGCGACCGCCGTGGAAGCGCGCGCAGCGTTCGCGCGCGGAGCGAAGACGGTGACGCACATCTTCAATGCGATGCGTCCGTTCGCCGCGCGCGAGCCCGGCCTTGCAGGTGCGGCGCTCGTGACGGCTGACGTCGTCATCCAGGTCATCCTCGACGGCGTCCATCTCGCCGACGACACGGCGCGGCTTGTCTGGCAGGCCGCCGGCGGGCGGGTCGCGCTCGTCACCGATGCGATCGCCGCGGCCGGCGCCGGCGACGGCAGCTACACGCTCGCCGGGATCGACTTCGAGGTCGAGAACGGCGTCGCGCGCCGAGCGGACAGTGTGCTCGCCGGCAGCACCGTGCCGATGATCGAGGCGGTCCGGAATCTCGTTGCGCTCGGCGCGCCGGTGGGTGCTGCTCTGGCGGCGGCAAGCGAGGTGCCCGCACGGGTCGCCGGCCGTCCTGAGCTTGGGAGTCTGGAGCCCGGGACGGCGGCGGACGTCGTCGTGCTCGACGACAGGCTCGAGATCGTGCGCGTTCTCGCCGCCGGCGAGGACGCAACCGGCTGACGTGAACCCCTCGGGCGGGGGAGGCGGTTCTTCGGCCCCCGCCTACGGTACGACCAGGCCTGCGGCCTGCGCGCCTCGGCGTGCGAGCGAACATGGAACTGCGGCAAGAGACACTCCTCGCGGAACCGACCGTGCCAACGGTCCAGCTCGCGCTGCCGCCGCCGCTTTCGCCGCCCTGGAAGCTCGGCCGCTTTCGCTTCTACCTGCGGGTCCGCACCCGCTTCGCCTTCTCGGTCGTCGCGGGCCTAGTCTGGGCCGGTCTCTCGACCTGGATCGCCCTCGGCTGGATCCACGAACTGGCCCAGGTCGTAACGCTCCCCGTGGCCGTAGCGGTGATCGCCGGAATCGCCATCCTCCCGGGTTACCTCAACGTGCAGCTCGTCTCGTCACTCCTCTTCGACCGCCCTCGCCCGATCGACTTCACGCAGGACTACCCCGACGTCACGCTGCTCGTCGCCGCGTACAACGAGGAAGCCGGCATTCGCGAGACACTGGAGTACGCGCTCCGGCAGGACTACCCTGGTCGGCTCGAGGTCGTGGTCGCCGACGACGGTTCGACCGACTCTACGACGGAGATAGCTGCCGCGGTCGCCGCCGACGACGCCCGAGTTCGGGTCGTGACGACGATGCACGCCGGCAAGTCGGAGGCGTTGAACGCGGCGCTCCTGACGGTTCGCACGGACGTCATGGCGACGATCGACGCGGACACACTGCTGATGCCGTACGCCCTCAAGCGTGCCGTCGGGCGAATGCTCTCCTCGCCTCCCGACACCGTCGCCGTCGCCGGTTCGGTGCTCGTCCGCAACTCCCGCGCGAACCTGCTCGCGCGTGTGCAGGAGTGGGATTACTTTCTCGCGATCGCGTCGGTCAAGCGACAGCAGGCCCTCTTCCAGGGCACGCTTGTGGCCCAGGGCGCGTTCAGCGTGTACCGCACGGAAGCTGTGCGGCGCGCGGGCGGCTGGCCCAACAAGATCGGTGAGGACATCGTCCTCACCTGGGCGCTGATCAGGAACGGCGGCCGCACCATCTTCGAGCCGACTGCGATCGCGTTCACGGACGCACCGGTCCGGTTCCGGCATTTCGTCCGCCAGCGACGGCGCTGGGCGCGCGGGATGATCGAGGGTCTTCGTGAGCATGGGCCGAGCCTGCTCCGCGGGCGCCGGCTGCACGTCCATGCGGTCGCTGCGAATTGCCTCTTCCCGTACCTGGATACGGTCTACACGATTGCGCTGCCGGTCGGTCTCGTCCTCGCGCTCCGCGGCAACTTCCTCATCGTCGGTCCGATGACCGCGGCCGTGCTCCCGATCAGCTTGACGATTGCCTTGACGATGTACCTGCGCCAGCGCGCAGTGTTCCGGGCGCTCGACCTGCGTGTGCGGCGGAATCTTGCGGGCTTTCTCCTGTACGTACTCGCGTACCAGCTGGTGATGTCGCCGATCTCTGTCTCTGGGTACGCAGCCGAGCTCGTGCGCTCACGTCGAGTCTGGTAACCCGCCCGGCCCTTCGTCGACCAGTTTGCGCGGCGCCGGCGCGCGACGGCTTCCTGGATCCGTTCTCGTTGTGAGAACATATGTTCGTGTTGGGCGCTGCGACGATCCTTCACGCCGACCTCGACGCGTTCTACGCGTCCGTCGAGCAACGAGATGATCCGCGTCTGCGCGGCCGGCCTGTCATCGTCGGCGCGGGAGTCGTGCTGGCAGCTAGCTACGAGGCCAAGGCCTTCGGGGTGCGCACCGCGATGGGCGGCAGGCAAGCGCGGCGGCTGTGTCCGAGCGCGATCGTCGTCCCGCCCCGGATGTCGGCCTACGCAGAGGCGAGCAAGGCGGCTTTTCGCGTCTTCGACGACAGCTCGCCGCTCGTCGAAGGGTTGTCGATCGACGAGGCGTTCCTCGATGTTCGCGGGCTCGAGCGGATCTCGGGCACGCCTACCGAGATCGCCGCGCGGCTTCGACGGGACGTGCGCGAACGAGTCGGCCTGCCGATCACGGTGGGCGTCGCGAGGACAAAGTTCCTCGCCAAGGTGGCGAGCGGCGTCGCCAAGCCCGACGGCCTGCTCGTCGTGCCTCCCGACCGCGAGCTGAGCTTTCTCCACCCGCTGCCGGTCGAGCGTCTCTGGGGCGTCGGGCCGGCGACCGCGAGGAAGCTCCACGAGCGGAAGATCTCGACGGTCGGTGAAGTGGCCCGGCTCTCCGAGACCGTGCTCGTGACGATCCTCGGCCGGGCGGCGGGCCGCCATCTGTATGCGCTCGCTCACAACCGTGATCCGCGGCCGGTGATCGTCGGTCGCCGCCGGCGCTCGATCGGTTCGCAGTGCGCGCTCGGCCGTTCCCGGAAGACGCCCGAGGCCGTCGACGCCGTCCTCGTCTCGCTCGTCGATCGTGTCACGCGCCGGATGCGCATCGCCGGACGCGTCGGCCGCACGGTTGTGCTGCGATTGCGCTTCGGCGATTTCTCGCGGGCGACGCGGTCGCACACGTTGCCTCAGCCGATTGCGCACACGCAGACGATTCTGCTCACCGCTCGCTGGCTGCTCGCGGGTGCGATGCCGGAGATAGAACGCCGAGGCCTGACGCTCGTGGGCGTCGCCGTCGCCAATCTCGAAGACGACAGCGCCCTTCAGCTCGTGCTGCCTCTCGACCGCTTCAGCGGCACCGCTCTCGACGTGGCGCTCGACGAAGTGCGTCGGCGATTCGGATCGACGGCCGTGACCCGTGCCGTTCTGCTCGGGCGCGAGCAGGGATTCACGGTGCCGCTCCTCCCGGATTGATCGACGTGGCAGCATCAGGTCGGTGAAGACGCTCGAGATCGACACGCCGTTCGGCACGGCGAACGCGCATCTGGACAGCGCAGACGAGCCGCGGGCCGCGCTCGTCCTCGGTCACGGCGCTGGTGGCGGGGTGCAGGCGAAAGACCTTGTCGCGGCGGCGCACGTCGCATACTCGGTGGGACTGAGCGTCGCGCTCGTCGAGCAGCCCTATCGGGTCGCGGGTAGACGTTCTCCCGCTCCCGCGCATCACCTCGATGCGGCGTGGACGGCGGTGATCGACCATCTGGTTGCAGGCGAGCTGCGCGGTTTGGCGCTCCTCGCCGGCGGGCGGTCTTCGGGCGCGCGCGTCGCTTGCCGCACTGCGGAGGCCGTGGGCGCCATCGGGGTGCTCTGCCTCGCGTTCCCGCTGCAGCCGCCCCGCCGAAAGGGTGCCGCCCTCCCACCGAGCCGCCTGGTCGAACTCGATGCGGTGATGGTTCCGACGCTCATCGTGCAAGGGACGCGAGATCAGTTCGGGATTCCGCCGGCCACGAAGTCGCGCACAGTGGTGCAGGTGGCGGGCGATCACAGCCTGCGCACCGATCTTGGTGCCGTGGGTGAGGCGGTGCGAGCCTGGCTTCTTCGGGTCGTGCCTTAACCGGACTATTCACAGGCGGATCCGGTATCGGCGCTCGACGATGCTAATGCCGGAACCGAGCCGGATCTGCACAATTGCAGTGACAAGACCGCGCACGCGGCCGAGGTAGTGCAGCGCCAGGACGGCGCGGCCTCCGGGGAGGAGCGCGCGTCGGGCAAGCGGGCTTAGGCGCGCCACTTGTTGGCCGCGCCGAACCAGCAACGCAGTGACGCGGCCGCGGAGCTGGACGGTCACGTTGCCGCGGTTCGCGACCGAGACGAACATGAACCGCGCGTCGCGCCGCCGGTGGACGCGAAGACCGCCGAGTGTGAGCTGGCGCACGATGCGCCCGGGCACGACCATCCTGACGCGGACCCCGAGGCGCACCTGCACATTGAGGCGACCACCGCGCAACGGGCGTGTCGTCAGGAGGACGAGGACCTGATGGTCACCGGGTTCCGCGCGGCGGGGTAGCTTCACTCGGAGTGTCAACATCGCGCTCTCGCCGGAGCGGAGCACCAACCGTGCGGGCACGATCTGGAGCCACGTCTTCGCCGCCGTCGGCCGGCCGAGAGTTCGCCGCGTAGCGTCGACCACGACCCGCTCGGCACCATCGTTCCGCACCTTGATTGTTCTCGAGCCCGGCGCCGCGAGTGCGAGCCGTGCGGGTGAGACGGAGAGCGCGACGCGAGGCCGGTCGGCGCCCGCCCCCTCTGCGGAAGGGGCGGACGCCAGCACAAGCGCGGTCAAGCCCGCGAGCGCGAGGGCCGGTCTCACCGGGCGACGGCGGTGAATGTCACCGTTGCCGTGTAGCGGCCGGTAGCGACGAGCGGCAATGCGGAGGAGAAGCCGATGTTGGTCGCCCAAACATCTCCGCCCGCTGCGCTCGACGTGGCCTTCGTGCCGACAGTCAGCCCTGTCGCCGGAGTGATTGGAATCGGAACAAGAGCGCCGCCGGTCAATGCGCCTCCGAGCGCTCCGCCTGCGGGTGCGGTGGCCGAGAGCGCCAGCGGAAGGTCTGCTGGAGCAAAAGCGGTCCGAGCGACGACGAGCGAGTAGCCGGCCGTGTTGTTGCTCGACACGGTGACCCGCTCGGGAAGCGGCCCCGGCCTGTCGCCGGACGTGAACGTGCCGAAGCTGAGCGCCGGACGGTCGAGCGAAACGGAGAGGACGGAAGCCACGTCGAGATCGACGCTCATGGAGCCGCTCGGCCCGGGGGAAGCGCCCGTGCACAAGTTCTGCGGGGAGGCAGAGTTCCGGGGCGCGGGGGTCCCCGCCGCGAAGTCCGTCGCGTTGTCGCCCGTATCAGTGCAGCCGTCGTCCGCGCGAAGCGCGGCCGAAGTGTTGGAAAGACCCGCCGCCGAGCCCGCACCCTCGAAGTCGCTCGCGCTGCCGTAACCGACGAAATCCTCCACGAGCGGGTCGGCGGAGCAACTCCCCGCCGAAGCGCCGCACGTGAGTGCTGCAGCACCCCGAACGAGCGCGATCTTCCCGCTGGTGCTGCCGAGGTTGCTCGTGCCGGTGGCGTCCGCGGCCGGAAGGGCGGCGCCGACGTCCGCGTTCGATGCGAGCTGGACCAGGTAGTAGCGGCCGGGCGCGATCGTCCCCGTAAGTGCGGTCGTCTGCCAGGTCGTTCCCGCTGCGGTGGCGTACTGCACCGTCCAGCCTGACAAGTCGACGGACCCGGATCCGGCGTTGAAGAGCTCGACGTAGTCGTTCCGGAAGGTGGCGCCGGCATTTCCGCCGCCGCCGTAGATCTGGCTCACCACTACACCCGACGCGCCGGCGCCGGCGGCCGTAGGGAAGAGGAGCAATGCGGCGACGAATGCGAGCAGCAGGACTCTTGACATGTGCGCTCCGATCGTTGAGGAAGGAATCTCTCCGTGATAGATCGGAGCGGAAGCGAGCGAAAGGGTCCGTCCACATTCCGGCGCTATTTCTGTGCGCTTCGGTTACGCGTGATAGACGCGCCGGACGCCGACGAGACGCGCCCCGTAAGACGAGCGCGCCAAGCTCACCACCTGGACTCGGGTGCCGGAGTGTGGCGCGTGCACCATGCGGCCCCGGCCGATGTAGATGCCGACGTGTCCGCGCCCTGAAAAGAAGAGCAAGTCGCCGGCCTTCATTCTTGATCGCGCTATGCGCCGGCCTTGGTCGTAGAGCGCGTACGAGCTGTGCGGAAGTTCAATGCCCAGTCGCCCGTACGCCCAATCGACGAGCCCGGAGCAGTCGAAGCCGTCGGCGGGGGAGGTGCCTCCCCATCGATAGGGCACGCCGACCGCTCCGACGGCGATCGCCGCGGCGCGCTCGCCAGTGGTTAGCTTCGGAACCGCGGGGATCGGATCGTGCCGAGTCGGCGCCGCCGCTGCAACTGCCGCACCGTTCGGCGGGCGAGCGCAAGCACAGGCGAAGACGATCGCGGCAAGTGCGAACGCAGGCAGGAGGCTGCGGAGGGAGGTCGGCATGGAGGAGAGAGAACGACGGGCCGCAAATCACGTGATTTCGCAGCCCTGGCCTGTTCTTAAGCGTCGGAGCGTAGTCAGAAAACCACGGCTGTCTACCCCCAATTTGTTTTCGTGGCATCGGCCACACACCCATGAAGGCACCGGAAAGCAGGGAAGGAGCAGGAGAAAGCGGGAGCAACGGGACTCGAACCCGCGCTTTACCCTCACGATCCGCTTACGAAAGGGGCCGTCGAGGTGCTGACCGCGGGGCGGTTGACGAGTCCGTCGCCGAATTGAGAGTTCTGGCGATTGGCGCGACAATCCTGACGTGACCAGTTGCGCCCACTGCGGGGCTACGCTTCCCGCGGACGCGCGCTTTTGCCCGGGTTGCGCCGCTCCCGTGGAGCGGAGGCCGGTGCAGTCCGAGGAGCGCAAGCTTGCGACGGTGCTCTTCGCTGACCTCGTCGGCTCGACCGCGCTGGGTGGCTCGCAGGACCCCGAGCGCACACGCGCGCTTCTCGACCGCTTTTACGACGCGATGGCCGCGGAGATCGAGAGCGCGGGCGGGACGGTGGAGAAGTTCATCGGCGATGCGGTAATGGCTGCGTTCGGGGCGCCGACGGCGCTAGAGGATCACGCCGAACGGGCACTGCACGCCGCGCTCGCGATGCAGCGGCGGCTCGCCGAGCTCTTCGGCGACGAGCTTGCGCTGCGTATCGGTGTGAACACCGGCGAAGTAGTCGTCGGTCAGGCGCGTGAAGGCAGCTCTTTCGTCACGGGCGACGCTGTCAACGTGGGCGCTCGGCTCGAGCAGGCGGCATCGGCGGGCGAAATCCTCGTCGGCGAGCGAACCGCCGCTGCCGTTCGGGGCGCGTTCGAGCTGGAGGAGCCTGTCACGATTGAGGCGAAAGGCAAACCGGACGGCGTCGTCTCGCGGCGGCTCGTCCGCGCGCTCTCGCTGATGCGCCCGCGCGGCGTTGGCGGCCTGCACCAGGCGTTCGTCGGCCGCGAGGAGGAGTTCGACGAGCTTCGCACCGCCTACGAGCGGGTCGCGCGCGACGAGCAGCCACGGCTTGTGACCATCGTCGGCGACGCCGGCGTCGGCAAGTCGCGGCTCGCGCGAGAGGTGTGGGCGTGGCTCGCCGCGCAGGAGCGGCAGCCCATCCAGCGCACCGGACGCTGCCTCTCGTACGGGCACGGCACCGCGTACTGGCCCCTAGCCGAGATCCTGCGCGAGCACTTCCGGATCCTCGACAATGATCCGCCGGCCGTGGTGGCCGAGCGGCTCGGCGGCCGTCGCTATCTGGGCTTGACGCTCGGCCTCGACCCGGGCGAGGAATTGCACCCGCTCAGGGCTCGCGAACGTCTACACGATGCCTGGGCAGAGTTTCTCGGCGAGCTCGTTCGTGAGCGTCCCGCGGTCGTGCTTGTGGAGGATCTGCACTGGGCCGATGAGGAGCTGCTCCAGCTGCTCGACTCGCTCGTGGCGCAGGTGGTCGGGCCGTTGCTCCTGCTTGGGACGGGGCGGCCGGAGCTGCTCGAGCGCCGCCCCGCCTGGTCCAGCCACGCGGTCGTCCTCGATGCGTTACCAGCCGCGGTCGCGGGCGAGTTGCTCGATGAGCTACTCGGCGTTGAGCTGCCACCGTCGATGCGGAGCGCTGTGGTCGAGCGGGCGGAGGGCAACCCACTCTTCGTCGAGGAGCTGTTGGCCACGCTGATCGACCGCGGCGTACTCGCGCGCCGCGATGGCGCTTGGTCTTGCGCGGAGCTGCCGCCGGGATTCGAGGTCCCGGACACAGTGCAGGCGGTACTCGCCGCCCGCATCGACCTGCTGCCGCCGACAGAGAAGGCTGCACTGCAGGCGGCGGCGGTAATCGGCCGCGTCTTCTGGAC
>Ga0099827_10001961_pt1 | contig 11094 bp, 8 predicted proteins | sample CZO8metaG_FD_79339 | JGI IMG/M metagenome (GOLD analysis project Ga0099827, IMG submission 79339) | Vadose zone soil microbial communities from the Eel River Critical Zone Observatory, Northern California, USA - CZOApr15con1.8 metaG | ecosystem: Environmental > Terrestrial > Soil > Vadose zone ...
GCCTCAATCCGCGCACTGAAGACGAGCAGGTGACGCACGACGTGCTCACCGGAACCATGAAGGGACTTCCGCGGCCCGACGCGGTGATGCTCATTCTCGATTCCACCAACCTCAACCGCCACCTGGCGCTCGCGGCCCCCATCCTCAGCCTGGGATTGCCCACGCTGATCATCCTCAACATGGCCGACGATCTGGAGGGGCGCGGGGGGAAAGTCGATGTCGCGGAGTTATCCAGGCAGCTCAGCGCGCCGGTTGCGCTGGTCAGCGCTGTCAAGGGCTCGGGCGTCGATAAGGTCCTCGATTTTCTTTCGGGCGCCACACTCCGCACGCCGCCCAAGCCGCCCCTGCTCAAGCTGCCGCCCATCATTCAGGACGTCCCCAAGGTCCGCGACTGGGCCGCCAACATCGGACGCAGCACCAATTACCGCGCCCCAGCGCCGCCCATGTGGACCCGCCGCCTGGACGCCGTCTTCCTGCATCCCATTGTCGGGCCGCTCATCTTTACGCTGGTCGTGATCGGCGTCTTCCAAACCATTTTTTCGGGCGCGCGGCCAATGATGGACGCGGTCGCGGCCGCCATCCAGATCTCGGGCCAGTGGATCGGCGCGGCGCTGCCCGATGGCCCGGTGCGCTCGCTGATCGTCGATGGCGTGTGGAGCGGCGTGGGCGCGGTGGTCGTATTTTTGCCGCAGATCCTGCTGCTGTTCCTGTTCATCGGGATTCTCGAAGACTCCGGATACCTGGCGCGCGCGGCGCTGATCGCCGACCGCACCATGGCGCGGTTCGGCCTGCAAGGCAAGAGCTTCATTCCTCTGCTCTCGGCGTACGCGTGTGCGATTCCGGCCATCATGGCCACGCGCACCATCGAGAACAAGCGTGACCGCATCGCCACCATTCTGATCGCGCCGTTCATGACGTGCTCGGCCCGGCTGCCCGTCTACACGCTGGTGATCGCGGCTTTCATCCCCGAAAAGCCCCTGCTCGGACCCTTCTTCGGCGCGCGCGCGGCGGCGCTGCTGGGGCTCTACATCCTCGGGTTCCTGGCGGCGGTTTTAACGGCGCGCCTGCTGAAATCGACGGTGCTCAAGAGCGTCCGCTCGCCCTTTGTGCTGGAGATGCCGCCCTATCGCTGGCCCACCTGGCGCTCGCTGGGCCTGCGACTGATCGACCGCTCGCGAGTGTTTCTGCGGCGCGCCGGAACGGTGATCCTGACGGTGGCGGTGGTGCTGTGGGTGCTGGCTCACTTGCCACTGAGTGGCGGCAAGGCGCCGGAAATCGGTCAAAGTTTCGTCGGAATGATCGGGCATGCGGTCGAGCCCGTGATCCGCCCCCTGGGATTCAACTGGAAGATCGGCATCGGGCTGATCACGTCCCTTGCCGCGCGCGAAGTGATCGTCGGCACCCTCGGAACCATCTACGGCATGGAAGGAACCTCGCAGTCGATCGGCTTGCAGGCCGCTCTGCGACACGAACTGACTCCCGGCGGCGCGGCCGCATTGTTGGTGTTCTTCGCGTTCGCCATGCAGTGCATGTCCACCATCGCCGTGGTGCGGCGCGAAACGGCGGGGTGGCGCTGGCCCGTAATCCAGTTCGCCTACATGACGGTGTTTGCCTACGTGTTCGCGTTCCTGGCCAACCGCATCGTTTCGCTCTGGTTTTGACCTCCCTGATACGATTAAATCGTGCACAGCGTTATCATCATTGGCTCCGGCTGCGCCGGAAATACGGCCGCCATCTACTCCGCGCGGGCCGGTCTAAAACCGCTGGTCGTGCTCGGGCATGAGCCCGGCGGCCAGCTCTCTCTGACCAGCGACGTCGAAAATTTTCCGGGATTCCCGGACGGCATCACCGGGCCCGCCCTGATCGAGGCCATGAAGAAACAAGCGGAGCGCTTCGGCGCCGAATACGTTCACGGCTCCGTCATGGAGGCCGATTTCTCCCAGCGGCCTTTCCGCCTGAACATCGACGAGGAATGGCAGGAGGCGCGAACGGTCATCATCGCCTCCGGCGCCTCGGCGCGCTGGCTGGGCCTGCCCAACGAGCAGCACCTAATCGGGCACGGCGTAAGCTCCTGCGCCACCTGCGACGGCGCGTTTTACCGCGGCCGCAAGACCATGGTGATCGGCGGAGGCGACTCCGCTATGGAAGAGGCCAACTTCCTCACCCGCTTCAGCTCCGACGTCACCGTGGTGCATCGCAGCGAGCATTTTCGCGCATCGAAAATCATGCTGGACCGCGCGCGCGCCAATCCCAAGATCAACTTCCTGACCAGCACGGTGGTGGAAGACGTCCAGGACATCGAAAAGAAATCGGTGACCCACGTCAAACTGCGCGATCTTAAGACCGGCCGTGTGTGGGAGCAGGATGTCGAGGGCTTCTTTCTGGCGATCGGCCACATTCCAAACACCAAGCCGTTCGTAGGGAAGATCGAGCTCGACGCCGAAGGCTACGTCGTCTCGAAGGGGGGCGCGCGCACCAGTGTGACTGGGGTGTTCCACGCCGGCGACGTCCAGGACCGCGTCTATAAGCAGGCCGTCACCGCCGCCGGAGCAGGCTGCATGGCGGCGATGGAAGCCGAGAAGTTTCTGGAGGCCGAGGGTCACTAGAAGGCTTGAACGACGTAATGCAGGAGCAAGGACTGGGCTGTGACGCAGAGGAAGGAAGCGTATGAGTGATTCAGTGCGCGAGCCCAGTGAGCCGACCTTACGCGAGCTGGCTTCCGAGCTCGCCAGCCTCCGTGAGAGGGTCGAAGACCTGGAAGATCTTCGCGATCTGCTCGCGTCCGAGCACGCCGCGGGGGATCGGCCTGGCATACCTTGGGAGCAGGCTAAGAAGGAACTGGATCTGGAATAGCTCGGCCCGCGCAGAGGGGCGCTAGGGAAGAGCGCCCCCATCCGCCCATCCGGCTCAGCCTTGCCGGGATAAATTGGATATACTTATTTTGGAGGCTCGGATGCCATCTCGCCGCAGATCTTATCTCCTGGTTCCCCTGTTTATCGTTCTCTGCTCTATTGCCGCCGGCATTTTTGGCGGCCGCAATGTTTCGGCTGCTTCGCCGGCCGAGGATGCCATCAGCCAGAGCATGAAGTCCTTCACCACCGTCTATGACGTGGTGGAGCAGAACTTCGCGGATAAGGTTGATGCCGATAAGGCCGTCTATAAGGGATCCATTCCGGGGATGCTCCGGACCCTCGATCCGCATTCTAATTTTTTCGATCCCAAGGATTATGCGGCGCTGCGCGAGGACCAGCGCGGCCAGTATTACGGTGTCGGCATGCAGGTGGGGCCGCGCTCTGGCAAGACCATGGTGATGTGGCCGTTTGAAAATTCGCCGGCCTACCGGGCCGGCCTGCGCCCAGGCGACACGATCGTGGCCGTCAATGACAAGAAGACCGAGGGCCTGACTACTACCGAAATTGCGGAGCTGCTCAAAGGGCCACGAGGGACCAAGGTGCAGGTCACCGTCAACCGCGAAGGCAACACCAAGCCGCTGATGTACGACATCGTCCGCGATGCCATCCCGCGTTTCAGCGTACCCGAAGCGTTCTTTATCAAGCCGGGCATCGTGTACGTCAACATTACGCAGTTCAGCGAGACCACCAGCAAGGAGTTCGAGGAGAAGCTGAAGCAGCTGGGCGAGAACAACGTGAAGGGCATGGTCCTCGATCTGCGCGGCAACCCCGGCGGACTGCTGAACGAAGGCGTCGAAATCGCCGGCCACTTCCTGAAGAAGAATGATCTGGTGGTAAGCCACCGCGGCCGCGCGCAGCCCAACAAGAATTACTACGCGCACACCGATAACGGCGGCCGGCAATATCCAGTGGTGGTGGTGGTGAACCGTTCCTCCGCATCCGCGGCTGAAATCGTCAGCGGAGCACTGCAGGATCACGACCGCGCCTGGGTGCTGGGCGAAACCACGTTCGGCAAGGGCTTGGTTCAGACCGTCTTTCCGCTCAGCGACAACACCGGACTGGCCCTGACCACGGCGCACTACTATACGCCCAGCGGCCGCCTGATCCAGCGCGACTACTCCAACATCTCATTCCTCGATTATTACTATCACAACAACGGCGACCAGAAGAACATGTCGGACGTAAAGATGACCGACAGCGGCCGCACCGTGTACGGCGGCGGCGGGATCACCCCGGATGAGAAATACGAGCCGGCCAAGCTGAACAAGTTTCAGATCGAGGTGCTCCGAAAGTTTGGGTTCTTCAACTTCTCGGCGTCCTACTTCGGACCGCGGGCCGACGCCCGCATGCCCAAGGGCTGGGAGCCGGATGAAAACCTGGTCAATCAGTTCCACGAATACCTGCTCAAGAACAGCTTCGAGTTCACCGAAAGCGACTTCACCGCCAATCATCAGTGGGTGAAGGAGCAGATGAAGCGCGAAATGTACATCACCGCCTTCAGCTACGAACAATCCATGAAGGTGAACATCGAGCAGGACCCCGAAGTTGCCAGAGCCATCGAGTCGATGCCCAAAGCCACCACTTTGCTCGAGACCGCGAAGAAGCTCCTGGTGCAGCGCGTTACGCAGCAACAGCGTCTGGCACAATAGAATTTGCAGCCACAAATTACGGTTCTGGACGCCGGAGGGCAATACTGTCACCTCATTGCCCGCAAGGTGCGTGAGCTCGGCGTGTATGCCGAGGTGGCCCCCAGCGAAACCGCGGCCTCGGCGCTCACAGGTCGTAAAGGCGTCGTCATCTCGGGCGGCCCCTCGAGTGTTTACGACCCCGGCAGCCCCTCTATCGATGCGGCGCTGCTTGCGTCCGGCATCCCCGTTCTGGGCATCTGCTATGGCCAGCAACTCATCGCCCACCTGCTGGGTGGCGTGGTCCAGAAGGGGGTGCGCGGTGAGTACGGATTCTCCCAACTCGACGTAACCAGTGCCGACACCATCCTGCGGGGCGTCGAAGGCCGTCAGCAGGTCTGGATGAGCCATCGCGACCTGGTGGCCCAGCCCCCCGCCGGATTCGAGGCGCTCGCTCGAACCGATACTTGCGCGGTAGCCGCCATGGGGTCTGCAGCGCGCCGTCTTTATGGCGTGCAGTTTCATCCTGAGGTCGCCCATACCCCGTGCGGCCCCGTCATTCTCTCCAACTTCGTGTTCGACGTTTGCGGCTGCCAGCGGGACTGGGACCCGGGGGGCCAGGTGTTCGCGATCGAAGAACAGATCCGCGCCGTGGCCGGCCGCCGCAACGCATTTTTCTTCGTCAGTGGAGGCGTCGATTCCACGGTCGCCTACACCCTGTGCCTTCGCGCCCTGGGGCCGGAACGCGTCCACGGAACCTACGTCGATACCGGCCTGATGCGCGAGGGCGAGACTGAGTTCGTGCGCGCCAATTTCGCCGCGTTGGGCGCCAAGGCGTTCGCGGTCGAGGATGCGCGCGAGCGGTTCCTGTCGTCGTTGGCTGGCTGCACGGACCCGGAGCAGAAGCGCCTTGTAATCGGCGAAAAATTCGTCAAGGTTCAGGAACGGATTCTCGAGAGCGAGCACTATCTCGACGGCCACTGGATTCTCGGGCAAGGGACCATCTACCCCGACACCATCGAATCGGGAGGATCCGCCAAGGCCGACCTCATCAAGACCCACCACAATCGCGTCGCGGGCATTCAGAAGCTGATCGATGAGGGCCGTATCCTCGAGCCGCTGTCTTCCTTCTATAAAGATGAGGTCCGCGCCATCGGGCGCCAGTTGGGCCTCGCGCCCGATCTGTTGGACCGCCATCCTTTCCCTGGCCCCGGCCTGGCCATTCGCTGCCTCTGCACCGAAACCGGCGGCGAGCCCGAGCGTGTCGAGGAAGGCTGGATCGTGCCGGTTCGTTCGGTCGGCGTACAGGGCGACTCGCGCACGTACCGGCCCGTGCTGGCGCTCGAAGAGTTTCCTTCCTCCGAAGAAGCGGCCGCGCAACTGATCAATTGCCGTGCGGATGTGAATCGTATCGTGGTTGCCGTCGGCGCTTGCGCGCCGCTCGCGGAGCTGCGGGTCGCACCGGCGTATCTCGCCTCCGCGCGGCTCGACCGGCTGCGGCGCGCCGACGCCATCGTGCGGAAGCTGTCGCAGGAATCCGGCTTCGATCGAAGCATCTGGCAATTTCCGGTCGTCCTGATTCCCCTGGGCGCCGGGGCCCGACCGGATTCAATCGTGCTCAGACCGATCGACTCGGTGGACGGGATGACCGCCCGCGCAGTCAGAATGCCGGACGATCTACTGGCCAAGATGGCGCGCGAACTAATGCAAGTGGAAGGCGTGGCCGGGGTGTTCTACGACCTCACAAACAAGCCGCCGGCCACCATTGAGTGGGAATAAGAAAAACTATTCCTTCTTCTTGCCCTGGGTCGGGCGATCGGCGGTGGACGGCGGAGTCATCCCCTTGGCGCGATAGTACACCACGATTTGGCCGTACATCTCGTTGTTGTGGATCACATCGAAATACAGCGTCCCCAGCCTGCTCTGGTCGCGGCCAAACATTTTCACCATCTGCACCGCGGTAGCGTCGGTCAGAGGATCAACGACGGAGTCGCAGTAGTCGAACGATTCCTTGAGCGCGGCCACCAGGTCCGCCTTGGAGGTCTTGGTCTGCTCCGCATTGCCGCGCTTCTGCTCGCCTTTGGCCCCCGCGCAGACCGCTAGTTGGATGTCGGCGGTGTGGCCGATGATCTGACCAAACGTCCGGGTGTTCCCCGCGGCCGGCTTGAAGCTGTAATCTGCGTCTGGCATGCGGTCGGCGGCGTTCGTGATATCGCGCTTGGCGCCGTTGTATTGCTGTTTCAATTCGGCGCTGAGCGGGTTTTGCGCGTACAGAGCGGAAGCGCCGGCAACAGCAATCAGAAACATCATCGTGGATTTCATCAGTCGTTTTTCCCCCTGTGCCTGGATTATGGCCAGCCTTTATTTTACCCGCCGCGCAGCAGCGCCGTGTGATGAGATACACTGCAACAAACAGGAGGATCAAAAGATGGCAAAGTATCTCTGTCAGGCCAGCTATACGCCTGAAGGAATGCGCGGGTTGATCAAGGACAAGGCATCGGGCCGGAAAGCCGCCGTGCAAGCCGCGATTCGAGCCGCGGGAGGAAAACTCGAGAGTTTTTACTATGCCTTTGGCAAAGACGACGTGGTGCTTATCGTCGAACTGCCGGATAACGCCGCAGCCGCCGGGTTTCTGACAACCGTCGCCGCCAGCGGCATGGTACGGATCCGCACAACCCCGCTCCTCACCGTCGAGGAAATGGATAAGGGACTCGAATCCAAAACCAAATACCGGGCTCCCGGAGCGCCCAACTGACCCGGAACACCTAACTAGTCTCCTGACTTCGTTGTGGGCAGGCGCCCTCGCCTGCGCCGGGCCCATTGGCCCGGCCTCGTTTTCACAGGTAGACCGAGGCCGGCGAATGCGCCGGCAGCAGGCCACAGGCAACTTCGGGCTCACCACGCTAGAACGACGCGTTCAGGCGGACAGCGAAGTTCCGCCCGGCCTGCAGCGCCGTTCCCGACAGAACTCCCGTGAAGTCGATCACGTTCAGGCGGTCGAACAGGTTGAACACGTCCGCTTGCAGGCGCACGCTTTTGCGGTCCACTTGATACAAGCTGACGCCGGCCGATGCGTCAAAGGAAGCAGACGGCCGCACCCGCCCCCGCTCGAAGTTCACTTTGCTCAGGATCGCCGCGCCGTACTGCTGCCTTAGGAATGCCATATCGGCAACGTTGAGATCGACCGGCAGCCCGCTGTTGTAGTCGCTCTCGAGTGCAAGCCACATCCGCCGGTGGGCCTGAACCCGCACCCTGCCGCGGAAGCTGTTGCGCTGATCCTGCGTAATGGGAAAAGTACCGGCGCCTGCGACCAGGCTCTGCGCGTCGTCGCCCAGCAGCAGGCCGCCCGCTACTGGAAGCCGGCCTCTGCCCAGCAAGTTCGAGTAGCTCATGAAACCCGACACCGGCCCCCAATGCGGAAGTTCCAACTTAGCCTCGAACCCGCGGATTTCGGCGTGGCTGAAGGCGATCGGAAAACTCACCCCCGTGTTCAGCAGCAAATCGTCATCGGCGAAGTGATCCACCTGGCGGCGATACCAGGAACCGTCCAGCCGCAGCTTGCCGAGGATACTCTTCGCGAATCCGGCTTCAAAATAATCCCCGCGCGACGGCCTCAGCGGAAGAAACGCCCCGCCGCCCAGTTGCGCGGAGAGATCCGCACTCACCAATAGCAGATTCTCCATCGCGGGAGACTGAAATATCCGATCATACGACGCGCGCAGCACCAGCCCGGCCTTCGGAATCGAATAGGCCGCGCCCAGCCTGGGGCTCCACGCCGTCTCGTCCGCCACCACGCCGTAATGATCGAAGCGCAGGCCTGCGCTCAGCGTCAGCGGTCCCTTATGCCACTGGTCCTGGACAAAGGCGGATTGCTGGCGGCCATCGCGCTGGCCGCTGAACTGGAAGCTCTGGGGAACATCTCGATCGAAGATCCGCACCGTGCCGATCTTGTATGCGGTGATCAGATAGCCAAAATTCTCGTGAATGGAATCGAACAGGGAATCTGCGCCCGCTTTCAACTCGTGCGAGCCGTGCGTCACCGACACGCTGCCGCCCAGGTAGCCTTCCCGGAAGCCGCGGTCCTGCGTCGGCAGAATGGGAATCGAAAGGCTGTTGGACCACAGCAGGGCTGAAGTGTCACGAACCATTCCGCGCACTTGCATCAGTACTCGCGCATTGAAAAGATGCGTATGGGAAACCTGTCCCAGCGTTTCTCCGGCAGTGCGGTCCTGCCGCTGGCCGGCAGCCTGCTGCAATTGTTCGTCGGGCACCAAAAACCCGGTGTGCCGCGAGCTCATGTAGCCATGCGTCGAATCCGCCGCGGACCAGGTGCGGTCAAACCGGGCCGAAAGAGCTCCGCCTGAGGCATGATTGGTGTAGTTTTGCTCGACCGGCGCGTCCAGGTAACGGTCCGTCAAGAACCCTTCGCCGCTGAGTGAAACCGCGTTGCGGCCCCGCGAATATTGCAGCGACGCGAACCCGCTTTGCTGATCGAAACTGCCCGCCTGGTAGCTCATCTGCCCGTGCAAGCCGGGGACGGCATCGTGATTCGTGTTCAACTCGACCACGCCGCCCAGGCTCCTTCCAAACTCCGCCGGGAAGCCGGCCGTGCGGACGTTCATGGAATCAAACTCGTCCACGCCCAGACTCTGGGAGAATGCCGGCGACCGGTTGTCGTAGAGAGGAATGCCATCCACCACGTATTGGACCTGGTATTCCGATCCGCGCGGGTGAAGCACGCCATTGGCTTCGAGCAGCCATCCCGGCTGCTGGTTCACCAGGTCGATGAAGCTGCGTCCCGGCGCCCCGCTTTCCCGATCCCGAAGTTCCTCCGGCCGGATATACTGCGCGGCGCTGGTGGCCTGCGGATTCACCAAGGTGACCGAGTCGCTAACCTCCACCGTGGTCGCGATGACCGCCACCGCCAATGTGACGGTTTGCTGGATGGGCGCCTCCGAGCGCACATCCACACGCACGGACTGCGCCGCGAACCCGTCCCGCCCGATCTGCAAACGGTAAGTCCCGAACGGCAGCCCGGTGAAGGTGCGCGTTCCCCGCGCATCGGTCCGGTAATCGCGGTGGACGCCGGTGGCCAGACCCTCGATAGAGCCGGTGGCCTCGATCCCGGCTCCCGTTGCATCCTTTACTTCCAGGCGAATCTCCCCTGCCAGGCTCTGGCCGCAGGCCACAGCAGCCGTCAAGAAGAAAAATGCAAGCAGGCGCATTCGGATAGATTGGCGATCGGACCTCGATTCAGTTTAGCGTTTTGCAGCCAACCGGTACCCGTATTGGTCGAGCACCGCCCTGCCCGCCCCGCGAAGGAGAAACGCCACGAACTTCCGCGCGGCCTCCTGATGCTCCGAGCTGGCCAGGATGCCGGCGGTTTGATCGATGGGCGGATACAGCGCAGGGTCCACGGGCACCACGGTTCCACCCGCGTGCAACACCAGCGCGTAGGCCGTGAACACCGCGTCCGCATTCCCCGAGGCGCCATACTGCTTCGCCATGTTGATATTCTCGGCGTAGACGGCGCGGGACTTGATCTGTTCCCAGATGCCCAGGCTCTTGAGCGCCTGGATCGCGGCGTCGCCATAAGGCGCCAGTTCCGGCTTGGCGATCGCGATGACGCGAACGTCCGGCCCGGAGAGATCCTCGATGCGTTTGATGGGCGCCTTGCTCCCCGGCGGGACCCACAACACGACCACTCCCTGAGCGAAAACCGCGCGGCTGCCGGGCGCCAGCAGCCCTTTACGATCCAACTCGTCCATGTGCGCCGAATCCGCGGCGGCGAATACGTCGAAAGGCGCGGAATACGCGATCTGTTGGGTAAGCTGCGCCGTGGAAGCGAAACTGAAAACGGGATGAATGCCGCTTTCTGCTTCGAACTTCGGACCCAGGCTCTGAAAAGCGTCGGTCAGGTTCGCTGCCGCCGCGATGACCAACACCTGCTTGGGCTGGGCCCCCGCCAACGAAGCCAGCAAAACCAGGACTGCCATCACGCCGGCAGCGTTCCTCCCAACCCGACGTGGTTTTACCCGAGGTGGTTGTACCGTAAAAACAACCATGTCTTGTTTATACACCAAGACAGGGGAGCGAGACCGGGCCTCAGACCTCCACCACTTCTTCAAACAGGTCCGTGCGCAACCGGATGCCGGCGCTCAGAAGCTTTTCGTAGAACTTAGGACGGATACCCGTTGCCGCGAATCGTCCCACCACCTTGCCATCGGGATTTAGACCGCGTTTCTCGAAAACGTACAGATCCTGCAGTGTGACGATTTCGCCTTCCATACCTGTCACCTCGGTGATAGCGATCACGCGGCGCGAGCCATCGGTCATGCGCGAGACCTGAACCAGCAGTTGAACCGCGCTGGCGATTTGCTGCCGGATGGAAGTGACCTGCATGTTGGCGTTCGCCATCGATACCATCACCTCAAGACGCGAAATCGCGTCGCGGGGCGAGTTGGCGTGCACTGTGGTCAGTGAGCCGTCGTGGCCGGTGTTCATGGCCTGCAGCATGTCCAGCGCTTCCTCGCCGCGGACTTCGCCCACCACGATCC
>Ga0099827_10001962_pt1 | contig 11091 bp, 9 predicted proteins | sample CZO8metaG_FD_79339 | JGI IMG/M metagenome (GOLD analysis project Ga0099827, IMG submission 79339) | Vadose zone soil microbial communities from the Eel River Critical Zone Observatory, Northern California, USA - CZOApr15con1.8 metaG | ecosystem: Environmental > Terrestrial > Soil > Vadose zone ...
CGAAACGATCTCCGGGCAGTCGTGGGAAGACTTCGTGCAATCGAGAATTCTCGCCCGGGTGGGAATGACGGGGAGCACCGTGCGCCATTCGTCGGCGGCGGCAGGGGGCAATGTTGCGACGCCACATGCACCCATCGACGGCAAAGTCCGGCCGATCGCGCCGTTCACCAGCGACAACACGAATCCGGCGGGTGGCATCAACTCGAGCGCGACCGACATCGCCAAGTGGATGATCGTGCAGCTCGACTCGGGACGCCTGGCTGGCGGGTCCGATCGCCTGTTCTCTCAAAACACCGCCCGCAATCTCTGGTCGGTGGTGACGCCGATCCGCCCCGGGACTCCTCCCGCCGAGTTGGCGGCACTCAAGGCGAGCTTCGCGGGCTACGGCTTGGGATTTTTTCTGCGCGACTATCGTGGCTATAAGGTGGCATGGCACACCGGCGGGCTTCCCGGCTACGTCTCGCGAATCTCGTTGATCCCCGATCGGAAACTCGGCATAGCGGTACTGACCAATCAGGAGTCCGGCGAGGCATTCGAGGCGATCAGCTGGCGACTGCTCGACCACTTCCTGGGCGTGCCGGTAACCGATTGGGATGCGGCCTATCGCGTAGTCAAGGCGCGCGGAGACTCCGCCACCGCGGCCGAGGAGAAACGGGCGGTCGCCAAACGCGACACGGCGTCGCGACCGTCGCTGCCGCTCGAGCAGTATGCGGGGACGTATCGCGACGCCTGGTATGGCGATGTGACGATCGCGCTCGAGACCGGTAAGCTGGTGCTGCGGTTTTCCCACACGCCGTCGCTGACCGGCGATCTCGAGCACTTCCAGTACGACACCTTCATCGCGCGTTGGCGCGACCGCGAGTTGCGCGCGGACGCCTATGTCGGTTTCGCGCTCAAGCCCGACGGATCCATCGATCAGGTAAAGATGGCCGCCGTGTCACCGGCGACCGACTTCAGCTTCGACTTTCAGGACTTGTTGCTAGTGCCTCAATCTCCGCCTTAGCCTTCGTAAGGATTGCGGCGATGTTCTTGCGCGCCGCTTCAGTCTCCGTCTTCCAACCGGTCCGGTAGACCGCCTTCACGAGCTGGCCAAGCGAGCGGTTCACTTCCGCCATCGAGCCGCCCACCGTGCGCTCTACCGTTTCGGTCACGCGGTCGAAGATGTCTTCGACAATGTCTTTGTGCTCGTCCAAGAATGCCCGTCCTGTGTCGGTGATTTCGTAGACCTTCTTGCCTTCGACGTCGCGAGCGACCACGAGGCCTTCATCCTCGAGCCACTGCAACGTTGGATATACGGTCCCAGGCGACGGCGAGTAGCAGCCGTGCATGCGTTCTTCCAATTCCTTCATGACTTCGTAGCCGTGATGCGGCTTGTCGCGGAGCAGCTTGAGAATCACGTACTTCATGTCGCCGGCGCCGAACCACTGGCGGCGGCCGCCGCCGCGACGGCCCCGGAATCCCCAGGCCCGCGGGCCGAAACCGAACGCGAACCCCTCCCAGCCGAACTTCCCTCTCATCTCTGCCCCATGTTAGATGTTACGCCACGATATTATGGCACGATATATCTTGTCAACCCATCATTTTGGGGGCGTGCGCCAAGTCACAATCCGACTTGAGCTTGCAGGTTCGAGCCGCGCTCCTACATTCCACCCTCGCTTGGCCTGTCACCCCACTGTAGCGCCCTGGGAGAGGAGCAGCGATGGCTGTGCAAGTCACCCCCCACCCCTCATGGGTGGCGGAGCTGGATTCCACGCTCGAGCCCAGCCGTCAGGCAATTCTCGACACCCCGGTCATCATCGACGCGTCCGAGAATCAACTGGTCGACGGGCAGATCCAGAACTTCCTGGTCTCCTTCTATCCCATCATTCGAGACTTCCCGCAGTGGCTCCAGGTGCTCCTCGACCGCTCACCGGCGATGGGGCGAGAATTCTTCACGGACAATATCCGGGTCGAACGGCGACATGACGCGATGTGGCGCGCGATGGGTGATGGCTTCAACGTGCCCAAGAAGCGCTTTCAGGAGCCCGAGCCGATGCTCGCCCAAGTCAAGAAATTCCATGGCTATTTGACGGACATGTGCCGGAATGCGGAATTTGGTACGGCAGTATCGGCGACCAATTACGCGGTGGAAGGCGTGGCGCAGAAGATCTCGGAAAAGGCGCTGCGCGGGCTCGCCAAGAACGAGAAGATCGGCCCGCGGGGACGCTGGTGGCTGGAGGAGCACGCCAAGTACGACGATGAGCATCCGATTCATGCGCTGGAAATCATCAAGGACTGCGTCAAGCGCGGCCCCGATTCACCGCAGGCTGTCAGCGATGCAGCACTCGAGAGCCTGGACCTGATGCGGCACGCGATGGAGGCTTCCTATCACGCGTGAGTAAGAGTCGCCGCGTCTCGCCCGCGCGGGATACCCGCCCGACTACCGCTGCCGCCAAGCGGCCGCCGCTGGACCTGCTACAGGCTGCGACGGACATCGTAGCCGCCCTTCCGGATGCCGTCGTCGTGACGGGGATGGATCGCCGAGTACTCGCGGCCAATGCAGCCGGCGCCGACCTGTTGGGATGGGAACTCGCTGACGTCGTCGGCCAGGCGATCGCCGACGCCGTGGCGCCGTACGAGCGGGCGCACGTCGCTTCGCGCGAAGACCGCGTCCTCGCCGGCGAGCCACAACGCTACGAAACCAGAATCGTCAAGCACTCGACCGGCGAAGAGCGGGACGTGGCGGTATCGAGCGGACCCTTCCGCGTGAACGACGACCTGATCGGCACCGTCGCCACACTGCGAGACATCACCGATCCGAAACGCGCGCAGGACACGCTCGCGCGCTCCGAGGCTCGCTACCGGCATCTCGTCGAGTCCGCGTCCGACGCGATCGTGACGCTCGACGCCAACGGCCGCTTCACCACGGTCAATCACGCGGCCGAAAACATCTCCGGCTACCGGCGCGAAGAGCTCGTCGGTCAGTGGTTCGCACCGATGCTTCCCGACGACGACCTGCCCAAGGCACTCGCGCATTTCCAGCAGGCGCTGTCCGGAGAAACAGGGCTGTTCGAGTCACAATTCTACCGCAAGGACGGCGAAGTCCGCACCATCTCGATCACGTACTCGACGCCGCAGAAGGACGAAGAGGTCCTCTGTCTGATTCGTGACGTCACCGATCAAAAGATGCTGCAGGAGCAGCTGATTCAGTCCGAGAAGATGTCCGCGATCGGCCAGCTGGTCTCCGGCGTCGCCCACGAGCTCAACAACCCGCTCGCCGGCATCTCGGCCTTCGCGCAGCTGCTGCTCGCCGAAAAGCGCTTCCCGCCCGACCAGCGTACTGCCGCGTAGACGATTTACAGCGAGGCGCGGCGCGCGAGCCGCATCGTGCAAAACCTCCTGACGTTCGCGCGGCAACACAAAGCCGAGAAGGTGCCGACCGCCCTGAACCAGGTACTGGACGACACGCTCGAGCTCCGCGGCTATGAGCTGCGGGTCCGCGGCATCGATGTACGTCGCGAATACGACGAGTCATTGCCGGACACGATGGCCGATGCGCACCAGCTCCAGCAGGTGTTCCTGAACCTCATCACGAACTCCGAACAGGCGATGGAGCAGCGCGACGGTCACCATCACCGCCTGACCGTGCGGACGCGGCGCACCGGCGACACGATGCGCATCGAGGTGGAGGATACCGGCGGCGGTATTCCCGCGAACTTGATCGAACGGATTTTCAACCCGTTCTTCACGACCAAGCCGACCGGCTCGGGGACGGGCCTCGGACTGTCGATTTCACTCGGCATCGTGCGCGAGCACGAGGGTCGGATCTGGGCCGAAAACGTCCCGCAGGGCGGCGCCCGCTTCGTGGTCGAGCTTCCCGTCATCCAGCCGCGCGCCTCGGGGGAGTTTCAGGCGGTGGCGCAGGTTCACCCCGTGGGTGACAGCCTGCGGGTGCTCGTCGTCGACGACGAAGCATCCGTCCGCGTTTCGCTACAGCGCTATCTCGCGGGCCGCGGCCACGACGTCGAGACGACGGCCAGCGGGGAAGACGCCCTCGCCCGTCTGCGGGCAACGTCGTATGACGCGGTGATCGTCGACATGCGGATGCCCGATCTCTCGGGCGAGCAACTCTTCGAGCGGTTGCGCAGCAACGATCCGGCGCATGCCGAGCGCGTGATCTTCACGACGGGCGACCTCGTCAACGAGCAAATGCGCCGTTTCCTCGATGGCTCGGGCCGGCCTTGCGTCCCCAAGCCATTCGAGTTCGCTTCTTTCGATCAGGCACTGCCGGCCGCGCGCCGGCGGTAATTCTCAACTCCTCTCCGGCAGGTCCATGCGCCCGGTTCTCGTCGCGCTATCGCTCTGCGTGTGCTCCACCACGTCCGTCTTGGCCCAAGACGCATTCGACTTTTATGCCCGCGGCCCCTACCGGCAGGCGGTCCCCCGCCCCGAAGCCATTACCGGGTATGCAGCGGGCGAAGCGCAGACGATGTACGCCGTGATGCAGCATTACCTCGACACGCTGGTGGCGACGGCGAGCGACCGCGTGCGCATCGAGACGTGGGGACGAACCACGGAGTACCGGCCCATCCGGGCGCTCGTCATCTCGGACCCCGCGAATCTGGCCAAGCTGGATCAGATCCGAGCGGCGATCGCGGAGCTCGTGGATCCTCGCAAGACCTCCGCGGCACGCGCGCAGGCAATCGCCGCGCAAACGCCCGCGATCGCGCTCTTCCAGTACTCCGTGCACGGCAACGAGCCCGCCGGGTTCGAAGCGGCGATGCAGGTCGCCTACCAACTCGCGGCCTCCGACGAGCCGCAGACGGTCGAGCTGCTCAAATCGCTCGTCATCGTGCTGAATCCTTCGGCGAACCCCGACGGCCATGAGCGCTTCGCGGCGTGGTACAACTCCGTCGCGGTCGGCGCCGATCATCCGTGGGCCTTCGAGCAGAATGAGCCGTGGAGCATTACGGGCCGCTACAACCACTACCGCTTCGACATGAATCGCGATCTCGTCGCGCAGAGCCAGCGGGAAGTGCGCGCGATGATGGACGGCATTTTGCGCTGGCACCCGCAGGTGTTCGTCGACCATCATTCGACCACGCCGACGTTTTTCTTCCCGCCGGTCGCTCAGGCGGTGAACATGAATCTGCCGGCGCAGACCACCAAGTGGTTCGACACGTACGGCAGAGGCAACGCCGCGGCGTTCGACAAATACGGCTGGCAGTATTTCGTCCGCGGCGTGTTCGACTTTTTCTACGTGGGCTATTGGGACGAGTGGTCGACGTTCCAGGGCGCGACCGGAATGACGTATGAGACCGATGGCGGGCCCGAATTCCGCAGACGGCGCGACGACGGCACGATCACCACACTCCGCGACGGCATCGCCCATCACTTCATCGCGTCACTCGCGACGCTCGAAACGACCGCCAGGAACCGGCAGAATCGTCTGCTCGACTACTACGACTTCCGCCGCTCCGCCATGACCGAAGCCGCAACGGACCGGCTCAAGCGCGTGGTGATCGTGCCCGGTAACGACCCGCAATCCGCGGCACATGTCGTTGGATTGCTGCTCCGCAACGGCATCGAGGTGACACGGCTGCGGCAGGCGACGTCCTCACGCGCCGCGCATGGCTATCTGAGCCCACGCGCAGCGGCAACCGCGCGGACGTTCCCGGCGGGCAGCTACGTCATCGATCTGAACCAGCCCCAGCGCCGTATCGCCAAAGCCTTGCTCGAGCCTGACGCTGAGTTGCAGCGCACATTCGTTGATCGTGAGCTGGCGAAGTTTCGGCGCAACCGCCGCCGCGGCGAGGATGCCGACAAAGAGGAATACGGCTTCTACGACATCACGGCCTGGTCGCTGCCGCTGACGTTCAATCTCGACGCCTATTGGACCGAGGATGCCGGAGCAGCCGGTGATCCTGTCGCCGATACGACTCTTGCCGCGCCTCCTGCCCCCACGCGCGCCGCCAGCGCCTACCTCTTCCAGAACGACAACCCCGGCGCGGTGCGGCTGACGCTGGCGCTGGAAGCCGAAAGATTCAAGGTGGCCATCGGCACGCAGCGGATTCGCGCCAATGGGCGGACATATCCGCGAGGTGCCTTCGTCGTTCGCCCGCAGCGGAATGCGGCGACGCTGCACGATCGCATCGCCGCGCTCGGGCCATCCTTTGGCGTGACGGTCACGTCCGTGCAAACTGCCTTCCCGGACACTGGGGACGTCGGGATCGGCTCGGGCGAAGTCGTAGGACTGCACGCGCCTGCGATTCTGGTCGCGGCCGGTGACGGCATCTCCGAGACGAGCTACGGCTGGACCTGGAATTTTCTCGCGCGTGAGATGAACGCGCCGTTCACTCCGGTGCCGCTCCGAGCGATCGCGCGCATGGCCGACCTCCAAGGCTTCAACGTCCTGATCATCCCGGACGGCAACGGCGGGCGGATGCGCCGCGAGCTGGGCGACGATGGCGTCGAACGACTGAAGGCGTGGGTGCGCTCGGGCGGCGTGCTGATCGGGTACGGGGGCGCAGGCGAGTTGGCGTCCAACAAAGACGTCGGTCTATCGACCATCGCGACCGTGGCACCGGACAGCGGTGCCAAACCCGATACCACGGCCGCGGGACGCGAACCGGCCCTGCTCTCGCCTTCCGCGCCGGCGCGCGACCGGCTCGAATGGATTCCCGGCGCGATTTTCCGGGCGACGCTCGACACGACGCATTGGCTGACGCTAGGCTATGACCGCGACCGCCTGCCGGTGTTCATCGACGGCGACACATTCTGGAAGCCGTCCAAGGGCGGAGCCAACGCCGCCACGTTCACCGATCCAGTCGACTCGCTGGTGTTGTCCGGTTTCACGTGGCCCGACAATACTGCCCGGCTTCTCAAAGGCTCCACCTGGGCGGTCGTGGAGAACCAGGGCAATGGCCGGGTCGTGCTTTTCCTGAGCGATCCGCTGTTCCGGGCATTTTTGCGAGGACCAGCTCGGCTGCTCACGAATGCCATCTTGATCGGACCGAACCGATAACCGATACAAACGAAAAGGGCGGCGGAGACGCTGCCGCCCTTCTCTCTCTTCCAACCTCGGCTACTAGATAACGCGAGTCACCCGAACGTCCCGTGGCCTCCAGAGTTTCGGTTTTACGCGGAACCAACTCGGCTCTTCATGCGCGCGCGGAGCCATGTGGAACATGCGATTCTCCTCCGGCACCTTCCAGTTGACCGTGACGTGCTTCTGCTTGCGCAGCACGTCGAGCGTGACGGTCTCGCCCGGATCGTAGGACCGCAGAATCCGCATCGCCTGCATCGGTGAGGTTGGCTTCCGTCCGCCGATCGACAGGATGACGTCGCCGCCCTTGAGGTTCAGCGTCGAATCCTCCGGAACGCGCACAACGAGAACACCCTCGCGAGTTCCGAAATACTCGCCGAGCTCGGGGTTCAGCTCGACGAGCTCAATGCCTCCCCAGGGGCTTCCGAATGCGAATTCGAACTCGTTACCTGGGCCGGCCTGCATCCGCAGCCTGGGCAGCATCTCCTCCATCGCGCCCATGCCCGGCATTCCCGGCATCTCCAGGCGACCGGTCATGGGGAGGTCTTCGGCCACGATCGTAGCCTTGCGATTCTCGCTGCCCCGTCGATACTCGACCTGCACGGTGTCTCCTGGCTCGAGCCGATGTGCCAGCTCGATGAGCCTCAAGCCGGGCCCGGAGTCCTCGCCCTCCTCCGCCGTAGCCCCGCCAAGCGACGTTGTGTTAAAGCGCGTGATCACATCGCCCGCCTTGAGGCCCGCTTTCTCCGCAGGTCCACCGGGAGTCACGCCTTCAAGTCTGGCACCGACCTTATCTCCCGCCGCGTCGGCCTTCGTGTCGACTAGGACGCCGATGCGGCCGCGGCTACCGCTGAACGAGTACACGCCGAACGGGCCCGTCTCCACGCGCACGCGGGGACGCACTCGAACCCGAGGCTGCGGCGCGTTCTGCGTTACTGACGCAGCGGGCCAGATCAGACAGGCGGCCAGAGCCGCCATGCTCAAATTGCGAATCATTGCTTTCCCCCAGGGCTCTTTAGAGCCCGACGTAACGAGCCCGCGTCGCGCGGGCCGTCACCAGCGCCCGCATCAGGCCGACTCGTTGCTGCCACAGTTTTACGAGCTCGGCGTCCTGCTCACCCACATTGCGCTGCGTGAGGGTGGCAAGGGTGCCATCAATATCCGAAATGCGATCTTCGAGCTCCGCCACCACGGCCGCGCAATGACCGGTGAGCACGCGTCCGTCGACGTCGTAGTGCTGCAAGGAGTCTTCGAGTGTCGCGGATTGTTGTTTCGCCTGAGTGAGCTCGGCGTGCAGGTTGCCGCTCTCGCCGACGATCGACGGTTGGACCAACAGAACTCCAGCGAGCAGGGCTGCCGCGGCGAGTGTCCCGCCCCAGGCACTCCGACTGCGCCGCCGACGGGCCCGCTCCGCAGTCATTACCGCGCGGACGGCCGGCCAGCGATCGCGTGGCGGTCGCAGCGTCGGCAATGCCTTCAGCTGCGCCACCCGCTGGTACAGCGCTTCCAGTTCCGCCTGACAGATGGCGCAGGTGATGATGTGCCGGCGTGCCCACACCGACCCCTCACCAGCCCGCAGCGCTCCCAGGTCTTCCATCGTGCAATGCATCATGGCGTCGCTCCTCCAACATCCTCATTCAGCATCCGCCGCAACCGCGCGTGGGCTCGCGCCAGCTGCGACTTGGAAAAACTCACCGACCTCCCCATCTGCTCGGCGATCTCCTCGTGCGTGTAGCCTTCGACGTCATGCAACCAGACGACCGCCCGCGAGGTCTCCGACAGCACCTCGAATGCCCGCTCCAGATCGAGGTTCGCGCCGACGTGCATCGCCGGGCCGCCGGGTTCGTCGTCCAGGGATTCCGTCGCGCGCACCTGTTCGCGGCGAATGCGCATCAACGCTTTGGTAGAGGCAATCCGCCGAACCCAGCCCCACAGGTGGCCCTCGCCGCGGTACTGCTTGATGTTCCGGACGACCTCCAAGAACGTCTCCTGCAACACGTCTTCCGCGTCTTCCGGCCGTCTCAGCATCCGCCGCGCCAGATTGTAAACCGGCGTCTCGAAGGCCCGGTACAGGGCTTCGAGGGCGGCTTCATCTCCGGCTTGCGCGCGGGCGACGAGGACATCCGGGACGGCGAGAGACACGGTCATTGTCCGAAAACTATGATGCCACAATTACGTAGAACGTCGCGAATCGATCTAGGGAAATTCATGGTTCCTTAAGACATTGCGGTGTAGTAGCTTGCCACATGGCCCAGCCCGATATGCAGCAGTGGCTCCATCATTGGCAGGACGAAGCCGACGCCGCGTATCTGTATCTCGCGTTGGCAGGTCAAGAGACCGATCCCCACAAGAAAGACATCTACATCAAGCTGGCCGGCGTGGAAGAGCGGCACGTGCAGATGTGGGGGAAGCTGCTCGCCGAGCACGGCCACGAGGTTGGGCGCACGCAGCCGTCGTTCAATGCCAAGGTGCGCGCGTGGTTCGGACGCCGATTCGGGACGAGATATCTCCTCCCACTCCTGCTGCGGGAGGAAGGGCAGGAGGTCAAGGGATATCTCGACCTCCATAGGGAATCGAGTCTCCCCGACGCGCAGGAGGTGTCGCTCCAGCTCGCCAAGGAATCGGCCGCGCACGCAGGGACGCTCGCCGACCTTGCGGGCAAGGGAAACGAGCCGTGGCATAAGACCGGCTCAGGCGGATTTCTGCGAAACGTGGTGTACGGTTTCAACGACGGGCTCACCGCGAATTTCGGATTAGTGGCCGGCGTGATCGGCGCGGCGGTGCAGCCGCACGTGATCATGATCTCCGGCGTGGCGGGCATGATCGCCGATGCGCTGTCGATGGGGTCGTCCGGCTACCTCGCCGCCAAGAGCGAGCAGGAAGTGTACGCGCACGAAATCGCGATGGAGAAGGAAGAGATCCGGCTGATGCCCGAGATCGAAGAAGAAGAGCTGGCGCTCGTGTATCAGACGAAGGGGGTGGATCCTCGCACCGCGCGCCGGATGGCGAGCGAAGTCATGCAGGACCCCGTGCGGGCGCTCGGTGAGCAGGTACGCGAAGAGCTGAAGATCGGCGAGGCGCACGCGACGCCGCTCAAGGAAGGTTGGGTGACCGGTGTCGCGACGGCGATTGGCGCCTTCATCCCCGTCGCACCGTTCCTCGTGCTCACCGGGCGAGCCGCGATTCTGATGGCGTTCGTCATCGCAATGCTCTCGCACTTCGCTGTCGGAGCGGCGCGCAGCTTCTTCACCGGCCGCGGCGTCCTCCGCAGCGGCGTCGACATGTTTGTGATCGGCATGGGCGTAGCAGCGGTGGGGTATCTCGTCGGCGACTTGGTAGCAAAAATTCTTTAGACGACCAGGTTCACCAGCCGATCCTGCACGTAGATGACCTTCTTGAGCGGTTGGCCATCGACAAACTTCCGCACCGCCTCATCGGCCAACACGCGCTCGACGACCTCTTTCTCGGCCATCCCGCGTGGCACGACGAGGCGAGAGCGAAGCTTGCCGTTGACCTGAATCGCGATTTCGACGTCGCCCGCGCTCGCCAAGCGCTCGTCATAGTCCGGCCAGCGCTGCTCGAGCACCGAACCTTTTCCGCCGAGAACCTCCCACAGCTCCTCGGCGATGTGTGGTGCGTAAGGAGCGAGCATGATCACGAGGGGCGTCACCAACTCCCTGCCACCGGCGCCCTGCTCCCTCAGTTCATTGACGTACTCCATCATTGCCGCAATCGCGGTGTTGTACTGAAGCGCTTCGGTATCAGCGCTGACTTTCCGGATGGTGCGGTGCAGCTTCTGTTCGGCTGCCGGCGTGCTGCGGTTTTGCCCTGGAGTGAGCTGCGCCTCATGGGCGAGCGTCCACACCTTTTCCAGGAATCGCCGGATCCCGATGATGCCTTCGTCCCGGAAGTCGCCGCCCTCCTGGAAAGGCCCAAGGAACATCAGGTACATGCGGAACGTGTCGGCGCCCCACTCCTGGATGTAGGTGTCGGGTACGACGACGTTGCCGCGCGACTTCGACATCTTGGCGCCGTCTTTCACGATCAAACCGTGCGCGCGGAATTTC
>Ga0099827_10001971_pt1 | contig 11070 bp, 12 predicted proteins | sample CZO8metaG_FD_79339 | JGI IMG/M metagenome (GOLD analysis project Ga0099827, IMG submission 79339) | Vadose zone soil microbial communities from the Eel River Critical Zone Observatory, Northern California, USA - CZOApr15con1.8 metaG | ecosystem: Environmental > Terrestrial > Soil > Vadose zone ...
ATAGACACGGAATGACAGGTCGAGAATTTTCACTCTACATGCGTGCCCGGCTCACGCACGGCCTCGGCCGCCTGCTGAACCGCCGCACTGCGACCGCAGCCCGGGCCATTCCCCTCGACGAGGTCCTCAGAGGCCCCGTCTCGCCCTTCTCGCTGTCGCGGCTTCTCGCCGGGCGCGAAAACGCCGAGCGGGAGGCAGCCGTCGCGCGCTACCTCGCGGAACGGAGCGTCCGATTCTCGCGACACCGCTTCGCTTCATTCGAAGGGAAGGGGGAGAACTTCAGCGTGGACGTCGGCTCGGGCGGTCGGGTTCTCACCCTGATCGCCCATCACGACGCCGTCCCGGGCAGCCCGGGAGCCAACGACAATGCCGCCGCCGTGGGAATCCTGCTTTCGCTTCTCGACCGGATCGAGCCGCTCGTGCCGGCCCGCTGGCGGGTCCGCTTCCTCTTCACGGCTTGCGAGGAGCTCGGCTACCTGGGGGCGCGGGCGTACGTGCGGGACATTCCACTCGGCGGCGTCGCCGGCGTGCTGAGCCTCGAGCTCTGCGGAATCGGGGACGCCATCGTCCTCTGGGACGCCGATCCCGAGACAGCGTTCCTCCGCCGCACCGCTGGCGCGCTCGAACGTCTCGGGCTCCGGCGAGACGAGGGATACCACGTCGTCGGGCGCATCCCGGTCTTCGGGAGCGATCATCGCGCCTTCGCAATGACCGGCATCCCGGCCTACGGGCTCAGCATCGTGCCGCTGGCCCAGGCGGAGGCGCTTCGACGGTTCGTATTCAAGCCGTGGCGCAGCACGCTCCAGGCGCTGGTGCGCCGGCCGCCGCCCTTCGACACCTACCATACAAGCCGCGACGCGCTGCAGACGCTTGAACCGCCCGCGCTGGAGCGCGTTGCGCGCGCGCTCGAAGCGATCATCGCCGGCCTTGACTGACCGAGACCACTCTGGGCCGGGCTCACCGGTTGACGTATCATGTGGGCAATTCCCAGGGAGGTGCCCGTGAAACTGCCTCGTGAGCGCTTCGATTACGTCCCCATGGCGCGGCGCCGGCCGTGGACGCTCCCCAAGGGCGCGCGCATCGCCGTGTGGACGATCGTCAACATCGAGGAGTGGGACATCGAGAAGCCCATGGCGCGCCAGTACCTCACCGCGCCCCAGGGCGTCGCCACGGTGCCCGACGTGCCGAACTGGGCCTGGCACGACTACGGTATGCGCGTCGGCTTCTGGCGGCTGTACGAGGCGCTGGCCAAGCGGAAGATCCGCGCGACGACCTCCATCAACGCGCATGTGGTCAAGTCGTACGAGCCCGTGGCGCGCGCCATGCTCGATGCCGGCTGGGAGTTCATGGGACACGGCGTGGTGCAGGGCGCGATGCATCTCCTGCCGGACCAGCGCGCGGCCATCCGCGAGTCGGTCCGCCTGCTGAAAGAGTTCACCGGCAGGAAGCCCAAAGGCTGGCTCGGCCCCGGGCTCACCGAGACCTGGGAGACACTGGACTACTTGGCGCAGGAGGGCATCGAGTACGTCTCGGATTGGGTGAACGACGATCAGCCCTACGACATCCGCACGACGGCGGGACCGCTGGTGTCGGTGCCGTACTCGATCGAGCTCAACGACATCCCGATGATGGTGATCCAGCATCACGCGTCGAGCGAATGGGTGCGGCGCGTGAAGGATCAGTTCGACCGGCTCTGGGCCGAGGGCGCGAAGAACCCGCGCGTCATGGCGATGGCGGTGCATCCTTATATATCGGGCGTACCCCATCGCATCAAGTACTTCGAGGCCGTGTACGATTACATGCGCAAGAAGCCGGGCGTCTGGCTGACGACCGGCGAAGAGATCTACGAATGGTACAAGGCGCACAAGTGGTCGGCCGCCTGATCCGGCTCCGCCGGATCCGGCTGGCCGCGCTGCTGCTGGGCCTCGCCGTGCTCGCGCCGCCGGCGGCCGCCGACAAGCCGAAGATCACGGTGCCGTCCGGCTTCCACGTCGGAATTTTTGCGTCCGGGCTGAGCGGCGCGCGCTTCATGGCTGTGGATCCGGCCGGCACTCTGCTGCTGTCTATCCCGAGGGAGGGCCGCGTGGTGGCCCTGCCCGACCGCAACGGCAGCGGCCGCGCCGACGGGGCGATCATCGTCATCACCGGGCTCGACCGCCCGCACGGTCTGGCCTTCCACCAGGGCGCCCTGTACGTCGCTGAGACGGGCCGGGTGCAGCGCTTCCATTACGACCCGCAGACGAAAAAGGCCAGCCAGCCCACGGTGGTCGTGCCCAATCTCCCGCGGGGCGGCTCGCACTCGACGCGCACCATCGCCTTCGGGCCCGACGGGCGGCTCTATGTCTCGGTGGGCTCGTCCTGCAATGTCTGCCGCGAACAGGACCCCCGGCGCGCGGCCATCCTGCGCTACGAAGCCGACGGCTCCGGCGAGCGCGTCTTCGCTTCCGGCATCCGCAATGCCGTCGGCATCGCCTTTCATCCGGGGACGGGCGCGCTCTGGGCGACGATCAACGAGCGCGACTGGCGCGGTGACGACCTGCCGCCCGACTACATCACCGAGGTGAAGGACGGCGGCTTTTACGGCTGGCCGGACTGCATGGTCGTGGACGGCAAGGCGGTGCCGGACGAGCGCTTCGCGCGAGGCGATCACTGCCCGCCGGTCACCGTGCCAACGCTCGAGATCCAGGCCCACTCCGCGCCCATCGGCCTGGCCTTCTACACGGCGAAGCAGTTCCCGCCCCAGTATCAGGGCAGTCTCTTCGTCGCCTATCAGGGCTCCTGGAACCGCTCAGTGCCGACCGGTTACAAGGTCGTGCGCGTGACGTTCCGCAATGGCAAGGCTGCCGGCATCGAAGACTTCGCCACGGGCTGGCTCGAGGGCACGCGCGCTCACGGCCGCCTCGTCGACCTCATCGTCGGCAGCGACGGCGCGCTCTATCTCACCGTCCAGGACTTGGGAAACATCTACCGGTTCAGCTACGGGTCGTGATCTCACCCCTCACCCTGCCCTCTCCCCAGAGGGGAGAGGGAAAATGTTGATCGATCCGGGTGAGCTGATCGGCCATTGGGGCTATCCAGCGATCTTCGTCCTCGTCCTGCTGGGCTCCGTCGGAATTCCAGTCCCGGAAGAATCCATTCTCGTGGTGGGCGGATATCTCGTCTGGCGCGGCCAGCTTCGGCTGCCGCTGGTCATCGCCATTGGCATCCTCAGCGCCACGGCCACCGCCTCTTCGTTACGCCCGAGCGCCTGGACGCGATGCAGTCGTTTATCTCGCGTTGGGGCGCGCCCGCCGTCTTCATCGCGCGGTTCGTCCCGGGGCTTCGCGTGTGGGCCGGGCCCATCGCGGGCGCGGCCGGCATGCCCTTCCCCGTCTTCGTCATCGCCAATGCCCTCGGCGCCGTGGTATACGTCCCGCTCGCCGTCGGCGCCGGCTACGCCCTGGGGCTCGGGTTGGGCCAGCGACTCGAGCGGCTGCGCGCCGTCATCGGCGAGCTGGAGTACTGGGCGGTCGGGGCCGCGCTCGCGGCCGCCGCCGCGCTGCTCCTGTGGCGGGCCGCCCGCGCGCGGCGGTAAAATGGCATCGATGAGCGAGCAGCAGATTGCAGTGTCGATCACGGCCTTCGGCGCCACGCCCCGACCCGCCACCGCCACCGTCATCGAGCAGACTCCCGGCCAGCGGGTGCTCCGCGCGCTCACCGGCGCCGGAATGTTCTGGGCGCTGGCGCTGGGCGGGCTGTTCATTCCGCTGGCCCATTTCATTCTCGTGCCGACCTTCCTCGCGGCCGGCGTCGCCGTGGGCGTCAAGCGGCTGCGCGAGGACCGCCGGCTGCTCGGCGTTCATGGGGCCTGCCCGCGCTGCGGCGTCGAGCAGGAATTCCGCGTGGGCGGGCGCTTCTTCGAGGGGCGCGCCTTCGACCGCCCGCGCTGCCACGACAACCTCCGCCTGACCACCCACAGCGCGGCCCAAGCCGCCGCGTGAGCACTCGGTGGAAAATGCTCGCGGTGATCTTCATCACCCGTACCTCGATCGGCTTTCAGTTCCAGTCGATCGCCGCGGTGGCACCCTTGCTCGTCGACGACTTCCGGCTGACGTACGCGCAGGTGGGTCTCCTGATGGGCCTCTACATGCTGCCGGGCGTGGTCATCTCGCTGCCGAGCGGCATGCTGGGCCGGCGCTTCGGCAGCCGGAAGGTGGCGCTGTGGGGTCTGGCGCTGATGGTCGCCGGTGGGCTCGTCACGGTCTGGAGCGACGGGTTCGCCGTGGCGTGCGCCGGGCGCGTCGTGAGCGGGAGCGGCGGCATCCTTCTCAACCTGCTCCTGGCGAAGATGGTCGCAGACTGGTTCCGCGGCAAGGAGATCGCCACGAGCATGAGCGTGATGCTGACGGCCTGGCCGTTCGGGCTGGCCCTGGCCCTGCTCACCCTCGGCGGCGTCGCCGTTCGCGCGTCCTGGCGGACCAGCGTCTTCGCCACGGTTGCCGCGGCGGCGCTGTCGCTCGCGCTCCTGGCCTGGCTCTACCGCGATCCGCCTGACCTGCCCTCTGGGGCCGACGGCGGCCGGCTCAGTCTCAGCCTGCCGCTTCGCGCGTGGGGACTGGCCTGCACCGCCGGGCTGGGATGGAGCCTGCTCAACGCCGGGCTCCTCGACCTGGTGAGCTTCGCGCCGGGCTATCTGATCGCGCGCGGCGACTCCATCGCCCGGGCGGGCGGCCTGGCGAGCCTCACGCTCTGGGTCAGCCTGATCTCGGTCCCTCTGGGCGGATGGATCGCGGATCGCATCGGTCGCTCCAACCGCGTGATCGTCATCGGCTGCCTCAGCGCCGCGCTGCCGATGGCGCTGCTCCCTCTGCTCCCCGGCGCCGCGCTCTGGCTGATTCTCTCGGGGCTCCTGATGGGCGGCGCGCCCGGCGCCTTCATGGCGCTGCTGCCGAAGGCGGTGGATCCCGAGCACCTGGCGACTTCCCTCGGAGTGTTCTACTCCGTGTTCTTCCTCGGCATGGTGATGGCCCAGCCGCTGGCCGGCGCCACCCGCGATCTCACCGGTAGTCCGGCCATGCCTCTCTATCTCGCCGCGGCGCTGATGGCCGCGACCGTGCTCACGCTCGCAGCCTTCCGGTGGCTCGAGCGGCGTCCCGTCGTCGTTGCGCGGGTGTAGACTCAAGGTCCGATGAGAGCGCCGGGAGAGGTTCTCCTCGTCGCCTGCTACGAATTGGGGCATCAGCCGCTGGCGGTGGCCTGGCCCGCGGCCTTTCTCGAGCGTGACGGCTACCAGCCCGCCACCATGGACGTGTCCGTGGAGCCATTCGACTCCGGGAAGATCGCGCGGGCGCGCGTGGTCGCGATCTCGGTGCCCATGCACACGGCGCTGCGGCTTGGCGTGACGGTGGCCGAGCGCGCGCGCGCCGTCAATCCCGGCTGCCACATCTGCTTCTACGGTTTGTACGCGAGCCTGAACGCCGACCATCTCTTCGCTCACGGCGCCGACAGCGTGATCGGCGGCGAGGCCGAGGCGCCGCTCGTCGAGCTGGTCCAAATGCTCGAGGCGGGAGACGGGCGTCCCGTGCCCTTTGTCCACCTCCGCGGCCGGCCGGCCGCGCCCCATCTCAAGCGGCTCGACTTTCCCGTGCCGAGCCGAACGGCGCTCCCCTCGCTCAAGCAGTACGCGCACGTGGATCGCGGCGGGCGCCTGGATCTGGCTGGCTATGTCGAGGCGAGCCGCGGCTGCCGGCACCTCTGCCGCCACTGCCCGATCCCGCCGGTGTACGGAGGGCGCTTCTTCGCGGTGCCGCGCGAGACCGTGCTGGCGGATGTGCGCCAGCAGGTGGAGGCCGGGGCGAGCCACATCACCTTCGGCGATCCCGATTTCCTCAACGGCCCGACCCACGCGCTCGCGCTCGCCCGCGCGCTGCACGCCGAGTGGCCGGCGCTCACCTTCGATTTCACGGCGAAGATTGAGCACCTGCTCCGCCACCGCGCCCATCTCGCGGAGCTGGCCGGGCTGGGCTGCCTGTTCATCGTCTCCGCCGCCGAATCGCTCAATGACACCGTGCTCGCCCATCTGGACAAGGGCCATACGCGGGCCGACCTCGTCGCCGTGCTGCGGGCCGCGCGCGAGGCCGGGATCACGCTGCGGCCGACCTGGGTCGCGTTCACGCCGTGGACGGCGCTCGATGATTACCGCGAGTGGCTCGACTTTCTCGAGGCCGAATCGCTCATCGACCACGTCGACCCCGTTCAGTACTCGCTCCGGCTGCTGGTGCCACCGGGCTCGCTGCTGCTGGAGAGCCCTGCTATGATGCCCTTCCTGGGCGCGCTCGAGCGGGAGACGCTCTCCTATCGCTGGACTCATCCGGATCCGCGCATGGATCGACTCCAGGAGGCGGTGGCCGCTGTCGTGGCCGAGGCCGCCGACCGGGGCGAAGAAGCGCCTGCGACGTTCGATCGCGCGCGCCGGCTGGCCGACGAGGCCGCCGGCCTTCCGCCACGAGCCGGCATCGCCGGGCTTCTGGCTGCCGACCGCCCGCGCCCGCCGCGGCTCACGGAGGCCTGGTTCTGCTGAGCGGAGCCCACCCAGGGCCAGTTGGCCTTGAGCGGAAAGTCGGGTACAGTAGGGCTGTAACCTCGATTACGCAGGGGGAGAACATGAGCGACGAGCTGATGACCAAGGTGCAGGAGCTGATCGACTCGACCATTAACCCGGCCGTGGCCGGCCACGGCGGCTTCGTCCAGCTGCTCGACGTCAAGGAGAACAAGGTCTATATCCAGATGGGCGGGGGATGCCAGGGCTGCGGCGCCGCCGACATCACGCTCAAGGCGGGCATCGAGCGGCTGATCAAGGAAGAGATCCCCGAGATCGAGGAAGTGCTGGACACTACCGACCACAGCTCCGGCACCAACCCCTACTACACGCCAGGCAAGTAGCTCGTCGGACCCTCGGGCGCGGCGCGCCCCTCACCCAGCCCTCTCCCCTCACGGGGAGAGGGTTTCGTATGTCTAGACTCCCTCTCCCCGCTGGGGAGAGGGCTGGGTTGAGGAGACGGCCGGGCGGGCGACCCGGCGGCGACTCCAGTCCCAGACCCTCACGCCCAGCAGCAGGGCGAGGATCGCGATGTAGTAATACGGATCCGGCACCGCCTTTTTCGCCAGCCAGCGGTAATGGAGCACCCCGCAGATGCCACTCACGTAGACAAGGGCGTGGAGCCTCTGCCAGTTCTTGCCGCCGAGCCACCGGATCGAGGCCGCCGTGGACGTGGCCGCCAGCGGGATCATGAGGGTCAGCGCCGTCATGCCCACCGTGATATAGGGGCGCTTGAGGATGTCGGCGCCCATCTCGCGCCAGTTGAAGAAGTGGTCGAGCACGAGCCAGACGGAGAAGTGCAGCGAGGCGAAGAAGAAAGCGAACAGCCCAAGCAGCCGCCGCAGCGCGATCGGCCAGGACCAGCCGAAGCAAATTCGCAGCGGCGTCATCGAAAGGCCGGCGAGCAGGACGCGCAGCGTGTGGTCGCCGAGCACATTGGTGATGAAGCTGATGGGATTGGCGGTGAGGTCATCGGTCGCGGCGCGGTAGGCCAGCCGCGCCAGCGGCGACAGGCAGACGGCCCAGACGGCAACCTTGAGGATCACCCGCGAGCGGCGGGTCATACGGCTAATAGAATTTCTTGAGGTCCATCCCGGCGTACAGGGATGCTACTTGATCGGCGTAGCCGTTGAACATCAGCGTATCCCGGCGCCGGAACTCGCCGATGCGGCGCTCGGACGCCTGGCTCCAGCGCGGATGATCGACGGTGGGATTCACGTTGGAGTAGAAGCCGTACTCCTGGGGCGCCTGCTTGTTCCAGGCCGTTTTGGGCTCATCGGAGGTCAGCCGGATGCGGACGATGGACTTGGCGCTCTTGAACCCGTACTTCCACGGCACCACGACGCGGAGCGGCGCGCCGTTCTGATTCGGCAGCACGTGGCCGTACATGCCCACCGTGAGAAGGGCCAGCGGATGGAGCGCCTCGTCGAGCCGGAGCCCCTCGGTGTACGGCCAGTCGAGCGAGGCGAAGTTGAAGATGCTCTTCTTCTGAGCCGGGAACTGCTCGGGATCCACGAGCGTGCTGAACTCGACATACTTGGCCGCGCCCGTGGGCTCCACGCGCTTGAGCAGCACGGAGAGCGGGAAGCCTATCCACGGGATCACCATCGACCAGGCCTCCACGCAGCGCAGCCGATACACGCGCTCCTCGAGCGGCGCCAGCTTGAGGATCTCGTCGATGTCGTAGGTCTTGGGCTTGTGGACCAGTCCGTCCACCTTCACCGCCCACGGCCGGGGCTTGAGCGTGCCGGCCAGCCGCGCCGGGTCGTCCTTGTTCTGGCCGAACTCGTAGAAGTTGTTGTACGTGGTGGCCTCAGCGAACTTGGTCAGCGCGTCCGGGAGCGTGAAGGCGGAGTTGCGCGCGGCCTGAAGCGGCTGGCCGGCAGCCGGGGGAGCGGGGGCCGCGTCACCGACGCGTGGCGACAAAGCTACCGCGACCGCCCCAACCGCTGCCGCCATGAAAGCGCGCCGATTGAGGTAGACCGAGTACGGCGTGATCTCCGAGCTCCCAATGGCAGATCCCTGAATGTCGCCATCCCGCCTGCTACGCATTCACTCCTCCTGTGGGCCCCCAGTCTATCAGCCCGCGCGCCGGCAGCGTCGCGCAAGAATCGGGATCTGGTCGCCGGGGTGTATCTGCCATAATACAGGGGTGATTCGGCCCTTTCTACGCGTGACGGCGAGCCTGCTGCTGGGCCTCGTTCTCGCAAGCCCGGCGGCCGCGGATCACGCCGTCCACCCGAATCCGCCGGGCGAGGGCACCACCTGTCCCACCCTGGTCCGCTTCTCGCCCCACGGCGGCGCCGAGCAGCTCGTCGTCGAGACGCTGCGCCGGGCGCGCGAGCGAGTTCATGCGGCGATCTACGGCCTCACCAGCCCGGCGATCGAGGCCGCGCTCCACGACCTGGCGCGCGCCGGCGTCAGGGTCGTGCTCAAGGCCGACCACGTCCAGAGCGCGGGCAAGGCGCAGGCCGCCGCTCTCGAGCGGCTCGCCGCCGCGGGCGCCACGGTCCAGGTCTCGAGAATGAGCCGGCTGCTCCACGATAAGTTCGCGGTGGTCGACGGCCGTTGGGTGATCACGGGCAGCTTCAACTGGACCGCCTCCGCCGAGAACCGGAACCGCGAGAACGTCCTGGTCTTCGACTGCCCGGCGCTGGCCGAAGCCTTCGAGGCCGAGTGGGAGGTCATCACGCCCGACAGCCCCTAGCTTGGGCTCGCCCGCCCGCGCCCATCAAGATCTGGGGCCCGGCGGCCTCCGCCTAATCCTGCCGAGATTCCCAGGCTCGCCTATTAAGATGAGAGCCCTCATGACGTGGGCGCGCGGCTCGGTGACGGCAGTGGCGACGCTCCTCCTGGCGGGATGCGCCGGCTTCCCTCACGGCACCTATTTCCCCCCGCCGGGCGATCCCGCGACGGCCCGGATGGCCGCGGCCCTCCACCGCGCGGCGGTGGCCGCCGGCGACGATCCCGAGCATTACAGCTTCGCCTTCGTCAAGAGCCGCACGGCCGCGGCGTATAGCGACGAGGACGCCACCTTCTATGTGACCGACGGCCTCATGCGCCTGGATCCAGCGGTGATCGATGCCGTCGTCGCCCATGAAGTGGCCCACGAGGTGCTGGGGCACGTGGGGGCGCGGCGCAAGCTCTCGCTCTCTCTGAGCGCGGGCTTCGGCGCGGTGGGCATTCTCGCGCCGGGCGTCGGGCTGCTCGACCTCGTCGTGAACCCGCTCGTGGTGCGCGCCTTCGGACGGCGCCAGGAGCTCGAGGCGGACCAGAAAGCGGTGGAGATCCTGCGCGCCATGGGCCATGCGGCACCGCGGCGCGCGCTGGCCCAGGCGCTTCGGGCCGTGGACGCCCATGTCCCGAAGGAGAAGGAAGAGCCCGACGGGCTCCTGGCCTCTCGTCCCGCGCTCGAAGAGCGATTGGCCGCCCTCGACCCGCTCGAGCCGGAGCCGGTGGCGGGCGTCGTCCCCGCCAAGAAGTAAGCCCCTCACCCTGCCCTCATCCCCCTCACCCTGCCCTCTCCCCCACTGGGGGAGAGGATAACAGTGAGGGGAGAGGGAATCAGATGCGCACCACCCGCGTTCCCGCGAGAAGATCCGCCAGGCCGCGCCGCTCCCGATTGAAGAGCGTCACCAGCCGGCCGAGCCCCAGAGTCAGCACGTCGAACCCCCCGCCCAGCGTCCGCACCAGCGCGCGGCCATAGCCCACCGGCCGCCCGTCCCGCGTCACCACCGCAATGCCCAGCGCCATGCCCCCAAGCGTCTGGCCGCAGCCGCCGAGAAACACCGTGTGGTAGACGACGTGGAGGACGACGGCAAGCATCAGGACCGCGAGAAGCAGCAGGGCCGCCGCGGCAAGCTCGAGAGGCGTGCGACGGAATCCCCAGACGGCGATCAGCAGCCACATGGCGCCCAGGCTCCAGCCCGCGAAGCCGATGGCGGCGTCGAGGAGGGCCGCCGCGCCGCGGCGCCAGAGCGGCGCCGGCGGGAGGCCGATCACGGCGGGCCGCCGTAGAGGCGGCGGTATGCGTCCCAGGAGAGCATCACGCGCTTCACGAACGAGCGGGTCTCATTGAACGGGATTTGCTCGACCCAGACTTCGAGATCGTCGGAGCGGCGCTGCGCCCACCACTCCTTCACCCGCGTGGGGCCGGCATTGTAGGCCGCGGCGGCCAGGCGCGCGTCTCCGAACTCCCGCAGCAGCCTCGCCAGGAAGGCCGAGCCCATCGCGAGATTGGCGCCGGGGTCGTCCAGCACCGCGCCGTCGTCGAACGACAGCCGCCGCGCCCGTGCCATCGGGCGCGCCGTCTCGGGCATGAGCTGCATCAGCCCGCGCGCCCCCACGCGCGAGCGGGCCCTCGGATAGAACGAGGATTCCTCCCGCACCACCGCGGCCACGAGACTCGGGTCGAGGGCCGCGCGGCTGGCGGCCTCGGTGAGCTCGGCGCGCCAGCCGAACGGGTAGTAGATCTCCCAGAACGCGCGCGGCAG
>Ga0099827_10001973_pt1 | contig 11065 bp, 8 predicted proteins | sample CZO8metaG_FD_79339 | JGI IMG/M metagenome (GOLD analysis project Ga0099827, IMG submission 79339) | Vadose zone soil microbial communities from the Eel River Critical Zone Observatory, Northern California, USA - CZOApr15con1.8 metaG | ecosystem: Environmental > Terrestrial > Soil > Vadose zone ...
CATGATCGTCAAGCGGGCGCTCGAGGAGCCCATCCGCCAGATCGTCGAGAACGCGGGTGCCGAGGGCAGCGTGATCGTCGAGAAGGTGAAGAGCGAGACGGCCCCGAACCGCGGTTACGACGCTGAGAGCATGGAGTACGTCGACATGTTGCAGGCCGGCATCATCGACCCGACCAAGGTCGAACGGGTCGCGCTGCAGAACGCGGCGTCGGTCGCGTCGCTGCTGCTCACCACCGAGGCGTTGATCACGGATCTGCCGGAGGACAAGCCGGCGGCCATGCCGCCGATGCCTCACGGAGATTTCTAGGGGGTCACGCTTCGAGCCCGTGCGATGCGCGGGCGCCGGCCCGGGCCCTCATGGCCCGGGCCGGTTTTTTCCTAGCTGATCTCGCGTCTTCCCTCGAGGGCCTTCGAGAGGGTCACCTGGTCGGCGTATTCGAGATCGCCGCCGACGGGAAGGCCGCGCGCGATCCGCGTGATACGCAAGCCGAGCGGGCGCAGCAGCTTCGCCAGATACAGCGCCGTCGCTTCGCCTTCCACGTTCGGGTTGGTGGCCAGGATGACCTCGCCGGGCACACTCGCCTCGAGCCGCGCCAGTAACTCCCGTACCTTCAGGTCGTCCGGGCCGATACCGTCGAGCGGTGAGAGCGCGCCCAGGAGCACGTGATAGCGGCCCCGATACTCGCCCGTGCGCTCCATCGCCAGGAGATCGTTCGGCTCCTCGACGACACACAGCAGGCGCCCGTCGCGCGCGGGGTCCGCGCAGATGCGGCAGGGATCCTGGTCGGTGACGTTGAAGCAGTTCCCACAGTAGACGATGCGCTCCTTCACGGCGATGAGCGACTCGGACAGCTCGCGGACTTCCGCGACGGGGCGCTTGAGCAGAAAGAACGTCAGCCGCTGGGCCGTCTTGGGCCCGATGCCGGGAAGGCGCTGGAAGGCTTCGATCAGCCGGGCGACGGGCTCGGGGTAATACGCCAACGAGGCCCGGCCCTACATGCCGAGACCGGGGATCTTGAGACCGCCGGTCAGCTTGCCGAGCTCCTGCTGGACGAGCTCGCGCGATTTCCTGAGCGCCTCGTTGCACGCGGCCAGCACCAGGTCCTCGAGCATCTGGACGTCGTCCCTGTTGACGACCTCGGGATCGATCTTGACCGCGGTGAGCTCCTGCTTGCCGTTCGCCTCGACCGTCACCATGCCGCCGCCGGCGGTGGCCTCCACCTTCTTCTTTCCGACCTCTTCCTGCAGGGCCGCCATCTGCGCCTGCAGTTTCTGGGCTTCCTTCATCATGTTCCCGAACCCCTTCACGGGCCTTCTCCTTCCGGCAGGCGCGGCCGCACCGCGACCACCTCGCCCTGAAATTCGGCGATCGCTGCCTGCACCGCGGGATGCGTCGCGATGGCGCCGGTGGTCTCGCCGCCCGACACCACGTTGACCCGCTCGGCTCCGGCCACACAGCGCCGCACCGCCTGCACGACGAGCTCGCGGTTCGCGGCGTCCGCGAGCATCTCACGGTGGAAGTGGTTCCCGAGCAGGACGATCGTCAGCTCGCGATCGCTCACGCCGCTCGGCCGCGCCTGCGTCAGCACGGCCGCGAGCGTCGGCCTCGTCTTCATCACTTCGTCCACCACCCGCTCCCAGGCCGTCGTCAGTTCCGTGTCGGCCACCAGAGCCGCGCCGGCCGCCGGAACCGCGGGCGGCGCCGGCGCGGATGACGGGACGTGTACCGGTGCGGGCGCCGGCGCCGGCGAAGCCGGACGCGCGGGCGGCACTCCGCCGGACGCCGGCGCCGGGGGCCGCCGCAGCTCCGCCCGTGGCGCCGCGGACTCCGTGCCCGGCAGGAGGCTCGTCTGCGCGGCCGCCGGGGTCGGCGCCGGCGTCGCCAGCGCGTGCTGCCGGATCTCGCGCTGCGCCTCGTCGACGCGTCGCAACACGTCGTCGAGCGCCTGGGGCACCGGCCGCCGGGTGGCGCGCACCGTCGCGATCTCCAGCTCGACGCGCGGGTGCGGCGACTCGCGCAGGAGCGCGTCGGCCTCGAGGAAGGCGCGGAGCACGTAGAGGAGCTCGTCGAGGCTCGCCGTCTCCCCGAGCTTGCGCAGCTCGTTGCCCTCGGTGTGGGTGAGGTCGGCCGGCTTCGCGTTCGGCGCGGCCTTCAGCACGAGCGTGAGGCGCAGCAGCTCGATGACGTCGCGCGTGAATGCCAGGAGATCCTCGCCATCGCGCGCCGCGCGATCGATCGCCTCGAGCGCCGCCGCCGTGTCGTGCCCGACCACCGCCGCTGCGAAGGCGCGCACGGCCACCGGCGCCGACGCGCCCAGCAGCTTCGCGGTGGTCTCCGCCTCGAGCCGGCCGTCGCCGTAGGCGATCGCCGTGTCGAGCAGCGAGAGCGCGTCGCGGAGCGAACCCTCCGCGGCCCGCACGATGACCGGCAGCGCCGCCGGCTCGAACGGGATCTTCTCCTGGGTCAGGATGTGCTCGAGCGACGTCCGGAGCGTCTCGGGCGCGATCGGCCGGAAGTCGAAGCGCTGCACCCGCGAGAGCACGGTCGCCGGAATCTCGCGGGGGTCGGTCGTGGCGAGCACGAAGACGATGTGTGGCGGCGGCTCTTCCAGGGTCTTCAGCAACGCGTTGAAGGCGGCCTCGGTCAGTTGGTGGACCTCGTCGATGATGTAGACCTTGTAGCGCCCGCGCGCCGGCATGTACTTCACGTTCTCGCGGAGCGTCCGGATCTCCTCGATGCCCCGGTTGGACGCCCCGTCGATCTCGATCACGTCCACGAGCGTCCCGGCCTGGCCCTCGGTGCACACCGCGCACTTGCCGCACGGCTCGGGGCCGGACCGCTCGGCACAGAGCAGCGCACGAGCGAGCAGGCGCGCCGTGGTCGTCTTGCCGATGCCGCGCGGGCCGGCGAAAAGGTAGGCGTGGGCGATGCGCCCCGAGGCGAGCGCGTTTCGGAGCGTCCGCGTGATCGCGTCCTGGCCGACGACCGCCTCGAACGTCTGCGGCCGCCACTTCCGGGCCAAGACCTGATAGCTCATGCGTTGACTCGACGAGCGGAGCCACCTGTGCCTGTCACTCGCCACCCTCGGTCCAAGCCGGACTCACGCTCCGATACAATGACCGTGCACCCTCCTTCGAACGTCCCGTCCTGCGATCTCTCCCCGGAGCCTGCTCCAGTCAGGTACTCCCACGGCACACGAGAGGGTCGCCTTACCGTTGCTCCCTTCCGGGCCTGGCGGGGTTCGACGATTCCCGTTGCGTGGGGCCCAACCTTCGACGCCGCCCCGTGAAGCTCACTCAACACGGTCCGCCCTCGAGAGGGAATTCAACCCCGCTGAAGCGGATTGCGGGTTACAGGGCACCGCTAACTCCCCGTCTAGCACGGCCAACCGTAGATTCTGGCGGAGGGGCCGGGATTCGAACCCGGGGCACAGGGGTTACCCATGCACGGCATTTCCAGTGCCGCACCTTCGGCCGCTCGGTCACCCCTCCATGCATCGAGAAAAATTGGCGGAGGGGAGAGGATTTGAACCCCCGAGGGACCTTCTGGGCCCCTATCCGATTTCGAGTCGGACGCCTTCAACCGGGCTCGGCCACCCCTCCGCACCAATTGTCACCCCAAGTCTTGTCCAAGTTCTAGAATGCTCACCACCACCGGAGCAACCACGGTGGGCACCGATACGATCGTCTCGACGGCAGCAGCCTAGTGGTCCGGTGACAGGTGCGCGCGCCACCCGCGAAGCTCCTGGACCGTTCGCAAGTCTACCCCAGCGGCGACGAGCCTGGAAGCGAAGGTGTGCCGGAGCTTGCCCTCCTGTAGACTCCCATCTACCTACGCTCTCGGAGGATGACATCATGCGCATCGTTGTCCATGGGCAGCAGGCGTTCGGCAAGAGCGTGCTGGACGCCCTGCTGGAGCGCCGGGAAAACGTCGTCGGCGTCTACTGTGCCCCTGAGCCGGCCCAGGGGGGAGGGCGGGTCGATCCCCTGAAGGAGGCCGCGCTCGCCCGTGGTCTCCCGGTCTATCAGCCGCGATCCTTTCGCAACAAGCCAGAGGTGTGGGAGGAATTCGCGCGACTCAAGGCGGATCTCTGCGTGATGGCCTACGTCACGCTCATCGTGCCCGAGGAGGTGCTGAATCAGCCCACGCTCGGCACCATCCAGTACCACCCCTCTCTGCTCCCTCGCCACCGCGGCCCCAGCTCCATCAACTGGCCGATCATGATGGGCGAGACGCGGACCGGGCTGAGCATCTTCTGGCCCGACCAGGGTCTGGATACGGGGCCGATCTTGCTGCAAAAGGACGTCGAGATCCGGGACAGCGACACCCTGGGCAGCCTCTACTTCGAGAGGCTCTATCCGCTTGGGGTCGCGGCGCTGCTCGAGGCCGTCGATCTGGTGCGCCTCGGCACGGCGCCGAGAATCGTTCAGGACGAGTCCCAGGCGACATACGAAGGGTGGTGCAAGAAGGAACACGTCCAGATCGACTGGCAGAAGCCCATCCAGGCCATCTGGAACCTCATCCGCGGTGCGGATCCACAACCGGGTGCGTGGACCACGTATGAGGCAACGACCGTGCAGCTCCTCGACGCCAACAAGCTCGTGGGCGCCACACCCGGTCGGCCCGGAGAAGTAATCGCCGTCGATGACGCGGGGTTGACGGTCGCCGCGACCGGCGGCCAGATCCAGGTGACCCGCGTGCGGCCCGAGGGTGGTCAGAAAGTCAACGCGGGGGCGTTTGCCAAGAGCGCGGGGTTACGCCCGGGCGTACGGCTGGGAGCGACGTGACACGCCTCTCGCGAGATCCCCCTCGCCGGAGTCCGACATAGGGTAGCATCGCAGCGATATGACGACGCCGGACAACCCCCGCGGCCTCGCGCGCGGCCTCACCAACTACGGCGACCCTGACTTTGCGCTCTACCTGCGCCGCTCGTTCGCGACGTCGATGGGCTACTCCAAGGCGATGCTGGCGCGGCCGGTGATCGGCATCGCGCAGTCGGCGAGCGGCTTCAACAATTGCCATCGGCACTTCCCGGAGCTGATCGAGGCGGTCAAGCGTGGCGTGCTCGCCGCTGGCGGCCTCCCCATCGATTTCCCGACGATCTCGCTCGGCGAGGTGTTCCTCGCCCCGACGAGCATGATGTTCCGGAACCTCATGGCGATGGACGTCGAGGAGATGATTCGCGCCCAGCCGATGGACGCCGTCGTGCTGGTCGGCGGCTGCGACAAGACGGTGCCGGCCCAGCTCATGGGTGCGGCCTCCGCCGACGTGCCCGCGGTCCAGCTCCTGGCGGGGCCGATGCTGCCGATGGCCTATCGTGGTGAGCGCCTCGGCGCGTGCACGGATTGCCGGCGGTTCTGGGCCAAGTACCGCGCGGGCGGGGTCACCGCCGCGGAGATCGAGCGGATCGAGGAGAACCTGGCTACGACGGCGGGCACCTGCGCCGTGATGGGCACCGCCAGCACGATGGCCTCGATCGCGGAGGCCCTGGGAATGGCGCTGCCGGGGACGGCCGCGATTCCGGCGGTCCACGCCGACCGCCTCCGCGCGGCCGAGGCGAGTGGGCAGCAGGCGGTGACGCTGGCGGCGACGCGCCTCCGGCCGAGCCAGATCATCACGGCGCGCTCGGTCGAGAACGCGCTCCGCGTGCTTCTCGCCATCGGCGGCTCGACCAACGCGCTCATTCATCTCACCGCGGTGGCCGGGCGCGTGGGCATCGAGGTCTCGTTGCGGCGCCTCAACGCACTGAGCGACGAGACCCCGGTCCTCGTAGATCTGAAGCCGACCGGACAGCACTACATGTCGGACTTGAACGCGGCCGGCGGACTCGGCGCCGTGCTGCGCGAGCTTTCACCGCTGCTCCACCTCGACTGCCTCACCGTGACGGGCGAGACGCTCGGCGAGCGACTCGCCACGGAAGGCACGTGGGTGGACCGCGACGTCGTGCGCCCGCTCGCCGATCCCTACCAGAAGGTCGGCGGTCTCGCGGCGCTCTTCGGCAGCCTGGCGCCCGGTGGCGCGATCATCAAGCGCTCGGCCGCCGACCCGGCGCTCTTCGAGCGCGAAGGACGGGCGGTGGTCTTCACCTCGCTCGACGATCTCTCGGCGCGGATCGACGCACCGGATCTCGACGTGCGGCCCGACGACTTCCTCGTGCTCCAGAACGCCGGACCGAAGAGCGGCTACGCGATGCCCGAAGCCGGGTACCTGCCGATCCCCGCGCAGCTCGCGCGCGCCGGCGTCAAGGACATGGTGCGGATCTCCGACGCCCGCATGAGCGGGACGGCCTACGGCACGATCGTGCTGCACGTCTCGCCGGAGGCGGCCGTCGGCGGGCCGCTCGCGCTGGTGCGCAACGGCGACCGCATCCGCTTGAGTGTCACCGAACGACGCCTCGACCTCCTGGTCGAGGCCACGGAGCTCGCGCGGCGGCGTGCGGCTCTCCCGCGCCCAGCGCCGCCTCCCGTCCGTGGCTACGGAAAGCTCTACATGGACCACGTGCTCCAGGCCGAGCACGGCTGCGACTTCGACTTCCTCCGAAAGGCGTGACGCCCGGCGCATCCCGGGCGGGCGATTTTAGTCAGATCAGCGAGGGCGTGACGCCGCCGCGCGCACCCGGCGCCAGAGGCGCTCGCGCGTCAGCGGCATCTCCGTCACCTCCACACCAAGCGGGCGGAGCGCGTCCGCCACCGCGTTGGCGATCGCGGCAGGCGCCGGTAAGGTCCCGCCCTCCCCCGCGCCCTTGACGCCCAGCGGGTTGAGTGGTGAGGGCGTGACCACGTGGTGGACCTCGAGGCGAGGCACATCGGTCGCCCGCGGCAGCGCGTAGTCCATCAACGTGCCCGTCACGAGCTGTCCGGCTCCGTCGTAGACGATTTCCTCGAGCAAGGCGTTGCCAATGCCGTGGGCGATGCCGCCGTGGATCTGGCCCTCGACCACCATCGGGTTGATCATCGTGCCGCAGTCGTCCACGGCGACGTATTTCAGGATGCGCACCGTGCCGGTCTCCGGGTCGACCTCGACGACCGCGGCGTGCGCGCCGTTGGAATACGTCGACTGCAGGACGTGGACGTAGCCCGTGGCTTCGAGCCCGGGGTCCATCCCGCCGGGCAGCGCATAGCCGGGCCGCGGCGCCGTCGCGATGGCCGCCACGTCGCCGAGCGCGAGCCCCCGCCCCGGCGTCCCGCGCACGGTGATGCGGCCGTCCTCGAGCGTGAGATCCTCCGGCGCCGCCTCGAGATGGTCAGCGGCAACCGCGAGCGCTTTCTTTCGCACCTCGGCGGCGGCGTGGGCCGCCGAGGTGCTGGCGAGCACGCCGACCCGGCTCGCGAACGTGCCGACTCCGTACGGGATGCCTGCCGTATCACCCGGGATCACGGTGACTAGCTCGAGCGGCACCGAGAGCTCGTCGGCGACGATCTGGGCCAGCGTGGTTTCGTGGGCTTGCCCCTGGCTCGACGTGCCGGAAAACACGAACACCCGCCCGACCGGATCAACACGCACCCTGACGCCCTCGTACGGGCCGAGCCCCGTGTCCTCGACGAAGAGCGCGAATCCAAGGCCGATCGCCCGCCCGGCGGCGCGCGCCTGCTCGCGCTCCGCTGCGAAGCCGTCCGCGCCCACGGCTTCGGCGACTCGCCGCAGGCACTCCGGGTAGTTCCCGCTGTCGTAGCGGCGGGGACTGTTGTCGCGGGAGATCAGGCCGACGTCGTACGGAAATTCGTCGGGCTGGATCAGGTTGCGCGTGCGGAGCAGGACCCGGTCGAGCCCGAGGCGCGCGGCCGCCAGGTCCAGCATCCGCTCCATCACGAACACCGCCTGGGGCCGGCCGGCGCCGCGCACCGGGGTGACCGGCACGCGGTTGGTGTAGAGGGCCGTGAGTGCCACCTCGTAGTTCGGAACCCGGTAGGGGCCGGGCACGCTGACCGAGGTGAGGATCGGCACGATGATGCCCCACGAGACGAAGGCGCCGCAGTCGTGGACGAACGCGTCGCGGACCGCCACGATCCGGCCCTCGCGCGTGAGGCCGAGCTCGACGTCGTGCCACTGGTCGCGCTCCTGGGTGACCGCCAGGAGATGCTCGCGGCGCGTCTCGACGAACTGCACGGGCCGCCCGTGGGCGCGCGCCAGGAACGGCACCAGGATGTCCTCGGCGTAGACGATCGCCTTGGGGCCGAATCCGCCGCCGATGTCCTGGGTGACGACGCGCACGGCGTGCTCGGGAAGTCTGAGGTAGCGCGCGAGCAGGCGGCGCAGGATCTGGGGCGCTTGCGTCGTCGACCACACGGTGACCTGGCCGAGTTCACTATCCCAGCGGGCCGCGATCGCTCGCGTCTCCATGGCCATGCCGGCGCCGCGGTGCACGTGAAAGCGCTCGCGCAGCACCACCTCGGCCCGCGCGAGCGCGCCCGCCGGGTCGCCGACACGCTGGGTGAATCGCGAGGCCACGTTGCCGCCGGGATGCACGCGCGGCCCGTCGGGCCGGAGCGCATCGTCGAGCGAGGTCACGGCCGGCAACGGCTCGTACTCGACGCGCAGCGAGTCGAGCGCATCCTCGGCCTGGGCGGCGCTCTCCGCGACGAGGAGAGCCACCGCCTGCCCGGCGTACGAGACGATCGCCTGGGGCAGGATCTCGGGACAGGCCGGCGCCACCAGGCTCGAGTGCGGGACGAGCAGCGGCAGCCGCCCGAGCGCGGCGACGTCCGATGGCACGAGGACGCGGACCACCCCGGGCCGACGGAGCGCTTGCGCGGAGTCGACGCGCACAATGCGCGCGTGCGCGTGGGGGCTCCGCTGGACCGCGACGTGCAGCAGGCCCGGATGCGCCACGTCGGCGACGTAGCGCCCGCGGCCCGTGATCAGTCGCGCGTCCTCGCGCCGGCGCACACGCGCGCCGAACAAGCGCTCACCCATCGCGGATCAGGAGGCTTCAGCGCGGCGCGCGACGTAGAGCGAGTTGGCGGGATCGACCCGCTCGAACAGCTTCACATCGGTGAAGCCGGCCTCGTGCAGCATCCGGGTCGCGACCTGGTGGCCCCACGCCGTGCCGAGCCCGGGACCGCCGCCAGCGAGCGACACGCTCATGCAGTGCATGGTGCTCATGGTGTAGAGATACGGCGCCATCGGGACGCCGACGTTGTCGGCGAGCTCGCTGGAGGCCCAGACGTCGAGCATCAGAAAAGTGCCGCCCGGCGACAGCGCGGCGCGGACACGCCGGAGCACGCCGGCGGGATCGGCCTGGTCGTGGATCGCGTCGAACGCGGTGATCAGCTCGAAGGGCGCGGCGGATTCGAGCCGCGTGATGTCCTGGATGACGAACGACGCGTTGGCCAGCCCGTGCGCCGCGGCGCGGGCCTCGCTGATCCCTTCTGACGAGATGTCGTAGCCGACAAAGGTGCTCTTCGGGAAGCGCCGGGCCATCTGCGCGATGCAGTACCCCGTGCCGCAGCCTACGTCGGCGACGCGGATGCCGGTTTCGAGGCGCGGGACGAGGCCTTCCGGCTTCGCGAGGTAGGCGCTGAACAGGAGCTCATCGAACCGGGGACGGCTTCGCCGGTCCATGAGGCCCGTGAAATCCGGCTGGTAGGCACTGTACGGCACGCCGCGGCCCGTGCGGAACGCCTCGGCGACGTCCGGGATGACCCGGTTCATCAGCGGGAACATCTCCGCCATGCCGGTGAGATTCCGGCTGGAAACGCCGGTGAGACCGGCGGCGTGCTCTCGGGGTAGCCGATAGGTGCGTTCGGTGGCGGCGTACTCGACGATGCCGCCGCAGACCATGGCCGCCAGCCACTCTCGGACGTAACGCTCGCTGAGGCCGGTCTTCTCGGCGACCTCGGCGCTGGTCACTGCGCCCAGCGTCGCCATCGCCTCGAAGAGGCCGACGCGGCGGCCGACCTCGATCATGATGGAAACGGCGGCGCCCTCGAGGTGGCGGACCATGAGCTGTGTGAACGCCTTCGCCTTCGCTCGGTCGAACTCCGCCTCCGCCATGGCCCGCTCCTTCGGCCTCGCCTCACACCGCCAGATAGCCGCCGTCGACGACCAGCTCGGTCCCGGTGATGTACGACGCCTCGTCCGAGGCCAGGAACAGCACGGCGTGAGCGACTTCTTCCACGCGTCCTTCTCGCTTCATCGGCACCGCCCTGAGCGACTTCTCACGCCAGGCCGGGTCCGCCGATGCTTTGGAGGTCCGCATCGGCGGCATGATGCCGGGGTGCACCGAGTTGACCCGAATGCCGTGCTGCGCGTACTGCACGGCGGCCGACTTGGTCATGATTCGCACGGCCCCTTTCGACGCGTTGTATCCCATGTGGATTCGATCCTGGCCCACGAAGCCCGAGATCGACGAGATGTTGACGATGGCGCCGCCGCCCGCTTCGCGCATCACGGGCACCGCGTGCTTCATGCCCAGAAAGACACCCTTCGCGTTCACGTTCATGAGGGTGTCCCAAGCCGCCGTGCTGGTCGTGTCCGGATCGAACGTGCCGCTGATCCCCGCGTTGTTCACCAGAAGCTCGAGCTTCCCGAAGGCCGTCACGGTCGCCTTGACCGCCGCCTGCCAATCCGCTTCGCTCGTGACGTCGAGCTTCACGAACCGCGCCTGGCCGCCGGCCGCGGCGATCTTCTCGACCACCTGGCGCGCCTCGAACTCGAGCACGTCGGCAACCATGACCCGCGCGCCTTCCCGCGCGAAGATCACCGCCTCGCTCTGGCCCATCCCGCTCGCACCGCCGGTGATGAGTGCAACCTTCCCTACCAGTCTCATATGCCCCTCCTCCTTCATGTCTCGCCTGTGGCGCGCAACCAGAGGGGTGGGGCACGGGCGCGCGGTAGGGGTCGAAACGGACCCGTTCCCGTAACGCGGCGCCGGACGCCGCGCGCCCGGATGGAGCCCAGCCCCTGCGGAGCAGCGAACGTGTGCCGCGTGGTCCGTTCGACCCCTGCCGCGCGCCCGTGCCCCACCCCTCTGGTTGCGCGCCACAGGCGAGACATGAAGGAGGAGGGGCATATGAGACTGGTAGGGAAGGTTGCACTCATCACCGGCGGTGCGAGCGGGATGGG